>OIWM01003741.1_pt1 | contig 10693 bp, 14 predicted proteins | sample 1587451 | NCBI WGS metagenome assembly OIWM01 (sample SAMEA3888907, study PRJEB22519) | human gut metagenome | biome: human gut; feature: human-associated habitat; material: faeces | place: Denmark | collected 2011
CTGACAAGAGCTTATTTGCCTGACCAATCTACTCCACATGATAGATAACTATCATTTATAGCATTTGGCTTATTAGCCTTTATTTTTCATTGAGTTGCAAACAATAAGCTCGTCAAAAACAGTAAAATTAACTACACCATTAACTACACCGTTCCACGAACAATATCGAACAACCACGAACAAAGATCAACACGCTTTAATCGTTATCATTTTCCGGCTATCAGTCATGAAACCAGTTATCGGCATCAGGCCCACCAGCGTGAAGCGTTTTTCATTTTTCGCGGGTATAAAAAATCGATGGGGCTGGCAGTCCGGAAGACGTCAGGTCACAGGGATTTGACCCGCCCCTCCCTGTGCATGAGCACAATAAGTAACCGAAGGCGGAATTCCGCCCTCGGTACTCACATATGAGAAACGATATTTCTTCCACAGATACCCTTTATTTGGGTATCGCGAGTAAGCCCCAAAATCTGGGTGTTACTCTTACTACCCAAACTACGGGTAGTTTCCGTAATTTCATGGTCGAGTTGCAGATCTGCAACTCACCCACCAGCCAACGCACTTTTGCGCTATCAGGAATATCAACAAATTACCGCCGCAACCATTCCGGCTTCTTCCACTGATAAGTATTTTTCGCGCTCTCCCTCCGTTGTTGAGAACGGCGACGGTATGCCAGCAACTCAAGGACTCTGGTTCGTATGTTGCGCATATCCACGCCGTTAAGCTCAATACCGTCACGGCGCATCACCTCAGCCACCACACGCGCGTAATTTTCAGCGGTGACTGTATCCGGCTGCGCGGCCTGTTCGTCAGCCAACTGGCTAATTCCACCAGCACAGCGGATTAATCGCAGTATTTCAGATTCGGTCATTATCATGCCTGTTTTGCGACCTCATTCACTACGTCATTTTTTACCATCCGGCTGATAATCTGATTACACAAATCGTCAATAATTGACTGCACTCTGTTTACTGCCATCGGTTTAAGCCCGGCATCACGTGCCAGAATATTGGGGAGTTTTGCCAGTTCCTCGCTTACGATTTCCCCCCATATAGCCATCTCTTTTCGCACATCATCGGCGGGTATGAGTTGCGCCGTTTCCTGTTCGAACTTGAGGCGTTCACGTTCGGACTGATACCAGGCCTTACGGTCATGTGGCTCCATTTCTTCCAGTGATGCCGGAACGGGAAGATCAAGAAAACAGGTCAGAATGTCAGTCACCCGATAGAGTTTCAGCTTGTCATGCCCTCCGGCTGGCTGGATGTTTTTCAGCCTTGCCGCCGCAGTCTGACGACATATTCCCGCTATCGCCGCCAGTTGATTAATGTTCAGCATCAGATTTTTCAGTTCTCGATCCATACCCGCTCCAGAATGTTTTAAACATGCATCTTGCGAACAACTTTCAGAAGAGGTCAAAAAATGCGCTATATGTTGAGCATAAAACAAGCAAAATCAACATACCAAAAATAAAAATACTTAAAATTCAATACAATATGAAGATGATGATGACGAATGAAAATGCAAAAACTAGCCTTTTTCCGCGCCGCTCCCGCCCCGTGGCAGACCACCCCACCGGGAGGACCCGTAAAAAAAGGCGGCTATCGCCGCCCTTGTTGTCATGCTCCACTCGATTTCAGTAATCCGCGATAGTCGAGGGCCGCGACACCTGCATCTATGCGCACCTTCCAGGCGACGCCATCAACAGTAAAGCCCTCCTGCTCCTCAAGATATGGCGTATCAATACCATCAAGATAAGCGACCTCTATCGTGTCCATACCCTTCGCCGCTGCCACATACCACTCCTTGTTATTGGCTTTATCAAGACGTGGCTCAACGATTACCTCCGCCATATCTTTCACCACGTTAATGATGCCGGGGTTCTGATTGATAGTGCCCACGCCATCAACCGGAAAGAGTGATGACGATGACAGAATGGCGCGATGTGCGGCAGACTCCAGCGCGGCGGGGACCAGGACAAATGCAGGGGTAATATTCAGCGAATCGCCGTTAGCGTCTTCCTGGAGGCGCATCAGCTTACGGGCTTCGTTAAGCCCCTCCATGTCCATATCCTTCGCAATAAGATTTTTATGATCGGCATGGAATAACGCTTTACCATCCGTAAACTTGCCGTTGCTGGTTAACAGGAGATAAACCAGATTGCCAACTGTTCTGGCAGCTGCGCGTCCCATCGCCATGGGGATTGTAGTTAACTGGGTCAGGTCATCGTTGATAATGGCCTGACGGGTAACGGAAAATATATTCCCGTACGTGGCCAGCGCAATAGGTACACCTTTATCGCTGGTGGTGATGTATTTATATTCCGCACCTTCCGGTACTTTATCCAGCTTTGAAAAACCATTCAGACCAACGCGCTTTGCTTCATGAAAGTTTGAAAGCGAACCGGTACGCGTCCATTTCTGGAACGTTTCGCCGCTGTCCTGCCAGCCTTTCAGTACAGATTTTTCAGCCCCACCAGCCAGAATATGAGAAAAATCACTGCTGCTGTGTGTAAAAGCCGCATTAACAACCTGCGAGCGATTAATAAAACCGCTCACAGTGATACCACGATCAACCAGTGATGCCTGGGCCATTTCAAAAAGACTCATCATCGCGTAAGGGTTGCCTCGTTCAGGCCGTTCATACCCAAGACGGGAATAAAGCCCCTGACGAATTGCATCACCTGTTATGTTTCCGTTTCCAGCATAGATATGAGGCGGGGTATTTTTATTGGATGGCGTGGACTCGCGCCCCAGCTCGTTCAACAGCTTTTCACGGGCCATTTCCGGTGTACATGATGCATCTTCCAGACACGCCATTTTGATCCCGTCGTAACGACTGCCGAACAGGCTAAACACTTCACTTATTCCATTGATGCGCTTCTGTTCATTACCAGCAATATTTGCCGCTCCCTGTGGCGGTGTAATCATTCCTTTAATGGTTTCCGGCATATGTAAAAAATCTCCTGTGCGTTTCGATTCAATTCGCGCCATTGCTCTGACGGATGGCAACAATTCATCAGCAAAACCGTGCTTAAGGCATTCTTTCCCATCCATCCAGGTTTCATCCTCCAGCATGGCGGTAATTTCCTGTGCTGATTTGCCCGTTTTTCTGGCATAAGCAGGGATTAACACGGTTTCCACCTTATCCAGCAAATCAGCATAATCACGCATATCGCCAGCATTTCCGCCAGAGATCCCCCACGGTTTATGGATCATCATCATGGCGTTCTCCGGCATCACTACACGATCGCCAGCCATTGCGACCACCGAAGCCATTGAAGCCGCAACACCATCGATATAAACCGTAATGTCTGCCGGATGATTCCGTAGCAGGTTATAGATGGCGATGCCTTCAAACACATCACCACCTGGTGAATGGATCCTCAGATTGATATGTGAAACATCGCCAAGGGCTTTCAGGTCTTCCGCGAACTGCTTTGCAGTAACACCGAAGCCGCCAATCTCCTCATAGATAGATATATCCGCCGCTCCACGAACATCCGCCGCCTTAATGGTGTACCAGCGATTCATTATTCCCCCACCGATGCAAAACCATTCTGATTAAGCCAGGTGTTTACGGCATGTCTGACAATCTGCGCCACACCTGGTAATGGTTTGTCAGGATGATGATTTATATGGTCGATCCTGTACTGCTTAAGGCGCATAACGGTCTGCGCATCCAGATGAACGGCCCCCCCCCTGATATCGCCCGTGTTCAGGTCATTAATACAACTCACAGTAACTTCCTCTTACTGACTAAACTGTGCACATTATTGATCGATAAAAGTGGTAGATAAACATATTTCTATCATAAAAATAGATTGATGAGATTCAGACACAAAAAAGCCGGATAAAATCCGGCATAAATATCCCGCCATCTGAACACGTTTTGACACAGGCAACTCCACCTGGCAGGTGAAAAACAGATTTATTTATATATTTCAATTAATTGCAAACTGGTCTAATGACAGGGAGAAAAAAATATTGTACAGGTGAAAACAGAAATAACTTTTAATTATCAATAAATTACTACACATGCTGCCGCCGCCATGAAAATGCAAAAACCAGCCTTTTTCCGCGACGCTCCCGCCCCGTGGCAGGTCACTACACCGGGAGGACCCATAAAAAAGCCGGATTGCTCCGGCTTCTGTTACTCGTTGCTTAAAACGGTATGTTATCCCCGTACGGATCATCATTTCCCGCCTGTTGTTTTGCTCTGCTCAGTGCATCAGTAGCCTGCCCCTGTTGGCCTTTTTTGCCGCCCGGTCGCGCCGTTCTCGCACTGATTACGCTGTCTGCGATAACCTGCCAGCCCTGCCGCGTCTCCCCGTTCTGTCCGGTCCACTGGCTCACCTGCATGTTACCCGCCACGCTCAGGAGTTCACCCTTGCGGTGCTTTGCCAGTGCTTCGGCCTGTCTGCCAAACGCCAGGACGGATAACCACATCGTCGCCGTTCCGTCATCTGCCTGGCTGCACGGAAGTGGGACCGCCATACTCGCCATCGTCATTTGTGTACCCTTGCTGGTGGTCTTTAACTGCGGGTCAGCCACCAGCCGCCCGTAAGCCGCTATCTGTGCTGTCATGCTGTCTGCTCTCCGGTTTTAACGTTGATGGTTGTCACCTGTTCCGCTTCGGCAATCTCCCGTTCTGTCAGCGTGGCAAAGTTTGCAGCTGCCGTTGTCATGAATGCGCTAATCAGTTCGGGATGTGCTTTCGCATATCCTTCCCCGGCGTTGCGGTCGATGATTTTTATCGACACCCTTAACCAGTGTTCCGTCAAATCAAGGGCGTGCGATTGTGATTTTTTTATGTGCTTCGCTGTCATAGGCTTTATCTCACAGCAGTAAATTAAAATTTTTGCGTTTTAACCCTTCACCTGTTCACCTTTTGATATTTTATCTTTTAATTCATAATGTTAAGGGGTGAACAGTTTCACAAAAACTATTCACCAACTGTTCACCACTGTTCACCCTTGAAGCTCAATAAACAATCAAAAAGGTGAACAGTGAATAGTTTGGTGAACAGTTCATAAATAACTGTTCACCCTATAATATACTGATATAAAAGATATTTATAACAGGGTGAACAGTGGTGAACAGTTATTCCATAAGTTTAATTTTTGCTATCGTCATTAGTGACCGATACACATGATGGCATCCAGTCTTCTGATTCCTCCGTCAGTGTCACGTTTGAACGCAAACCGTGCTTCGTTTTCCGTTTCATATACTCCCTGCCATATTCCGCCATTGCCCCCGGCATATCTTTACCGAAGCGCGTCAGTGTTACAGGTTTACCAAACCCATGTGCCCTCATATAAGCCAGATAGGCATGATAGAGATACCTGCGTGGGCTGAATGGCACAATTTCAGCATTACCCACTAACAGGCCATCACACATTACCGACGCCATGAGATAGCCGCAGAAGTCCACCAGCGAATCCCCCTCTCGCTTTATCGCCAGTGCTTCTTCAGATTTCTGCTGCTCATATAACAGGCGTCTGGCTTCGTCCTGGTCAGCAAACCGTGTAAGCAGATGGCGAATCACTACCGCCAGCTCACCTTCTATTTTTTCCGCCAGCATTGGATCGCGTTCGTTCTCCGGTACAACTTCCGAAAAATTGAATATCACCCGACGACGTGAGATCCCCCCGCTGCGGTCACTGAATGACATGGCGTTATTGTTAACCGCCAGCACTACTGCCGGAATACGCGTTGAGTAGGGGGCTTTGTGTTTCGGATCAATTGCCACCTTGTCACCGCCTGTAATGGCCTTAATTCCTGCCCCATCACCAGCGTAGCGGGTCATATCCGGCATGATAATCAGCGAAAAGCCAACCACTAACGCGCGTTCCCTTGCATCTTCCAGCGCCTTCATGCTTGCCGATACTGTGTTGGCCTTACCCGCCAGCATGGTGCAAATCTCCGCCATCACGCTTTTACCACTTCCCCCTGGACCTGTTACCTCAATGAATAACTGCCAGTCGTACCGGTTCGCCAGCACCATGAATAATGCAGCCAGTACGCGATCCGCCTTGCGGTCATTCTCAGCCACCGAACGGCGTAACCACTTCCAGAAATTCGGCGCATGTGTTGCCAGCGTTTCCCCCTCTGCTGGTGGGCTGAAAGGTAATTCACTGGCAATTAACAACCAGTCGTTTTTGTTATGCTCCCGAAAATTACCTGTTCTGGTATCAAATACCCCGTTACTGAATCCAATCAGGTTACGGGCTGTATTCCCCATTACAGGCAAACTTAACTTCATGGTATCGACCGCCGATTTAATGGCGTTCTGCGAATAGCTGATCTCCGCATCAATGAAAATCTGTGCCATAGCTCGCTGTAATTCTTTATCCTGTACTGGCTCCCATACAACGCCGTTGTAATGGTGAACAGTGTCAGAGTCAGCATGAATCGCCAGTTCACCGCCATAATGTGCCAGGAGAACTTCGCCGCGTTGACTTGCTCCCATCTGGTTAAGCGCCAGTGATGAAGCGTTATCGTCTTTTACCCGCTCTTTTTTCTTTACAGGCAGTTCAACTACCTTTTTCTTTTCCGCCAGCTCTGCCCGTTCACGTTCCAGATATTCGCGCCAGTTCTCCCGTTTCTGGCTGTGCATTCCTTCAGAGTAATAATCAGCATCCCTGACACCTGCCGCTGCCAGTTTCTGCCCGATGGTATTAACAAGCCCCGGACGCAATAACCCCGCCTGATAGAGACGCACGCGATAGCGTCCGTCCGGTACGATTTGCAGGTTGTCCAGTTCGGCAAGTTGTTGCTCTCCAAGCCAGACAGGAGGCACGTTATCGCCAGCCAGTCGCCCGTCCTGTTCCTGCCACTGCTTCGCATGTGCCCACGCATCACTACCCGCAAAAATGATGACTTCCGTCATTTTGTCACGCGGCTGGTGTTTTAAATTTGGCGCTTTTTTCATTTCTGCTCTCTCCACGCGGCAATCATGTTTTTCAGTTCCTGTAGTTTTTTATCCACATTCACACGTGACACATGGTTTTTTCTGGAAAGCGGGATTTCCCGCCTGAATCTGCTAATAAAGATCTCCACGTTCAGCGAACTATGAAATGAATAGCCATCACGAATAAAATACACACGGTCAAACATCAGTTCTTTTACCGTTACTCTGTTACCGTTCTTATCCAGATAAATAGCGCCGGGGATAATTTGGGGGTGTGCATAACCGCTGGCAGTCAAGCCAGATAAATATGTTCTCATGATTATTTATCCCCGATTTGAATCAGTATTCGCTTTCTTTATAGCATTTAATGCATCTGTGGCATTTTCAATGGTGCACCGTAACGAAATATCAAAATGTCCAAGCATTGCCAGTAACAAACCAATATTACCCATATCAATGCGCATGGCCTTTTCGTCATAGTCCTCATTTTCTGACGCATGCCACATCAGGCTACCAATTGACGCAACAGCCATTGATATATTGTCAGTAGCCCCATCCGCAGCGGAATAAACCTTTTTAGCAATATCATGCTCACAGTTAAAATGCGGATTAATCAGGTACTGGTAATTTGACATATCAGGCATGGCCCCCCCCCTGACGAATACGGGCGGCGAATACCATCACGCAGCCAGCCGGGGATTGCTGGCGTGCTTCCTGTTCGCTGCTGGCCTCAATGGTAATCACGCGCGGTTGTGCCGTGCTCAGGGCGATAAAACGCCAGATGTATTTATTCAGGTTGTACGAGTCCCGCCCTTGCGGGTGTATGGTATGATTTCTCATAGCTGCCTCGATACTCTCGTTATCGTTGGTGGTTAGACGCCCCGTATGTGTTTCCGGCACTGCGGGGCGTTGCTCTTTGTATTTCAACAATCCTTTCGGTGTGTTTCATGTTATGAGCGCATGAAACACACGTCAAGGCTTTTTGTATTTCTTTTTTTGTGTATACTGAAACACACCGATGATTAGGAGTTTCAGAAATGGCAACGGCTAACAAAAACGCAAAATCACAACTGACAACTGTCAGAGTCCCACTAGATGTTATGCAAGGGATGGAATCCGTTAAGCTGGACGGCGAAAGCAATGCCGGATTTATCGTAACCGCCATGCGCGGAGAAATAGCCCGCCGCCAAGCAGAAGGCAGCGGAGAAAATCCCCTTGTGTCGTCACTGGATGCCCTGGCTAAGGTCGAACAAATCGGCATCAAAGCAGCGGAAGAAATCGGGCAGCTTGTCACCGTTGCACGCGAAGAACTCCAGCGTCGCAAGACCAAAGAACCAGAGTAATCACCATCAGCGCCGTGGTGTAAGGTATTACGGCGCATTGCTATGCAGGACAACACAATGACCGATAAAGAATTGACCAAAACATTATCACCGGCACGGAAAAGACGGCGCAGAAAGATAGAGCATGAATCAGAAAGATTCGCGCCATGTGCTTTTGCTCTTGAGAAATTCCTTAAAGAGCACAGGAAAAAGCTCTCGTTGCAAACCTTGGAACGAACCAAATCTGACTGATCACATTGCCCACCAGCCGCAAATGTGGCATTGTTGGTGATGCGTTCAAGTTTAGTGTGTATCCATTGGCGACCGCCCCCGGTCGTCTTTGTTTTATATGTCATATGCTCCCCTTTACGCTGCCTTACCTGAATTAATGCGATCCCGGCTTTTAACCCATTCCATAACCTCGGACAGCAGCCAACCTACAGAACGCCCACCAAGATTACGGCGAGACGGAAAGCTCCCTTTTTTCTCCAGTTCGTAGCGTGTAGTGCGACACACTCCAGTTAACTTACGACATTCATCCTCACGGATTACGCGATCTTCATTTATTTCACGCATACAAAAACCTACATAAAAATTACGTATATAAACTTTTCTCTTAGCTGTAGATATATGAGATCGGATATTACTTAGATTCTTTTTCACCTCTTAAATTAAAAACACAACCATACTAAAGGCTTTGTTCGCTAAGGTTCGTAGAAGCTCGTTAGTGTTTAAAATCGTGTCACGAGTTTTTAAGCGACGCAACAAAAAATGTCGTCATTTGGCATGTCACCTGAATTACCTCATTAAAAACAAATAGATAAACCATCAGGTGTTGGAACAATCAAGAAACAGAGAATAAGAACTCAGAAGAAGACATTTCAATTTTTTTCGATAGTTGACACATATAAAGAGAAGATATTTGCAGATATTCCCCGATATTCTAAGATCTATTCACGGCTGTAATCTCTTAAAGAAAAAACAGCCGTAATTTGTCAAGAATTTTGGGGGTAAATTCGCGGGGTCATAACAACGATTTTTTCATCATTGTTCTGGAGAAGCTCGAGACGGTCTACCCATAGATTAAGAGCGTCACGCTTTGCATCGAGATAACGGGAGTGGTTATAGACGCGTTGCATTCCTGGCATCTGGTGGGCAGTAAGCTGTTCGACAATATGCGGATCCACGCCTAAATCGTTCAGCATGGTTGTAAATGTGTGCCGGATGTCGTGCAACGACCAGGGGGTTTGATTAATGCGTCTGTGTGCCGTTCTTCCGTACTCTGCTACGGATGATTGCCCTTTCAGTTCTCCAAGCAATAAGCCCGTGTGCCTGTTCTGCTCCACCAGCTTCATGACGAACGGCAAGATCGCTTCCGGTATTGGCCTGAATATTGCTACCTTCGTTTTGCTGTGTTCTTTCGGCACAGTCCAGAGCATTTCTTTAAAATCCCATTCCCGAACCTCGGAGCGTCTTAGCTCAGTGGTACGGCATCCGAAGACAATCAGAAGGCGAATTAAAGCGCTGTAGTACGGCGGGAAAATTTTTTCATCCAGTGCGCGGAGTAGCTCGCCAAGCTCCTTGTTTGTTAGCACTCGCTCGCTTATTTCTGCTTTTTTTCCCACATCACCTACGACCATATCATCAAGAACGTTACTGACGGCGTAGCGACGTTTACGGCAGTACTTAAGCGCCTGTTTGCATACCTGCAACAAAAAGCCGGCTGATACCGGATTACGGTTAGCAAGCTGGTCAAAACAGGCCAGCCAGTGGCGTAGCTCGCATTTATCCAGCGGCATAGCACCAATCTGGCTGATTATGTGCTTATTGATACGGCTTTTCAGTGATTCGTGGTCAGTGCGCTTTTCCTTCGCATACGACTCAAGCCAGTAAGTGAGCGCGTCCTTAACCGTCACAGGGGCTAACGCTTCCTGCACTGTGTGATTAAGCTCATGGCGTGGATTTTTCCCCTCCGCCAGCCAGGCGCGACACTGTGCCGCTTTTTCCCTGGCTGCTTTCAGGCTCAGATCGGGATAGTTGCCCAGTCTCAGGCGTTCCGGTGATACCTGCCTGCCAGTTCCGGCCCTGTAAGTGAAATACCAGGTTAACAGGCCGCTGGTGGAATGTCTTACGCTAAGATTGCCACCGTCATTAAAAAAGGCGTTTTTTGTGGTTGGTGATCCGCTTAATTTTCGTAAAAGAGTGTCGCTAAGTCTATGAATTGCGCTGCTCATGTTTCGCGTTTCCGGTCATCAAAATTAACTACACCATTGACTACACCGTGCATCGTACAAGGGCAAACCGTGACGAACAAGAGCGAACAAGGAAAACAAAATTTTCCTTTATAATCATAGCGATGAATGCACACAAAACACTACCACGAACACCCGCGAACACTAGATGATAAATAACTATCATCTATCGTTGGCATCAGCGACATCTGTCACATTCCTGTCAATAGC
>OIWM01003752.1_pt1 | contig 10660 bp, 10 predicted proteins | sample 1587451 | NCBI WGS metagenome assembly OIWM01 (sample SAMEA3888907, study PRJEB22519) | human gut metagenome | biome: human gut; feature: human-associated habitat; material: faeces | place: Denmark | collected 2011
CCCAGAGAGGATTTGAACCTCCGACCCCACGCTTAGGAGGCGTGTGCTCTATCCAACTGAGCTACTGAGACATTTATAAGTTTTATGCAATTTTCAAGGCTCGAAGGAATCGAACCATCTGCCGCTTAGGAGGCGGTCGCTCTATCCGGCTGAGCTACGGAAACATATCAATCTTTTCGGTGCGGCGGTCAATGACGCGCTATGTGATCATCCGTCGACCGTATTCGTGCTGCATCGACAAATCGCGAAAGCATAGCAAAATACGCACTCTATACGTATGCATCGACTCGATTATTATAGCATAGGCGCGGTAAAATTTCAAGTATTTTTCTAAATCTCTTGAAAAAACGGAACTATTACGGTATAATATAACATCAGAGTGTTGCCGGAGCGCCTCGGCGGGCGGCAGCAGAGATAGTAATGTGTGCGCAATTGCGCTGTTATATATGATGTTACAGATAAGGAGAAACTGATGCTGTCAGCTGTCAAGAATTTTGCGATAACGCTTATCGTCTCGCTTCTTGTGTTCGGTACGATCGCATTTTTCGTCGCTCCGGCAATAGAGCAAGGGATGACGATGGGTGGAAAAAGCACCGAAAGCACCGATGACTCGGGCGAATCAAAGCTGCCCGACGGATATGTATATGTTACCGACGATTCGGGTGCAACGGTAACCGATGCCAACGGAAATCCGATCACCGAACCTGCGCCGACGAACGGCGAAGATGTTAAGGGAAAGTCGTTCAACATACTACTGCTCGGAAACGACTATCAGCCCGATGTGCTCACAGACTACAACCTCTCCGGTAAGAATGCCGAGATAGACGGCTTTAAGATTAAAGAACGCACGATAAACGTCGATACCATAATCCTCATTCGCGTTGATAAGGAAAAGGGACAGTTCATCTTTCTTACCATACCGTCGAACACTCAGGTATATGTCAGCGGCGGAAACACCACGCTCAGCGCGCTCTATTCAAAATACGGGCTCGACTATCTGTGTCAAAAGGTGCGCGCACTCACCGGTCTTAATACCGACTACTATGTTTCGATGTCAATACCGAATCTCGTCTCCGCACTCGGTGCTATCGGAGATATCTCCTATATGGTGCCGACGGACATGTATTATAAGGATGAGGAACAGTCGCTCACCATCAATCTCAAAAAGGGTCAGCAGACTCTCACCCCCGAGCAGGCGCTGCAGCTGCTGCGTTACAATTCCTACCCGGACGGCAATATCTCGAGAATGGCAACCGGAGTCGATTTTTTGAAGGCTGTGCTCGACAAGCTCTCGTCCGATTCCTACAAGGAAAAGGCTCAGAGCGTATATAATTCGGTTATCGGCTATGCCGATACGAATTTTACCGTCGACGATCTCCAGAACAACATCGAGCTGCTCTTCTCTTATCCGAAGTTCGAAAAGGTAAATATCTCCTACCCCGGCGTAACAAAATCGGAGAACAGCACCTACTACTTTGTACCGTCCTACACCGATGCGATAGAGTCGCTTAGAAAATACAGATAATTCAGAAAACAAATAATATATAGGAGCAAATGTAAAATGAGCAGAATGAAGAACACCGAAAAGACCATGGATAAAATCGTTGCACTGTCGAAGAACAGAGGCTTTGTTTTTCCCGGCAGTGAGATCTACGGCGGACTTGCAAACACATGGGATTACGGTCCTCTCGGCGCAGAGCTTAAAAATAATATCAAGCGTGCATGGTGGAAGAAGTTCGTTCAGCAGAATCCCTACAATGTCGGGCTTGATGCGGCTATACTTATGAATCCGCAGACATGGGTCGCTTCCGGACACCTCGGCGGCTTCTCCGATCCGCTCATGGACTGCCGCGAGTGCAAGGAGCGCTTCCGCGCAGACAAGCTCATCGAGGACTGGAACACAGAGAACGGCAAGGAGCTCGACAAGCCTATCGACGCCTTTACTCAGGCTGAGATGAAGGACTACATCGAGGAGAATAATATCCCATGTCCTTCCTGCGGCAAGCATAACTTTACCGACATTCGACAGTTCAATCTGATGTTTAAGACATTTCAGGGCGTTACGGAAGATGCAAAAAACACCGTATACCTACGTCCCGAGACCGCTCAGGGGATATTCGTAAACTTCCCGAGTGTTCAGAGAACGACGAGAAAGAAGGTCCCGTTCGGTATCGGTCAGATAGGTAAGTCATTCCGTAACGAGATAACTCCCGGTAACTTTATCTTCCGCGTCCGTGAATTTGAGCAGATGGAGCTTGAGTTCTTCTGCAAGCCCGGTACCGATCTCGAGTGGTTCGAGTACTGGCGCAGCTTCTGCCGCAATTGGCTGCTCTCGCTCGGTATGCGCGAGGAGAACCTCCGCCTGCGTGACCATTCGCCCGAGGAGCTCTGCTTCTACTCCAAGGCTACTACCGACTTTGAATTTATGTTCCCGTTCGGCTGGGGAGAGCTGTGGGGCGTTGCGGACCGTACAGATTATGACCTCACTCAGCATCAGAATACCTCCGGCAAGGATCTGTCCTAGTTCGATCCCGAGACAAGCGACAGATATATCCCCTACGTTATCGAGCCGTCACTCGGCGTAGAGCGCTCCTTTCTCGCGTTCCTTGTCGACGCTTACGACGAGGAGGTCATCGACGCAGAAAAGAACGATACCCGCGTCGTGCTGCATTTCCATCCCGCACTTGCGCCCTACAAGGCTGCTGTTCTTCCTCTCTCGAAAAAGCTCGCCGAGGGTGCAGGCAAGATCTATACCGAGCTTTCCGAGTACTTCATGGTCGATTACGACGATGCCGGCTCTATCGGCAAGCGCTATCGCCGTCAGGATGAGATCGGTACTCCGTTCTGCATCACCTACGACTTTGATTCCGTCGAGGACGGCTGCGTGACCGTGCGTGACCGCGATACAATGGAGCAGGTTCGCATTCCGATCGCGGGACTGCGAGAGTATATCGAGGAGAAGATTGCATTTTGAGCGAAATCCGATTTCTCCGCACCGTACGCGACCGATAAATCGCATTCGGCACAGCGACAACGGTCAATGCCATTATAAATACACTTCGGCGCGGCAGGTGTATCCCTCCGCGCCGATACCGTTTTGTTGATATTTCATGAGGCTATATGAACGAATTTATTGAGAAAATAAGAAAGTACTCCGATTACAGCGGCGAGGACGGCGCGGAGTATGCTGCGGTAGAGGCAGCTGAAAAGGCGCTCGGTCTGACCTTTGCAGAAGATTACCGCGAATATCTGCTCGAATGCGGAGCCGCATGCGCCGACGGGCATATATTCACCGGAATAAACACCGTTGCGGAGACGACAGCGCTCTGGCGCAGCCGTCACCCCGGCATTAAGGACGGAATGTATGCCGTAGAGATATTCGAGCAGGACGGCATAGCGGCATGGCAGAACGGCAGCGGAGAAGTCTTTCTGACACGCGACGGCGTATCGCCGCGCAAGCTATGCGACTCTATGCTCGAATATGTTATTTTGATGGAGCGATAATCGGGCGCTGCCGAGCGCAGCGAAATTTCGTTATTCACGGCTGAGTAAGCAAATAATCTATAGTTAAACAAATAAATAATCAAAAGCACAAAGTATGTACCGACGTCGGTACTCCTTTGTGCTTTCTTTTGCTTTTCAAACATCCATTCATGAAATATAATAAGTAAATACACTAAGATTCAATCGTCGATTCGGCGCGATTTACTGCGCATAGGAATTGCGCGGAAGCGTTACCGTAAATGTCGTTAAGCCGCCGTCGCTGCATGCATCGACGCTGCCTCCGTGCAGCTCGCACACGCGCTTGACTATAGCGAGTCCTATGCCGTTGCCCTCGGAGGAGTGCGATTCATCCGCCTGATAAAACTTATTGAAGATATGCGCAAGGCTCTCCGGAGGAATATCGCGTCCGCTGTTTGTAACCGTAGCCGTCACCGACCGATCCGTCTCGGTCATCTCTACCGTTACAGTGCCGTTCTGAGGTGAAAACTTGACCGCATTGTCGAGCAGGTTTATCCACACCTGCTTCAGCAGCTCATAATTTGCACGAACAAGGCACTCGTCGAAGCCGAGATCAATATTCAGATCCTTAGCCGTCCATTTATCGGCAAGCAGCAGGACAGCGCCGCGTATCTGCTCCGAGAGATTAAACTCGGATATATCGGTAAGTATGGTTTGATTTTCTACGCGCGTAAGGCTGAGAACATTATTTGCGAGCGCGGAGAGCCGCAGCGATTCCTCCTCTATTACCGAGAGATATTCGGCGCGCTGCTCCTCGGTCAGGTTACCGCGCCGCAGCAGCTTTGCAAAGCCTGCTATCGAGACGATGGGCGTTTTGAATTCGTGCGAAAAATTGTTGATAAAGTCGCTGCGCAGCATCTCGGTATGCTCAAGCTCCTCTGCGGCGCGATTAAAGCTCGTCTCTATCTGTTGAAAGGTCGGGTGACTGCTCGCCGTTCTGCCGAAATGCAGCCGGGCGCCGAAATCTCCCTCCGAGAGACGATTGAGCTGATCGACAAGACTGTTCACCGGGCGCAGCGGTATCTTGCTCGTAAAGACGGTAAGCAAAAAGCCTATTACAAGACTCGTAAGCGATATCACCGTGAGTACGGCAGACAGCCCCATTTGTCCCGACGACATGTCGATTGCGCCGAGGCGGGTAAGACAGTATACGAGCACTATCGCGAACAGCAGCGCAACGGTATTGATTATGAAAACGAAAAACGAGAGCGAGAGTGTAAGCGCAAGTCTGCCCTTGCGCGCGGTCTTTTTCTTCTTCATACCTGTTTCACCGCCTTATAGCCGAGTCCGCGTACTGCGACTATCTCGAATTCATTCCACCCCTCGAAGCGTTTGCGCAGTCTGCCGACATGAACGGTCACGGTCTCCCATCCCGTCTCGCTGTCGGTGCCCCATATCTCGTCCATGAGCTGAATGCGGGTAAATATCTGTCCGGGATACGAGAGCAGCTTGTACAGCAGCATAAACTCCTTCTGCGGCAGCACCTGCACCTCATCTCCGCGAGTGACGGTAAAGGAATTATAGTCAAGGATAACTTCGCCTATCACTATCCTCTGCTCACTCACTATCCGAGCGCGGCGCAGCAGAGCCTTAATACGCAGCAGCAGTTTTTCCTCGTCTATCGGCTTGGTAATGTAATCGTCCGTTCCGACCAAAAAGCCTTTTTTTTCATCTTCCGGCAGGTGCTTTGCCGTTACCATAAGTATCGGCAGCGTGCTGTCCGTCTGTCTGACTATCCGCGTAAACTCATAGCCGTCCATTTCCGGCATCATCACATCGAGAATGACAAGGTCGATATGCTCGCGATCAAGCAGCTCGAGAGCCTGTTCGCCGTTCTCGGCGGTCGAAACGGTATAATTCTCGCTCTCGAGCACAGCGCGCAGCAGCATTCGCGTATGCTTATCGTCGTCCGCTACGAGTATATGAAACATGTTTGCCCTCCCTGTCAATAATAGGCGAATAAATAATAGATATGCCAATGCTTCGGATAACTTCGAATACATATAATATCCGATAATATTTACATACGTATTTTACCCTATCGCGACAGCTGTGTCAAGTCGGGGAGGCAGAGATTTGTTTTTTAAAAAAAATGAGTAAAAATGTCGAAAAGTTTCGTTTCAGTTTATATTGAACTAATATACTTAGCTGTAAAATGTTGAATCGGCATGCTTTGCGACTAAAAAGGCAGACTCTTCATGTGCAGGGAGAAAGCATTTTACATTTAAATTTTATTGCCGCAGCGGAAACACTCCGCACACAGTAAATTCATCACGCGCTATAATGCACGCCACAAGTTAACGAGGAGATACTATTATGAGAAAAGTCAAGATAATCACCGATTCCTGCTCCGATCTTACCGCAGAGCTGCTCGAGCGATACGACATCGACTATGCAAAGATGACGACAGTCGAGGATGGCGTAGAGTCCCCCGCTATCCTGACATGGGGTGCTGACGATGTTCATAAGTTCTACGACACCATCCGCGGCGGCAAGAGGATCACCACCGCACAGGTCTCTGTCGATGAGTTCAACCGCATATTCAGCCGGTACCTCTCCGAGGGCTGCGATATCGTTTATATTGCATGCTCGTCCAAGCAGAGCGGCTCTGTAAATACCGGCTATGTTACCGCAAAGAAGCTGCTTGCCGACTACCCCGACGCACAGATATTTTGCATCGACTCGCTCAACGCCTCCATGGGCGAGGGCGCGCTTGCTGTCGAAGCTGCCAAGCTCGCCGGGGACGGCAAGACCGCAGCGGAGATAAATGCCCGCATTCTCGAGATACGCAAGACAGTGCAGCAGTTCGTCACCGTTCATACGCTCGAGCATCTGAAGAAGTCGGGCAGAGTTACCGCCTCCGCTGCATTTTTCGGCAATCTGATGGGCGTAAAGCCGATACTCATCTCAGATGTAAACGGCACACAGACTCCTATCAAGAAGATAAAGGGCAGACAAGCATCGCTGCATGAGCTCGTTGCTCAGCTCAAGGAGAATATAATCGACCCCGAGGATCAGACCGTATACCTTGCACATGCCGATTGCAGCGCTGCGGAGGTCGAGGAGCTCAAGGAAATGATACGCACTGAGATCGGCTGCCGCGACATTGCGGTAGGCTTTATCGGACCTATCATCGGCGCTTCCATCGGACCGGATGCCTTCGGTATCTGGGCGTTCGGTAAGCCCGTAACATTTTCTGCGGAGGAGAAATAAGAAAAATGGCGACAGCTACGGCGACACTTGAGCATATATCCGAGATCGACGGAGCACTGCTCGCTCGTATGGTACGCGAAGGCACTGCCCGTCTGCGCACACACGCTCAGGAGGTAAACGATCTCAACGTATTCCCCATTCCGGACGGCGACACCGGCAGCAATATGCTGCAGACAGCCTCCGGCGGAGCGGACAGCATCGCAAGCACCGAGAGCGGCAGCATCGGAAAGCTTTCGAGACGTATATCGGACGGAATGCTGCTGAGCGCAAGAGGTAACTCAGGTGTTATTCTCTCACAGATATTCGAGGGAATGGCGCGTGCGCTTGACGGAGCGGAGACAGCCGATGCGGAGCTTATCATCCGTGCGATGCAAAGCGGCACAAGAACCGCATACGACGCAGTAATGCAGCCGACGGAGGGCACGATGCTCACCGTTATGCGCTGCGCGACCGACTATGTAGCCGGGAAAGCCCCGAGTTTGCCCGTAGAGCTGCTGCGCGACTTTATCTCCGAGGCTAAAAGAACACTCGAGCGCACACCTGATATGCTGCCGGTCCTAAAGCGCGCGGGAGTCGTTGACTCCGGCGGCGCGGGACTGATATACATAGCAGAGGGAATGCTCGATGCACTGCTCTCGGACAGCAGCTCGGAGGAGACTGTCGATACCTCTTGGCAGGACGCTGCGCCGTCCGCCGCCGAGCCGGATCTCGACAGCTTCGACGAAAACAGCAAGCTTGAGTACGGCTACTGCACCGAGCTGCTGCTGCGCCTGCAGCGAAGCAAGACCGATCCCGAGACGCTCCGTGTCGAGTCAATCACCGAGTGGGTGAGCGGTATCGGAGACAGTGTTGTCGCCTTCAAGACCGGCAGCATTGTCAAGCTGCATATACACACCAAGGTCCCCGACCGCGTGCTCGCCTTCTGTCAGCGCTACGGCGAATTTCTCAAGGTCAAGATCGAGAATATGTCGCTTCAGCACAACAGCAGCATGCTCGGTATAGGCGAGAACACCGATTATAACGATAACGATGCCGAGCCTGCACCGTCCGCCGATGCGGTTGATACAAAAACGACAGAAGCGGCACCGAAAAAACAGTTCGGCATCGTGGTCGTTGCCTCCGGCGAGGGCGTAAAGCAGCTGTTTTCCGAGCGCGGTGCAGATATAGTCATTGACGGCGGTCAGAGTATGAACCCGTCGGCACGCGACTTTATCGACGCATTCCGCGAGGTCTCGGCGCAAACGGTATTCGTCCTGCCGAACAACGGAAACATCATCCTCGCGGCAAAGCAGGCTGCTGAGCTGTACACCGATGCCGACATACGCGTTATCGAGTGCACCACCGTCGGAGAGGGCTATGCGGCTATCTCCATGTTCTCGGACGAGTCGGGCGATGCCGATACGATAGAGTCGGAGCTTCGTGATGCGCTCGGCGGCATAGTTACAGCCGGGATATCGCGCAGTATACGCGACTCCGGAGAGATAAAGGCGGGGGAATACATCGGCTTTGTCGGCAAGGACATTATTGCCGATTCAGATTCGCGGCTCGATGCTGCGTGCAAGACTGCGGACAAGCTCGGTCTCGGAGGCTACGACGTCTGCATCATCCTACGCAGTGCCGATGCATCTGCAGAGGAGGCTTCGGAGCTTGAAAGCTATATCAACTCTCATTACCCGAATACCGAGGTCTATCTGCTTTACGGCGGTCAGCCGATATACGACTATATCATCATTCTCGAATAACAATATATACATAAAACAATAACTGTATAAAGGGAATTCTCGCCGCTGTGTGCCTCCATGGCTTGCCCGCCGCGAGATACGGTACATGCAATGAATTATCTGCTCTACATCTCCGCCGCGATATGTGCATATCTTATCGCAGGATGGAATCCCGCCATAACCCTTTCCCGTGCAGTGTACAAAAAGGACATACGCGAGTACGGAAGCGGAAATGCCGGATTTACAAACTTCAAGCGCAGCTTCGGTATGCGACTTGCGTGGGTCGTGCTTGTGCTCGATCTGTGCAAGGCTGCCGTTGTCGTGAGCGTTTTTGCTTCGCTCTTCGAGCGCACGCTCGGACTTTGGCAGCTCGGCGCAGCCTATACAGGATTTATCGCCGTGCTCGGTCACGCCTTTCCGATATGGTACGGCTTTAAGGGCGGCAAGGGCTTTCTCGTCGGTCTGTCAACCGTCTATGTCATCGACTGGCGCGTAGGACTCATCGCAACGCTCATCATGATCGTGCTGCTTTTCACGACAAAGTACATGTCCCTCTCCACCGTAACGGCTATGCTCTGCTGCCCCATACTGCTTGCGCTGTTCGGTGCAGCCCGGCCTACGGTGCTCATCGAGGCGGCGACGGTTCTGTTTATTGCGCTTCGTCATAAGGAAAACTTCAAGCGGCTTGTTGCGGGCACGGAATCAAAATTCGCACTCGGCTCGCACTGAGTGTTGTAGATCACACCCGTCCGCAAACGAAGAAAGGAGACCGCCGTGGCGGTAACATACATACTATATAATCCGCATGCGGGTTCGACCGATACCGATCCTACCCTGCGCACTCTGCGCGAGCAAGGGAAGGATACCGTACCGATAAATATATGCAGAATATCGAGCTTCCGCACTTTTTTCAGCGGACTCGAGGAGGATGCAGCAGTTGTTCTCTGCGGCGGCGACGGCACGCTGAGCCTCTTTGCCAACGGCATAAAGGGACTGCCGATACGAAACAAAATATACTATCTGCCGACCGGAACGGGCAACGACTTTGCCCGCGATCTCGGCGAGGTCCGCCCGCTGCCGATAAACAGATATCTCTGTCGGCTGCCCGAAGTAACACTTGGCGGAGAGAGCAGATTGTTCGTTAACAATGTCGGTTTCGGGCTTGACGGCTATTGCAGCGAAACGGCAGACAATGTTCGGCGCGATAACCGAGCTCAGGGACGGCATCACAACATAAGCTATGCGAAAATTGCGCTCGGCGGGCTGCTCCGCCGCTTCCGTCCGAGGAATGCGACCGTTACCGTAGACGGAAAGAGCCACAGCTACAAGCGCGTATGGCTCGCCCCGGTAATGAACGGACGCTATTACGGCGGCGGTATAATGGCAGCGCCGGAGCAGGATCGCCTCGATTCGCACGGGGCGGGATCGCTCGCCGTTATTCACGGTCTCAGCCGCCTGCACGCGCTGACTATATTCCCGTCTGTATTCAAGGGAAAGCACGTAAAGCACAAGAAGTATGTCAGTATATTTAAAGGAAATACTATACGGGTAGAGTTCGACCGTCCCACGCCGCTGCAGATAGACGGCGAGACTGTTCCGGGTGTAACGTGGTATTCCGTAACGTCGCCCGTTCCCTGCATTGTCGGAGGTGATGCGGTATGCTAGTGCCGGAGTTACTGCTTGCACTGCTGCTTGCTTTGTTCGGAGTATTCTGCGTGTGCCTGCTGTTTCTTGCGGTGTGCGCCCTATTTGTCACAAAAAAAGAATACATTCACAACAGCCGCTTCTATCGTGCGCTGCTCTGCCGCTCGTCTGCATTTGCCCTATGGTTCTTGCGGGTGCATGTGCATGTCAGCGGCACCGAGCTGCTGCCGCAGAACGGGCGGCTGCTTTTCGTCGGCAACCACCGCTCGAACTTTGACCCCATCATTCAGTGGACGGTGCTGCCGCAATGGGAGATAGCATTCATATCAAAGGAGGGCAACTTCCGAATACCGTTCTTCGGCCGCTTTATACGCAAATGCTGCTTTCTCTCGATAGACCGCTCAAGCCCGAAAAGATCGGTGGAGACGATGCGCAAGGCGGAGCAGCTGCTCGACAGCGGAGAGGTCTCTGTCGGCGTTTACCCGGAGGGAACACGGAGCAAGAGCGGAGAACTTCTGCCGTTTCACTGCGGTATGTTCAGAATAGCGCAGAAAGCCGGA
>OIWM01003753.1_pt1 | contig 10656 bp, 7 predicted proteins | sample 1587451 | NCBI WGS metagenome assembly OIWM01 (sample SAMEA3888907, study PRJEB22519) | human gut metagenome | biome: human gut; feature: human-associated habitat; material: faeces | place: Denmark | collected 2011
CGCCCATACCGGCGGTGAGGAATACCATATCGGTGCCCTCGAGCGCCTCGGTGATGGCGTTGCGGCTCTCCTCGGCGGCGCGCTTGCCGACATCGGGGTCGGAGCCCGCGCCCTGACCGTGCGTCAGCTTTTCGCCGATCTGGATGGTCTGCTTCGCGCCGGAAACGGCGAGAGCCTGTTTATCGGTATTGACCGCGATGAACTCCACGCCCTTCGTATCGCCGGCCGCCATGCGGTTGACAACATTGTTGCCGGCGCCGCCGATGCCGATGACTTTGATGGTGACAACGTTCTCCGCGTCTTTGGTGATTGCCATTCTATATACCCTCCCGGTTCCTATTTGGGGTTTATACTCATACTCTTGTCATTTTATAACGTTTTTAACCGCAGGTCAACAGCATTATGTTGACCTGCGGCTGGTTTTTGTAACAAATTTGAAAAGAAATCCGCCGCTTTGCTCAATCCGGGCTGAAAGTCCAGGCGCTGCCGTTCGTATAATAAAGCGTTCCGGCGTCCTCCGCGGCGAGCTGGGAAACGACGTTTTTAAGCATGGCGATGCGGTAGAGCATCTCTCCCTCCGCACCGAGATAGACCGTGAGACGGCCGTCGTAGCGCAGCGAGGGGTTTGCGGGATCGCGGAGATCGATCCATTCCACGAGCGAGGAAACGTCCTCCGCGCGGAGCGCCGGGAGGATCGTCTGCAGCACGGCAAGGCGTTCGGCATTGGTGCCTTCCACAAGCATATCCTCCCCCTCGAGCACCGTCATCGGTTCGAGCGAGCGGATCTCCGGATAATTCCCCGCCGTGAGGGAATCGGTCGTGCCGAGCATTTTTCCGCTGCGGTCGAGCAGCCAGTACTCCTCGTCAATGACCATATACGCCGCGGGCGCCGAGCCCTCCGCCTGAATGACGATCTTGTTCGGGAGCTGCCGCGTGATGCTCACGGTGTCCATATACGGCAGGTCGGAAAAGATCATGCTCGCCGCCTTGAAGCGGTCCACAAAAAAGAGGTTCGCGCCGCGCTCAACGCCGGAGGCACGGATGATCTGCTCGTCGGTATACTCCGAGGCGTTGATGACCTCGATCTTCGAGACGCGGAACGCCAAGCTCATAACCAGAATAACGACAAAGAAAAGCAAAACGAGGACCATCGGCCCATGCCACGGGCTGCGGCGCTTTACTTTATTGTGCTGACTGAATTCCATTTCCGATGCCATGTTCTGCTCCTTTTGTGTGGTGTTGCTCTATGCTTTCTCGCGCCAGACGGATGCTCCGAGCGAGCGCAGCGTCTCGTCCAGCGATTCGTAGCCGCGCAGGATGTGACCAGCGTCGGTCACGGTACTTTCCCCTTCCGCGCCGAGCGCCGCGGCCACGAGCGCCGCTCCGCCGCGAAGGTCGGGGCTTTTCATGGAAGCGCCATGCAGCGTTTCCACGCCGGTCACGAGCGCCATCGGCCCGCGCAGGACGATCTGCGCGCCGAGAGCGCGCATCTCCTCGGCATGGCGGTAGCGACCGGAGAAAATGTTCTCAATAAACATCGCCGGTCTTGTGCACCGGAGCGACGCCGCCATCAGCAGCGGCGCTGCGTCCGTCGGAAAACCGGGATAGGGCCTTGTGACGATCGCGCCGGGCGAGGCCGGGCGGCCGTGGGCGGTCATATGTATGCGCTCTCCGTGCGTGCTCACAGCGCAGCCCATCGCGCGAAGCGCGTCAAGCACGGGGACGATCTGTCCGGGCGCGGCGGCAGTAAGCTCGATCTCCCCGCCGGCGCACGCCGTGCAGCAGAGATAAGTTGCCGCGGCGATCCGGTCGGGCGGGATGCGAAGTCCCGCGTGAGAGCGCGGGGAAAAGCCGGTGATCCGGATAACAGGCGAGCCTGCGCCGGATACGTCCGCGCCGAGCGCGCAAAGATAGCTTTGCAGCGTTTCGATCTCCGGCTCGCGGGCGGCGTTATAGATGACGGTCGTCCCCTCCGCCGCGCAGGCGGCGATCATGGCGTTTTCCGTTGCGCCGACGCTCGGCAGCGCAAGCGATATCTCCGCGCCGCGAAGGTGCGAAGCCCGGCACACGATGCTGTCCTCTCCCTCCTCGATCTCCGCGCCCAGAAGCCGCAGGGCGTGCAGATGGAGATCGATCGGTCGCGGGCCGAGCTCGCAGCCGCCGGGGAGCGATACCTCCGCCTCGCCGAAGCGGGCGAGCAGCGGGCCGAGAAATATCACGGAGGAGCGCATCCGGTGCATCAGCTCGCGCGGAATATCGCACCGCGCGGGCGCGGTCGTATCGATGCAGAGAGCGTCGCCGCAGCGCGCCGCAGTGCAGCCGAGATAGCGGAGAATGTCCATCGCCGCGTCAACATCGCTCAGATTCGGGCAGTTGAGCAGCTCCGTTTCCGCGCCGCAGAGAAGCGACGCCGCGATCACCGGCAAAACCGCGTTCTTTGAGCCCTGTACGCGGATCTGTCCGCGAAGCGGCGATCCGCCGGTTATATGCCATATACTCATAGTTCTTCCCCCGCACAGCATTTTCAAGCCATACTATGCAGAGAAAGCGCCGTTTGCCAAATTACTCCCCGGAGGCGAGAGAGAGGACGATGGACGTGATCTCGTCGGTAGCGTTCTCCACGGCAAGATCGCGCATATGCTCTTCCATTTCGGTGAGCTTTTCCTTATCGCTCAAAAGCCCGTTGATCGTGGAGAGCATCACATCGGCTCCGGCGTCGCTCTCGAGCAGCACGACGGCGCCGCCGCCGCGCTCAAGCACGCGGGCATTTTTCTCCTGATGGTTATTCACCACGTTCGGACTGGGAACGAGGATCGCCGGTTTGCCGATGGCGGTGAGCTCCGCAAGCGTGGACGCGCCGCTCCGGCAGAGGACGATGTCCGCCGCTGCCATGAGAAGAGGCATATCATAAATATAGTCCACCACGTCAAACCCGGCTTCCTTCCAGTCGGAGAGGCCGAGCTCTTCGCTCATATACTCCGTCATGCTCTTTATGCCGCGCTTGCCCGCCGAGTGGACGAGCCGGAAGGGACGCTCCGCGCCGTCCATGGCGAGAGCGATCATGCGCGCGACGGTCTTATTCATTTCCGTTGCGCCGAGACTGCCCCAAACGGAAACGACGAGCGGTTCGTCCTCCGCGATACCGAGCGCGCGGCGCGCGGCGCTCTTATCCGAGCGCATGAAGCCGAGACGCACGGGCGTGCCGGTCACGACGACCTTTTCGGGGTGTTTATAGTTTTCCCGCGCCTCGGCAAAGCCGACCATGATCTTATCCACGCACTTTTCCAGCTGGCGTGTCGTAAGGCCGGGTTCGGCGTTGCTCTCGTGCACGACGGTGGGGATGCCGAGCTTTGCCGCTTCATGCAGCACCGGGTAGCAGACGTACCCGCCGGTGCCGATAACGACGTCCGGCTTAAATTCCTCGATGATCTTCCGGCACGCCGGGCCGGACTTGATGAGATCGGAGACAAATTTTATATTGTGCCTGATGCCCTCCACCGAGAGCGACCGGCTCAGATTGCTCACCGGCACGCCGCGGATCTCGTACCCCTCGCGGGGGACAAGCTCCATTTCCATTTTGCCGAGAGCGCCGATGAACAAAATTTCGCTGTCCGGCAGAAGCTCGCGGATCCGCCCGGCCACGCCGACGGCGGGATTTACATGGCCCGCGGTGCCGCCGCAGGCAAACAGAAAACGCATAGGTCATTCCTCGATTTTTTGATTTTTTACGGTTTTACAGAGTTCCCGCGGCGCGTAGGCCGCGCAGGGGTTCTCCCGCGATATGCTCAGCAGTATCCCCGCCTCCCCCATCTGGATGAGCAGCGCCGTACCGCCGTAGCTGAAAAACGGCAGCGAGATGCCCGTGCAGGGGACGAGATTCGTACATACCGCAACATTCAGCACGATTTGCAGCGCAAGCATCGTTGTGATGCCGCAGCCGGTAAGGAAGCTGAAGCGGTCGGTGCTCTGCAGGGAGATCCAGTACCCGCGCACGATGAGCATGGCAAAAAGAAGAAGGATCGCCGAGGCGCCGATGAACCCCAGCTCCTCGCACACGACGGAGAAAATAAAGTCGTTGTGTTCCTCGGGAAGATAGAGGTATTTCTGGCGGCTCATGCCGAGACCGAGACCGGACAGCCCGCCCGAGCCGATCGCATAGAGCGACTGGACGATCTGCCAGCCGTCGCCGGTGAGATCGGAGAAGGGGTCGCGGAAGGACGCCACGCGCGCCGCGACATACGGCACGAACAGCACCGCCGCGACCGCGCCGACGAGCAGCACACCGGCCGCGCCGATGAACCAGTGCAGCCGTACCCCGCCGAGAAAGAGCATGGAAGCTCCGATGGCAAGGATGATGATCGTTGCGGAAAAGTGCGGCTCAAGCACGAGCAGTGCCGAAACGACCGCCAGTATCGCCGCGAACGGCGCGATGCCGTACCGGAAGGTGCGCATCCGGTCTTTATATTTGCATATCAGCGCCGAAAAGTAAAGAATAATTGCGATTTTTGTAATTTCTGACGGCTGGAACGTCGTGAAGCCAAGGCTAATCCATCGTCTTGCGCCGTTTACGACCGTGCCGATGACCAGCACTGCCGCAAGGCTTGCGATGGAAACGAGCAGCAGCGGCAGCGCACAGGCGCGATAAACGCGCATCGGAATGCGCGAGGCAATGAGCATTACGCACACCGCCGCGGCGAAGATGGCCTGCCGGGAGAAAAAATACACCGGGTTGTGTCCGGTCTCGCCCTGCAGATCGTAATACGCGCTCGCAAAGCTCGCCGAGAGCACCATCACCACGCCGACGCCGAGCAGCGTGAGCGTGATAACAAGGAAAGGCAGATCCGCCCTGCGGTCTGCCTTACCCGTTTTGACCGGCGCGGCGCCGGTCGAAGTATGATCCATGAGAGCCTCCGGTATTACCCTCTCAAAAGCTCAGAAGGAATAGCGTCCCGTTACGCCAAGAAGCGATACGACCGCCATCACGAGTGTGATGCCCGCAAACAGGACGAAGATCTCTTTTTCTTTCCATTTCCGGCCCGTCCAGCCGCCCATCTCCAGATGGTGGTGGAAGGGGGCCATTTTGAATACGCGCTTGCCGTGGGAGAGCTTGAAATACGCCACCTGGATGATGTCCGAAAGAGTTTCAATGATCGGCATGATGCAAAGCGGGATGAGCAGCAGCGGCACATCCAGCGCGAACGCCAGACCCGAGATGCACCCGCCGAGGAAGAGCGAGCCGGTGTCGCCCATGAATACGCGCGCGGGGTTGAAATTGTAGATGAGGAAGCCGAGCAGCGCGCCGACCATGCCGCTGGCGAAAATGCCCTGCGGCATATACTCTTTGCCCCAGCAGAACACGATGGCCGTGAAGCAGAGGAACACGGGCACGCACGTGCCCGCCGCGAGGCCGTCCACGCCGTCGGTGATGTTCACGGCGTTCACCGTGCCGACGATGACAAACGCCGCAAAAATGAAGTACAGCGGCTCGGAGACCGGGACATAGGTGTTCCAGAACGGGATATAAAGATTGGGGCTCAGATAGCCGGTGAAGCGGAGCAGCAGCAAAAAGCACGTGGCGGCAAGGAGCTGCAGAAGGAACTTCATCTTTGCGCTCAGGCCGAGATTCTGCTTGTGGCGCAGCTTTTCATAGTCGTCCAGAAAGCCGATCGCGCCGAACACAAGACCGAACACGAGAATGAAAATGTGTCCCCACTCGCCGTTCGCCATGCAGGAGAAGCCGACCGTGAGACAAACGACCGTAACGGCGATGATGAACATCAGCCCGCCCATCGTGGGCGTGCCGGTCTTGCTCATGTGCCACGTGGGGCCGTCCTCCCGGATCGCCTGCCCGGCTTTGATTTTTCGCAGATACGGTACCAAAACCGCGCCTACGGCGCTCGATATACAAAATCCGACGACAAGCGCCAAAATCAGCTTCCAAGTCATTCTCTTTCCCGTGCCTTTCCTCTTTTGCTTTGTCAGGTGCGCTTCGCGCGTTCGGCAAGATAGTCCGCGACGATCTCGCGCTCGTCCATGTGGATCTTCTCGTGGCCGATGATCTGATAATCCTCGTGGCCCTTGCCGCAGAGCAGGATGACGTCGCCCGGCTCATGATGGTCGATCGCCCAGCGGATGGCCTCCGGGCGGTCGCAGATGACCTTGTAGGGCGCTTTGCCCGCGCGCACGCCGGGCAGGATCTCCTCGATGATGCTCATGGGATTCTCGGTGCGCGGGTTGTCGCTTGTAACGATGACGAAATCGGCAATGTCCGCAGAGAGCTTTCCCATGATCGGGCGTTTTTTCCGGTCGCGGTCGCCGCCGGCGCCGAAGAGCATCACGAGACGCTTCGGCGCAATGCCGCGCAGCGTCGTGAGAACGTTTTCAATAGCATCCGGCGTGACGGCATAGTCGATGAAAATGCTGTAATCGCCGTCCGTCGGCACCGGCTCTACGCGCCCCTTTGCGCCGTGGGCCGTTTCGAGCGCCGCGGCGGCGTCCGCGAGGGATACGCCGAGCAGCCGCGCGCACGAGATCGCCGCGAGCGCGTTATACACGGAAAACTGTCCCGGCAGGTTCGTCTTTACGCGAACGAGCTCGCCCTCTTCCAGCGCGCAGAAGCGCACGCCGCTCGGCGCGAGACGGATATCACGCGCCGTGAGTGAAGCGCTGTCGCTCTTTGCCGAGAAGGTATACACCGGCTGCGGCGCGTCCTTCATAACCGTTTCGGTCCACGGATCGTCCGCGTTCGCCGCCGTTTTTTCGCACATGGGGAAGAGCATTGCCTTAGCCTTCGCATATTCCTCCATCGTTTTGTGGAAGTCGAGATGATCCTGCGTCAGATTCGTGAAGAGGCCGACGGCAAAATGCACGCCCGCCACGCGGCGCAGCACCAGCGAATGAGAGGAAACCTCCATCACGCAGTGGGTGCACCCGGCATCTGCCATCTGACGGAAGAGCGCCTGCAGGTCGCAGGATTCCGGTGTGGTGTGCTCGGCGTGGAATTCCTCGTCGCCGATCATGTTCGAGATGCTGCCGATGAGGCCGACCTTCGCGCCGAGGGTCTTTTCCAGGATCTGCTTTATGAGGATGGTGGTCGTCGTTTTGCCGTTCGTGCCGGTGATGCCGATGACCTTCATTTCGCGGCTGGGGTCGCCGTAGAAGTTCCGCGCGGCAAGCGCAAGACCGAGACGGCTGTCGTCCGTCTGGACGTACGGCACGTTTCCGGCGGGCGCTTCCTCGCACAGCACGGCGGCGCAGCCCTTTTCCACCGCCATGGGGATATATTTATGTCCGTCCGATTCGTACCCGCGCACGGCGACGAAAAGGTCACCGCTCTTCACGCGGCGGGAATCGTAGCAGACGCCCGTGATCTCCGTATCGCCGGAGGCGGCTGCGGAGAGAACATTTATTTCCTTGAGAATTTCCGATAGTTTCATGGTACTTCCTCATTGTCCCGGCCGGCTTTTCAATACCGGCCGTATGTATCGTTATCGTCGTTGACGATGCTGACCTCAATTACGCTGCCCGTGGGAACGCTCTCCCCCGCGCCGGTGCTCTGGAACACAACGCGCACCGTATCGCTGTCGGCGAGGATCGTGCTGTCCGAGCGGAGGAACAGTCCCCGTGAAAAGAGCGCTTCCCGCGCCTTGGTATAGGTGAGCCCCGTGAGCTCCGGCACGGTCTCCTCTTCTGCCTCCGGCGTTTCGCCGGTATAGACGAGCACCGTTGTGCCGCTCGCAACGACCGTTCCCTTCCCCGGCAGCTGGCCGGTGACAATGTCGCCGGTCCCTTCGATCCGGGCGGCGAGCCCGGCCTCGCGGAGCAGCTTTACCGCTTCCTCCGGCGTTTTGCCGGTGAGCGGCGGCACGGCGCGGTCGATGTATTTTTCCTCCGCTTCGCTGTATTGCGGCTGTACGCCGAGATACGGCAGCACTTCGCCGAGGATGCGCCCGACGACGGGCGCGGCCATCTGCCCGCCGGAGATATAGATACCGCTCTCGTTTGAGGGCGTATCCATCAAAACGAGGCACACGACCTGCGGATCGTCCGCGGGCGCGTAGCCGATGAAGGAGACGATGTATTCCTTCTTTCCGCCGGCGGCGTTCTGCGCCACCTTTTCGGAGGTGCCGGTCTTGCCGGCGATGTGATACCCGGCAACATAGGCGTTTTTGCCGGTGCCCTGCTTCGTATCACACACGACCTGCTCCAGAACAGCGTTCACCTGCGCGCTCGTCTTCTCGGAAATGACCTGCCGGAGCACCTCCGGCTCGGTTTTCGATATAAGCACGCCGGTGCCGTCCGTGACGGAATCGACGATGTACGGCTTCATAAGATACCCGCCGTTGCAGCAGGCGCTCACGGCGGTAATGAGCTGGAGCGGCGTGATGTTGAACGTCTGGCCGAACGACGCCGCCGCAAGCTGCGAAAAGTTTTCGCTGTTGCAGAAGACGCTGCGCGGCCACCAGATGCTGCCGCTCTCGCCTGGAAGCGAAATGCCGGTCTTCCCCGTGAGAGAAGCGTCCGGATTTTCGCTCGCGCGGAAAAAGCCGAAGCTCTCGCAGTAGCGGTAGAACGTCTCCTCGCCGATACGGAGCCCCAGCGTGGCAAATGCTACGTTGCACGAATGCTGCGCCGCCTGCGTAAGCGTCTGGGGACCGTGACCGATCGTTTTCCAGCACTTGAGCGGCTTGCCGCGTCCCTGCACCGTCATGCTGCCGCCGCAGTAAAAGCTGTCGGACGGCGCGGCAGCGCCCTCTTCGAGCGCGATGGCAAGCGTGATGATCTTAAATGTGGAGCCCGGCTCGTAGGTATCGGAAATGGCCTTGTTGCGCCACTGGGCAAGCTGCGCGTCTTTCAGCATCTGCGCCGCGGTGTCCGGATCGGCGGTCGAATCGATCTCCGATTGGATGTCGGCGGAGACGCGCTGGTAGTTGTTGAGATCAAAGTTTCCGAGCGACGCCATCGCCAAAATTGCGCCCGTATTCGGGTCCATGATGATGCCGGCGGCGCCGTTTTGTATATCAAAGTCCTGCACCGCCTGGGAAAGCTGCTTCTCCAGATAGTACTGGACGTTGGTATCCAGCGTCAACACCAGATCGTCGCCGTTGTGGGAGGCGTAGTACTGCTCGTATTCATAGGGCAGGGCGTTGCCGCCGTTGTCCTTGGCGCTGACCACCAGACCCGTCTGGCCCTGCAGCTCCTCCTCATACTGGGCCTCCAGCCCGTAGAGGCCGGTGTTGTCCGTTCCCACGAAGCCGATGACGTGGGCCGCCAGCGAGCCATAGGGATAGTAGCGCTTGGCATCGGTCTCCAGATACACGCCGTGGACCTCGTTGTCATTGAGGAACTCCCGGACGGCGTTGGCCGTGTCTTCGTCCACCCGGAGCTTCACCACCTCATACTGGGAGTAGGTGCGCTCCATCTGCTCCAGAATACTCTCCTGCGTCACACCCAGCAGCTGACTCAGGCCGGCGGAGAGACTCTCCTTGGTCCACTTGGTCTCAGGCTTTTCCAGCTCCTCCGCCAGTTCCTTGGGAGAGAGGAACACCGTCTCCGCCGTGGCCGATACCGCCAGCTCGTTGCCGTTGCGGTCGTAGATGGTGCCTCGTGAGGCCGTCACCACAGTGCTGCGGGTCTGCTGATCCAGCGCCTTGCTCTGGTAGTAGTCGTGCTGCTTGATCTGCAGCTGATACAGCTTCAGGGCCAGCACCAGAAACACCGCCACGCCCAGCACCAGCATCAGCACAAAGGTACGGGTCTGGATGACCCGGTTGGCTCGCCGGATGTTTTCACTTTTCCTTCTGCTTTCTGCCATGCTCTGCTCCCTGCGGTCTGCGCCGCCGCAATGTCAGGCAAGGAGCAAGAAGTCACCTTCTTACTCCTTGCGTATGGTCCACTATATGGCGTCGCTCAGCGGAAATATTCCACCAGAGCGCCGACACCGTTTTTCACGCTGTGGGTCAGCCGGCTCAGCAGGCTGTCGCTCTCGGCCTGATAGACCTCTGCCTTGCTGCCGCCGCCCAGCTCCACGTATTCCACCTGTCCGGCGGTGGGCTTCTTCATACCCGCCGCCTCGGCGGCCTCCTTGATCTTGGCCATATCGAAGGTGCGCTCATAGTCCATCACCAGGCTCACCCGCTGATCCTCCAGCTGGCTGACCTGCTCCTGCAGGTCGCTGATGGATCCGGTGACCGCCATCAGCTGGATGTAACCCATGACCAGCACCACCGCCATGGCTGCCAGCGCACCCACGGCACACAGGGCCAAGGGGGACACCCGCTGCCGGGGACGGGCCGCCGTCCGGTGGCGGGGCGCCTGCTGGGGCTGGGACTGCCGCTCCGGGCGGGCTGCCTCCTCCAGCTGCCGCTGGCTGGCCAGTGTATCCAGATCGTAGGCCAGATTCCCATATACCATTGTGTTGGGTCGTCTCTTCTGTTGTGCCATGACGGCAGCTCCTTTCCGTATCCTCTGTATGGTCAGGGGGACAGGCCCCCGTTCTCTCGTTTATAGCTTCTCCGCCACCCGCAGCTTGGCGCTCCGGGCACGGGGATTGTAGGTCAGCTCCGCCTCCGTGGCCACGATGGGCTTGCGGCTCACCAGCTTCATCTGCGGCTTCTTGCCGCAGACGCACACCGGGAAATTCGGCGGGCAGGTGCA
>OIWM01003757.1_pt1 | contig 10649 bp, 10 predicted proteins | sample 1587451 | NCBI WGS metagenome assembly OIWM01 (sample SAMEA3888907, study PRJEB22519) | human gut metagenome | biome: human gut; feature: human-associated habitat; material: faeces | place: Denmark | collected 2011
GTACTACCCAAAAAGATACTTTTTCTATACGTTTAAGAAAGAATTTCTCTGATTTCAGTTTAGATGGGCCAGTATTATTCAGCATTAAAAAACCTGCTGATGCGACGGATGCTGAAGTATATACAGTTCTTTATTACAATAAAACAAATGGTGATGTCGAAAAGTGCTATACAAGACAAACAACTAATACAATTACATTTATGGGAAGTAAAGATGGGGAATATATGCTTGTCTCCAGAAATACATCTAATATTTATATAGGCGATGATCCTGTTGAATCAGTTACAGTCGAAACAAGCTCCTATGATTTAGAATCACTTTATATGCAAATTACTGTAGGTTTAATTGCACTAATTTTATTAGGAGTACTGCTACGTCGCTTCTTAGTGAAAAAGAACAATAAAAATGTTGCGAAAAGACGTGAAGAAAAAGAAATCGAAAAAGCTCAAGAACCACTACCACCAGTAGATGTTACGCAAGCTTTAGAAATATTTGATACTGAAGTATTAGATTTAGACAAGATTAGAGAACTTGATGAAGAACATCAAAGAAGAATTCATAAACATGATTAATACAATCGTAGACATTGAAAATATTTTATTTGAGGAAGAAGAAATAAGTGATTTTCTTCTTCAGAGTATACAAACACGTGGTATTGCTATTCCAGTACATGTAAGAAGTATTGAAGAAAATCAATATGAATGTATTGATGGCAAGAAAAGATTAACTGCCGCAAAAAAATTAAGTGAAAAAGATGCCAAATTCAGAAGAATACCAGTAATGATTATGAATGATTTTTCTAAAGCTGGTTCATCTTTCTGGGGCAATACACAAAATCATCATTAAAGAGGTAAAGATGGAAAGATTACAAAAAGTTATAGCAGCTTCAGGCGTTGCATCTAGAAGAAAAGCTGAAGAATTAATACAAGCAGGTAGAGTAAGTGTAAATGGACTTGTTGTAAAAGAACTTGGTACAAAAGTATCAGGCAATGATGAAATTGCTGTTGATGGTACAGTGATTACAAAAAAAAATAAAGTATATTATCTTTTCAATAAACCAAAACATACTATCTGCAGCACAAAAGATGAACATGACCGTGATACAGTACTTGATTATTTTTCGGATGTAAAAGAAAGAATATTTCCAATAGGTAGATTAGACTTTGATACTACAGGTCTTCTTATTCTTACAAATGATGGTGAAGTAGCTAATAAACTTATGCATCCAAAAAGTCATTTACCTAAGACTTATGATGTAACAATTGATGGTTATATTACCCCTCAGCAAATTAATCAGTTAAAAAAAGGGGTAATGTTGGATGATGGCTTAACATTACCGGCAGAAGTATATCTGATTACACAAAATAAGAGTAAAAATAAGAGCAGACTTCAAGTAACTATTTTTGAAGGCAGAAATAGAGAAGTAAGAAGAATGATGGAACACTTCAATTATGAAGTTACTCGTCTTGAAAGAATCGCTTATGGTAATTTAACATGCGGTTCATTAAGACAGGGAGAGTATAGAAGATTACGCTCTTTTGAAATTAAAGAGCTATTAAAAATGATTGATCAAATCAATCAATCATCTCGTTAATCTACTTTTATATGATTCGCTTCTAATTCATCAATGTTTGGATCAATATAGATAGTTTTATAAGAACCTAGTTGAACCATACCTGGCTTAGCACCAGGTATTTTTTTTAGTTCTTTTACTGGACAATAGTTAACTGGAACACTGGAAGAATCTCTACCTTTAGAAAAGTAAGCAGCGATATTGGCAGCTAAACGTAATGTATCTTCATCGATTTCACTATTATGGATAACAACATGTGCTCCATGATAATCTTTAGCATGCAGCCAGATTTCACTTTTTTTTGCATGATGCCATGTTAACTCATCATTTTGTAAATTGTTTTTACCAAAAGAAATTTGTGTACCACTTTTGGTTTCAATTGTAGTGAAATGAATCTCTTTTTCCTTTGTCTTTTTATTTTTGTTTTTCTTCTTTTGAGGGCGTTTTTCTTTCATATAACCACCCTTGATTAGTTCTTCTTTAACTTCACTTGCAGTATTAAAATCGGCTATTTCAATTTGTTCTAATAAGCCTTCAAAGTATTCTATTTCTTGTTTACATAAAGCTATCTGTTCATTTAAATATTTTTGACCTTTTTTCAGTTTGGTATATTTCTGATAGCATTTTTTTGCATTTCCTTTACCATCCAGTTTTGGATCTAGTGGTATTGTAATTTCTTTACCCGTCTCATAATCTTCAAGTTTAATTTCTTTAGTGCCTTTTGTGTCTTGGATATTATAAGCATATAGAAGTTCACCATATTTGTTCCATTTATTACAATCAAGAGCGTCATCATATTCTTTTAACAGGCGGGGTAATTTCTGGGTTTCATGTTTTAATTCTTTTTTGACTGTATGAAAAATATCTCCAGAAATTTCTTTGATTCTTTCTTTTTCTTCTTTATGAAAATATAAAATATCAAATCCTTCAAATAGAGGATAACTTATTGATTTGTCACATGAAGTAATTGCGATACAATGAAAAATGGCATCATTAGAATTATTTGCAATAAATAATTCATTGGAGTCTTCAATTTCTTTCATAATACTTGAGAATGACTGCCCATGTCTCATGCGATATTCTACTTCATTAGATAACATAGGTGAAAAACCTGCAAATTGTGCAGTTAGATTCTTATCAGGATCAATATACTGGCAAGTAAAAGGATCTTTTTTATTTTGACTGGGAGTAGGAGTGAATTTTGCACCTACCTGAATGGTTCTGCGATTATTTTCAAAAGGCGGGATGTGTTTTAAAGCATCAATAATAATTCCATCTCTTACTAAGATAATATTGGCGTATTTTCCCATTAATTCAACGTAGAGGTGCAATTCTTCCGCGTCACCTAAATCATTGTGTCTTTTAATTTTAAAGTCACACCAGCGGTCTAATTCAATCTGCTCTAATGATTCTATCGTAGCTCCTTCTAAATATTTTCTTAGAACCATGACAAAATTACCTGGTTCATTAGGAGTTGGATAACTTCTTCTTGTTAGTAACATTCTATTGTATTGAGAATGACATGAAACAAGTAATTGACTCTTACCAGCGGTAGAGTTATGCAGTTGAAATAAAACCTCATTTTGTGAGATTTGATATATTTTTTGAATACGACTTGGTATTGCACAAGCCATGTTTTCTACAATTTTGTGTAATAATATTCCATCTAGTGCCATAGCTAACATTATACCACATTGACTTAATTTGTTTTTGAATGTAACCTAATTAAAAGAGGTAAAAAACATGGCAAAGGGATTACTTATTGTTATCAGCGGACCATCAGGCGTTGGTAAAGGTACAGTATTAAAAGAAGTAGTTAAAGATCCAGAATTAAATATTGGATATTCAATTTCAATGACAACACGTGAAAAAAGACCAGGTGAAGAGAATGGTGTAAATTACTATTTTGTGACACGTGATGAATTTCATAAAGCAGTAGAAGATGGGGAACTTTTAGAATGGACAGAATTTGTTGGAAATTGCTATGGTACACCAATAAAAGAAGTCGAAAGATTAAGGAATGAAGGCAAGAACGTATTACTTGAAATCGAACAGGATGGTTGCAGTCAAGTAAGAAAGAAAGTTCCAGATACACTTTCTATCTTTATTATTCCACCTAGCATGGAAGAATTAGAAAGAAGAATTCGTTCTCGTAAAACAGAACCAGAAGAGATTGTTCAACAAAGACTTGCAAAAGCAGCTAAAGAAATGAATAATCTGAAAGACTATAAATATGTTGTATGTAATGAAGATGTCAAGCTTGCAGCTGATATTATTCGTGTTATTATTTTACGGCATATGCAATTTGAAAAAGAAAAAGAAGATAATAAATGTCTCTAAATGAGACATTATTTTTTCGAGAAGGGAGAGAAAAATGTTTTTTGCATTGTCTATTTTTATCGTAATGTACATTTTCTTATTGGCACTACCAAAATATAGAAGCTATACAGCAGTTATTACAGCTGTATTATTTATTGTTTTAGGTATTTTACCAGTTAAAAATGCACTTACAGCAATTAACTATAACGTCATTATGATGCTTACAGGTACAATGTTAATTGTTGAATTATTTATAGAAAGTGATATGCCTTCATATATGGCAGAAAACTTATTAAAAATTGTACCAAATGTACAATGGGCAGTCGTATTATTAAGTTTATTTGCGGGTATTATTTCGGCATTTGTAGATAATGTTGCGACGGTACTAATGGTTGCTCCAGTAGGTATAGAAGTATGTAAAAAAATTAAAACAAATCCTGTACCAGTTATTATTTCTATTGCTGTTTCCAGTAATTTACAGGGTGCTGCAACACTTGTTGGTGATGCAACAAGTATACTACTAGGTTCTTATGCTGATTTAAGCTTTAATGACTTTTTCTGGTTTAATGGTAAACCAGGTATTTGTTTTGCTGTAGAACTTGGTGCTTTATTAACAATTCCGGTTATTTTATTTTTATTTCGTCATGAAAAAGGAAAAGTTAATGAAGAGGTTACGGTAAAGATTACTGACTATACACCTACATATTTTTTAATTGGTATGATAATTTCCTTAATCGTTGCAAGCCAGTTTGAAAATAAACCTGAACTAACAAATGGTTTTATCTGTTGTGGTTTAGCACTTATTTTAATTGTCATTGAAGCTATAAAGCAAAAAAATATAAAAGTTATTCCAAATACAATCATCACTTTAGATATTGAAACACTATTACTATTATGTGGTTTGTTTGTTGTTATAGAAGGTATTACAGAAGCAGGGGTAATCGAAAAAATTGTAGAAATATTTATGAATGCAGGTGGCGATAATGTATTTGTAATGTATACGTTAATTGTCTTTGTTTCAGTACTAGTTTCTGCATTTATCGATAATATTCCATATGTTGCGACAATGTTACCGGTTGTAACAGGTATTGCAGCAATGATGGGAATCAGTCCATATCTATTTGATTTTGGTTTATTAATTGGAGCTACATTAGGTGGCAATATTACACCAGTTGGCGCCAGTGCAAATATTGCAGGCATTGGTATATTAAGAAAGAATGGTTATGAAGTAAAGAATAGTGATTTCTTTAGAATTGGTATTCCTTTTACTTTAGTAGCAGTTCTTTCGGGATATTTATTCCTTTGGTTTGTATGGGCATAAGGTAATGTGTTGATTAAAGGTAATCATTTATATGGTTATCTTTTTTATTTTATAAATGATGTTGAATCTATAATCATAATGATAAAAAGAAAAGCACAGATTTTCATCTGTGCTTTAAGAATCTTATTTAGAAGACTATCTGTTGTAGTATTCGACAATTAGAGATTCATTGATTTCCTGATTTAATTCGCTTCTTTCAGGAATACGATCGAATGTTCCTTTTTTGTTTTCTTTATCTACTGTAACAAATGCAGGAGCTACATAGTTAGAATCTAATGATTCAACGATTGGTTTCATGTTTAGTGAGTTTTCACGAACAGAAATTACTGAACCTGGTTTAATTTGTGCACTTGGAATGTCAAGTTTCTTTCCATCAACATTGATATGTCCATGGTTAACTAATTGACGAGCTGCTTTACGTGTTGTAGCAAAACCCATACGATAAACTAGGTTGTCTAGTCTGCTTTCTAATACAACTAAGAAGTTGTAACCAGCCATACCTTCCATATGAACAGCTTTTAAGAATGCATTGTAGAATTGACGTTCGCTTACACCATACATGTAACGAACTCTTTGTTTTTCACGAAGCTGTAGTCCATAACCACTTAGCTTAACGCGCTTTGTAGGACCATGTTGTCCTGGAGCATAAGTTCTCTTCTTTAATTCTTCGCCAGTTTCTAATACAGAGAAGCTTAAACGTCTTGACTTCTTCCAAACTGGACCTGTGTAACGTGCCATGTCTTGTTTCCTCCTTATAATAAATGGCCGAGAAACAATAACAGATAGATCAATATGTAGTGTGTTGTTATAATTCCTTTTCACTTTTTGCAGCAAGGTACTAAGGTTGCAGATTTACTGTTAACAACGCGGTCTGACATAAACTCTATAAGCTGCCATCATTTGACGCTTAACAATGATAACAAATATAAAGTAATAAAGTCAATAAAAACAAGTCTACGAGAGTAATAATTTATGTGATAAAATAATAAAGCATGGAAGGTAGGATTGAATCACAATGGATAACGTATTTAAAATCTTGTCAGATATAAGAGTTATTATAGCAATTGCTGTTTTAGTTGTATTAATTATTATTTGGTTTATTGTTCAACGTGTAAAAAGTGGAAATTATAAAAAGCAGTTAGAAGGATATGAAGTTAGATATAATGCAATAAAAAGTGTTCCTCTATCTTTTAAGATGAATAAAGCCGTAGCTATCAGTCGTGTTGATCCAGAAGCAATGAGTAAAGTTGCTAGAAGTAAAGATCAATTTACAGCAGCTGAAGCTAATTTAAAACAAATTTCAACTTTATTATCTGATACAGAAGATGACATTTTAGTTGGTAAGTTAAAGAAAGCAAAGAATGCTTTAGCTGACTTAGAGGCAAGTATTTCTCTTGGGGAAAAACAAGTTTCTGATTTAGAAAAATTTTTAGATGGCTTACTTGAAAAAGAAACAGTTCAAAGACAGGAAGTTAATGGTTTAAAGAATGACTTCCGCGATTTGAAACAGGAAGCTCAAGATAAATCAAGTTCTTTATCATATGCATGGAACAGTATTCAAAATCGTTTCTCTGAAATTGAAAAAATGTTCTCAGCATTTGAAGAATGGATGTATGCATCAGATTTTGAAAAAGCAAGTACAGAACTTGAAAATATTAAAACTAGTATTAATGGTTTAAGAACAATTATTAGAGAACTGCCTGAGTTATTAACAGAAGCTAGAGGAGTTATTCCTAGTATGGCAGAAAATCTGCACCATGATTATATGGATTGTAGAAAACGTGGTGTTTATTTACAACATTTGGAAATTCAAAATAATTTAGCTTTAATTACTGATGGTTTAAAGAAAGATTTAGCTAGCTTAAAGAATTGCAATGCAACAGATGTTAAAGCTCATTTAGATGACTATAAGAAAAGACTTGAACAGATGGACGAAGCAGTTAAGAAGGAAGATGAAAGTCAATCTCAACTTAAATCTCTCGCTCAAGGAATTGATACTTTATATGCATCAGCTTGTGAAAACTTACAGTATATTCAAAAACAATATGCTACATTATCAACTCGTTTTGGTCTTGAAAGTTTAAAAGATGAAATTACTGAAGAAGAAAAGAAATTAAGCGAAATTCAAGAAAAGAAAAAAGCTCTTGGTGAATTATTACAAACAAGTGATAAAGCTGCTTCTAAATCATTAAATGATTTACAAGAAGTAGAACGTTCACTAAATGAAGTAACAACATCGTTAAATAGTATTAAAGAACGCATCAATAACGTTTCTGGTGATGAAGATCGTGCTAAGAAACAACTTGTAAAATTACAAGTTATCATGAATCAATTACAAGTAAGTATTCGTAAATATAAGCTTCCTTCAATCAGTGCTCAATATGAAGAAGATATGAATAAAGCAAACGAATATATTCATCGTTTAGAAAGCTTACTTGCCGAAACACCACTTAATGTTCAATTATTAAATTCAACATTAAAAGAAGCAATTGATTTCATTTATAAGCTTTATAACAACGTTAATAATGTTGTTGGTGCTGTAATGATGGTTGAAAATACAATTGTATTTGGCAACCGTTACCGTTCAACATATCCTGATATTGATTCAGAATTAACAAGAAGTGAATTATGTTTCAGAAATGGTGAATATACACAAGCATTAACTATTGCGATTGCTACTATTGAAAAGATTCATCCAGGCAACTATGAAAAAATGGTAAAGGAGAACGCTAGAGCAGCTGGTGAATAGAAGAGTATATTTTGACTATTCAAGTACAACTAATGTACATCCTGATGTATTAAAAGCATATATGGATTTATTAAAAACTACATATGTAAATAGTGAATCCTTATATGATGAAGGTACACTGGTTTCTAGAAATTTAGAAAAAGCTAGAAATGCAATTAGTGAACTTTTAAAGGTACATCCTGATGAAATTATCTTTACAAGTGGAGCTAGTGAAGCTAATTCTGAAGCGATAAAAAGCGTTTCTTTCAGTATGCCTGAAAAGAAACATATTATTACATCACAAATCGAACATTCGAGCGTTTTAAATGCTTGTAAGCAGATGGAAGATGTATTTGGCTACAGAGTGACATATCTTCCCGTAAATGAACAGGGAATTGTATCTGTAAAGGATTTAAAAAATGCTTTAGATAATGATACAAGTGTTGTTTCATTGATGTCTGTAAATAATGAAACAGGTGCGATTAATCCAATTGAAGAAATAAAAGAAATTGTAAAGAAAACATCCAGTGCATATATGCATGTAGATATGACACAAGCTATAGGTAAAGTACCATGTTCTTTTGAAAATATTGATTTAGCAAGTATGTCTGCACATAAAATTGAAGGCTTAAAGGGTAGTGGCATCTTAGTGAAAAAGAAACATGTTCCATTTGTTCCTTTAATTAATGGTGGAGAACAGGAATATGGCTTACGTGGGGGTACAAACAATGCCTGCACAAATATGGTATTTGCTAAGACATTAAGAATTGCTTTAGAAAATGAGAAAAAATACCATGATTATGTACAAAAACTACAAACTTTACTTCTAAATCAATTAAAAGAAATTGACGGTGTTGAAATTAACAACCCAGAAAATAATTTATGCAGTATTGTAAATTTCTCTTATGAAAACATTCCAAGCGAAGTTATGCAAAATGCATTAAATCGTATGGGGTTCATGATTTCAGCAAGAAGTACATGTGAAAGTAAATCTAATAATCCAAGTTATGTATTAAAAGCCATGGGTTATAGTGATAGACGAGCTTCTAGCTGTATTAGAATAAGTCTTTCTTATCATAATACAGAAGAAGATATATTAGACTTTATTAAGGCATTAAAGGAGATTATTAGTCATTATGGTTAATTATGATACAGTACTAATTCGTTATGGCGAATTAAGCACAAAAGGTAAAAATAGAAAAGATTTCATCAAAAGATTAGATAAGAATATTCGTAGAATGTTAAAAGATTATCCTAATCTTTCTTATAGACGCACTTATGATCGTATCTATATCAAACTTACTGATGAAAATCCTGAAGAAATTAAAGATAAACTTCAAAAGGTTTTTGGAATCAGTTCCTTTTCTTTTACTGAAAAAGTACCAAGCAATATTGATGCAATTAAAGAAGCCTGCTTAAGAATTGCTCAAGAAAAAGAAGCGACAAACAAAACATTTAAAATTATTACTAGACGTCACGATAAAACATTCCCTTTAAATAGTGATGGAGTAAATCGTGCTGTAGCTTCAGAAATTTTACATAATACAAATTTAAAGGTTGATGTTCATCATCCTGAATTAAGTATTCAAATTGAAGTGCAAGAAAATGATACATATATTACTTCTGAAAAGATACCAGGGCTGGGTGGTTATCCAACAGGTATTAATGGAAAAGTATTATTAATGTTATCAGGTGGTATTGATTCACCAGTTGCTGCATTTGAAATTATGAAGAGAGGTTTAGAAGTTGAAGCAATTCACTACGCTTCTCCACCTTATACTTCTGAAAATGCTAAACAGAAAGTAATGGATTTAGCAAAACTTGTATCTATTTATCAAGGTAAAATGAAAGTCCATGTTGTAAACTTCACAGAACTGCAATTACAGATTTATAAGACAGCAGGAGATCCTTACGCAATTACAATCATGCGTAGAATGATGTTCCGTTTGGCTGAAAGTTTAGCTCTAAAAGAAGGATGTTTAGCAATTGGTACAGGTGAAAGTATTGGTCAAGTAGCTTCTCAAACTCTTGAAAGTATGAATTGCATAAATAGAGTTGTATCTATGCCAGTTATTCGCCCACTTGTATGTATGGATAAAACGGAAATTATCGATTTAGCACGCAAAATCGGTACATACGAAACATCTATTCAGCCATTTGAAGACTGCTGTACTATTTTTGATCCAAAAAATCCGGTAACAAAACCAACAACTAAGAAAGCAGAATTCTATGAATCTTGTTTTGATTATCAAAAAGAATTAGATACATGTTTAAATACTATTGAAACAGAAGTTGTTAGTTATGAAGAAGATAAGGAAGAATCTTTCTTATAATAGGAGAGCATATGGGATTATTTAAAAAACATGATGGTTCTATCGCTAAAAGATTTGATGAAATATTTGAGGCAGGAGCGACTCAAGCAGAAAGTGAATTTTTAGACAGTTTAAATGAAATTATTAAAATGATTGAAGTGGATTCATCCTATTCAACAAATGAAAAGTTAAAGATATATGAACTTCTATCTCTAATGAATAATTCATCCAGTACAGCTAGACCTAAGATAGCAAATAAAATAAGAAAAGCTTTGAAATAATGCAACGGAAAGTTGCATTTTTAAATTGTTATGTAGATTTTATTGAATATTAAAATGTTAAGAAGGTGGTGTAGATATTATGTTTGATGTACCTGGAGATTTAATTCATAGAGTT
>OIWM01003759.1_pt1 | contig 10641 bp, 10 predicted proteins | sample 1587451 | NCBI WGS metagenome assembly OIWM01 (sample SAMEA3888907, study PRJEB22519) | human gut metagenome | biome: human gut; feature: human-associated habitat; material: faeces | place: Denmark | collected 2011
TGGTCAAAGCATCGGTGCATCACGCAGAAAGTTGGCGAAGCAGTTTGCCACCATCACCGTTACGATGGGCGGAATCATCATGGGCATTATGGGCGTGCTTCTTTATATGTTCGCACCGCTGATGATGGGCATACTCACGCCTGTGCCTGAAATCATCGCACAGGGTGCCGCAGCATTACGGATTGAGGCTTTCGCAGAACCGTTCTTCGCCATTGCTATCGTGTCATACGGCGTGTTTGTGGGCGCTGGCGACACACTTATCCCATGCGGCATCAATTTGGCAAGCATGTGGGGTGTGAGAATCACCCTCTCGGCTATGCTTGCGCCGACTATGGGACTGCAAGGCGTGTGGACAGCCATGTGCATCGAACTCATATTCAGAGGCGTGATGTACTTGATTCGACTACGTTCGGGAAGGTGGATAAAAATCAAGGAGGCACAACCAGCCACATAAACACTAAAATATTCACATCATTTCAGCCTAACGCCAAGAATAGCGGGAGCATTGGAGCTGAATGGACAAGGAAATGTGAAATAGTTTTAGTAACTTTGTAAGAAGCAATTATTTATAACACTCAACCATACAAATTAGCATGGCAACTGTTGACGACAAAAAAATTATTTTCTCGATGGTGGGTCTGAACAAGACTATCAAGCAGACCAACAAAACCATCCTCAAAAACATTTATCTATCATTTTTCTATGGTGCGAAAATCGGCATCATCGGTTTGAATGGTGCTGGTAAATCCACATTGCTCAAAATCATTGCCGGCATCGACAACGATTACCAGGGCGACGTGGTTTGGGCACCAGGCTACAGCGTGGGCTATCTGCCACAGGACCCACCACTCGACGACAACAAGACCGTACTTGAGCTCGTGAAAGAGGGCGTTCAAGAGGTGGTCGATGCACTGGAGGAATATGAGGAAATCAACAAGAAGTTTGGACTTCCAGAATATTACGAAAACGAGGACAAGATGAACGAGCTTTTCGCCCGTCAGGCTGAGGTACAGGGCATTCTCGACTCTACCGACGCTTGGAACCTTGAAACTCGCCTCAACCGTGCTATGGCAGCGCTCAATCTGCCACCAGCCGACCAAAAGGCTGAGCACCTGTCAGGTGGCGAACGCCGCCGTGTGGCTTTGTGCCGCCTGCTGCTCAAAAAGCCCGATGTGCTGCTGCTCGACGAACCTACCAACCACCTCGACGCTGAGAGCATCGACTGGCTGGAGCAACACCTCAACCAATACGAGGGCACTGTGATTGCCGTAACCCACGACCGCTATTTCTTGGACGACGTAGCTGGTTGGATTCTCGAACTTGACCGTGGCGAGGGCATTCCATGGAAGGGCAATTACTCATCATGGCTCGACCAGAAGTCGAAGCGCATGGCTCAAGAGGAAAAGGCAGCAAGCAAGCGCCGCAAAACTCTTGAGCGAGAGTTGGAGTGGGTGCGCATGGCACCTAAGGCGCGTCAAGCCAAGGGTAAAGCGCGTCTGAACTCCTACGACCGACTTCTTAACGAAGACCAAAAGGAGAAAGAGCAACACCTTGAAATCTTCATTCCAAACGGTCCACGCTTGGGCAACAATGTGATTGAAGCGCAAGGCATCTCTAAATCGTTTGGCGAAAAGGTGCTTTACAAGGACCTTACTTTCACGCTGCCACCTGCTGGCATTATCGGTGTGATTGGCCCTAACGGTGTGGGTAAAACCACCCTGTTCCGCTTGATTATGGGACTTGAAACACCAGACTCTGGCACATTCTCTGTGGGCGAAACTGTGAAATTGGCTTACGTTGACCAACAACACAAGGACATCGACCCCACCAAGAGCGTTTACGAAGTGGTGAGCCAAGGCAACGAACTGATGCGCATGGGCGGCCGTGAAATCAATGCGCGTGCCTACCTCAGCCGCTTCAATTTCGCCGGTGCCGACCAAGAGAAGAAGTGCGGCGTGCTTTCAGGTGGTGAGCGCAACCGCTTGCAACTGGCACTTGCTCTGAAGCAAGAGGGCAACGTGCTGCTGCTCGACGAACCTACCAACGACATCGACGTGAACACACTCCGTGCGCTTGAGGAAGGTTTGGAAGCATTTGCTGGCTGTGCTGTGGTGATTAGCCACGACCGCTGGTTCCTCGACCGTATTTGCACCCATATCCTTGCATTTGAAGGCGATGGCAACGTGTTCTTCTTCGATGGCAACTATTCTGATTACGAAGTGAACAAGGCAAAACGCCTCGGTATTGAAGAGCCAAAGCGAATCCGCTACCGCAAATTCGACGAACAGTAATTCAGCCTCTGCGCAAGCAAGCAAACAAAATAAAAGGCTGTGCTACATCATGAGTGGCACAGCCTTATTTATTTGAAGATAATTGGTTTACTTGATTTTCATACCCAGATTTTTCATCATGAATGCGTAATAATCAGCGGCTTCCTCGATGATTTTTGAGATAGGTTTGCCGCTGCCGTGACCTGCCTTGCTGTCGATGCGAATGAGTTTTGGCTGGTCGCCAGTGTTGGCAGCCTGAAGAGTGGCAGCGTACTTAAACGAGTGGGCTGGCACCACACGGTCGTCGTGGTCGCCTGTGGTCACGAGGATTGCAGGATATTTGGTGCCATCGTTCTTGATGTTGTGGAGTGGTGAATATGCACGCAAATATTCAAACATTTCCTTGCTGTCGTCGCTACGACCGTAGTCGGGAGCCCAGTTCCAACCCACGGTGAACAGGTGATAGCGTAGCATATCCATCACGCCCACCTGAGCGATAACTGCACGGAAGAGGTCGGGACGCTGGTTGGTGACTGCACCCATCAGCAAACCACCGTTTGAGCCACCTTGAATAGCGAGTTTTTCGCTTGAGGTGTACTTATTGGCGATGAGATATTCAGCTGCTGCGATAAAGTCGTCGAACACGTTCTGCTTCTTCATCTTGGTGCCGTCGCGGTGCCATTTGTCGCCATATTCTGCGCCACCACGAATGTTTGCCACCACATACACGCCACCATTTTCAAGGAAAGGAATGCGGTTCACGTTGAACGATGGTGTGAGGCTGATGTTGAAACCGCCGTAAGCGTAAAGCAATGTAGGGTTCTTGCCATTGAGTTTCATGCCCTTCTTGTGGGTGATGAACATAGGCACGCGAGTGCCGTCTTTGCTGGTGTAGAACACCTGTTCGGTGATGTAGCGATCGCTGTCGAACTTCACGTTGGGCTTCCAGAAGAGTTTCGACTTGCCTGTTGCCATATCATAAGAATAGATAGAGCCTGGAGTGGTGTAGCTGGTGAAGTTGTAGAACACCTCGTCGGTGTCCTCCGATGTGCTAAAACCAGCGGTGCCGATGCCAGGAAGCAGAATTTCGCCAAAATTCTTGCCTTGCATGTCGAGCAGATAAGCGTGGCTTGCGGCATCTTTCTCATAATTCACGATAAAGTGATTTTTGCCTGCCATTTGGAGCGAACTGAGCATTGCGTCGCCCTCGGCAATAAACTCACGGCCTTTGCCCACGCCCAGATTGTCAATGTCGAACACAAGCACCTTTGCCATAGGGGCATTCTCGTTGGTGTAAATATAAATGTGCTTATCGTCGTTGCCCACAGGACTGAAATTATAGTCGTAGGAGTTGTTGAGACGAATGAAGCGAGGGTTTTCGCTCTTAGTGTCTTTCACCAACAGCACATTGCCATCGCCACCGCTCTGATACATATACACAAAGCGCTCATCTTCGCTCACATAAGCCATGTGGAACATCAATGGTTCCTCAAAACTGCGGAACACGAGTTCGTCTTGCGACTGTGGAGTGCCGAGTTTGTGGTAATACACCTTCTGATACTCGTTTTTGCTCGAAAGTTCGCTCTTTGGCGCATCGTAGGCACTGTAATAGAAGCCGTCGCCCTGCCATGAGGCATTGGTGAACTTCGCCCACACGATATGGTCGTCGAGCATTTTGCCCTCCTTCATATCCTTCACATATATCTCATTCCAGTCGCTACCGCTTCGCGAAATGGTGTAAGCCATATAGCGGCCATCTTTCGAAAAGTCCACCGACTTCAGCGCCACGGTGCCATCGTCGGAGAGTTTGTTTGGGTCGAGCACTTCACGAGGCGTGCCATCGAGCGAGTCCATTTCATACAGCACGCTCTGATTCTGCAAACCATTGTTCTTATAGAAGTAGTATTTACCGTGATGCTTGAAAGGAATGCCCATCTTCTCATAGTTTTGTAGTTTCATCATCTTCTCCTTCAAGGCATTACGGAAAGGAATCTTCGAAATGTAGTCTTGGGTCACCTTGTTTTCAGCTTCCACCCAAGCGGCGGTTTCGGCAGAATTGTCGTCCTCCAGCCAGCGGTAAGGGTCAGCCACCTTCACGCCAAAATACTCATCTACTTGGTTCATAGTCTTGGTTTTGGGATAAGCAATCGGTGATTGCGCAAAACCTTGAGCAGCAATAGCAGCCGTCGTCAATAATAAAAGTTTCTGTTTCATATTTATCAGTATTAATTTTCTGCACTAAGTTACCAATTTTTCCCCACATAACCCGAAAATCCCACACGAAATTCTGTGCCTCACACAGATACCACGGATCTCACGGTTTTTGCATTGGCGGGTGGAAAATCTCACAGAATTTTTCCACACCTTTGCTCCAAAGGCTCACACAGATCCCGCGGATCTCACGGTTTTTGCTTTAGTGGGTGGGAAATCTCACAGAATTTTTCCGCTCATTTGCTCCAAGGGCTCACACAGATCCCGCGGATCTCACGGTTTTTGCTTTAGTGAGTGGAAAATCTCACAGAATTTTTCCGCACCTTTGCTCCAAGGGCTCACACAGATTCAACAAGATTCAACAAAACAATTATTCGTGCGATTCGTGAAATTCGTGGTTAAAAACCTGCCACAAATTAGCACAAATTTTCACGAATAATTCAACAGAGAAAAATAGGAACACCAGTTGAGAAATTAGATGTTAGAAATTAGATGTTAGAATAATCCCAGCCACGCCCCCCGTTTTTCAAAGCACCTGAAACACCTGAAACACCTGAAACACCCGAAACACCTGAAACACCCGAAACACCTGAAACACCCGAAACACCAGTTGAGAAACACGACTTCAAAGAACTTGGTGCAAAAATAATGGTTAGATGGGTGTGCGTAAATGACAAAAGAGTGAAATGAGTTTGCCTCACACAAATTACAAGGATTTTCTTCGTGAGTAGAATAGATAAGAAAAGTGCCACCTCGTGGATGACACATATTCATTCTAAAAAGATACTACTCCATCATATCTATGAAGGAGTGACAATCTCATCTAACAATGCGTATTGTGCATCATAACGCTGAGTTTTTTCTATGTATTTTTTTCTATTGCACTCCACGCGTGAAGCATCTAACGGATTTGTCATATCTGCGGTAAGCAGAACATAGAGAAACTGTGCCTCATCAGGAGCGCCATCAGGATGAGTAGGATTCTTTGGTGACATATAGTATTCATCTGGAGCCGCATTTTTCGCGACTATCTGACAATCACCTTCTAAAGCAAACATTTTTTGTGAAGACTTGTCCCATGTATGAAATAGACATAGACAAAGTTTTGGAAAATGCTCCCACAAAATTAACGGTGTCTGTAAATGTCAATGATGCTGACTGGCAGAAGATTCAAGAACTGTTTGCCAAAGAACGCCAATGGATGACCGCACAGATGCAGATGCATATCCGTGAGGTCAATTCAATGTTTGCTGATGAACGGAAGAAAGTCCGTGAACGATACAAGGAATATGATGGCTGCTATCTCGGTCACTATGCACAGTGGTTCTTTTGGTTCTTCTTCACCATTGGATTTTTTGTGATTGCAGGAGGTATCGGTATGATTGTAGCACAGAATTATGGGAAATAGATCAAAGAGACTATCATTTTCTATGTTTCAGTTCTGAATAATAATCTTAAAATGAATAGGAACGGGTGGGGTTTGGTTGTTGAAATAGCTCTCAAAAAACTTTTGAGTGTCATCATCATCGACGACACCTCCAATGATTAGTTCCATGGGATTTACCCAACCACGTCCTATGTAGATGAGAGTATCGGGATATTCTTCTCTGAGGCGTAATCTTGCCTTTTCTATCCAATTTTCTATCTCCAAAATTATTTGTCCGTCTTTGCTACGCACCCATTCAAAGTCTTCTGCAATTTCTTTAACTTCGGATTTAAGTTCATCATAAAGCATAGAGGGTAAATTGCTTTTGTTATTTTTTACGAAGCATTTTAGCCTTTTTATATCATCCTTGTTGTTTACTTTTGAAATGAGTCTAAGTTCTTGCCCCAATTTCATATTTATCTGTTGGATGTCAGACAATATCCAGTCGTTGATGGAATCTTTCAATAATTCTTTTATGGGATACTGTATGGTGTTTTCCTTCTCTATTTTGAACCGATTGAGTTGTTGTATTTTCTGTTCTTCCATAATCTTTGTTTTTGAATCCACGATTTCCTGTTACCTATGATACAAGCAATACCCCCTCCTGTAGTCTTGGGGAGATAATCTTTTTTTGTTTTCAAACGCCATTTTATAGTCTTTCATATACCATTCCCATGCTTCTTGCATTACATAGTCCTTGTCATATAATATCCAAATCAACCTGTCCCATTCGTAGTTCGAGGCTTTGGGAACCATCGTTACTTTACTTCCTTTTTTACCGCTTGGACGATTGGCTTTTACTTGATACCTTATATTTCTATAAACGAAATCCGTCCCTTTGGCAACAGCAGTTTTGTCTCTCATGTAATCAGAGTATTCTTTCTCAGACATACCTATCAACATTGCTGCATCATGTTCAGAAATTGAACTCGTAATAGATGGAGCTATACCAAAACTTGCTTGCCATTGCAAAGCAACATCTACAAGTTTATCTCTTAGCTTAATCTTTTCTTACATAATTTTTATTGTTTTGTTATCGTCCTTTAACTGGTGAATATCCGTATCATACAATACTTTCAGAGAAATTGTCTGAAACTTGTGGACGAAATGATTACGATTCGCATAAATCCTTGCATTTCTCCCAATGCGCATCGAATTCCTCTTTGCTAATCAACATATTGGTTTCTATCGAATACAAGTCATATTGCAGGATGATGGACATCGGAGGATTGGATTTAGTAAAGTCTTCTGGCACACATTCATCTTCCTCGACATTGACGAAGGTATAATTTCCATCTGAAGATATGGTAACCGCTTTCAGCACTCTCACGCCATCGTATTCGCCATAGCAAATCGTGTTGAACACCTTGATTTTAAAATAGACTTCACATACTAAAATGCCATTCTCGTTAGTTCTATATGGGAGCGACTTCTTGAGTTCAATGAGTATGTGAGCAAATGCCAACAAAAGTGTTTTCTTAGCTTTCTTAGCAGGGATTATCAGACTGAAACCCTGCCCTAATTCACCATGCCTATCTATTACAATTTTTACGTAAGGCGCTTTCTGGGCAATAATTGTATTTATGTCTTCTATTGCTTTGTTCCAAGTCTCTACAATATTGGGGAGAACCATATAAATACAGCAACAGAGGTGAAACTCCTTGGTTTCAGGCTTGTATTGAATGAAGAAATTTCCCAAAGAAAAAGACTCAAACAATGGGTCACCAATCATCCGAAAATCATTTGGAGAATTCGGACAAATGGTTCTCAGCATATTAACTCTCTTTCGGAACCACCGTTGATGTCGATTGAAATATCTCTGAACAATATCAGCAACAACCACGACACAAACTATTATAACTATTCCGACAGTTTCCGAAAATGCATGAGTAAGAGCTTTTAGCCCCAATATGATGCAAATGCACCATAATACGAATAAGCCAAGTTTTTTGATTATCATAAGGCAATTCACTAACTATTGTTTGACATTGTCTGTCATTTCCTATATAGTGGTACGCTCCGTCTCATCCGTATGCACACTTATATTATTCGTGTTTGCTACGGAATTTCATATATAAGCCCACAATTATTAGCATATTTATGACAAGTCCAATAAAATTTACAATAACACCGACATCAAATATTTGGTAAATCATACCTATTATATTGTCGTTATCTATAGTTTTCACCTCGTATTTTATGCTGATATATGCATTTACAGCAAATATGGCATAAAACACAACCAGTAAGAAAATTACAGTTAAGCAAATCATTAACAATTTTCTCATAACAAATATTTCATCAATCGGGTATTTTATTCACAATCACTACTAATTAGTACGCTCCTTCTCATCTGTAATAAGTTCTTTCATATCCACAGACAACAACTGCGCAATTTCAAGAAGTGTGGTAAGGTTGGGCTGAGTGCGGTTGCATACGTAAGCATTAACCGTACTGAAACTCCTTCCTAACTTCTTTGCAAGCCATGTTTGGCTTATCCCTTTGTCCTCTATGACTGCTCTTATGCGATTTAGCTTCATATTTTTATCGTTTTTATGCTACAAAAATAACGTTTTATTTTGATAATCCATCCAAATCCCTTGGATATCTGCTGTATTCCGACGTTATTTAGATAAAATAGAAATATAATCTGAAAAAATGGGACTAAGCAATTGGTTTCCCAACATGGCAAGATACATATATGCGTTCATAAATATTTGTTCTCTTTGCCATGTTCTTAAAATGTCAAAATCGGAAATTTATCATTGTCGCCAGTTGGGAAACACGACTTCAAAGAACTTGGTGCAAAAATAATGGTTAAGTGATTGTGCGTAAATGCCAAAATGAGAAAGTGGCTAAACACAACACCTTCCCCTTTTCTTACAAATCTTAATACTCCTGGATAATCAAGTGCTAAGAAAGTAGAGATTTATATAATGCATTCGCTTATCTCAATCTATGCCGTTAATTATATCATAGAGGTTTTCAAACTTATCAACAACACCATAGCGAACTTTGGATGTTGATAATTTGTTAAACAATTTCTTAGCACATTCTGTTTTTGCTTTTTCAACCCCACGCAATTCCATGCCATCGAGAGAGCCTTTTGTCTCTGCAACAAAGAAAATATGTTTAACGCTTCCCTCTGTAAGGACTATAGCCCAGTCGGGAACGTAATTGCCAACAGGAGTTGGAATTTGGAGTTTGCGTGGAAGCTTTGCATACACTTGCACTTCTTCCGCATTTTCAAGTGCTTGTGCAAATTCATGTTCACCTTCACTATCAAACGCCACATACGGAGTGACATGCTTTTGTGCCTCACACAGATTCCACAGATCTCACGGTTTTTGCTTTAGTGGGTGGGGAAATCTCACAGAGGTTTGGCGTAACTTTGTTCCATGGGCTCACACAGATTCAACGAGATTCAACAAAAAAGTAATTCAACAGAGAATTAGTATTCGTCGTATTCATCCATGTTTTTGAAAGATTAATTGGTTTTAGAAAAATGAGGGCGGTTTTTTAGGAAAGCCGCCCTCGGTAGTTGTTTGTTATGGGATAATTGGGTTATTTTTTTGTTGCTTTTTTTGTGGTTTTTTTTGCGGCCAGTTTCTTTGTGGCAGCCTTTTTGGATGGTGCTTTTTTGGCTGGCTTTTCTTCCGCTGCTGGTTCATCTACTGGGAAATCGCCTGTGGTGTCCTTCACAATGTTGTTGCGGAGCATTTCCACCTCGCGGTTGAGTTGGCTGATTTCGTTAGATTGGTTGCGGATGGTGAGCAACAATGCGTTCAATTCCTCATTGTCGATTGACTCTGGGTATTGCTCTTGCACACGAATCATGAAATCGCTGAGCACATTCATATAGTTGGTGAATGCGGTGTAAGGCGAATCGTAGGGGCTGTAGTGCGAGTGCACTGATCCGTCTTCGTTGTGCTTGGTGCTCATATAGAAGAAGTGGTCGCTTGCCTGGAGGTAGTACCAGTCTTGCTTGATGCGGCGGTCTTGGCAAAGGCGCACACGCTCACCGATGGAGTAGAGTTTCTTCACAGCCTCCTGCTGGAGAGTGTTGCCAAGCCATGCGCTGGTGTCGCGCGCCTCATCCGCCCAAGAAATTGGGTGCATCACTGGCATTTCGCCCACCGACTTCATTTTTGAAATCACTTCGCTTGGGGTGAAGAACTCGATGCCCTTTTCGGCCGCAAAGCGAGGCAACGCCTTCATAAACTCGAAGATACCGCTTTCGCGTGGCTGCATTTCGCCGAAGGTCTCGTAGTTCATAAAGAGGTTGACGAGTTGTTCTTCTTCAGGAAGCGATGCAATCCAGTCGATATACTTGTCGGCAGTGAGTGGGTATGAAGCCCAGTCGGGGTTGCTGAAGCGGAACGAAATGTCGTCGCTCAATTTAGAGTTCTTCAACAGCAACTTCAACTTTGGAGCCACAGGCGAAGAATAAACGTAGTTAGGCGACTTCCAACCCAAAATGTGCTTTGCGCCTTCGGTAATCACGCCCTTGAAGCCCATATTCTGAACCATAGCAGAGATGTCGTCGTCGTAGATAAGCTCGGTGTTGCGGAACACCACTGGGTGCTTGCCAAAGAGTTGGAAAATCTTCTTGTCGTGGTCCTTCACTTGTGCCACAAACTCATCGGGATCTTCAAGCGAAGCGAGCGAGTGGGCGTAGGTTTCGCTGAGGAATTCCACGCAGCCGGTGTCAGCCAATTCCTTCATCGACTCGAT
>OIWM01003762.1_pt1 | contig 10628 bp, 10 predicted proteins | sample 1587451 | NCBI WGS metagenome assembly OIWM01 (sample SAMEA3888907, study PRJEB22519) | human gut metagenome | biome: human gut; feature: human-associated habitat; material: faeces | place: Denmark | collected 2011
ATGAGCTATGATATAAGCACTTAATAAATCTCTTTGAACTATAATTTCTTCATCCAATTTAACCAGTCTATCTTTTAATTGTTTCTTTTTATAAGTTCCATCTATCGGATTGTATTGACTTGCCTTAACCTTAAAGGTATTTATTTTCTTTAATTCTAAATTTTTATATTTGAGTTTCCTATCAATAATTGATAACAGCATGCCTGGTGCTCTATTTTTTATTGTTTTGCCATATCTCTTTTTAGAATTGATTTTCCCATTTTTATTGATGGTAGTTTTCAAACTTCTTTTTTGCAAACCTTTAAAGTTCATTTTTTCTACACGAATATCAGTACTTTTAGCTATTATTTGATTAGCCAGTATTTCATGAGATTGTTTTCTCTTAACAGACAGTTTGCGATATTCATCTTTCAGTTTTGCCTGAATCTTTATATAGTTTTTAGATTTATACCATTTATGTTTGCTCTTGGTTATAGTTCCGTCTTCATTATAGTTATATGGATTGTTGGCTCTTCTAGATCTGTCCAGCTTGCGGGATAATACTCTAATTTTATGTTCATCTTCTTTACAATTTGGTGCTAGTTCTTTTAATTTAGCTTCATTACTACTTACAATAGCTATAGTACTTGTACCTATATCGATACCTTGTACTTTTGAACTTTCACCATATTGTCTATTTTTACTTGGTGGTGTTCCTTTAAGAATGAGTTGAACAAACCATCTTCGTTTACCTCTTATTGTTTTGGAGTAGATTCTAACGTATTTAACTTTATCTAATAAAGCTGATTGAGCATAAATGTCGTTTCTTTTAATTTTGAGTTTGTATTTATATTTGCCATAGCTGATTGATAAATCATCATCACAATAATGAAGTTTAGAAGTAGATGATTTTCCCTCTATTGAGAAGCTATCATATTTACTCTTAAAGTTAACTTTATCAGCTTGATGATATTTTAATTTCTCAATTGTCTTAAAAGCTCTTGTAGCTATTTTTTGACATTCATGAGAACCTAACTTTTTATTAAAGTATTCATAAGCTTTTTTGACATATTCATGCATGCTGTATTCAGAATATCCATAACTTAAAGCTATATCATTTAATTGTTTATTTAATTCCTTCTTATTATTGGAAGTCTTATATTCTATTAACAGTTCTTGATACTTTCTGTCATGAATTAGTTTATGATATCGTTTTAAGCATTCGTTCAGGCAGTCATTGTAAACAGCTTTGGCTGTCTTTTCCAGTTTATCTAAAACACTAGAAGGATTATCATTATCAAAAGCTAATTCATATGCAATTACATAAGTTGCTGTATTATATTTAGCCATGACAATCTCCTTTTGCACCTTATTTAATTCTTTTCTGTTGGCTCTCTATATACTTTTTTATTGAATCTTCACTAATATGACCAACAGAACAAGAAAAATAACTTCTAGTCCATAATGAAGGCATACTTGATTTTAGAAATGGAAACTCTTCTCTTAATATATGAGAACTTTTGCCTTTAAATTGCTTAACAACTTTATGAAGCATTAATCTAGGATCAAATTCTATAAACATATGTACATGGTCTGGCATAATTTCTAAAGCTTTAATTTCAACATCCATCTTATCTGCTTCATCATAAAATATTTCTTTTAAACGTTTTTCAACATTACCAGTTAATACAGGTTTCCTATACTTTGGAGAAAATATAATATGAAACTGATTTTTATAAACTATTCCATTTTTATGTGTATATTCATTCATAGATTTATCCTCAATAATATTATACTACGCTCGATAGATAATTATTAAAATATCTAACAAAAATATTTAAACAAAAAAGCGTTCATCCCATCGACTAAAGTCATGGGCTTTCCGTCCTATTTCTTGTAACCAAACTACACCAGAACCCGGACCGCCGTTTGTTAGAAATAATACTGGTCTATTTTCTCCACCAGAAACATATGAGAAAGTCGTAATTTCTGTACCATCTTCAAAAGTTCCTTTTTCAAAAGCAAAAGTATACTTTACATCTGAATCATTTAACTTGATTGAATCTTCTTGCGTTCTAATAGCTTCATATTCTTCGATTTCCACAGCCTTATCCTTTCGCTACTAATTTAGTCAACTTTATTCTACTTTCTAATTCTCTTGCAGAAAGTCTCAACGCACCATGCGCTAATGCTGCATTTTGAATTAAGTTATCACTTGTCGCTACAACAATCGTATAATCTTTTCTTAGATCACTTGAAGCTTTTTCAATATAACTGTCTGCAGATTGTCCATATTTTGTATAAACAACTGTCATATCTCTACCTTTCTTAAAGGTACTACCTGGATTATCTTTTACTTTATAGCCATCAAAGACAAGTATTACTCTAGATTTAATATAAGCCTGATAGTTGTAAATTATATCAATAAGCATTTCTCTAGCTGTTGTAATATCTGTTTCACTTATCTCATTTAACTCATCCCACGAAAAGATCATGTTATAACCATCAATGATATAACATTGTGGTTTTAATGGTTCTGTCTTTCGTTGTTCTTCTTTGTTATCTTCTTTCTTTTTTACTACCTGCTTGTTAGTATTTTTATTATTTCCACCAGCAGATTCTAAAATATGTTTTAAATCTTTTTCTTCGATTTTTACTTTTTCATTTTGTTGTAGAACTGAATCAGACTTTTCTCTAATTTCAATATGCATTAAATCATCTGCTTCAAACCATGGCACAAAGTATCCTGAACCATGACTGCAGAAGACTGATCCTGAAGGATTTCTTAAATCACTGTCGGGATTGTAACGAGATTTTTCAGCCAGCTTTTCACTATCCTCACTCGGAAAATATTCTGTTTTTTGATAACTGTATCTTCCTCTACCTTTTGTATATGCTACAACATCATTTTGATAATTGAGTAGTAACCTGACAGGACCTTTTCCCGTAATTGTAATTGTTTCCAAACCTTCATCATTGAATTCTGTTGTACATTCTCTTTTTTCTAAATCAAATAGAGCAAAGGACAACTTATCTCTAGGTACAACGAGTGTAAAGAAATAGTATGGTTCAAGAAGAACGCTTTCCGCTTTCATTAAGCCTTGCCTTACGGCACGAATACTCGCTTCTCTAAAGTCACCACTTTCTGTATGTTTAATATTTCCTCTACCTGCAAGTAATGTAATTTTTACATCTGTTAATAAAGAACCCGTCAATACACCACGATGTCTAAATGATGATAATGCGGATAAAATCATTCTTTGCCATGCTAGAGATAATGAATCTCTTGTACATTCATTACTAATTACTATGCCACTACCATGTGGTAAAGGATCTAAGCGAACATGTACTTCAGCATAATGACGAAGTGGTTCAAAGTGGCCTCGACCTATCACACTATTTCTGATTGTTTCTTTATAGACAATTCTTCCTTCGGTAAAAGTTACATATATCCCACACGCCTGATATATTCTTTTCTGCAGAATCTCCATCTGCATTTCACCCATAATACGTATATGTATCTTTTTTGTTAGAGGATTAATTGATAATTGCAGTTGTGGGTCTTCATTTGCTAACTTTTTGCAAGTTTCAGATAACTCTAAAACATTAGCTTCTTTCGGATATACAAGTTCATAATCCATAACTGGATTTAGTAATGGTTTTTCATGATCTTTCTCATTACCAAGTCCCTGTCCTGCTTCAAAAGAAGATAACCCCTTTAATGCACAGATATCTCCTGCAAATACTTCATCTTTTAACTCATATGTTAAACCGTTATAGATTCTAATCTGATCTACTTTTTCTTCACCGATTTTTGTTTTTACTTTTAATGATCCACCCGTTAATTTGATATGTGTTAACTTGGTGCCATCTTTATCTTCATCGACTTTATATACAATCGCACCAAATTCTTCTCCATATTCTTTATCAATAGAACTGAAACAAATCGTATCTAAAAGCTCTTTAATTCCTTCTACTTTTAAAGCAGAACCAAAAATACATGGAAATACTTTTCTTTCAAATACCGCTTCTTGGATATGTTCTAAAGAGATGCTGCTTGTATCAATATATTCATTCAACAAAGCATCTGAACACATGGCAATCTTTTCATCTGAATCTTCATCTTGAAAATTAACACAATGTTCAGAAAAGTGCTTGTTCAGATCACTCATCAATTCTTCTTTTGTTAGATACGAAATATCCATCTTATTCACAAAAACAATTGATGGAATATGATAATGTTCTAAACATTTCCAAATAGTTTCTGAGTGACTCTGTACACCATCTTGACCGTTAATTAATATCACAGCTAAATCTAAAGCCTGCAAACTTCTTTCCATTTCACTGGAGAAATCAACATGTCCTGGTGTATCAATCACATAGATATCCGTATCATTTATATGAAGATTCGCTTCCTTCGCGTAGATAGTGATACCATGATTTCTTTCTTCTTCATCATAGTCAAGAAAGGCATCACGATGATCTACGCGCCCTAGTTTTTTTATTTTGCCTGCTGTATAAAGCATTGCTTCGATGCATGTCGTTTTCCCAGCATCAACGTGGGCAAGTATACCAATAACTATTTTTTTCATTTTTTATTTTCTTTCATTTCATCTAATAGTTTTAATAATTCTTCCTTGCCACTTTGATATTCATGCATATCTAATTCCGGGAAAGCTTTCATTAAACGTACAACTGACTTCTTTCTCGTTTCAATATTTTCTCTTGTCTCACGAATTGTTCTTTCATATTGAACTTTCCTCAGAAGTAAATCATCTTTAACTTTTTCTTTAACTAATTCTCCCTGAACTTGTGACTCACCTATCTTCTGGCTTGTCTTAAGGGCTTCTTCACCTACTCTTGTACTAATCGCATCACTTACAATTCTTAATGAAGCTTTAGCATCTTCAAGTTGTTTGATTTGTTTATTCAAGCCAAGAATTGTTGATACCGTTACAATCAAATCAATAAAATATACAACAAATAACGCCGCAATTATCCACCATCCTATTTTTTCAGGAATTAAATGAACTGAAAACTTTTCTACAAGAGGATGAATAACATGCATGATAAATACAACACCTATTCCCCAGATAATTGAAAATCTTAAACAGATATAACCATGTAAATTGAACTTTTCTTTACTGTAATCCCACCATTTTGTATGGAATAACTTATCTAAAACCCAACCACCAAATAATTCAATTACTGTAGAAAATACAGCACCTATCACAAAAAGAAATAAACCACTGGCTTCTTGTAAATTGCCTACATTAATATGATTAAAGAATAGTAATACCGCTACCATACCAAATCCATAAATAGGACATACTGGGCCGTTCAAGAAACCTCTATTAACGATTTTTCCTTTCGTCACCGCCTGGAATATTACTTCAACAAGCCAACCAACAAAGGAATAAATAATAAAGTATGAAGCTAATGCATAATAATCAATTACCATATTTTTTACCTACTTCCTTTCCTTTAATATATCTCCAATTATTTTTGATAAATTTTTAATTTCAGTATTGATTGAACCTTGTGCGTAGTTATTTTTTCCGCCACCTTTACCATTTAAAAGTTGATTTATTTTCTTACTTACTTCCGTTACATTTTCATTTTTACTTGTTAGTAGATATAAATAACTATCTTCATCTTTTTTTGCAACAACACATACAATACTTGCTTTTTCACTTAACGCATTAGCATATTCTCTTATACTTTGCATCGTAAAAGGATATTCAAGTATGTCATATAGATAATCATTTTCTTGTTTATTTAAAGCTCTTTCTTTCAAATATTGATTAGATAAATTAATAAATTGTTTTTGAAGAGTTAATAATTGTTCATTTTGTTTTTCAACAGCTTTATATACCCCATCACTTTGAACAGAAAACATTTGATATAAAGCTGTATTTTGTTTCTGAATCATACAGTAATCTTTTAAAGCACGATTACCACATTTCATTTCAATACGTGTTCCAGTTTTATGTTTTTCAAAACTGAGAATTTTAATTAAATTCACTTCTGCAGTAGTTTTTACATGTGTGCCACAACATGCACATATATCTACATCATCTATAGATATAATTCTAACTTTGCCAGACAATTCTTTCTTAGAACGAAATTCAAGTTTTTCTAATTCTTGATTATCAGGATAACTTTCCACAACTGGTATATTTTGATGTATTGCATCATTGATTAAAAATTCAATTTTTTCAATATCTTCTTCTTTTAATACACCATCATAATCTGCCTGTATTTTCTCTTCATCCATATGAAAACCAACATTTTCATATCCATATAATTTATGAATTGTTCCTGAAAGAATATGTTCTCCCGTATGATTTTGCATGTGATCAAATCTTCTATTCCAGTCAATTTTTAGATGGACATTTTCATTAATAATTAATGGTTTGTCCACATAATGCACAATTTCATCATTTTCTCGTTTTACATTAGTAACTTTTGCATCATTAATCATTCCTAAATCTGAAGACTGTCCACCACCCTCTGGATAAAAGATTGTTTCTTCTAATATTACTTTATATACATCTTTATCTTTTACACAGGATACTACTTTTGTATCACACTCTTTTAGATATGCATTTTTATAAAATAGTTCTTTTTCACTAAACATAATTTCACCTGATATTTATACCTTTATGATAAGACATTTTTAACATAAATAGTTTTATGACGAAAATATTTTTACATTTTCTTACATCTATATACCTGTCTTTTTATAAACATCCAGCAAAAAACCCACTACTCTCGAGTGATAGGATGAATGCATTTAATAAACTAAAGTTTTACTGTAAATGGCAAGCTTTAATGAATAATTCTATAATATATACATAGGATAATTCTGGTTCTATAGAAAGGAGAAGCTTATGTATCTTACAGTAAAACAACAGGTAAAACATCTTTCAAAAGAAGACTATAAATCAATCAGAGAACTTTGCCATATTGCTAAAAACTTGACTAATCAAGCAATCTACAATGTAAGACAATACTATTTTGATGAAGGTAAATATCTTAGTTATGAAAAAACTATGCTCTTCTAAAGTCATCTGAAAACTATAAATTGCTTAATTCAAATATGGCTCAACAGATACTTAAAGAAGTAGATGGAAGTTTCAAATCATTTTTTGGACTTTTGAAACTTGCTCAAAATGGTAAATATACTTTCAAAGATTGTAAATTACCTCGTTATCTTCCGAAAGATGGATATACTACACTTGTCATTGGCTTTGTAAGACTTAATGGAAATAAGTTGCGGCTTCCATTTTCAAATACTTACAAGAAGACACATAAGAGTGTTGAAATTACAATACCACCTGTTCTGCTTGATAAAATAGTTAAAGAAATACGTATAATACCAAAGGCAAATGCCAGGTTCTTTGAAATTCAGTACATCTATGAAGCTGAAAATATTCAAAGAAATCTAAATCAAAACAATACACTGGCTTTAGATTTAGGTATAAATAATCTCGTAACTGCTGTATCAAGTGAAGGTAAGACGTTTATTATAGATGGAAGAAGACTTAAATCCATCAACCAGTGGTATAACAAACGTAATGCTTATTTACAATCCATTAAAGACAGACAACACTTAGGATACAAACCGACAAACAGGCAAAAAGCCAATACCAGAGATAGAAATAATAAAGTGAATGATTATATGAATAAAGCGTCTCGTAAAATCATAGAGTATTGTATTTCTAATGATATAGGAACTCTTGTGGCTGGCTATAATGAAACATTCCAACATAGCTCAGATATAGGAAAAACTAACAATCAAAACTTTGTGAATATCCCATATGGTCAACTGCAATCTAAATTAGAGTATCTATGTGAATTGAATGGTATTGTCTTTGTGAAACAGGAAGAAAGTTATACATCAAAATCTTCATTCTGGGATAGAGATGAACTTCCAGTCTACAATGATGATAATATTAAAACTTACTCGTTCAGTGGTATTAGAATCCATAGAGGAATGTATCAATGCAAGAATGGTAAATGTTTAAATGCTGATGTAAATGGAGCATTAAATATACTACGTAAAAGTAATGTTGTGTCCTTAGAAGGACTATACACTAGAGGCGAAGTGGATACGCCTGTAAGAATAAGGATTGCCTGAGCAAACACAGGTGGAAACTTAAATATCAAACTTCTTAAAAAGAGCCAAATGGCTCTACAAAGCCTACCTCCTTTAGGTGGTGGGTAGTTCACTATCACAGGATGCGAAAATTGAATCAGGTAAAATCATGTTTCAAGATAAGGATATAACGCAATATCTAGATATTAGTTTCATTGATTATCAAGATTCAATGCAGTGTATTCGTGGAAAAGAAATTAGCATGATATTTCAAAATCCTGCAAATTACTTTGATCCAACAATGAAAATCGGAAAACAAATTTATGAGACATTATGTGCTCATGATAAAATTCCTTTATTAGAGAGAAAGAAAAGAGCAATCAGTTTACTTGAAGAGTTTCAGGTTCCTGATCCTTCAAGAGCATTAAAGAAATATCTTGTAGAATTATCTATTGGAACTTTACAAAAAATAGCTATTGCTTTGGCATTTGTTCATAAGCCAAAATTAATATTAGCTGATGAACCATTCAGCAGTATTGATGAATTAAGTAAACAGTCTTTAATTCAAATATTTAAGAAATATCAGAAAAAATATGGTATAACCATCTTACACAGTCTGCATGATTTGAATGATATAAAAGAATTATGTGATTATGCTTATTTTATGAAAGATGGAGAAATCATTTATCAAGATTCTTTAACAAATTTATTTAATCAAAAAGAAAATGAAGATGTAGTAGATTTTATATCTTCTAAATAAAATTAATAGCAAATTCAAATACAGGAGGATAAAGAAATGTTGTTAATTAAAAATGGACTTATTCATGATTTAGTCAATAAGGAACCATACCTTGGTGAAGTACTATGTGATGGTACAAAAATTAAAGCCATTGGTAAAACAGTAGAAGCACCTAGTGATGTAAAAGTATTGGATGCTGGAGGGATGAATGTATATCCTGGTTTTATTGATGCTCACAGCCATTTAGGATTAGATGGTTATGGAATTGGTTTTGAGGGACAAGACTACAATGAAATGAATGATATTTGCACACCTCAACTTCGTACTATCGATAGTTTTAATCCACTAGACCCAACAGTCAGTCAAGCAATGGAAGCAGGTGTAACTTGTGTTGCAACAGGACAGGGAAGCTCTAACGCTATTGGTGGTACATGGATTGCCGTTAAGACTGTAGGAACATGTGTTGATGATATGATTGTAAAAGATCCAGTCGCAATGAAATGTGCCTTAGGAGAAAACCCTAAGAGATGCTATAAAGACAAGGGTAACTATGCCCGTATGACAACAGCTTTCCATTTACGTGAAATGATCTTAAAAGCTAAAGATTATAAAGCTAGAAAAGATGCAGCTAATGGTGATGTAACAAAAATGCCAGCATATGACATGAAGTGTGAAGCGATGATTCCTGTATTAAATAGAGAAATTCCTCTAAAGATACATGCTCACCAGGCAAATGATATTTTGACAGCTATTCGTATTGCTAAAGAATTTGATTTGAAGTTAACTCTTGAACATGTTACAGAAGGTCATTTAATTGTAGATACATTAGCTAAATATAAAGATGAAGTACCAATGGCAGTAGGACCAACACTTACTCATGCAAGTAAATTTGAACTTCAAAATAAATCTTGGACTACTCCAGCAGTATTATCAAATGCTGGCTGTATGGTATCTATTATTACTGATGCTCCAGTTATTCCTCTTCAACATTTACCACTATGTGCAAGCCTTGCTGTAAAAGCAGGAATGGATCCATATGAAGCTTTAAAAGCTATCACAATTAATCCTGCTCGTCATATTGGTATTGAAGATAGAGTTGGTTCATTAGAAGTAGGTAAAGATGCAGATGTAATTATCTATAATGGTGATCCATTTGATGTTGCAAGTACTTGCGAGCATGTTGTAATTAATGGTGAACTCGTTAAATAATCAATAAATAATCAATAAATAATAAATAGACTAGTTATGGGAACAGTGAATAAACTACTGTTCCTGTTTTTCTTTTAGAAAGATATAATAAAACAAAAATAAATGGAGATATACTATGGCTTTTGATTTTAAAAAAGAATATAAAGAATTTTACATGCCAAAAAATAAACCGGAGATAGTTAATGTTCCTGCAATGAATTATATTGCTGTTAGAGGTAAGGGGGATCCTAATGAAGAAAATGGATCATACCAGAAAGCAATCGTTATCCTTTATGCTGTAGCATATACTTTGAAAATGAGCTATAAAACTAATTATAAAATAGATGGTTTCTTTGAGTAAGTTGTACCACCATTAGAAGGTTTCTGGTGGCAAGATCATACTGATATTGTGGATTATACTGATAAATCTACATTTAACTGGATTTCGGTTATCCGCTTACCTGATTTTATAACAAAAAAAGATTTTGATTGGGCAGTTGAAACCGCTCAAAAAAAGAAAAATATTGATTGTACTTCGGCAGAATTTTTAACTCTAGAAGAAGGTTTATGTGTTCAAATGATGCATTTTGGCTCATTTGATGATGAACCTCAAAGTGTATC
>OIWM01003767.1_pt1 | contig 10613 bp, 9 predicted proteins | sample 1587451 | NCBI WGS metagenome assembly OIWM01 (sample SAMEA3888907, study PRJEB22519) | human gut metagenome | biome: human gut; feature: human-associated habitat; material: faeces | place: Denmark | collected 2011
TAGTAGATTTGGTTGAGAAATACGCCGAAAAATATTGAGATTCATTCTTGGAAGGGAGGTGCGCTATGCTAAATGATTTTTCGTGGAACATGACCGGATACATACCGAAGCACCAAGTTAATCCACACGGTGACGGCATCATTCCTTATGCGGCAGAGCGCATCTTCCAACTGGAACCGGAGCCTCCAGCGGTGGGCAATCTGAACGAATATATCCTGTCTGCCTTGCAGGAAAAGAATTTGATATATTTCTCATTCTTCCTACACCACTACGAGCCGCAGCTTAATAAGCGCATCAAGAGCTTTCTTGGTGTGGATGGCGGCGATTTGTACGATACAGACCGTTTTCTGGATATAAAACTGTCCTGCCGGGAGCAAATGCTCCAAAAGCTGATGGACTATGATCCTGCCAAGGGTGCGGAGTATGCTACATACATTTTTCCGTTCATCCGGGATGCTATGCTCCGTTTCCGCATGGGCGAAGAAAAATGGTCGGTATCCTCTCTGACTAATTACAAAATGGTGCGGTCAATGGCTTGGCTGTACCACAATACCAAGGATGCGGTCAACGAGTTTTCCAAGAAATACAACTGTGATCTTGCTCTTGCCGAAGAATATCTGAAAGTTGTCCGAGGTATCCGCAATCAGCAGCCATTCTATGTGACAGACGAGGACGGCGAGGAAACTGGCGAAGATGTCGCCCTTGACGATAGTTGGAACTATACCGACATCCTCTGGAACGGCATACAGGCAAAAAAGGTGCAACGGGCATTTGAGAAACTGAATTACCGGGAGCAGACCTTGCTCGAAAAACGGTTAGCAATTTGCATGACCTGTGGGCGTGTTGGCTCATGGAAGAACCGCCCCACCTTTGAAGACCTGGCGGTTATGTTTGAGGGAAGCACAGCCAGCGGTGCAGAGCGGGCTTACCGGAAAGCGATGGATAAGCTGACAGAGCTTCTGGTTGCCGAGGGTGCTATCCATGCAGTCCGGCTGAAACAGAAATCCAAAACCAAGCGCAAAAAGAAAATCACCGCCGCAATCTACGAATACCAGGCAGACTGCGACGGCGAATGGGGCGAAATATCAGTTGATTTTGAGAACGGCACAGCAGAAATCATTCGGCTTGCTGATTGGGATACAATTAAAACGAACTGGTTTGCCAATGAGGCGATCCGGTATATTTTATCATTGTCGCCTGATGCTCTTAAAAAATATATGCTCGTCCCCCTTGAGCCGCCACTTATATCCTGAATCCTTACAACAACTGTAAGTGGTATTTGCTGTGTTCCCATGCTATCATTTTATTACAAATGATAGGAGGTATTCACATGAAACCCATTTTGAATATTGAAAATTTAACAAAAATCTATGGCAATGTGCCAAGTCAAACAAAGGCACTGAATGGGATCACCTTCCAGGTGATGCCGGGAGAGTTTCTCGGCATTATGGGAAGCAGTGGTTCCGGTACCGGTATGGGACTTTACCTGGTTAAGAAGATGGCCGACGATCTAAATCTTCATCTGGAAGCAGCTTCCCAGTGGGGAAAGGGCTTCAAGATTGTCATCTTCTTTCCTAAATTGAGATCCAACGGAGGGAAATAATATAAACAGAAAAACGCCCGCAGGATTTTCTCCTGCGGGCAGCGTGTTGTCAGCTATCCCAAGGCTTGTATTCTGTTACAGTTTTCAAATAGGTTTCGGGATCGCCGTTCAAGATAAGGTATGCATACTCCAAAGGAGCGTTGTAGATCAAATAATCCAGCTCTGACCGCTGATACATATTGTCAGCAATCTCGTTCTCAACGGCGATAGTGTCAATCGCAATCATACTGCCGTCGCTGAATTTCAGTTCCACACAGCAATTATCCATATTGTAGGCACAAGATATTAAGGTTTTCATGGTATGTCCTCCATAATTCGTAATATAAAGCGAAAATCCCGTCTGACTTCCTGTTAGAAATCAGACGGGATTTGTCCGTATGCACCCCGGAAACCGTCAGCTAACAGTTGATAAGTAAATTAGTTCCTTATCACTGTTAAGCCAAGGGTTTCGGGACTTTTTTATTTTGCCCGAACGGAAAACGCCCCTGATTTTCTAACGCTTTTCTAACGCTTTCAAACACCGCCTCTCCGGTACCGCCCCACTCGCGCTGCTCCTATCGCCGGAGCCCCGCTCCAACTACTGTAACGCAGCCCAAAGCTCCCCCCGATGCAAAGGCATCAGGGGGAGCTTCAGTTATCGTTGTACCGGCTCCCGCAGGTCCTTCGGCAGCCAGAATTTCCGCCACAGGCAGAACAAAAACAGCGCCCCGCGGAAGCACAGCTCTATGCACATGGCGACCCACGCGCCGTGCAGACCCAGCCGGGAAGTGAGCAGCAGCGTCAGCGGGATACGGACGCCCCACATACTGGCGAAGTTCAGCACGGAGCTGAGCAGGGAGCTGCCTGCCCCCTGAAACACACCGGCGCACACAATGGCCGCACCGAACAGCGGCTCGGCAAACACCACGATCCGCAGCACCTCTGTGCCAAGCGCCACCACCTCCGTGTCAGGGCTGAGGATACCGATGATCCACGGCGCCAGAAAGTACATGGCTGCCGACATCACCGCCATAATGGACACACCCAGCAGCACCGTCACCCAGCCCAGCCGCGTCACCAGATCCCGCCGCCTGGCGCCCACGCTCTGGCCGATCAGCGTCACCGCTGCGGTTTCTACGCCGCAGCCCGGCATATAGCACAGAGCCTCCGCTGTGACGGCGAAGGAGTTGGCGGCGATGGACACCGTACCCAGCGGGGCGATCACGCCGGTGGTGACGATCTGGCCGCCGGACATGACCGCCTGCTCAATGGCCACGGGGATGCCCAGCCGCACCGCACGTTTCAGCTGCTGCGGCACAAAGCGAAGCTTCTCATCTCGCCGCAGACCCAGCATGGGGGAGCGCAGCAGGCACACACACATGATGACCGCCACGACCACCTCCGCCAGCGCCGTACCCAGCGCAGCGCCGGCAACGCCTAAATTGGCGCCCGGCAATGTGATCGCACCGATCTGACGGGAGGGGAAGATGAGCAGCAGGTTGAACACCACATCCAGCCCGCACATCAGCACCAGCAGGGCGCTGGGTGTCCGCATATTACCGCTGGCCTGCAGCAGCGCGGCCACCAGACCGTTTATTTGCAGGGCGGGGAGGGACAGGGCGAAGATCAGGAAATACACGGACGCACCTTGCCAGATGCTCTCCTCCGCACCCAGCCAGCGGGGCAGCGGTCCGGCCAGCGCGGCGGACAGCGCTGCCAGTACCATTCCGAAGGCCACTCCCACCAGCAGGCTCTGCTTCACCAGATTGCGGGCATCCCGCTCCTCCCCCGCGCCGATGCGCTGGGCCGTCTGGACGCAGAAGCCCACGGTCAGGGCGCGGCACAGACCGCTCAGCAGCCATGTGCTGGAGGCCACCAGCCCGATAGCGGCGCTGGCGTCCCGCCCCAGATGGCCGACCATGGACGAATCAATGTACTGCATCGCGATGGACGACAGCTGCGCCAGAATGGCGGGAATACTCAGCTGCAATGCCATCGTTGTCTGCTGCCGCAGTGTCAGCTCTTCGCCGTTCCGCAGCGCCGCCAGCAGGTCTTTTTTCACGTACCCACTCCTCTCAGTCATCGTCCTACCACTATACCTGCTGTGAGCCAAAAGGTCAACTGCAAAATATGCCGCCGTCAGATGATTCGGAACTGCGGCCGCTTCCGGGACTGCGGCGCCCCATGAAAATGATTCTGCGGAGCACCGCGCCGCCCAGCCCGTCGTTTACTTCCCGCGTTCTCGGTCCAGCGCCACTTCCCGCTCCAGTTCCTGCATGATCTGCCGCCATTCCGGCGTCATCCAGCGCTGCGGGTCGGTTTCCTGCTGATACTCCGGACAGTCCGGCGTTGTATCCCTCTCGTCCGGCCGTCCCTTGATTTTCTGCTGGTACTCCCACGGGATCCCGTCCGGATATACCGCGCAGGTCCTCGCGCCCCTGTTCGCCTTCTCGCATGTGCCGCACACGCTCGGCAGCCAGTTTTCCACTTCCATTTGCGCTCTCCTCCACTGTAATTTTGAATTTGTATGGGCCGACCCTCTCCATGGAGCGCGGCACCAGATCCACACCCCGCGGCAGGATCGCCGCCCGCTCCGTGTTCGCCCCGAAGCCGTTGATGGAGCGGGCCGTTTTCGCGTCGATCACCATATCGACAGTGTACTGCCCGCCGGTTCGGTCTGTATTGGGGTCCATACTGACGGACAGGTAGCCGCCAAGGTTGATAGATTTGTTTGGTAAAAACTTCCCGAGGAACTGAAGCAGCGCCTCTCTTCCTCCAAAATCATCGAAAGCGTAGTGCCGGTACACAGTGCCTTGATACACCGGCAGCTTTTCCAACGCGGTATCCGGATGGTCCCGAAGCTGGATTTGGTACGCCGTCAGCGGCACCCCCTCGCTCAGCTTTCCGTTGAGCCCGTAGCTGTCGCCGGATTTATAGCTGACAATAGCAGATTCTTCATCCCACGTCAAGCCGCCCTTCTTCTCGCCGTCGCGGTCCCGCTTTGCCTTGCCCAAAAGCTCGTCCAGCCCCTTGTATTCGTTCTCGCTCTGCGGTACACTGGAGATGCTCTCCTGTGTGGCTGAAACGCCCAGCGGGGCAAGGGGCGCGTCTACTTGCTGACGACCATTCCCCGCGCCCTGCACAGGGGAGCTTTCTTCTGCGTTCCCCGCTCCGATATTTTAACTGTATGCTCCCCTGCTGCCGCCGCCGGGCGCCGCTATCACCGAGATGCCCGCCAGACCCCGCCGTCAAAAGTCTTGGACAAGCGCCGCTGTCTGTGCTATACTGTCCATAGGCGCGCCGCGCCACTTTTTCCGAAAGGACAGACTGCTATGCACCCTCAGTTCACCGAGCTGACGCCCCGCTGGTTCAAGCGGGCCTTTATCTACACCGGCTCCATTGGCGAGTTCCGCTATCGCTTTAACAACGACGCCAAGGAGAACGTCATCCACGCCGCTGTCTACTCCCAACTGTGCTATGAGCTGGCTGCGGATGTGGCGGAGCAGGATTTTCCCTGGGACGACGACGGCGTGGAGGCGCTGAAGGCGTGGCTCCAGAGCCGCTACGAGGCGTACTGCGCCGCCAACGCCTGATGCTGATTTCATGACATGACAGAAGGGACGCAGCCGGAGAACCAGCTGCGTCCCTTTTTTGCAACTTTTTCGGCCACTCTGTTACGCCAGCGTGCCGTCGATGTTCACCACCTGCACCGTCAGCGGGATGTCCTTGCCGCTGGCGGCCAGCGCCGTTTTCACTGCGTGCTCCAGCCCGCCGCAGCAGGGCACTTCCATCCGCAGCAGCGTCACGGAGCGGATGTCATTTCCCCGGAAAATGGCGGTGAGCTTCTCGCTGTAATCCACCATGTCCAGCTTGGGACAGCCGATGAGCAGCGTCCGGCCTGAGAGGAATCGGCGGTGGAAGTCGCCGTAGGTATAGGCGGTGCAGTCCGCGGCGATCAGCAGATCGCGGCCCGCAAAGGTGGGGCCTGCCGTGGGCGCCAGCTTGATCTGCACCGGCCAGTTGGTGAGCTGCCCGGACACGGGCTCTCCCGCTGCCGCAGGGGCTTTCGCCGCCATCTGCCGGATGCGGCTGCCGGGACAGCCGGTGTGAGCCGCGGGCTTGGCAGCCTGGGCCGCCTTCACCGCCGCCTCGTCGTAGGCAGGAGCCTCCCGCTCCTCAAAGGTGATGGCGCCGGTGGGGCAGGACGGCAGACAGTCTCCCAGCCCGTCGCAGTAGTGCTCCCGCATCAGTCTGGCCTTGCCGTTCACCAGGTCGATGGCCCCCTCATGGCAGGCGTGGACACACTTGCCGCAGCCGTTACACTTTTCCTCATCGATGTGAATGATCCTCCGGATCATGCAGATCCCTCCTATTCGTGTTGTGCAGTGTCAGTATACTCCCGCCGCCGCGCATTCATCTGTTGCATTTGTCACTTTGCAAAATAACAGTATTTGGAACTTTTCCGGCCATTTGGGTTATTTCTTCATCATGCCATTGTTTTACACGAAAAAACGGGAGCGGCGCTCCCGTTTTTTTCCAGTTCAGCGGTCGCTCCACGCGCCGCGGGTCATCAGGGCCAGCATGGGCATCAGCTCCAGACGGCCGGTAAGCATCTCCAGCGACAGCACCAGCTTGCTCAGCGGCGACAGGATGGAAAAGTTTTCCATAGGGCCAAGAATACCCAGGCCGGGTCCCACGTTGCTGATGCAGGTCAGGGACGCGGCGAAGGATTCCTGAAAGCCGTAGTTATCCCAGCTCACCACCAGCGCGCCGGTCAGCAGCACTGCCATATAGGCCATGATATACGCGCCGGTAGACAAGACGACACGCTCCTCCACGGGCTGACCGTCCACAGTGATGACGCTGACGTGGTTGGGGTGGACCATGCGCTTTAGCTCACGGACCAGCGATTTCCAAAGGATCAGCACACGGGACAGCTTCATACCGCCGGAGGTGGAGCCGGCGCAGCCGCCGGTGAACATCAGCACCAGCAGCGCCATGCGGCAGAACGTGGGCCACAGGGCGAAATCCACGGTGGCAAAGCCGGTGGTGGTCATGATGGTCACGGTCTGGAACGCCGCGTCCGTCACGGATTCGCCCAGCGGCACCCCCGCCTGCACACGCAGGCACACGCAGATCAGCAGCGTCACACTCACCACGATGGTGGTGTAGACCCGCAGCTCCTCGCTGCGCAGGGCGGTACGGAGCTTGCCGGTGGCGGCCAGGAACAGCAGGGAGAAGTTGACGCCCGCCAGAAACGAAAAGACGGTAATGATCCACATCACCGCAGGACTGCTGCCCGCCAGCGAGGTGTTGTTGATGGAAAAGCCGCCGGTGGCCATAGTGGTGAAGGCGTGGTTCACCGCGGAGAACCAGCTGAGCCCCGCGATGCGCAGGCAGGCCATCTCCAGCACTGTCAGCGCCACGTAGATGCAGTACAGGATCTTGGCGGTGCTGCCCACCTTGGGCACCAGCTTGGACTTGATGGGGCCCGGGCTCTCCGCCCGCATCAGGTACACCGCGCCATCCCCCAGCTTGGGCATCAGCGCCAGAAACAGCACCAGAACGCCCATGCCGCCCATCCATTGGGTCAGGGAGCGCCACAGCAGAACGCTGTAGGGCAGGTGCTCCACCTCAGGGAACACCGTGGAGCCGGTAGTGGTCAGGCCGGACACCGTTTCAAACACAGCGTCCACGTAGCTGTCCAGCGCACCGGTGAGCACGTAGGGAAGCGCTCCCATCAGGGACAGGGCGATCCAGCTCAGGGCCACGGCCATAAAGCCGTCCCGCCCGTGCATCTTTCGGTTTTTCACCGGCACCAGATGCAGCGCGCCGCCGATCAGGATGCACAGCACCGCCGTGATGAAAAACGGCAGCCACGCCTCGCCGGAAAACACCGACACCGCCAGCGGCAGCAACAGAAAGCCTGCCTCCACCCACAGCACGTAGCTGGTGATATTTGCGACCAAACGAAAGTTCATGGCAGTTCCTCATAGCCGCGGCGAAGCGCGGCAAAAGCAGGCATCCCCCCTCTGACTGCGGGGCGGCGGAGATGCCCTGGTTTCACATGGTATGGTGCGGCCGTCCAGACCGCATACATTTGAATTATATATCCGCACCGTGCCCCTGTCAAGGATGGGCGAAAAAAACATCCCGACAAGAAAAAGTTTCGTGTAAGTACGCGTTTTTTGGCACTGCGGCGCAGGTATGTTAAAATTATTATAGACAATAAGCGCCATTTTTTGAGAATTTTTCATTGCTTAAACAACTTTTTTGATTCAATTGACTTTTTCACTTTTTGTGGTATTCTAAATGCAACTTTAGCATCGTTCCGGGCAGGGCGCTGTGCCCCGCTCAGATGAAAGGAGGTCTCTGCCTTGAGCAGACTTGACATCAAGAGTCCCAGCCGCGCACAGACCGTGGTAGATAACCTCTACCGCGATGTAGAGCGCCGCATCGCCGCCAGTCCCCCGGGTCTGTGCCCCGTGGACATGTCGCTGGCGTTCCTGCATCTGTGCCACGCACAGTCCTGCGGCAAGTGCGTGCCCTGCCGCATCGGTCTGGGGCAGCTGAGCAAGCTCATCGCCACGGTGCTGGACGGCACCGCCGACATGGGCACTATCGACATCATCGAAAAGACCGCCCGTACCACGCTGAACACCGCCGACTGCGCCATCGGCCGCGATGCGGCCAGGCTGGTGCTGGACGGACTGGAGGGCTTCCGCGACGACTACGAGGAGCACATCCAGCACCATCGATGTCTGGCGGGCCTGCAGCTGCCGGTACCCTGCGTGGCGCTGTGCCCCGCGGGCGTGGATGTGCCGGGCTACATGGCGCTGGTGGGCGAGGGCCGCTGCGCTGACGCGGTGCGCCTGATCCGGAAGGACAACCCCTTCCCCACCGCCTGCGCTTACATCTGCGAGCACCCCTGCGAGGCGCGGTGCCGCCGGAACATGATCGACGACGCCATCAACATCCGCGGCCTGAAGCGTTACGCCGTGGACCACGCAGGCGATGTGCCCCAGCCCGCCTGTGCGCCGCCTACCGACAAGAAGGTGGCCATTATCGGAGGAGGGCCCAGCGGACTGAGCTGCGCCTACTATCTGGCGCTGATGGGCCATAAGGTCACGGTGTTCGAGGAGCGGGAGAAGCTGGGCGGCATGCTGCGCTACGGCATTCCCAGCTATCGTTTTCCCCGCCAGCTGCTGGACGCGGAGATCGAATCCATTCTCTCTCTGGGCATCGAAGCACACACCGGCACCACCGTGGGCGTGGACGTGTGGGTGGAGGAGCTGCAGAAGGAATACGACTGTCTGTATATCGCCATCGGCGCTCATCAGGACAAGAAGGTGGGCATCCCCGGGGAGGACAGCAAAAATGTGATGTCCGCCGTGGAGATGCTGCGCTCCATCGGCGATGACGTGATGCCGGACTTCTCCGGCAAGCAGGTAGTGGTCATCGGCGGCGGCAACGTGGCCATGGACGTGACCCGCAGCTCCATCCGTCTGGGGGCGGACAAGGTGACCTGCGTCTACCGCCGCCGCATAGAGGACATGACGGCCCTGCCCGATGAGGTGACGGGCGCCATGGCCGAGGGCGCGGAGATCCAGACCCTGATGGCACCCGTCCGCATTGAGGCTGATGAGGACGGCTGCGCCGCAGCGCTGTGGGTCCAGCCCCAGATCATCGGCGAGGCCGACAAGTCCGGTCGCCCCCGGCCCAACAAGGCCGACCTGCCGGAGGTGCGCATCCCCGCGGACATCATCGTGGTGGCCATCGGGCAGGGCATTGAGATTCAGGGCTTCGAGCAGGCCGGTGTACCCATCAAGCGGGGCGTATTCGTGGCAGGGCTGTCCGGCCAGGTGGGCGATATGGACAACCTGTTTGCCGGAGGCGACTGCGTCACCGGTCCCGCCACGGCCATCCGCGCCATCGCCGCCGGTAAGGTGGCGGCGGCCAACATCGATGTACATCTGGGCTTCCAGCACGAGATCGAGGTGGATGTGGACATCCCGTCCCCGCGGCTGAACAACCGCGGCCCTCACGGGCGCATCAACACCACCGAGCGGGAGGCCTGCGAACGCCGGTGCGACTTCGAGGACATCGAGTACGGCCTGACGGAGGAGGGCGCCCGCACTGAGGCATCCCGCTGCCTGCGCTGCGACCACTTCGGCTACGGTATTTTCAGAGGAGGGAGGAATGTCAAATGGTAACGCTGACCATCGATGGCCATGCCGTCACGGTGCCGGAGGACACCACCATTCTGGAGGCGGCCCGCAGCATCCATATCGAGATCCCCACTCTGTGCTATCTCAAGGGCATCAATGAGATCGGCGCCTGCCGCATCTGCACCGTGGAGGTGGAGGGGCAGCCCCGTCTGGTCCCCGCCTGCGACAACGTGGTGTCCCGGGGCATGGTGGTCCACACCAACTCCCCCCGCGTCCGCGAGGCGCGGCGCGTAAACCTGCGGCTGCTGCTGAGCCAGCACGACACCAAATGCACCAAGTGTACCCGCAGCGGCAACTGCAAGCTCCAGCAGCTCACCAATGACTACAACCTGCTGGGCGAGCACTACATCGAGGATCTTCGGAACATCCCCGACGACTTCTCCAACCCCGTCATCCGGCTGGAGAACCGCTGCGTCAAGTGCATGCGCTGCATCCAGATCTGCGACAAGGTGCAGACCATGGGCATCTGGGACCTGATGGGTACCGGCTCCCACACCACCGTGGGCGTGGCGCGGACCCGCACGCTGGGCGAGAGCGACTGCACATTCTGCGGTCAGTGCGTCACCCACTGTCCCGTGGGCGGTCTGCAGGAGCACGACGACACCGGCAAGGTGTTTGACGCTCTGGCCGATCCCCAGCGCATCACCGTGGTGCAGATGGCCCCCGCCGTTCGGGCAGCCTGGGCGGAATTCTTCCACCTGGACCCCAAGTACGCCACGGCGGAGCGAATGGTGACGGCCCTGAAAACCATGGGCTTCGACTATGTATTCGACACCAATTTCACCGCCGACCTGACCATCATG
>OIWM01003770.1_pt1 | contig 10607 bp, 14 predicted proteins | sample 1587451 | NCBI WGS metagenome assembly OIWM01 (sample SAMEA3888907, study PRJEB22519) | human gut metagenome | biome: human gut; feature: human-associated habitat; material: faeces | place: Denmark | collected 2011
GAGCTAATCTCTATTTTCTTTTCTCTAAAAACTCCACAACTATTTTACACTATCGAGTAATACGAATATAGCCCTACAAAATTCCGAAACAGTGCTTCGGAAATTCAAAAAATTTCTCTATAGAGGAAGCTGTGTTCAAAGCGCTTGGTCTGGAGTAGGATTGATTGTCCACGAGATATTAGTCACTTCAGGGCGAAAACTCTGCTTTTTTCATAAGTTTCAGACTTCTATTCCCGAAACTGTTGATTATTTTGGATTCCCGGATCATTCACATGAATATGGAATCTCTGCGTTACCGTGACCTGACCGATTATCTTTCTTTTTACGATCATGTCAGCAAACAGATTGCAAAGGATGGAAAGACCTACCTTATCTTCGATGAGCTGCAGGCTGTGGAACATTGGGAAAAAGCAATCGAGTCCTTCCACTTGGATTTTGATGTAGACATCTATATCACAGGTTCCAATGCTTACCTGCTGTCCACAGAGTTTTCTACATTGCTCTCCGGCAGATATGTGGAGATACGGATGTTGCCGCTGTCGTTCAAGGAATTTTTGGACTTCTATGAGTTTGCACCCGATGTGACCATGGACGAAAAGTTTCAAAAGTATCTGCAGTTCGGCGGGATGCCCATTCTGAGAGAATACAAGTTCAACGAAGTGAGAAGCAATCAAGCGTTGGAGGGTATCTATTCCACCGTAGTGCTGCGTGACATTTTGCAGCGCAATAACGGGGCGGACCAAGCAATGCTTCAAAAGATCATGCTGTTCTTGTGTTCAAACATCGGCAACATGACTTCTCCGAACAGCATCGGAAATGTACTCTCTAATGCGGGTGATATGCAAACCGGAAAGCAAAAGAACATTGCAGGAAAAACAGTAGATAAGTATATTACCATGCTTCGCAATGCGTTTGTGTTCTTCTCTGTCGGTCGGTATGATGTAAAAGGAAAGCAGCTGCTCAAAACACTTGGGAAGAACTACATCATCGACATGGGTTTTCGTAATCTGCTATTGGGCTACTGGGATGCAGACCGCGGTCATATCCTTGAGAACATCGTATTTCTGGAACTGCTGCGCCGTGACTATCGGGTATATATCGGAAAGGTCGGAGAGACGGAGGTTGACTTTGTTGCGGAAAAACCGAACGATAAGGTATATATTCAAGTAACGGAGAGTATGCAGTCTCCGGAGACCCGTGAACGAGAGCTTCGTCCATTGCGCATGATCGGAGATAACTACGAAAAAATCATACTATCTATGGATCGAAGCTTCATCAATTCCTACGAGGGCATAAAGTCACTGAATCTGATTGACTGGCTGCTTGCTGAGTAAAATCAAAGGTAGGGGATGATGACAAAGGCACCTTGCGGAACGTCGCTCATGGGTGAGCGCCATGTGTGCATAGAAATCTCTGATTTCGTGATGCGCATTTTTGTCCCAGCAGCCCGCAGGAGGCTGTGTTTAAGGCACTGGGCGTGGAGTAGGATAAGCAAAAGTTCGCGCAAAAGCGAAAGCAAAATCTTTTGCGAATATGATCGGAACGCTTGTTCCTGTCAGAGGATTGTGATAGAATAATAGCAGGCAAGCGCTGCTGTTTGAAAGGTGGGTATGTCATGTTGTCGTTTATGTTCTACATGTTCTTAGTGCTGTTTGTTATTTGCATTGTCATTGGAGTACTGAATTCGATACTGCAAAATTTTGCTTCGTTTTTTCATGACATCGGCGATGCGGCGAAGACGATCAAAGGGATGACTTCCAAGACAAAAGAAAATAAAAAGGATGCCGGCAATTCTGATTCCGACGATAACAATAATCCAAACAAGTGGGGCAGCGATGCATGGTGGGAGGAACAGAAGAAGTTTATTGATGATTCTCTGTATATCAACCACGACTGGGATATTTTCAAAAAAGAGGAAGAAGAATGTGACGCGGAGCATTGCCACGATCCATATCATCATCACAAGAAGTAGAGGTACTGCTTTGGACTCTTTAGATTACGAATTTTTTGAAGAATAAAAAAGAATTTTAGCCGTATAGGACTACCGGATTTACCGGTGGTCTTTTTTTGTCATAAAACCTTGTCCGACGCATAGACTGTACAAACTTAAAAAAGCAGAGAAAAGAGGATAAGGGCATGGAACACTTTAGACAAATTTTGAACAGGCTGCCGCCGTCCATTGGGCAGGAGCTCGAAGGGCTGCCGGGGAGCGTGCTCTGCAGTTTAGAGGAAATTCGCCTGCGCTGCGGGCAGCAGGTGCGTCTTGAGACCGGCAAGGGTACGCAGCGGATTCCGCACATCGTTACCGCGGAGGAGCTGCAGGAAACGCTCAATCGCCTGATGCGGTTTTCGTATTATGCCTACGAAAATGATTTAGCCAAGGGCTTCGTAACCATCGAGGGCGGGCATCGCGTCGGCGTCTGCGGTAAGGTCGTGCAAAAGAACGGCGAAGCGGCGCTAATCAAGGAGATCAGCTCGCTGAATATCCGTTTCGCCAAAGAGATCAAAGGCTGCAGCGACGCGGTTTTTCACCGTCTATATCAAAAAGACGGACAGGTGCAGCCTGCGAACACACTGATCATCTCGCCGCCGGGCTGCGGCAAAACGACACTGCTGCGCGATCTGGCGCGCAATTTCAGCTGGCATCATATCAAAGTCGGCATCTGTGATGAACGGTCGGAGCTTGCCGGCATGTATCAGAGCCGTCCGAGCTTTGACCTGGGACCGTCCTGTGATGTGCTCGACCGCTGCGAAAAGACAGCAGGAATCCAGATGCTGATCCGTTCGATGTCGCCGCAGGTCATCTTTACCGACGAGATCGGCAGGGAGCAGGACGCGGCAGCCATCGAGGACTGCCTCAACGCGGGCATCAGCCTGATCACTTCCATGCATGGAAACTGTCGGGAGGACGCGGCAGCGTCCAAAATCGGCAGCCTGCTCGATGAGAAAGCGTTTCGCTATGTGGTCATTCTGAGTCATACAGGCGGGCCCGGTACGGTGAAAGAGGTGCTGGATGCTTAAGGCAGCAGGACTTTTGGGAATCGTCCTTTCTCTCGGTCTGTTCGGTATCCTCAAAAGTCAAGAGCTGAAACAGCGCATCGCGCTGCTGCAGGATTTCTGGCAGATGATGCTGCAGCTCAAAAGCGAGATCAACTACTTGCAGGAGCCGCTGCAGAGCGTATTGCGGCAAAGACCGGGAAACGCGGAGTCCAAGGCTATGCAGCTGCTTCTTGCGGCGCAGCAGGCATTGGATGCAAAGCAGGGGGATCTGCAGACTGTTTGGAAACAAAGCGCGGAAACGGTCTACAAGGGAACGCCGCTGACAGCGCAGGATCTGCAGCTCGTCTGTTATCCGGGAACGTTTTTGGGACAAACCGACTGTGAGAATCAGGCGCGGCAGTTTCAATATCTGGAAACTCGTCTGCAGGTGCAGCTGCAGGAGGCGGAAGAAATTTACCGCACGAAGGGACCGCTGCAGCGTAGGATCGGATTCTTTGCCGGAGTGCTGCTGGCAGTCGTGCTGCTGTGAGGCGCTGTGAAAGGAGAAAAAATGTCATTTGATGTAGATGTTTTGTTCAAAATTGCTGCCATCGGGATCGCGATCGCGCTGCTGAATCAAATCCTGACCAAGGCGGGCAGAGAAGAGGAGGCCATGATGACGACGCTGGCAGGCGTGATCATCGTGCTGGCAATCATCATCAAAATGATCAGCGAGTTTTTTGATACCGTCAAAGTCTTCCTGACATTTTAGAGGTGTACCATGCTGATGATGCTCAAAATCTGCGCGATTGCGGTTGTGGGGCTGGTTTTGATCGCCTTGATCCGCAGCTACAAGCCGGAATTTACCGTAGAGGCTGTCTTATGCGTTTCGATCATTTTGCTGTATTACGCGCTGGACAGCCTGCGCTACGGTTTCGTATACATGCAGAACCTATACAGCCGCCTGACCTATGGACAGGAATATTTTCCGATCATTCTCAAGGTGCTGGCAATTGCCTACGCGACGGAATTTACGGCAGCGCTCTGTGAGGACGCCGGAGAAAAGTCTATCGGCACCAAGGTGCAGCTGGCAGGCAAGATCGCAATTTTTTTCGCGGCGATTCCAATCTTTACTTCACTGATGAAGCTGCTGGATTCGCTGGTATAATCGTTTCGACGCGGCAAAGCCTGCTTTCAGCATAAAGAATATAGCGCGCATAAAATGTGCAAAAAGGAACCGAAGATGGACTATCAACAAATTCTGCAAGAACAAATGAAGGAAACGCTGGATGCCGATGCGTTCGACGCGCTGACAAAACAGGTCGCGGAATATTCCGGCGGCATGGCGGAGGATTTCAGTCTGGACAGCATTGTAGAGTCCGCTTTGAACGGTGAGGCACTGTTTGACAGTCAGGTACTTATAGAAAATCTTAAGTCACTGTTTCTCTATGAGGTCCGGAGCGCGCTGCTGCTCGGCGTGCAGATTCTGACGGTCTGTATTGCCATCGGACTGCTGCAGAGCCTGGGAACCTCGTTCGGAAAAAAATCTCTGTCCAGCATCGGACAGCTTGTCTGCACGATGGTGATCATCGGCATCGCAGTCAGCAGCTTTCGCCTGATCTATACCTTGAGTCTGGACACCGTTTCGACGATGGTCAATACGATGGCGCTGGTCATGCCGGTGCTGCTGGGGATTTTGATCGCGACCGGATCAATCGCCTCGGGAACGATCCTGCATCCGATGATGCTGGGTGCGGTAACAGGCTTCGGGGTTCTGATCAAGACGATCATTCTGCCGGCGCTGTTCGCCTCGACCATGATCAGTCTGATCAACTGTCTGACCGAAAAAAACTATGTCAATCAGCTTTCCAGGCTGATTCGCAATGCGGCGTTGATTGTGACAGGATTGATTCTTGCAATCCTATCAGGCATTTTCAGCGTGCAGGGGCTGCTGACAGATACTTCCGACGGGCTGCTGATCAATGCGGCGCGCTATTCGCTCAGCACGTTCATTCCGATTGTCGGCGGATTTACCGCGGATACCGTAGACCTGTTTCTGCGCTGCATGCGCTCGATCAAGGGCATCGTCGGGGTGTTCGGCATTTTGATGCTGGTCCTGCTGACACTTGTGCCGCTGCTCAAGATGCTGGCATGCGCACTGATCTATAAGCTGACGGCGGCAGTGACGGAGCCGGTGACGGACTCCAAGATTCCGGCGGGGCTCAGCGATATGGGAAACTGTCTGATCTCGATGACAGCCATCGTGTTTTTTACCGCGCTGCTGTTCATCATTTTTATCAGCATCATCGTCGGGATCGGAGGTGGATGATGGAACAAGTGATGAACTGGATCAAAGATATTTTCCTGATGATTCTATCCCTGACCTTCTTTGAGATCCTGGTGCCGGATTCGGAAATGGAAAAATATCTGAAGCTGATCTTTTCGCTGATTATTCTTTTGATGATCTTAGATCCTGTAATCAGGTATATTTCAGATTAAAAATCATATAGTGGTGAGGAGTAAAGATGATGTTTGAAAAACTGGCAGGCAAGGGGGCCTTGATGCGCCTCGTGACGGTGCTGCTGATCGCCTCGGTGGCGATCCTGGCGCTGAATATTCTGACGGATTCCAAGGATACGCGCAGGCAGATCATCGATCGGGACGGCAGCAGCGAGGAACAGCTTTGCAGCGTCTTGTCCGGCATGAAAGGGGTCGGCGCGGTCGATGCGATCATCGAATACGATGAAAACAACAAGGTGACCGGCGTGATTCTGACCGCGGAGGGCGGCGCGAACCCGGTCGTAGCCAATGATCTGACCAAGGGCGTGGCGACGCTGTACCGGATCCCGGTTTCGAGCGTAATCGTTTTTGAAAAAGAACAGGAGGGGTGACTTTGAAAAAAAAGTTCAGCTATAAGGATATTCTATACAAGAGCAAACGACTGACGGCGCTGGCGCTGATCGTTGTATTCGGCACCGGGCTGATGGTGACGGCAGGCATGCACGACGAGATCCCAGTACATGACGGTGACGTGCTGGTGGACAGCCGGGCAGCGACTGAGCAAAATCTGCCGCAGGAGGGGACATTTGCAGAAATGCGCGCGAGCCTTGACCTCGACCGTGGCAAGCTGCTGGCAAATCTGGATTCGACCATCAACAACAGCGAAAACGAGAATGAGAAGAAGAACGCCTCCGCCGAAAAGACCCGCATCATGGATACCATGGAGAAGGAGCTCTCTGTCGAAAGCATGATCAAGTCCAAAGGCCTGCCGGAATCCTTCGTTATTATGACCGACAGCAGCGTGACTGTGACTGTCGATAAGCAGGAGCTTGACAGCAATACCGTCGCCAAGATCTGTGACATCGTGATGCGCGAAACCGGCAAGACCGCCGACAAAATCGTGGTACAGAGCAAGTACTGATCCAAGCGGCAGAGCCTTGCGAAGCGCACTTACATCAAAAATCGCGCACTTACAACATTCCCCTTGCATCCTGCAGAACTTTTCGGTATCATGAAATAGAAAAGGGATATGGACCATAGAAAGGAAGATGCGAGATGCGGAAGATCAATGTGCTGATCTGCGACGACCAGCCGGAAATCGTGCGGGAAACGGAAGAACTCCTGCTGCGCTACGAAGAACAGTACGGGCGAGCCATGCGGATCTTAGGCGTGACCGACTATGAAGAAGCGAAAGACTTTTCGGCGGATTTGCTGTTTTTGGATATTGAAATGCCGGGCAGAAGCGGGCTTGCAATCCGGGATGAACTGGAAAAAAAGAGTGCGGAAAGCCTGATCATCTTTGTGACCGGTCACAGTGAAGCCGTCTGGGAGGCCTTTGGACGCAATGTGATCGGTTTCTTTGAAAAACCGATGGATTACGAGCGGCTTTGCCTCTTGATGAAAAAATTCTTTGACCTGTACAGCATTTATGAGACTGTGGCGCTTGATGACAACACATCCTTACAGGTCGGCGATATCGTCTGGATCCGCGTGCAGGATATTTACAGTCAGGTCCATCTGGCATCCGGGGCGGACTATACGGTCCGCCGCCCTCTGAACGTATGGGAAGCCATGCTTCCGGCCGAAGACTTTCTGCGCATTCATGATACCTGCATCGTCGGCTGCCGTTATATAGCAAAATTGGACAAAAAAGGGGTACATTTGGACGACTGCGAAGAACGCTTTCCATTCAGCACGCGCAGAAGAAAGGCTTGTGAAGAAAAATATATGCATTACGCGAAAAAGATGGCGAGGTACGGCAGATGATCTGGATGGGGATTGCACTGCGGTGCCTTTTGCTGCTTTTTAATTTTGTCATGTTCCATTATGTCCTGGGATATGAAATACGCGAAAAAGCCTGCTGGCCGCTGGTGGCACTGACCGCGGCAGCGGCAGTGCTGCTGCCGGTGATCTTTCCAAATAACGAGTGGGCAAATTTTTGGATGTGGTTGAGCGCTTATTTCATATTGTTTATCCTGTTTAAAAAGATACAAATTGGAATTGTACTGATGTATGGAAGCGTCAAATCCTCTGTAAACAGTTGTTTCATGGGTATGATAACGGCTGTTTTGCGATTCAATCGAGAAGTGATGATTGACTGGTATCGCGCGACCCTGATTTGCAATGCACTCATACTGCTCTTTTTTATTTTGTTAGCGATCCTGCTTCGGAAGAAACGAGAAAAAATCCATACTGCGCTGCTGAACATTCCGTTTTGGACCTATTTGATTTTTACAGTGATACTAACCATCCCTACATTCAGTTATTACAGCACCGCCGAAGAAGACGTACTGAAGGTGGAAGGTATTTTGACGATCGTGGATGGTCTAACCGGAATGATCCTAGCCATTACGATCGCGCTCGGCGTGTGGCTTTATTTTCAGCGTAAGGAACTGCGTACACAGGTCGAACTCAATGAACGCTGCATCAAGGAACAGACGGGGCAGTATCATCTGCTCTATGAGAAGCAGCAGGAGCTGCGGCGTTTTCGTCATGACAGTAGTGCGCACTTGCAGGCTATCGCGTCCATCGCAAAAGACGCGGGAGACCAGCGTGTACTCTCGTATGTTTCGGAACTGATGGGACAGCAGGCGGAAATGAAGCACCTCGCGACCGGCAACCTGATCGGCGATGCGGTGGTAAATGCCTACTACAGCAAAGGACTGCGAGATGGTATCCATGTAGAGCTGGTCGGACAGTTCTCGGAGAGCTTTGACATTTCAGAGACCGCGCTTTGCGTGATCTTTACGAATGTGATCGCCAATGCTTACGAAGCAGCGTTAAAATGTGAAAAGAACCGCAGCGTTCGGATCTCCTTTACAAACTTTCGTGACAATCAATTCATTCGGGTACAGAATCCGACGAGCGAAAGACCCGTTATCGAAGACGGTATCATCCAACTTGGACAAACGACCAAAGCAGACAAAGAAAATCATGGTCTCGGTGTGCGGAATATCTTAGATGCGGTAAAGCACGCAGGCGGACAGGTACAGTGGAATCTGGAAGAACAAGATGGACAAATCGATGTATTTACAGAAATCCAACTCCCAATACATCCAGATACTGTAAAAAATTAAGCACTTACAACAAAAACCGCGCACTTACAACATTACACTTGAAATTGGGATGATAAAACTGGTATGCTGAACTTACAAAAGGGACAGCATACCGTTTTTATTTCGGAAGAAGGAGGGGTTTTAAATGAAAAACATCCAAATGATGCCGATCGGAAACGGCACAGAATATTGCAGACAAGTTTATGCACTGAAAAGCGGAGATGAACTTATTATGGAATTTACAGACTGCAAAGAGGATGAAACAGCATTATCTCCGATGCAGCACATTCCGGCTGTGATGCCAACGGCAGCAAATGGAGAAACCGTTTGGAAAGACTACGGAAACCGCTATTTTACTGCAAAGGCAACGGTAACAACAACTGCCGGAAGCGGGTGGGTATCCTTGGAGAATCATTATACTTTAAGCGCTAATGGCATTGATGAGCGTTACGGCAATGCAAATGCGGAGGGAATTTCTAAAGGTGAAAGGATTGTAGAAATAGATCCGATAGGCGTTTATATTACCGATCGTTCAGCAAGAACAGAGGGTTCATCAGATGTCAATATGTATGCAGAATATTGCGTCAAGAGTTTATTTGCAGGGCAGCCTCAGATTGAAAAAAGTGTTAAACTTGAAACAGCTGTGGGCTATGTATCCCATAATAAGACAACAAAGCAGATTCAGGTAAAACATTCGTGGAGCTTAAAAGCGTAAAGCAAATATTCGAAAATGATGAATAGATGAAACAATTGTAGGAAGGAGAAATCTTATGAATATGAAAAAAACTATGTGTTCCATACTGGCTATTTTATTGATGACATCTACGATAACCTTTGCGTATGCAGACGGTGAAGAACCATTCAGCCTTGAACGAGCAGGAGGTGCAAAAGAATTATCAGTTACATGCTATAAACAGGAAGAAAAAAACTCCTGCGGACCGGCATCATGCAGAATGGTGCTAAAATACTTCGGAGTATCAAAGACAGAATCAAGTCTTAGAACGGAAATGCATAATATGGCGAATAACGATTACACTCACATTGATTCTGTTACGTCAGTTTTAAATAAATATATTTCAGGAAAACCATACAAAAAAGTTTTTAATAGTAGTGAGCCCTTTGCCACAAATTTGAGAACTGATATTGATGCCGGTTACCCGATAATTTGCCAAGTAAATACAAAAAAACTGCCTAAGTATAATAATGCTGAGTTCTATCATTATGTTGTAGTCACTGGATACAGATGGGGGCAAGGAAGTACAGGCGGACAAACCATCGTATACTATAACGATCCGCATTATAACAGTAAATACTATGGCGCGGCAGACTGTTCCTGGGGCGAAATGAGTGATGCGATTAATGCACATTCAGGTTTGTACGTACGAGGTCGCTAGTAAAAAATGAGGTATGCCATGAAACGAATCATCAACGTGCTTTTTGTGGGGATATTGACCGTACTCTTCTTAACTGGGTGTAGTTCGCGGACAGAACCAAGCATGGACGTGAACAGGTTGGATACAAAGCTCAGCTTAGAACAGAACTTTGATACTTTTCCACAATATGCAGATGAAGAAAATTTACTGCTTTCTTTAGAAAAAAGCATAAAGGTCAATGTCGGACCGGGTTCTGAGACAAAAGGATTTTTTAAGTATAATTTAAAGAATGATACATTAGAACAAGTAGTTCCAATGGATTTGAACGCGCAAACCCATAGTGCGGTTCCTTTTGGAAATGCGATTTTGTATGTCGATTATGTCATGAAGAACGGGCCGTTGGAATGGACGGTTGTACATTTTGAAAACGGAACAAAACAAAATCTTCGATCTGGTATATGCAGCTATTACGAAGATCTTCCAAAGCTTTCCATATTAGAGGGCAGTCCGGTACTTCTATGGAAAGATTCCAAAAAATCAGAGTTTGGACTGGAAATTTTTGACGGAGAGAAATTATCCGAAATCGAATTGCCAAAGGGTCAGAATCTGGTCAGCACCGATTCGGCGTGCAACACAAAAGAGATTTGTTTCTTGACGGAAAACGATGCGGGAGATGCTCGGTTCCTGATCGTAGGAAAAA
>OIWM01003775.1_pt1 | contig 10594 bp, 12 predicted proteins | sample 1587451 | NCBI WGS metagenome assembly OIWM01 (sample SAMEA3888907, study PRJEB22519) | human gut metagenome | biome: human gut; feature: human-associated habitat; material: faeces | place: Denmark | collected 2011
GGCGGTCTCCGACGCACAAAAACTTGCCACCGGCAACTTTTTGTGCGTCCGAGCAGCATTTTTCCTGCTTTTTGTAAAACACAAAAAGCAGGGCAAAAAAACTTCCCTTTCGGGAAGTTTTTTTACCTGCATCCGCTGCACAGACAATTCAGGCATAACATCGTCGTACACAAGTCACCACAGGAACAGCCGACACAATCCGTATCCGTCTGCGCAGAAGGATTCCACGAGCCATAGGAAACGTTCGCAGCCCGGTCACGCGCCGCACGGTATTCCATATTTCCCGGCGCCATGGCGCAGGCACGCTCCAAACAGGCTCTGCCGTCAAACGGCCGCCCGGTCGCCATGAGCACAACGCCGTACAGAAAATTCCACTCCGCACCGCGGTCATCGTTCGGAATCGCCTGCAGCCGCGCTTCCGCCGCCGCATAACCTCCGGCGTTGATGCAGTTGCGGACATACACATAATCCGCCGCATGGGTGCCTTGATAAGAGGCATTGCCGTAGGTCTGCGAACCGTAGCGTTGTGAACCACACCCGGACGTTTTCGCACCGGAGGCACGCATTTTCTGAATCTCGTCATAGGCGGCATTGATCTCCTGCATTTTTTCGTTTGCAAGCTCCGCAAGGTCACTGCCGGCATACTTGTCGGGATGGTATTTTTTGGCAAGCTCTCTGTAAGCCTTTTTGATTTCTTCGTCGGTTGCGTTTTCCGAAACGCCTAAGACGCTGTAAGGATTCTTATTGGAATTCAATGCGTTTCTCCTTTTTTCTTCCTGTTCGCCAGATCTTCCGTGGTTTTGTACATTCCTTCAAAAACAATATGATACAGCAGCGTGCGGATATCCGTATCTTCAAAATCCATTAAATCAAACGCGTTTCCGATCGAAACAAGCTCGTTTTTCATGGTATCGGCGATCGCTTTTCGGTCGCTCTCCGACAACTCTGTACCGTAAAGCCGCACAAACGGGTTATACGTGCCGCATTTTCGGTCTTTTTCAAAATCATCCAGCGCGTCGGCCGCATAGATCCACCGTCCCACATGGCTTCCGACGTTTCGCGCCAACAGCTTTTGCTCTCCCTCCAAGCCGAAGGAAAAGCATTCAGCACATACCACACCGAAGAGATCAGCCGGCTTGTCAAAGGAATCGCTCGGCTCCGCTTCATACGCCGAAAGCTGGGTCAACTGTTGCTGCACAAGGGCACGCAGTCCCTCAAGTCCGGCTTTTTTTCGAAAATGCGCCGCAAAGGGCTGTGCCATCCGATAAAGCATTCGTTTTGCACCGCGCGTGTCAGCCACATCATCGGCCACCTTGCCGTAAACAAGCAGTGCCGATACACGTGCGCTGTACGCAAGCACCGCATTTTGCCGCAGCATCGGGTGCCTTTTGAACGGATGCAGAAAGCACCGTTCGGGCTGTATTTCCGGCTTTGTCTTTTCCAAAGCCATGCGCACAAGTGCCAAAAACACACCGTCATACGACAGTGTGACGCGCGAACAAAAGCCGGTGCAGCGTCCCATGCTCTTGCAAAGGCCGCAGTATACGGCGCGATACAGCACATGATGCTTTAATTTTAGCTCTGGCGGATATTCTCTCACATAGCCGAACATATTTCAAAGCCTTTCACAACGTCGTTTCGCCGGTTTTATGCTCCGCCCGTTCGGGAATGCTCCCGCGTTCGGCAAGCTTTTCGGCAAACATGGCACAAACGGTTGCCGTCGGCAGAGAATACCGCACCTCTTGGCGCACATACGGAATGTGCACGATGGCATCCGCCGCTTCCATGAAACAAGGCGAAATGCCGCGTTTTTCACCGCCGATAAACAGCACAAACGGCGCACGCGGCGAAAAGGCTGCTAACGGCTGGGAGTTTTTCACTAAAGCCGAACACACGATTTGCACGCCGTGCGCGCGGATTTCTTCCACCGTTTGCGCATCCTCGGACGGCAGGAACGCCATGTCGCACCGTTCGCTTGCACCGGCCGACGCACGCGCCATCACACCTGCCGCGTTTGTCCAATCCCGTTTGGGAAGCAAAAAGCCCTTACAACCCATGGCGTACAGCACGCGCACGGCATAGCCGAGATTAAACGGATCCTCGATGCCGTCGAGGCACACGAAATAATCGCCGTCCCGAACGGTTTCCAACAGCTCGGAAAGCGTGCTGTAGGTGCGTTCAGATGCAAAGGCGATCACACCGCCATGGGTATGTCCGGCGTGTTCTCCGGCAGATTCGCGCACCAAGGCATCGATTTTCTCCCGTTCGGCAAGAACGGTCGGAATCTGATTTTGCTTCAAATAGGCCAAAAGCGCGAGAAGCTTTCGGTCGCGCTTTTCCTTTTTATTTTTATCAACAAGGACGGTTTTTATCACGCGCTTTTTGCCTTCAACAGCCGCGCGCACCGACAGCTCACCTTCTAACAGCGTAAGGCCGTCAAAATCTTTGGGCACTCGGCGTTCCGTCTTTTCCGCCATGCTCATGCGGCCGTGTCCGCCGCAGCAGCCGGCGTTTCGGGCGTTTGCACGGTATCGGTGCTTTCGGCGATCTGACCGCCGGCAAACGTGCCGACATACGGTGCTTTGCCGTTGCCGAAATCATAGGTGCCGTTTCCTTCCATCACATCGTTGACCCAAGCGCCGTCGTAGCTTTGGCCGGAGGCCCAGATATACTTGCCGCTGCCGTTGCGTTTGCCGCCGAGATAATCGCCGACGTAGGTATCGCCGTTGGAAAAAGCAAACTTATTCTTTCCGGTATAGACCATGCCGTTTTCGAGCGTGACGGTGATTTCCGCCGAACCGGTACGCTTATCGTCCGCAAACGCGCCATAGTAATACGAGCCGTCTGGATAATGTTCCTCGCCGACGCCGTTACGCTTGCCGTCCTTCCATTCGCCGTAGTAGTATGAACCGTCGGCAAAAACGTATTTGCCCTTGCCGTCGGGTTTGCCGTCAACGACGCTTCCGGTATAGGTCGCGCCGGAGGCGGCCGTAAAGACGGCCTCGCCGGTCAGCTTATCCGCCGTGAAATCGCCCGCATAGGTGTCGCCGTTCTTATAGGTGATGGTGCCTTTGCCCTCTCGGACAATGCCCTTTAAGCTGCCTTCGAACACGTCGCCCGTGCTGTAAACGATTTTGCCTTGTGCCGAATCGGCCTCCTTGGTCAGCTTTCCGCTAATGCCGTCGGCGTAATGCACCGAGCCGTCCACCGGCTGTCCGTTTTTGACGTGTCCGGAGAATTTCACACCGTCTTTGGAAATATAGCGATAGCCGCTTGCCAAAAGAATCACGCCGACGAGGGCGATGATGGCAAGAGCCGCCGCAAGCGTCAGTGCAAGCGGACTTGTTCTTCTCTTTCTTCTGCGCACGGTGCGCGTAGGCTGTCCCTGCATGGTTTCAAACTCCTTTATGTGTTGATTGATTGAATCGATTGAATCAATGCGTGGATATCCGCATCATTCGGTTTCTTCTGGGGTTTCGGTGTTTTCAGATGTTTCCGTATTTTCGGGAACGGCTTCGTTTTCGCCCGTTTCATCCGTTTGATCGGTTTCATCCGTTTGATCGGCTTCGGCGGCTGCGGCAGCTTCTTCGGCGCGGCGTTTTTCCTCGTCTTCATTCAGCTTTTCCTGTTCGTCAAGCAGCGAATCGTCGCGTCCGTTGACGCCGTAGGCGTGCTTGTTGGAATCGCCGTTCATAAGAGAATTCGTCCAATTGCCGAAAAAGCGAATAACGCCCGTTGCGGCAAACGCGGTAGCAAGCAAAAGAAGGACGATGGCTGCGGTCTTGGCAAGCGGCAGGCGTTCCTTATAATGCTTTTCAAAGCTTTTGGAGCGTTTTTCTTCCGGAAGATAGTAGGAAAGCTCCGCCTTTTCGGCAAAGAGCAGCTCCGTGTCGTTTAAGTCGGGCGTCTGCGGCGTGCAGACGGTCACGGCACGTGCAAGCGGTGAGCCGCCCCGAACGAACGTCCGAACAAGAAACGACAGAGCCGCACCGGTGTAGCCGAGCTGTTTCAACGTTTTGGCTTTCTCCGGCGCATCGGCATCCGCTTTAATCAAGCGGCCGACAAAGCCGGAAAGCACGCGCTGCACGGCGAACGAATACACGGCCGCCGCAAGAATGGCCGCAAAAATCGTCCAGACAAACATGGTAAGCGTGGATTCCGTCATAACCGTCTCACTCCTTTGCACAAAGCCGTTTTCCGGCAGCTGTTTCGGCTAATTTTTGAATTCATCGAAAATATCATCGCCGCATAACTGTTTTAACAGCGTTTCCAAATCCTCGTTATTGTAATATTCGATCTCCAAGCGTCCGGCGCCTTTCTTACGTCCCGAAGCCGCGATCACGGCTTTGCGGCCGAGCTTGCCGGTGACCTTTTCCTGCAATTTGTCCATGTAGATTTTGAATTCTGCCTTAGCGGTGCGCTTTTCCTCTTGGACATTGCCTCTTTCGCGGCGCGTGAGCAGGTTTTTGACGTATTTTTCGGTATCACGCACCGAAAGCTGTTTGGCAAGCACCACGTCAAGCGCCTCGTTGATGGCTTCCTCGCTGCCGAGCGGCAGAAGGGTGCGTGCGTGACCCGAGGTGATATCGCCGCTCGCCAAAAAGTCGAGCACATTGGCAGGCAGACTGAGAAGCCGCAGAGAATTGGTCAGATTCGGCCGGGAAATGCCGACGATTTTGGCGGTTTCCTCTTGGGTAAGACCGAATTCGTCGATTAAGCGTTTGAGACCGCGTGCCACTTCGACCGGGTTCAGATCCTCACGCTGGAGGTTCTCAACGAGCATGATGGCACTTGCTTCGGTGTCATTTAGCTCCTTGACCACCACCGGCACTTCGGTAAGCCCCGCCATTTTGGACGCGCGCCACCGGCGTTCGCCCGAAATGATGCGGTATTTTCCTTTTAACAGTTCCTTGGTTTCGGCATCGTCCTCTGGACGGGCGGCACTGCGCACCACAAGCGGCTGCAAAACGCCATGCGCGGCAATGGAATCCGCGAGTGCCTGCAAAGCTCCTTCATCAAAGCTTTTGCGCGGTTGGTTGCGATCCGGCTCGATATCCGAAAGGCGCACCGAGGTAATGCTTGCCGCATCCGTCGGCGCGGACCACTCGTTAATACCGGTTTCCGTAAAAATTTTGTCCAGACCTTTGCCGAGACCTCCGAATTTTTTAGCCATGAAATATTCCTTTCTTTCGGCATCGCCTTATAGCGGCGAATGCACCGAAAATGCGTGCGCGGTTCTGTCAGAATTGGAAATACAAAAACGGGCTGTAGCTGTTACCGGCCAAAAGCGCGGTGCAAACGGCAAGAATTGCCGCAAGTGCTATGCCGCGGATCAGGCTGACGGTTCCCGTCCAAAACGCCGAGCTGTTCTCCAAGCGTGCCGCAAACCGGCCTAAGCTTTGCGAGATCGGTGCGCACAAGAGAAATGCCGCGGCAATAAAGAAGATGTTGTTCATGAATGTCACCGAAAGATCGGTGTTTATGAACGTTTCGGCTCGAAACATCGCGCCGAGATAGGAAAAGGCGCGGCCGATATCGCGGAAATAGAAAAAGACAAAGCCGATATCCACCACAAGGATCAAATAGATATGCCGGATAAAGGCCGGCAGACGTTCAAACGGCTTGCGAAACACCCGTTCAAGTGCGATGAACACGCCGTTGTACAAGCCCCAAAAGATAAAATTCCAGCTGGCACCGTGCCAAAAGCCTGTTAACAGCCACACGACAAACAGGTTCAAGAAAACGTGCCTGCGGTTTCCGCCGAGCGGAATATAGACATAGTCGCGGAAAAAGCTGCCGAGCGTCATATGCCACCGCCGCCAAAATTCCGAAACCGATTTGGAAATATACGGATAATTGAAGTTTTCCGGGAAGCGGAAGCCGAAAATTCGTCCAAGACCGATGGCCATATCGCTGTAGCCCGAAAAATCGAAGTACAATTGGACGATATACATAAGACTGCCGAGCCAAGCGGCAAGTGTCGGCAACGACGCCGGATCGGCCTCCATATACTTTTTGGCAAGCACACCGGCCGTATCCGCAAGAATCACCTTTTTGGCAAGACCGCAGATAAAACGCTGCATCCCGGCATAGGCCGACGAAACGGAATGCGCGCGTGCGCCGATCTCCTTCTGCACATCGGTATAGCGCACGATCGGTCCGGCGACAAGCTGAAAATACATGGAAAGGTACAGCAAATAGCAGGAAAAGCGCGGCTGCGCCTTGCAGTCGCCGCGATACACATCGATGACATAGGTTAGCGTCTGGAAGGTATAGAAAGAAATGCCGATGGGCAGTTCGAATTCCGGCACGGGAAGCATCGAGCCGAAAAGGGCATTGATGTTTTCCGCAAAGAAGCCCGAATACTTGAACAGCACAAACACGCCGATATCAAAAACGAGCGACGCGGCAAACGCGGCCTTGGCACGCCAGGTGCCGCGGTGCGTTTCGATGCTGCGTGCGTTTCGGAAATCGAGCCATGCCGTCAATACCAAAAGCAGCATCCATGCCGGTCTTCCCCAGGCGTAAAACACCAAGGAAAAAACAAGTAACACTGCATTTTTGACAGGCGTTGATTTGGAAAAGAAGTATAAAAGGAGATTTAACGGTAAAAATAGGTAAAGAAAGATTAAACTTGCAAAAATCATGTCAAAACCTCTGACGTATCCGTTCGGTTACAGGGGCAAATAAAATCAAAAGGAGTTCCGTTATGGACAAACGAAAATTCAACGAATCCGAAAAAAAGCAGTTCCGTGCCTATGCCGAAAGCCATGCGCCTTCCTCCGCACTCGGAAAAGATATGTGCTTTGCCTTTCTTTCGGGCGGCCTTATCTGTGTCATCGGGCAGGCGGTCGGCGATATGGCGAAAAAACTCGGCGTGAACGAGGAAAACGTCAAAAGCGTGATTCCTGCCGCGCTGATATTTCTTTCCTGCCTGCTCACCGCTTGCGGCATTTACGACAAGATTGCCGCCGTCTGCAAGGCCGGAACGCTTGTCCCGATCACAGGCTTTGCCAATGCGGTCTGCTCACCGGCCATTGACGCCAAAAGCGAAGGCTTTATTCTCGGCGTCGGTGCGAAGATGTTCACCATTGCCGGTTCGGTTATAGTATACGGAAGTGTTGTTTCCGTGATTTGGGGAATTGTTTATTTTTTCATGAACAAGTAGAGAAATTCGGTCAAGCAGTCGTTACAAAATCAATTCGTCAAGGTCGATGGCGGCACTGGAATCGAATTTATTGCGTGCATTAAGCACCTTTTCCTTGCCGCAGACCTTGCAGACCACGTGCACCGAATCGTAGTCGATAAGAACCTTTGCCGCATGACTGCCGCACTCGCCGCAGGTGATTTTCTTCTCTTTGGAAAGGCCTTCGAGCGCAAATAAAATCTCCCGGATGACGTTGGTATCCGCCGTAAGCATATCCGACTGCACTGCGGCATTTTCGTCGTCCTTGGCATCGGCCAGTAAATCCATGATGAGCGATTCGGTGCGGTCAAGCTCCTCCTCCACCTTGTCCTCATCGCCGATAAAGCAGATATCGAGTCCCGAATACGAGCAAGACAGCAAGAAAATATCCTTTTCGAAAAAGACATCTTTTGAAAGGGTATACGGGTGCGGATGAGGACACACAAGGCACGGAACCAATAAGCGCACCTTGCCGTCCTTGCTTAACGACAGCTCCAACGCGGATTTATGGCATTCGATGCATTCGAGCTTAAAGCCGCCAGCTAACATAAACATATTGACATTCGCCGAAATCACACAGCCGCAATACGGGCAGCGAAAGGCGATCTTAGTTGTTTTATCTGTATTCATCTGTTTTCTCACTTTTCTGTTTCTGTAAAGAATGCTTGCAAAAATCGGCTTGATTTTTCTTCCGGAATATGGTATGATACCGTAAGAACCCTGAAAGGACAGTGCATTATGGAAGAAAAAATCTATACCATTCCGGTCACCGAGGCCTTTGAAAAAAAAGACGGCTGTCCGTTTTGCCGGCTTCGGCGCGATTTGGAGAATACGGAACGCGATCTGATTATGGGCGCATCCATGATGGAACCGGATATCCGCATAAAAACCAACGCACGCGGCTTCTGCCGCAAGCACTATAAGAAAATGTTCGATTTGAACAACCGCCTAAGCCTTGCGCTCATGCTTGAAAGCCACTTAAAAGAGCAGGCCGACAAGGTCGCCATCAGCAAAAAGACGTTGTTTGGCAAAGAGGTTAACGCCAAGAGCATTGACGCGATGAAAGCGCTTTCCGAAAGCTGCTACATCTGCGACCGTGTGAACGAAAAATACGGTAAAATGGTGCTCACCGCCGTGCTGTTATGGCAAAAGCAGACCGAATTCCGCACACTCACCGCCGAACAGCCCTATTTTTGTCTGCCGCACGCCGCCGAATTTCTCGAAGCGGCACGCTTAAAGCTCGACAAAAAAACGTTTGCCGCGTTCGGCACGGCGTTAGATGCCGTACAGAGTGCCTATATGAGTTCGCTCACCGAGGACGTTTCGTGGTTCTGCAAGAAATTCGACTACCGCTATGAAAACGAGCCATGGAAGGGCGCCAAGGATTCGGTCGAACGCGCCATTCGCTTTCTTTCCGGCGAAGAGATCTGACAACCGCCTAAAGACTTTACAAGCCGGCCGAAAGGTCGGTTTTTTTATGCGTTTTCCGCGCCGTTGTCGGTGGTTTCGGTGTTTTCGGCGTGGTTCGTTCCGGCATCGCTTTCTAAGGCTAAGCTGTAGCACAAGGCCATGAGCGAATCGCCCAAGTGGACGTTTTCGATGATGACATTCGGATAGTTTTCAAGGCGCAGCTCGGCGTTGGAAAAATTCCAAAAGCCACGCACGCCCGATTCGGCAAGGCTTTCGGCCATGCGGTAGACCTCGGTCTTCGGCAGCGTCAAGATGGCGATATCCACGCCGTTTGTGCGGCAGAAGTCGTGAATCTCGTCGATGTGCCGGACGGTGAATTTGTCGTAGACCGTGCCGACCACCTCCGGAGAGACATCAAAAAGGCCTTTGACGGTCACGCCGCGCTTTTCGAACATCGGCGTGTTGATAAGCGCGCGGCCAAGGTTGCCGACGCCGACGATGATCGCCGAAAAACAGCGGTCAACCCCTAAAATTTTGGATATTTCACCGTACAGATATTTGACATTGTAGCCGTATCCCTGCTGGCCGAAGCCGCCGAAGCAGTTGAGATCCTGTCGGATCTGCGACGCGGTCACGTGCATACGTTCCGCAAGCTCGCTCGACGAAATCCGCATGATCCCGGCGGCAAGCAGCTCGCGCAGGTAGCGGAAATATCGCGGCAAACGCCGGATAACGGCTTTGGATATGTAGCGATCCTGATGTTCTTTCAAAGAAAAACCTCCTTATTGAAGGATAGCGGCAGGCCGTGCGTCCAAAACCGCACAACCATGCGCTTCGAGAAAAATCAAGTATTTTTTGTTAACAATACCTTCGGTAACTGCCGTCCGCTTTTCGTCCGTTTACATAATTATCAACATTTTCAACAGGGTTTTCCACAGGCTTGTGGCGTTTTTCCACCGCAAAACACGCGTTTTTCACGGGAAATGCTCCACGTTTTCCACCGATTGTTGAAAACTTCGGCGCAAGTGCGGCGGAAAATTATGTCAACGAAACCGCGGCGAAATTTTGTTTTATTGCACAAATTCGACGCGTTATTTTTGTGAAACGTGCGATTTTTTGCCGCGCCGCAGGAATTGCCGCGAACGGCAGTTACCCTTCGTCCGCACCCTGCGCAACATCCGCCGTGGCATAGGCGTTCAAGGCAAGGTTGCGGAAATTTGCCGTTTTCCCGACGAACTCATAGTAGCCTTGCGCGGCGATCATCACGCCGTTATCGCCGCAAAGCGGCAGCGGCGGCAGATACAGGGTAACGCCGTAGGCTTCGCACAGCGCGCCGAGTGCTTTGCGGATATGGCTGTTGGCCGAAACACCGCCGGCAAGCACCAGCTTTTTCGAGGTGAACTCCGGCGAGCAGAACAGCTTTTCCACGCGGTTTTCAAGTGCCTTGCAAACAGCCGCCGTAAAGGAGGCCGCCATGTCCTCGGCCGCATACGGCAGTCCCTTTTGCGAAAGTCCGTGCAAATGGTTGATGGCAGCGGTCTTCAGTCCCGAAAAGGAAAAGTCGTAGGGCGAATCCTTCACGTGCGCTTCGGGAAACGGGATGGCGTTCGGATTGCCGAGAGAGGCGAGCTTGTCCATTTTTGCGCCGCCCGGATAGGCCCCATGAGCCGAGCGACCTTGTCAAAGGCTTCACCGGCCGCATCGTCGCGCGTTGCGCCGATACAGGTATAATCGGTATAGCCTTTCACGTCTAACAGCGACGTATGGCCGCCGCTCATGACAAGCGCGGTAAACGGCGGCTCCAAAAGCGGTGCATCGATACCGTTGTAATAGGTGTAATTAGCGGCGACATGGCCGCGGATATGATGCACCGGCACAAGCGGCAGGTCATTGGCATAGGCAAGGCCTTTGGCAAAGCTCACGCCGACAAGCAGTGCGCCGATAAGGCCGGGCCGGTTGGTGACGGCAACCACGTCGATATCGGTGATTTTTTTGCCG
>OIWM01003782.1_pt1 | contig 10579 bp, 9 predicted proteins | sample 1587451 | NCBI WGS metagenome assembly OIWM01 (sample SAMEA3888907, study PRJEB22519) | human gut metagenome | biome: human gut; feature: human-associated habitat; material: faeces | place: Denmark | collected 2011
CGCGCAGATCGCCTCGAACCAGTATGGCGGCCAGTCCATCTCGCTGACGCATCTGGCCCCGTTCGTGGACGTCAGCCGCCGGAAGATCCGCGAGAGTGTGGTGCGCGAGATCCGTGAGCTCGGGGCCGAGGCCGCGGAGGAGCGTATTTCCAAGATCGTCGAGGAGCGCCTGCGCGAGGAGATCAAGCGCGGCGTGCAGACCATCCAGTATCAGGTCGTCACGCTCATGACGACGAACGGCCAGGCGCCGTTCATCACGGTGTTCATGTACCTCGGCGAGGCGCGCAATCCGCAGGAGAAGCACGATCTTGCCATCATCATCGAGGAGACGCTCCGTCAGCGCTATCAGGGCGTGAAGAACGAAAAGGGCGTCTGGATCACCCCGGCCTTCCCGAAGCTCATCTATGTGCTCGAGGAGGACAACATCCACGAGGATTCGAAGTATTTCTACCTGACGCGGCTGGCTGCGGAGTGCACGGCGCGCCGCATGGTGCCGGACTATATCTCCGAGAAGAAAATGCGCGAGCTCAAGCTCTCGAAGGGCGAGACGCCGGGCAACGGCGATGTCTACACCTGCATGGGCTGCCGCAGCTTCCTGACGCCGGATTCCTCCGGCAACGGCTGGGACAATGTGGCCAATGCCGGGAACTATGAGCCGGGCAAGCCGAAGTATTACGGCCGCTTCAACCAGGGCGTCGTGACGCTGAACCTTGTCGATGTGGCGCTGTCCTCCGGCAAGGAAATGGACAAGTTCTGGAAAATTTTCGACGAGCGGCTGGACCTGTGCTACCGCGCACTGATGTGCCGTCACGAGCGCCTGAAGGGCACGCTGTCCGACGCGGCCCCCATCCTGTGGCAGTATGGCGCGCTGGCGCGCCTGCCGAAGGGCGAGCCCATCGACAAGCTGCTCTACAACGGCTATTCGACCATCTCGCTCGGCTATGCGGGCCTGTATGAGTGCGTGAAGTATATGACGGGCAAGTCCCACACCGATCCCTCGGCGACGCCGTTTGCGCTGGATGTTATGCGCTATCTGAACGCGGCCTGCGCCAAGTGGCGCGCGGAGACGCACATCGACTTCAGCCTCTACGGCACGCCGCTGGAATCCACGACCTACAAATTTGCCAAGTGCCTGCAGAAGCGCTTTGGCATCGTCCCCGGCGTGACGGACAAGAGCTATATCACGAACTCCTATCACATCCATGTGACGGAGAAGATCAACGCCTTCGACAAGCTGGCCTTTGAGTCGCAGTTCCAGGCCCTTTCGCCCGGCGGCGCCATCAGCTATGTCGAGGTGCCGGATATGCAGAACAACATCGATGCCGTGCTCGAGGTCATGAAGTTTATCTACGACAACATCATGTATGCCGAGCTGAACACGAAGTCCGATTATTGCCAGGTCTGCGGCTACGACGGCGAGATCGAGGTGCTGGAGGACACGGACGGCAAGCTCGTCTGGACCTGCCCGAACTGCAACACCGACCAGAACAAGATGAACGTCGCCCGCCGCACCTGCGGCTACATCGGCACGCAGTTCTGGAATCAGGGCAGAACGCAGGAGATCAAGGAACGCGTGCTGCACCTGTAAGACGTGCTTCTGTGCCCAAAGTTCCAATATTCCGGGTGGGGCTGCTGTTAACGGCAGCCCCACCGATATTTCGGGAGGAAAAACCATGTTCGGCGATCTGCATATCCATATGATCCTCGACGGCGTGTATTATCGCGCTGCCATCGACGCGCAGAAGGAGCATCCGCTTGACGGCCTCGTCCGCGCGCGGCTGTCTGATTATCAGGCGCGCGGGGTCTGCCTCCTGCGTGACGGCGGGGACGCCTGGGGCGTCAGCCTGCGGGCGCGGGAGCTGGCGGGGGAATACGGCATCGATTACCGCAGTCCAGCCTTTCCCATCTACCGCCGCGGGCACTATGGGGCCTTCATCGGCCGCGGCTTCGACACGGAGGACGAATACCGCGCCCTGCTGGACGAGGCAGGGGAGAAGCGGGCGGACTTCATCAAGCTCATGATCTCCGGCCTCATCGATTTTGACCACTTCGGCGTCCTGACGGAGCCGGGGCCGGAGCCACAGGACATCCGCCGGATGATCGAGCTGGCCCACGCGGCCGGATTTGCCGTTATGGCGCATGCGAACGGCGACCGCGCCGTCATGGCTGCCCTGCAGGCGGGGGTGGACTCCATCGAGCACGGGGCCTACCTTTCCGAGAGCGTACTGCTCCGCATGGCGCAGCAGCGCACGCTGTGGGTGCCGACGCTCTCGACCATCGGGAACCTGATCGGCAGCGGGCGCTATCCCGACGCCGTGCTGAGACGCCTGCTCACCCAGCAGCAGGAGGCCGTTCGCTTTGTCGCGGCGCACGGCGGCCGCATCGGCCTCGGCAGCGATGCCGGGGCGTGGCATGTGATGCACGGGCAGGCCATTTCGGACGAGCTCGGCTATCTCACTGCAGCGCTCGGCCCACGCGCGGAGCCGCTTCTGCTGGAGGCCGAAGCGCACGTTTCTGTTACATTCTGTCGAAAGTGACCGTTGATTTGCCGAAATTTCTCCGATATAATAATGAAAAATGCCAAAAGGAGAGAGAACGGTATGCAATATGTGCTTTTTAATCCGCAGGCCGGAAACGGCAGCGGTGCGCAGCAGGCACGCGCTCTGGATGCGCGCTTCCCGGAGGAGACGTTTTCCTATACCGATATGACAACGATCAGCGACTATGCGGCCTGGCTCGGCACGCTCCCGGCAGATGCGTCCCTTATCATCGCGGGCGGTGACGGCACGCTGAACCGCTTTCTCAACGACACGGACGGCATGGCCCTCCCGGAGCAGCTCTATTATTTCGCCACCGGCAGCGGAAACGACTTCCTGCATGACCTCGGCCTCGAGAAGGGCGCGGACCCGGTTCCCGTGGCGCAGTATCTGCGCGATCTGCCCACCGTGACGGTGAACGGAAAGCACTGGCGCTTCCTCAACGGCATCGGCTACGGCATTGACGGCTACTGCTGCGAGGTCGGCGACGCTCTGCGCGGCAAGTCCGACAAGCCCGTGAATTATACGGCCATCGCCATCAAGGGCCTGCTGTTTCACTTCCACCCGGCTAACGCCGAGGTCACGGTCGACGGCAAGACGAAGCGCTATCGCCGCGTCTGGCTCGCGCCGACGATGAACGGCCGCTTTTACGGCGGCGGCATGATGGTCACGCCGGACCAGCATCGCGGCAATGCTGAGGGCAAGGTCAGCGTGTGCGTCATGCACGGCAGCGGCAAGATCAAGACGCTGGCGGTATTCCCGTCCATTTTCAAGGGCGGCCATGTGAAGCACACGGAAATGGTCGAGATCCTGACGGGTCATGACATCGAGGTGCGCTTTGACCGCCCCTGTGCGCTGCAGATCGACGGCGAGACCATCCGGAATGTGACTTCCTACAGCGTCCACGCGGGCGTCCCTGCGCGGGTCTGACAGAAAAAACGGCCGGAGTATGTATTCCTCCAGCCGACGGTGTGTCAAAAAAGCCTCGCAGAGTTCGCCGCCCGCAGGCGGCGAATCAAATCGGATCATTTTCTCCGGCGGCGTGTACGTCGGAGAAAATACTGCGCAGTCCGCCGGTGTGCGGATCGTCCGGCAAAGGCGGACGATCGTGCGCGCAGCGGACTGTAGCCCCTTTGTATGGAAAGCCCAAAGGGCTTTCCATACAGTTACTTGGCCGGAGCGCTCAGCGCTCCGGCCGTTTTATGTGGGTTTTACTGCTTCGTGAAGACCATGGGGAACAGATCGCCCAGCATCTCGCTGAGAGACTGCAGGTCCATCGCGTCGCCCGTGACGGACGTGAAGGTCAGCTTGCCGCCCTCGAGCGTGTAGGAAACATAGTCCTCTTCGGAGAAGTCGGCTTCCTGCTCCTCAAAATAGAGCTTGCCGTCAGCTGCCTTATAGACGCCGGACTCCTCGTCCTCTTCCAGAGAGCTCAGCAGGGACTCTTCGTCGAGCTGGCTGATCTGTTCGGCGACATAGTCCGAAACGCTGGAGCCGGTGCTCTGCTCGAAGGCAGCGTCGTAGTCCTCACGGGACAGTCCGGATTCCTCGGCGGTCTTGTAGAGCGCCGCCTCAATGGCGGAGCCGCAGCCCTGCAGATAGGTGTGCAGCGCGGTAACGGTGGCTTCCTTGTCGGCCTGCATGGAATAGGTGCCGTCTTCGCCCAGCGTCAGAGTGTAGGGAACGGGCAGGGTCAGGTCGGCCAGATCCTCTTCGGCAAGGCCGAGCTGGGTCATGACGGAGTTCAGGGCAGGGGCCAGATCGAGATCGATCTTGTAGGTACCGGGCAGGTCGGACTTGCCGCCGCCGCAGCCGGCGAGCGCAAGGACAAGGGCCAGCGCCAGCAGGCACAGTGCGAGAGACTTTACATGTTTCATGATTTTCTTCCTTTCTTCTTTGCAAAGAATGCAAGTTGATTATAGCATAACAGGATGTGGGTGTCAATCCATCGGGCGGCCGTTTAGAACGGTTTCTGCCAGCCGGTCGCCCTCGTAGCGGAGCTTCAGCGAAAAAAACGGCGCATGCTCCCGCATAAGGCGCAGGAAAATGCGGTCCCCCTCCCACTGCGGCAGGGCGGCGAACTGTGCCTCCGGGATCCACGCCAGCTCGCCCTCGTCGCAGTCCCGCAGGGTTCCGCGGCAGGCCGAGGCGTGGAACAGGTGCATGTATTCGCCCTCCCAGCAGTCGCTGACGAAGGTCACGATGCCGCAGTAGCGGTACTCCGTCAGCTCCAGCCCCGTTTCCTCGCGGAATTCGCGGCGTATGCAGTCGTCCGGGCTTTCGTTTTCTTCAAATTTTCCGCCGATGCCGATCCACTTGTCGTGATTCGGATCGTTTTTCTTTTTGTTGCGGTGCAGCAGGAGCCAACTCCCGTTCTGCTCCAGATAGCAAAGTGTGGTATTCTTCATAGCGATCTCCCGAAAAAAGCCCCTGCAATCGCATGACGGTTGCAGGGGCCGGTTTTATTCTGCGGCGCTGGGATTGGTGGCGGGGTTCACGATGACTCGCACAGCATTGTGCAGGTTCTCTGCGACGCAGTGCGCCTGTCCCTTGGCCTGCTCGCCGTCGAGCGTCCAATCCATGTCGGCGGGGGCGTCGATCTCCAGATGGCTGGCGCTCGTGAACGTCAGCATGGGCGTGTGGTAATCCTGCGTCGTCAGGGCCAGCACGCAGTCGCTCAGCTCCATCAGGCTCTGCGGCTTGCGCACGAGCAGCAGCTCGAACACGCCGTCGTTCATGTCCACGATCTCCGGGGAGAGCGTCAGAATGCCCGCAACGGATGTGGAGTTGCTGATGGCGCCGAAGATATAGTCATCCTCGAGCACGGTCTCGTGGTCGAGCAGAAAGCGCACATGGCGGCTGCGGATGGACGGCAGCTCCTTGATGCCGCCGAGCACATAGGCCAGATGGCCCAGCGCATTTTTCACGCTCTGTGACGTGGCGTAGGATGCGCGGGTGAACGCGCCGAACGAGGCGACATAGGAGAAGCAGCGGCCGTTGAAGCTGCCGAGGTCCAGTGTGTGCGGCTCGCCCTCGACGATGTCGCGCGCGGCCTGCAGCAGGTTGCGCGACAGGTGCATGCTGCTGGCAAAGTCGTTCGTGCTGCCTGCGGGGATATAGCCGATGGGCGTGTCGCTTCCGGCCGCATAGACACCGGAGACGACCTCGTTGAACGTGCCGTCGCCGCCTGCGCAGACCACGCAGTCGAATTCGCGGCAGCGGAATGCTGCGACCTGCGTTGCGTCGCCGCGGGCAGCCGTTGTATAGACCGTGACGTCGTAGCCGCCGCGGTTGAAAATGCTGACGATCTCCGCCAGCGCGCGGTTCGCACGCTTTTTTCCCGAGCAGGGGTTCAGAATGAGCAGCAGCCTCTTCATCGCACGATCCTCATGCGGAAACGCACCCAGACAAAGATGCAGCCTGCGGCGATCACAAGGCCGATGCCGAGCAGCGCCCACTGCTCCTTGGAGCGCGGCTTGCGGATATGGAACGGCATCACAAAGCTGGCGCCAGTCAGCGCCATAACAACGAGCAGCGCCCCATGCAGGATCGCGGCACGCTGGAAAATGTCGAGGAAGCAGAAGAAAAACGGGAAAATGAGCGCGGCTGAGGTGATGGGAAGGCCCGTGTAGGTCTTGCGGCACTCGTCCGTCTCCTGCTGGCGCAGCTCCTCCGTCACGTTGAAATAGGCAAGGCGAATGAGCCCGGCGAGCACATAGAGCGCCGCAATCAGCACGGCATACCAGACAGAGCCGCACACGACGATCGTGATGACGGCGGGCAGGATGCCGAAGGCAACGATGTCGCACAGAGAGTCAATCTGAATGCCGAAGCCCTTCTGCTCCGCCGTGCGGTTCTTCTTCGTGCGGGCGACGCGGCCGTCAAACATATCGCAAAGGCCGCTGAACATCAAACAGAGGATTGCCAGCAGCGGGTGGCGGGCGACGGCCAGCCCGATGCCGGTCACGGCAGACAGCAGGCTGAGGTAGGTCAGAATGACCGTGTAATCATAGAAACCAATCATAAATAACTCCTTCTGCCGCAGGACGGCACCGGAAAACGGACGTCGGATAGACGAATCATAGTCGTCTTGTTATTGTCCCACATTTTCGGCGATTCGTCAAGTCCCGGTTTTTTCCGACAGAATGCGGCAGAGCAGGACGGAAAAGGCGTGGTCCTGCGCGGGCTTCCGGGCAGCCGTACGGTGCAGGCGGACACCGCCGCGGCGCAGGCGGGCGGACTCGGCGCGAACGGTGAGCAGAGCGTCGATATTGTCCTTTGTGTAGGCATGGCCCGCCGGATGCAGGGCCTGCGCGCTGCGCGCAAGGCACAGGGCGGCAAGGCCGTAGTCCTGCGTGATCACAACGTCGCCGGGGCGCAGGTGCGACAGCAGCAGATAGTCCGTGCTGTCGTGCCCGCAGTCCGCAACAAAGACCTCCACGCCGGGAATGGAAAAGACATGCGCCGTGTCGCAGAACAGCAGACACGGCACATGGAAGGCGGCGCATTGCCGCACGGTCTCGCGGACGACGGGGCAGCCGTCCGCATCGATCAGAACGCGCATGGGCTTCAGTGGCGGGGCGTCAGCAGGCCGCGCTTGTCGTGGATGACATTGCGCGGGCAGGCCATGGCGCACATGCCGCAGGAGAGGCACTTATCCGCGTAGATAAAGGCGCGGTTTTCCGAAACGACGATGGCTCCGGCCGGGCAGGTGCGCTCGCACAGGCCGCAGCCGATGCAGCTCACGGCGCAGACATCGCGGCAGCGGGCGTCCTTGTTCGAGCAGAGGACGACAATGGGGTTGTCCTCGAGCCGCAGGTGGATGACGCGCTGCGGGCAGGCCTGATAGCACGCGCCGCAGCCGATGCAGCGGCTCTCGTCTACCTCGGCCACGCCGTAGGAGTTCAGCGAGATCGCGCCGAAGCGGCAGACCTCCATGCACGCACCGCAGCCGGTGCAGCCGTAGAGGCAAAGATCGTAGCCCTCCGGGCTCTGGTTGGCGCGGCAGCCGCCGTTGCAGTGGACGCAGGCAACCTTGGACGGGAACTTCTTTCTGACTTTCATCTCATGCAACCTCCCCGTTATTTGCGTGCATAGGGCGTGCCGGTCAGCGGCAGACTGGTGCGCGGCTCGCCGTCGAGCCGGTAATAGGCGTCCGCAATGGCCGGTGCGGTGGGGATCGAGGTGATCTCACCGATGCCGATCGCGCCGCAGGCCACGTTCAGGCCCGGCTTGTCGATGACAATGGCCTTGATCTCCGGCACCTGATGGGCACGGAACAGGCCGAGCGTGCCGAAGCGCGCCGTCGGGCGGCAGTTTTCGTCGATGGGATACTGCTCCGTCAGGGCATAGCCCATGGACATGACGACGCCGCCCTCGATCTGGCCCTCGCAGGAGAGCGGGTTGATGGCCTTGCCGACGTCGTGCGCGGCTATCATTTTGCGGATGAGGCCGGTCTTCTCGTCGAGGATGCAGACCTGCGTGGCGTAGCCGTAGGCGACGTGGGAGACCGGGTTCGGCACGTCCGCGCCGAGCGGGTCGGTCTTCGCGAGGTATTCGCCGTAGAATTCTTTCCCGATGAGGTCGCTGAGCGACTTTCCGGCCAGCGCCTCGTGGAGCTGCAGGCAGGCGCGGCGGCAGGCCTCGCCGGTCACAAGCGTCTGGCGGGAGCCGGACGTGTCGCCGGAGTCCGGGGCGATCCAGGTGTTGGAACGCTCATAGACGATGTCGTCGCGGGAGAGGTTCGTGTTTGAGCAGACCATCTGCACCAGCACGGTGCCGAGGCCCTGCCCGATGCACGAAGCGCCGGAATAGATATGGACCTTGGAATCGCCCTCGACGATGAGCTTGCAGCGGCCCCAGTCCGGCAGGCCGACGCCGAGGCCGGCATTCTTCATGGCGCAGGCGATGCCCTTGATCTTGGCGTTGTCGTATTCGTCCTTTACGGCAAGGAGCGTCTCCACAAGGCCGGTAGAGTCATCGACGATCTGCCCGTTCGGCAGCACACCGCCGGGACGGATAGCGTTGCGGTAGCGGATCTCCCACGGGGAGATGCCGACAAGGTCGGCAGCGCGGTTCAGCAGCGTCTCCACGGCGAAGCACGTCTGCGTGACGCCAAAGCCGCGGAACGCACCGGCAGGCGGATTGTTCGTATAGTAGGCATAGCCGTCGATCTCGAAGTTTTCGTAGGCATAGGGACCGGCGGCGTGCGTGCAGGCGCGCTCGAGCACCGGGCCGCCCAGCGAGGCGTAAGCACCGGTGTCAGAGACGACCTTGGCCTTCACACCCTGGATGATACCGTTTTCGTCCACGCCCATGGTGAAGTCCATCTCGAAGGGATGGCGCTTCGGGTGGATGAGCAGGGACTCGGCGCGCGTCAGCTTGCACTTGACGGCGCGGCCGGTCTTATAGGCGATGAGCGCGGCCAGCGGCTGGACGGTCATGTCCTCCTTGCCGCCGAAGCCGCCGCCGACGAGGGCATTCTGGATCTTGACCTTCTCGGGCGGCAGGCCGAGGGCCATCGTGACCTCGTGCAGCGTGGTGTGGGCGCTCTGGTCCGTCGTGTAGAGGCGGATGCCGTCTCCGTCCGGCACGGCCACGGCGCATTCCGGCTCAAGGAAGGCGTGCTCCGTGAACGGGGTGGAGAAGTGATCCTGCACGACAAATTTCGAGTGGGCAATGGCCTCCTCGGCATTGCCGCGGGAGACGTGCTTGTGCGCCAGCAGGTTGCCCTTGCGGTGGACGAGCGGCGCATAGGGCGCGGCCGCCTCCTCTGGGTTGTGCACGGCGGGCAAAATCTCATATTCCACCTTGACGAGCTTTTTGGCCTTTTCCAGAATCTCCGGCGTCTCAGCCGCGACAAGGGCCAGTGCGTCGCCGAGGAAGTGGACGACGCCGCCGACGGGGACCATGACGTCCCAGTCGTGGACGATGTGTCCGATGATGTTCTCGCCCGGCACATCCGCTGCGGTCAGCACGCAGATAACGCCGGGCAGCGCGGCCGCCTTGGACGTGTCGATGGACAGCACGCGGGCGCGCGGATATTTGCTGCGCACGGCGGAGCCGTAGCACATTTTTTCGGGGTAGTAATCGTCGGGGTATTTGCCGGTGCCGAGGACCTTCTCCTCGACGTCCAGACGCTGGACGCGGGAACCGATCTTCCAGTCCGTCGTGGCGGGCAGGGGGATCTTCTTTTCGCGCAGGATCTTCCCGGCCAGACGGATGGCCTCGACGATCTTGACATAGCCGGTGCAGCGGCAGTAGTTGTTGCGGATGGCCCAGCGGATCTGCTCCTCCGTCGGGTCCGGCGTGCGGTCGAGCAGGGCCTTGGCGCACAGCACCATACCGGGGATGCAGAAGCCGCACTGGACGGCGCCAGCCTCGCCGAAGGCGAAGGTGTAGGCAGCCTTTTCAAAGTCGGAAAGGCCCTCGACCGTCAGGATGTGCTTGCCGTCGAGCCGCTCGGTATCCGGAACGCAGGCGCGGCAGGGCTCGCCATTGATGAGCACGGTGCATGCGCCGCAGGCGCCCTCGCTGCAGCCGTCTTTTACGGAGGTGAGATGCAGCTCATCGCGCAGGTAGCGCAGCAGCTTCTGCTTTTTGGCGACGGTAACTTCGGCACCGTTTATGTAAAATGTTGCCATGGAAACAGGTCCCCTTTGTAAAATAATCCGGTCGCAGCCGGTGGACGGGCTCGTATCACTCAGATTATACTATAAATAGAGAAAGCCTGCAAGGCAGAGACTAACTTTTTTTGCGATTTTTTTCTGAATTTTGACTTATAACAATAAAAAACCACAAGGAAATCGCGATTTTTCTATCGATAAGCTAAAACTTTTTTTGTACCCGGCAAAAAATGCGGGAAAGGATTGAAAATCGGGTGTGGATTTGGTACACTATCTAAGAAATGAAAATGCGGAGTTTCGGCTTTTTTGCGCCGCATGCGCCGCATGGGTAATATAGCAGACTGTCAAAAAACCTGCCAAGCCAAAAGTTTCGGAGGGAAGAAAAGTGTGAAAGGAAACCGTCAGGGTGTCCTTTCG
>OIWM01003783.1_pt1 | contig 10578 bp, 8 predicted proteins | sample 1587451 | NCBI WGS metagenome assembly OIWM01 (sample SAMEA3888907, study PRJEB22519) | human gut metagenome | biome: human gut; feature: human-associated habitat; material: faeces | place: Denmark | collected 2011
GCCTTGCGTCGGCATCGGAGTCCGGCCATGCCGTTTCAAGGGAAGAGACGAGTGCGAACATCTTTCTGCCTGCCAGTGAAATCTCCTCTGCGAACAGATCCGGATTCAGGAACACCGTGTGGATTTCCTGTTCCAAAATGTCCTTGAAAAAGCTCCGGCTCATGAATGCCCTCCCCGCTCTTCCAGCAACGCTTCGGTACGGGCCACACGTTCGCTGAGGCCCTGCACCGTCTCTTCGCAGTCGTCCAGACGTTCATGGATACGGTTCACCGTCAGGCGGCATGTGTCGATATGGACGAGCTTCACCCGATGCTTGTTCAGCTCGGACAAATCGGAAGCTATGCCACGGACTTCCTGCCTGAGCGTCAGGAAGACGTAAACGACCAACGAGATAAGCAGCACCAGCAGCGCGCCGATGGCGCCGGCCAGGCGCGCCATGCCCTCGCCGGCAGTGGGAAACAGCTGGCGGAGGGTAGGGTCGCTGACCAGCATTGAGCCGGCAATCCAGCCGATGAGCATTCCGCCCAACAGCACCACGGCGGGAAAGCGGGTGAGCAGGACCAGGACCAGTTTACTGCCCGCGACGATAATCGGAATGCTGATCGCCACGCCGAGGGCGACCAGCGCAATGTGTCCTTTGCCTGCGGCAGCCACCGCCAGCACGTTATCCAGCGACATGATCACATCCGCTACGGTGATGGTGATTGCGGTGCGCCACAGGCTGCCTGAGCTGGCAACCTCGCTCTCGTCCTCCTCATCACTGACCAGCTTGATGCCAATCCACAGCAGGAGCAACGCGCCGACTATTTTCAGCCACGGTAGCGACAGAAGATACAGGGCGAGCGCCAGCAGCAGCACGCGCGCCAGGATCGCCCCCACGGTACCGATGATGATCGCTTTGGTGCGCTTTTGTGGCGGCAGTTTGCGGCAAGCCATGGCTATCACCACGGCGTTATCGCCGCCCAGCAGTAAATCGATGGCGACAATCTGCAGCATAATCACCGCCATGTCCCATTGTTGGAGTAACGCATTCATTTCGAGAGAAACCACCTGAAAAAAGAGCAAGAAAAACCGCTGCGCAGGGTACTCCGCCTGGGGCGCATTGACCACTGACGCAGACCCACGCCGTCGCGCGGGAAAAGCGTGCCTGAAAAATAAAGTTACGAATCAACGCGCCGTTGGGCAAGGCTTCGGCGAAAAAGGGTGATATTTTGTCACCCAGACTCACCTGCCGTTCACTTATCGCAAGGATCCCCACTATGTCTGGCCACAAGAAATACCTCTCTGTCGCCCTGCTGAGCGCTGTCTTACTGCCGGCGATGGCCTCTGCCGCTGACGCGCCGGCGACTTTCACCCCGGAACAGGAGGCGAAAATCGGCAAAATCGCCGCCGACTACCTGGTCGCCCACCCGGAAGTCCTCCTGCAGGCGAGCCAGAAATTGCAGCAAATACAGGCTGAACAGCAGGCCAGCGCGGCCACTCAGGCAGTGCTGAAAAACGCGGCTGTATTGACCCAGGATAAAAATACCCCGACCTACGGCCCGGCCAACGGCAAAGTCACGGTGATCGAATTCTTCGACTACCAGTGCGTGTACTGCAGCCGTCTGGCGCCGGTGATGGAGCAGGTGATTAAAGCGCACCCGCAGACCCGTTTCGCCTTTAAAGAGTGGCCGATTTTCGGCGGCCGCTGGGAAAGCTCGCTGGAGGCGGCAAAAACCGGCCTGCAGATCTATCAGCAGAAAGGGGCGGATGCCTATCTGGCCTACCATAACGGGATTTACGCTACCGGCCATAACGAAGGTAAGCTGACGACGGCGGATATCCAGCAGCAGGCGAAGAAAGCCGGCTTTGATGCGAAGAAGGCCACCGACGTTGAGCCAGTGCTGCAGAGCATTAACGATCTGGCGCAGGAGATTGGTCTGAGCGGCACGCCGGGCGTGATCGTGATGCCGACCACCGGCGCCACGGAAGCCAGCATCACCGTCTTCCCGGGGCTGGCGGATCAGGCCTCGCTGGAAGCCGCCATCAAAAAAGCCGGCGGCTGATCCACGGCGTCGTAACCCATACAGGCCGCCGACGGCGGCCTTGCTCTCATGCGCGATCGCTCTCTTCCTGCGGCGGCGGTAACGCGTGGCTTTTTAAATCAATAATCTGCCCGATTTGGTCGTGGTAAACGGTGAGCAAATTATAGCGGCTCATCTCCGAGATAATCTGCGGCGCAACGTTAAAGCTGCTCGCCAGCTCATCATGTCGCAGGGTGAGCACCGCGGTATGATGCCGGGTGCGAGCGCGGCGCCGGTTGTAATGATACCAGAGGATCAACAGCCAGCCGTTCAGTGCGGCAATCAGCAGATACACCAGCGCCGTATTCAGTGAAGCCATCAGCGACTCCCAGCGCGGAGAGGGCGGCGCGATGAACTGCATCAGCAAATTGGCGTACAGAAAGAACAGAAAACCGAGCCAGGCCAGCAGCGTTAAACCGGCGTCGACCAGCCGGGGCAGCACACGGTGTTCGGTTAAGATGAGCGTATTTTCATTCATCACAGGCTTCCTTTTCCCCGGTCCGGACTCACCCAGCGCGCGCGGGAACGTTGACGTTTCACCATCACTTTCGGAAAAGCGACCAGCGTGGTCAGCAGGCCGATCATCCAGTAGACCATCGGGAACCAGATCACCCAGAACAGTGATTTGGCGACTTTTTTCTCGTAGCGTCGCTCGATATACAGACTGGCGACGAACTGCAGCAGGCACATCACGCCAAGCAGCATGCCGGTGAACTCCGGCGGAAACAGGCTGTGCACCGCCAGATTGTCAGGCAGCGGCATCAGGCGGCTGAGGATAAACAGCAGAATGGTAACCGCGTAGGCAAAGGCCCACAGCGTGGAGCAGGCATACTCCAGAAACAGCGGCCACATCCGATGATGCTGCCAGTGAAACAGACGGCGCAGGTTGACCAGAAAGACTTCGGCCCCGCCCTGGGCCCAGCGCAGACGCTGCTTCCATAACCCTTTGAGGGTCTCCGGCATCAGGATCCAGCACAGCGCCCGCGGCTCGAAAAAGATGTCCCAGTGGCGGAGCTGAAGCTTCCAGCTGATATCAATATCTTCGGTGATCATATCCGGGCTCCAGTAGCCGACGTCCGCCAGCGCCTGACGCCGGAAGGCGGCGATCACGCCAGAGACGGTAAAGACCCGGCCATAGATCCGCTGCGTCCGCTTGATAAGCCCAATGATCGACGAGAACTCACCCACCTGAATGCGGCCGATCAGCGTGGATCGGGTGCGGATCCGCGGATTGCCGGTGACCGCCCCGACGTGCGGATAGTGGATCAACGGCGCGACCAGCCAGGCCGCGGTATCCCGGTCCAGCAGGGCGTCGCCATCGATGCAGACCAGCAGATCGCCGCGGGCGGCGGCGGCGCCTGCTTTGAGCGCTACCGCTTTTCCCTGATTGGCGGCAAGGTGGATCACCCGCAGCCTCGGCTCCTCCTGCGCCAGCTGCTGGAGCACCTGGGCGGTGTTGTCCGAAGAGCCGTCGTTAATGGCGATCACTTCGAGATTGGCGTAACGCTGGGCCAGCGCCGCGCTGATGGTTTCCCGAGCGTTTTTCTCCTCGTTAAAACAAGGGATCAGGATCGAAATCAGCGGATTGCCCGGCAGCGTCGGCGGCGGGGTATCCTCCCCCCACGGCCAGTGGCGTTCCAGCTGAAACCAGAAATAAAGGCCCCCGGTGATCCACAGCACTGACATAAACAGCGGCCAGAAGAAGACAAAGTCGAGGATAAGCTCGCCGGTAAATACCGCTGCGACGCCTAACGGCAGCCCGAATACGAGGCATAAAATGCACAATGCGATAATGCGATCAGTCATGGTCAGGGTACCACCAGGAAGAAAATTGCGGCCTGATACGGGAGATATCAGGCTGGTTGTTAATAAAATCGTCAGGGTAGTAGCCGTAGTTTTTGACGCCGTTCAGCCGCAGCAAACGCATCCAGTCCGCCAGCTGCTGGTCGGGAATGGCGTTTTGCTGGCGTCGGTTCCAGTCTCGGGCCTGCAGTTCAAAGATGGTTTTCTTCAGCGCGCCCGGGTGGCTGGCGACGGCCTGGACCAGCCGCGTCAGCCAGGCCTGGCTGGCGTCAATCGGTACGGACTCCATCAGCGGCATCGCCATGGGTACCGTCCAGTCATAGGCGGCAAGGAAGTCATCCAGATTCTGCGCGAACCAGGCTTCGCTCTGCGGCTCCAGGATCGGCAGGGCGAAGAGATTACGCGCCGTTTTCACCTGCGGGCCGCGGATGGCCTGCACCGCCTGGCGTAGATCCAGAGTGAAGCGGGTCAGGGTTTGGCTTTTGAAACGCATCCATACCTGGCGCTCTTGCGGACGTTGGGGCACCGGGCCGGCATCGTGCCCCAGACCCGTCTGCCGCCAGGCGGCGACCGCCTCCGGGCTCACGTCTTCAAAATCGGTCAGCACGGCGTCATCGTGAAACAGAATCCCGCTGAAGCTGGCGTGCCGGGCCAGATCTTCGTAGATGTCGGTGATCTGCTGGCGAACCCGGGGATCCCAGGGCGACAGGCGAACATAGGGCTGACGGGCAAGCAACGCCTTCCCGGTTTGCGGATCCCAGCGCTGAACGCGCGGCAGATCGGACGAGAGATCGAAGGCCAGCACCGGCATCCAGGCATACACCTTCACCCCGCCGCGGGTCTGCAACTGCCAGGAGACGAAGTTAAACAGGTCGGCGCGCATCGGCAGCCAGCGGTTGGGGAAATAGAGCGACTTGACCGTGCCGTCGCCCTGCGGGTCGGAAAAGGCCTGCAGAAAGACATGGCTGATTTTCATGTCATAGACGCGCTGCACCAGCTTATCGATATTTTTCGCCTGCTGGACGGGATTGGGGTCATAGACATAGTCCAGATCCACATGCATCACCCGAACAGGATCGGCTTCCTGAATCTGGGTTACGGCGTTGGCAAAGGCCTTGATCGACGGGTTACCGGCGATCAGCATGCGCGGAATATTGTCCAGATCTTTCACATTGCCCAGGCCGTCGTTCAGCGTAAACGCCAGCTGATACCCCTGCTGTTTGGCGATAGCCAGGGTGCTGCCGCTGGCGGCGCCATAGGGCCACACCCAGGCGCGCGGCGCTTTCCCGGCGACCTCGTGGATTTTCGCCGTCACTTTCTGCACGTCATCGGCCATGCGCCGGGTAAACTGCGCGTCGCTTTCATAGCGGCCGGTGGTTTTATCCCAGCCGCGGTTGGCGGCGGCGGGCTCGCGGCTGCCCTGCGGATTGGCCGGCAGACCGTAGTGCGAGGCCCAGGTGTGCGCGCCGATCTCCACCAGCGGCGAGCGGCTGAGCTCGCGCACCATCTCCCAGGTGGCGAAGCGATCGCGCGGCGTCATCAGGCCACCAAAATTAACGGGCTGGTTGGCGGGGGTGTCCACCCAGCTGCCCACCGGCGCCCACAGCGCCGGAACATTCCAGGCTTTAAGTAGCGGCCAGACGCGGGTGTAAAAGCTGCTATAGCCATCGTCGAAGCTGAGAAGAAAAGCCTTAGGTGGCAGTGGCTTAAGTCCTTGGTTCGCATCCAGAATGTCCTGAACGCTCACCGCATGGTAGCCGTGATCCAGCAGCCAGGCGATCTGCTCGTTGAGCGCACTGGTGCGCACTGAAAGATAACGCTGGTCGGCGGCATCGTCTTCCACGTCATGGTAGGCCAGCACCAGAAAGCGATCCGCCGGCCAGGGTTGATTGGCCTCCGGTTGGGGGCGCTGCTGCGGGGCGAGGAAGGGGACTTCCTCAGCACGCACGCTGAAGATAAGGCACAGCCAGACGAGAAGCATCAGGCCGTTGCGCAGGGTCGTGTTCAGCATGGTCATCCTTAAAACCGTATATTTGCATCAAGAGTGATGGCGAGGTTGTTTTCGCGTTTACCGTCGTAGGGGCGTTTGTCCCAGTTCAGCATCACCCCGGTGTCGACGACGTTGTTCCAGCGCAGGCGCTGCCCGTAGCCCAGCACCGTGATCGCCCCGGCGGCGTGATTTTTTTGCCAGTAGCTGCCGCCGCCGGCGAGCAGCTGCTGGCTCCAGACGGTGTCATAGCGCTGGTAAAGCGTGTGATCGACGGCCAGCGCCGCGGTGGCAGCGAGGTCCCGTGCCGGACTGTAGTAGGCGGTGTCGGTGCGGCTATTGGCGCTGGCCGACAGACCGGGCTGCAGATCCAGCGTTAACCACGGCGTCTGCCAGAGGCGCTCTTTACCGGAGAGGATGTACTCCTGGCGGCGGTTACGATCGGTAAACCGGCTGGCGGCCACGCTGACGCGGTATTCCCGGCGTTCGTTTTGATACCAGCGCAGCCAGCCTTCGCCGCGGTTGGCGCTGACGCCGTTGCGTAACGCGCGCAGCGGAGTCTGCTGCGAAATCCGCTCCAGTTCGCCGCCCAGCTGCCAGCGATCGCTGACGTCGTGGGCGGCGGAAAGGCGGACGCCGGGCTTGTTCTCGCCGTGAAAATTGACACTGGAGAGTTCAAGCTCGCCCCAGTAGTCGCGCGGGCGCCATTCAACGCCGGCGAACAGCTGGCGACGGCTGCCCTTCCCCTCTTCAAAATTGCCTTCAGCGAAGCGGTGCCCGCCGAACAACCGCCAGCTGTCGGCTAGCGGCGGGCTGTAGATCGCCGTCTCAAAACTGAGGTCGTGGGTGCCGCTCACCGGGTTGTCGGAGTGCAGCCCTTTGCCAACGCTCAGGCGAAGGTCGGAAAGATGATGGACCTCGCGCGCTCTGGCCAGGCGCTGGGTATTCAGATCCCGTGGCGAGCGGGCGACGACGTCGTCAGTCAGCAGATCCATTTGCCGCCACTCCTGCAGATCGAGGGCGACCCAGGCCTGCTGGCGCTCCAGCTGCAGGCTGGCGGGTTCCAGAGATTCCGCTGCTTTTAGCTGGCTTTCGGCGGCTCGCGGTAGCCCTCTGTCCTGCAGAAGGGCGGCATAATCTATCTGCAGGCCCTGATTGCCGGGGGCCGTTGCCGCCAGGCGCTGCATCCGGGCTTCGGCCTGCGGCAGGGCGTTGGTGGCCGCTAAATAGTGCACGTTAAGCGACTGTGCAGTGAGCCAGTCGTCATTCGGCTGCGGCGTCGGCGAACCGTAGAGACGACGGATGTAGGGTGCATTCCGGGTGAAGCGGGCGACATACTGTTGCGCCGCCGGGTACTGACCGGTGTCCAGCAGGGCGTAGAAAAGCTCGTGTTCCTCATTCTGTTGGCTTGTCAGCCACGAGGGATGCTGGTGAATAAGCGTCAGCGCAGGCTCAATTTGCTTAAGGGCGATATAAGAGGAGATGACCCAGCCGATGGCCCAGTCGGGAACGGTCTGCTGCTGCGCGATGAGATTTTGGTATTCACGGATGACCTGCGCGTAATCTGCATTGGCGTACAGCGCACCCAGACGATCAATGCGCGCCCGGATGATGTCGGGCGCAGCCTGTGGGTCGGGGTGCCAGGCGGCAATCATCGCGTCGTATTGCGCCAGGGCCGTGCGGGCCAGCGCGTAACGCGCGTTTTCTTCGCGGGAAGGGGTATCGGCAAGGCGCACCAGTTCGGCGGCGGCGTTCAACTGCAGATTGCGCTTTTCCGCAGGCGTCAGTTCGACGCTATTCGCCAGGCCGAGAGCAGGGGAATCGATCCGGTTGCGGGTCAGGGTCGCCATCAGGCTGGCCAGCGCGGCTTTGTTTTGCGGCTCACGATCGAGGATCTGCGTGTCCACCAACAGCTGGTCCCAGCTTTTGCCAAGCCGCAGGTAGACATAAGAGAGCGTCTGCAGGTGGGCAACGCTCGCCTGCTCCGCTACCAGGCGACGCGCTTCGCTGAGCGCCTCGCCGTCCTTGCGGGCATCGGCCAGCGTTTTGATATAGCCGATACGATAATCGTCACTGTCAGGGGCCTGGCTGAGAGCCTGCTGCCAGAGGGTGAGCGAGGCTTGCCACTGTTTCTGGTTACGCAGGGCCTGTGCCGCCGCGGCAGTACCGCGTGCGGGAAGCGGCATATAGACCTGGTAGCGTCGCCAGACTTTCACCACTTCATCGTCCTGGCCGGCCCAGAGAGCTACCTGCAGCCAGTCCGCCACCTGAGAAGGGGTTAAGGCATGCCGCAGCTGGTACTGCTGAAGATAAGAGAGAAAGGGGGCGTACTGGCCTTGACGCGCTTGCAGGATCTGCTGGTCATAGAGCGAATCTGCTCCCTGAACCAGCGCCGGGAAGAGCAAAAGCAAGCCGATTGAAAGCGAGAGTTTCGTGTTGCGATTAAACAATAACGTATTTGAATAAGGTGATCTTTCCATTTCTATTTGCCATATGTTCATCAAGAATCCATTGCACAACACGACCGTCCTTTGACGGTGAGTTAAAGGATGAGGATGGTCCCATTTAGCTGACTGGCACTGCGGGTGAATGACTTATTGCAAACTAATAAACATATCTCCTGTTGATAATTGAATGGATAATTTATACCCGATACGGCAGCGGATAAATATGGATAAATGATGAGCTGCGTTTTAAGATAATTCTGTAAAATCGACTTAATTCGAGCGGCGTTGTTGAAGTTGGTTTCTTTAACTTACTGAAATAAATAAAAAAGAGAGAGGGTTGGAATTTTGTTTCAAAATTGATGTGCTGCTTATATTGTGAAGAGGTTGGTGGTTTTTACTGGATATTTAAGATGATTTCTGACAAAAATTCTTAATAGCAAAAAAAGCATCTTTTCTGTGGGATTTTTTTATTTATAATTAATCCGTTTATTTTCTGTCCGAACCCTGGGAGGTTTTTCACAGCCAGATTCAGATGCCGCGCTAATGATAAATCACAGGTCTCGTTATTTTTACCGCCATGCGAAGCGTCCAAAGGGGGAAGGAAAACGTCTGGTTGACGAGAATTTGTTGATTAAATGTTAAAGGGACGATTTGTGGCAACTTCAATGATATTGGTTACTCAGGATTACTATCTTTTTCAAGGGGTTAAGAATTTCTTTCCTGATATCATTCAGTTAGATTCTAGCGGAAAAACGATTTTAGATAATGAGGTTGATGAGGTCTCTCTGCTGGTTGATAGCCGTTCGCCGCTTTGTCATTACGATTACCTGGTGATGGAGGCGGCACAATCCAGAAAGCGAATATGTTGTATCGTCCTCGATATGCGCCATCGGGAAGAGCATTTACTGAGTCTGAAATCGTTTTTAAACATGTCATTATCACCCGCCGATATGGCGACATTATTTGGGCTTTTTCTGGAGATGAAGAGCAAGCGGCTGACCAAAGAGTGGTTTGACGATCTGCGCTTAAGTTTGTCTGAACAGTTAATGCTACGTTTGCTTGGGGCGGGTATGACCATGGAGGAGGTGGCGGTGAATCTGAATACCTCGGTAAAAAGCCTTTACCGGAAGCGCACTGCGCTTTATGAGCGACTGGGGTTAGATAATTTTAATGAAGCCTGCTTATTTATCTTCAGAAATAAACTGCTGGAGCACTCCGTTAGGTCGCCATGAGGCTTGGTTGTACAGGGAGTAGATGACATCGCAAGGTATTTGATAACGGAAATATAATAAATTAAATAGCTATTGATAGGTACAACCGTCGATACCGTCCGGTATCCATGGCGGCGTTCGACATATAATTCCGGAGCTCTTTGGAAGTAATTACCGCGAATGCGGTTTGCTATGCACAGCGATTATTATAATGAATATATTCCTTGCGCTGCACAGGAATAGTTTTGTCATAAATTAACTCTACCATGGTATTCCGGCTCAGGTGTCGGAATACCATGGGATATCGTGAAAGCATCAGAGGAGCGAGGTGGATGAGAATAAGGGACAGTATTGCTGAACGGTTAGAGGCGAGTGGGCTCTACCGTCGGGCGGCATCCAGATGGATTGAGGTGATGCAGCGCTGCCTGAACGATGATGACAGAGAGTGGATCCGTCACCATCGTAATCAGTGTCTGAAAAAGGCGCAACGTCCGCCAGCGCCGAAAGAGGAGTTTGCCGACCTCCACCAGGCGGCCAAAGAGACACAATATCGCATGGGTATCGCGAAGCCCTATGGCGAAGCGTTCAGGCTGCCCGGCAAAGGGAAAACGGCCGCCGAGTAATCCCTTTCTTCATGGCGTTTGCCTGACGGCTTCGTCTTATCCGGCCTGCGTTTGCGCAGGCGTTTCCTCATCCCCCAGGTCCGTGCAAGCGCAGCGCCGCCGGGTGATATACATCAGAGGCCGTACCCGCGGTTGTGCCGGATGGCGGCATAAATGCCTTATCCGGCCAACGAGTCCTTTCGCAGGCTCAAACAGCGTAGGCACGCGCAAGCACAGCGCCACCGGGCGATACACATCAGACGCCGTACCCGCGGTTGTGCCGGATGGCGGCATAAATGCCTTATCCGGCCTACGGGTCCCCCCGCAGGCTCAAACAGCGTAGGCCCGCGCAAGCGCAGCGCCGCCGGGTAGGGGATCATAGAGTGGAGTTCGATGGAGAGTCCGGATGCAGAAAAGCAAAAACCCGCCTTTTGGGCGGGTTCTTTAAATAGTGGTGCCCGGACT
>OIWM01003798.1_pt1 | contig 10542 bp, 1 predicted proteins | sample 1587451 | NCBI WGS metagenome assembly OIWM01 (sample SAMEA3888907, study PRJEB22519) | human gut metagenome | biome: human gut; feature: human-associated habitat; material: faeces | place: Denmark | collected 2011
CGTAAAATCTTTTGGCTTGTATGTATACATCGACAGCAAATAACTAACCGCCCACACGCCGGAGTCGATTTCACCGCGAAGCATATTTTCTCCTATGTGAAAGTTATATGTCCTTCTTTCGCTGAGAAGATCCCGTGAGGTATAAAAACGAGATTTACAATGAACATATCCATCATTTGTTACTATCAAGCTCCTATTTCCCATAAACGCCAACCACCTTAACGTCCCAAACATTTATAGGTCCTCTAAAAACCGATCTTACAGGTTTAAATGCGTTAACACGTTCAATATCAATTCCATGTTCATCTTCAAAGGCTGCAATAGTTTTAAAAGATATCAAAACGCCATCATGAGCCCCACAAAGCTTCCTTACATAAGCGTCGGGCATCTCCCTCCAAGCAAACACAAATCCGCCCTCCCATGAATTACCATACATTAAGCCTGTTAACTGTATCGTCGCAGCTGACTCGGCAGTAGTAAAATGATAATATGTTTGACCATCACGTCGCCTATTTTCAAAATCAACCGCATCTTTTTCATCAATTTTTGCAAGACTATCTGACGCTTTATCTTTCCTTGCTTGAGCAATATTTGGCTTGGGTAGCGCCGGGCTCGGTGAACTCGGGAGACTTATCTGTGCATGCGGCATCATAGCAATTAATAATAGGGCTGAAAAATCAACAATACATGCAGTAACAGCAAATGTTGAAATAACAGCAGCTTTTCCCGTTGAATCAACTTTATTAACTGGAGAATTATCGCAATACGCAAAAAGATTATATCCCGAAAAGATATCTTGCTTATTAAACTGTCCGTCCGCATTTATAAACCTGCCTATCTCCGGGTCATAGTATCTGCTCTGCAGATAGTAGAATCCTGTCTCGGTATCATAGATATACCCGCGGTAGCGGAAGGGGTTAACATTTGCAAAGTGGGAGTCGCCGGATACCGGTTTGTCATTGCCGTCGAGGACTGCAAGCAGCTTGCCCCATGCGTCATACGCATAATAGGCTACAACATTATAATTGGAATCCACTATCTGCTTGACGTCGCCCTGTGCATTAGTCCTATAGAAGTATCGGACCGGCTCCGTTGCGCCGCCTAAATAGCAAATAGCCTCCCATATAGTCCCCATCTCATCGCAGATGAAATAGTAGGTATCCTTAACGGTCGAGCCTTTTCTTGTCCGCTCAAGCCCGACGAGCTTATCCCCGTCGAGAATATAGCGGTCGGTATACTTGTCACTGACGGTCTTTTTAGTCCGTATTCCGTCCTTATTATAATCATAATAGACGGTTCTACTGTTTACCCGAGAGTTGAGCAGCTGCCTGCCCATCTCCCATCTCAGGGTATAGCTTCTGCCGTTATAGTACGAGAGCGGATTGCCTATCTCATCGTATGTGATGGTATGGCCGTCATACGAGGTGAGCAGATCTCCCCATCCGGCAGTATCCGTATAGCCGTAGCTTACCTTTGTGACCTTGCCGTCCCGCGCGGTGCGGGTAACATTCGTTATGTTTCCGAACTCGTCATAGAAATACTCTGCCGAGCTGAGGCTATGCTGCATCTCAAGCGGGCTGTGCACCTCTTTTGTCAGCTGGTTATACTTATCGTAGGTATAATCGACATAGGTATACGGAACCTCATCATATCTGTAGTCCGTATGCTTTATGTTGCCGATATTGTCGTAGGTATAGTTGGCAAAGGTCTGCACTTCGCCGAAGGTGTAGCGCATTGAGGTCATATTCGACGTTATGCGATTTGCATCGTCGCTTGCCTTCTGATAGGTATACGACACTCTGCCCGAGCACTCTCCGGCATAGAGCCTGAAACGGACTCGCCCGAGGTTTGCATAAGCGATAACGCCGGCGAATTCGTCCTTGCCGTTGAAGGTGTGCACGAACGTTTCGAGCCGACCGTTATTTTCGCCGTAGGTATATTTATGCCCGTAGGAGAAGCCGTCCCCCTCATAGGTATAGCCTTGGTCATGTCCCTTTGAGTCGTAGCTCTGCACGCTCTGCGAGACGATGACCCCGTTCTCGGTCTCGTAGCGGGATACCGGCCGCCCGAGTCGGTCATACTCAAAGTGGTATGTCCGTACCTCCGAGCCGAAGCGCGAATATTTCTCCTCAACCACGTTTCCGAGGTAGTCGTATACATATGCGAAATACTCGCCGGTATACGGCATGGTCTTTCCTATCATGCGGTCAAGGCGGTCATATGTATACTGATACGAGGCCACACCCTCCGTATCGTTTCCGTAGGTCATGCCCGAGAGGTTATGACTGACCGTATCATACGAATAGGCCGCAAGCACTCTATCCCCCACTGAAACGGACAGGCGCTGACCGTATCTGTTATAGGTAAAGCTGTAATCCTGGTTGCAATTTCCGACGGTGCTGTCATATCCGCGCCTGATAAGCGAGAGATTTCCACTTGCATATGTGTATGCAAGCTTGACAAGGTCCTGCTTTACGGTCGATACACGGTCGACGGAGTCGTAGCTGTAATCGGTATACAACTGTCCCGAGGAGCTTCCGCCCGCATCCGAGGATGCCCTTGACGTTGATTTCAGCAGATCGGTGCCCGGTATATATGTGTTGCCTGTCACCGCGCCGGTGTCGTCTGTTACCGTTCCTACCTTTGTGCCGCTGTCAACATAGGTCGCGGAGGTGGTCGAATAGTTTACCCCGTCCTCAAGGCGGGTAGAGGTCGCATTGCCATTTGCGTCGTACGAGAGCGACATGGTAAGCCCCGCTCCCGTTGCCTTGGTGACGTTATGCTTGCTGTCATACTCATACTCGAACATTCCGTTTGCGCCGCCGGTGCTCGAAATAAGATCGGCACCGCTGTACACATTGGCTATCTCGTCGGTATTCGTGCGGTTGACCGCAACGACATTTCCCTTATCATCGTAGGTATAGCACTGTGCGCCGTCGAGGGTAAGGGCAAAATTATCAAAGTATGCGGCATTTACATTATTGTCGTAACGAACGTACACCCGCACGCTCTTTATCTTGAGCGACGGTCTGCGGGGGACTATCGGAACGGCTGCATGCTGCCACGAATCGAAGAGAAGATTATTGAACGACTGATTAAATTTGTCGGTCGTTCCGTCGCTGTATGTAAGGATAGCGCCAAGCTCAAATACCGCGTCCTCGTCGTCATTCAGAGGTGCGGAGCACGCCTTGGCAAACGCCGAGAGCATGAGAGTCTCTGTGCCGGGAATATTGAGATTTACCGTCTGATATACACCTGCGGTCTTGTGAGGCGCGGACGGTACATACAGAGCATTGGAGGATGCACCGGAAATGCCGTCCGATACCGACTTTACGGTTATCTCGGAGACCTTGGTTCCCGATTTTGTCCATGACGCAGTACCGTTTGAAAAATCGCTGTTGTCGAGCAGATTGCAGGCACTTACGGTATCACCCTTTTGCAGCATTACATCATCAAAGTACGAAATGCCGCGCATACCTCTCAATGTAAGATAAACATATGTATATGTTCTCTCCGTAAGGGTATAGGTGCAGTGCAGGAGTACCCAGCCGTCGTCCGACAATTCGCTTGTCACCTTGCTGATATACACGCTCTCGGCAAACGGATTCGCATAAACATCTCCGAGCAGTATTCTTGCGCCGACCTTGCCGCTCGCGCTCTCCATAGACTCCGTCTTGACACGGGCGGAGAGAGTATATGTTCCTGCATCAAGCCATAGCGCCTGATACTTGGTTGCGATATTCGTCTTATCGCTATTGCACACGAGCTTCATCGACCGGGTGCCGGTATGCGCCGTAGAGGTAGTGAGCGCGGCAGAGCAGCCGGAATGCTGAGTCGAGGTGTTTTGCCACTTTGTCGACTGACGCTCAAAGCCGCCGTCGGTCAGGAGATTTTGCCCTACCGCACCGGCAGAGCCCTCCTGCGTCAATCTATTATTCTTTGCCGATGTGCCCTCGTTTGCCGTATAGCCGGCGCCGGAGGAGCTGAGGAGAAGTCCGTCTGTGTCAACGGAGCGGACGGATACAGTCCTGCCGACGGTATCAAAGGATACGGTCGTGATAATATCGTCGGACGTATCGTCAAACATATGCCCCTTGTCCGTATATGTTACGCTGCTCGCGCTGCGCGATACCGAGACCTCGGATATGCGCGTACGTGTGGAGGCATCATCGTAAATATCACTCGAGTAGAATGAGGAATAGGAGGTGAGATAATCATCTCCCGAGAGATAATAGCTGAAGCCGAGCCCGAGCGCACTCTCGGTATCGTATGCAGCCGTCATTCGGTACGGGAAAGGACTGTAACGGTATATAGCGCCCTTTCCGTCCGGGTCGGTTATATGTGAGAGCTGCATATCGCTCGTCGACTGCGTAAGCGTAACACGGCTGCCGGAGCGGTCTACGACCGCTGTAAGCACAGAATCCGTATATTCAAAATCCGCAACAGTTATGAGAGAGCCGCTGTTCGAGCGATAAATAACGCGCGACAGGCAGTTTCCGCTGCTCGCGGGATATGATGCGGTATTATAGCTCTTTGTGCCGTAGAGCAGTATCGTTCGGTTGCCGTTTGCATCCTCGGTATACCAGAGATAGCCGTAACGGAAAACCTTTTTGTTATCCTTTTCGTCGGTGAGAGTTACCGTTTCCGCACTGCGCGAAGCGGTGAGGCCGAGACCGTCCTCATCCTTCCACTTTCCGCTCTCTTTTTCGTCCGGGATGAACCAATGCTCTGTACCGTCGCCGTCGGAATATATAAGATATTCCTTATCTGAACCGTCAAAGCTGACGTTTTTCGAGACTATGCTCTGCTGAATATTAAGCCGCCATCCGGCTGCCGAGCGCATCCTTGAATAGTCCACTGTATGGAACACATCGGCTCTTGCATCGAGTACCCAGTCGCTGTAACGGGAATTATATACATACGAGATATCGACTCCGACCTCGGAGGCGAGCTTGCGCTCAAGCACGAGATTTCCGCTGTAATCGCCGATATAGGCTTCTCCTGCTCTGCCCGCAGACGCGGAACGGGTGGTATAGTAGCTCTCCGTACCCATAATATTGCGGTACTGCAGAGCAAGGATAGGTCTTGCGCTTGTGCGCTTTCCGCCGCCGGCAGCAAATCCAAAATATGAAGTATCCGACATCTGCTCGCCGCTCGTGAGCAGCGGATATATGAAGAAGCCGGTCCAGGACGAGCCGAGGCTGTCAAGCGCGCCGGAAACATCAAGTGCGAAATAGCTGCCGAGCTTTGACTTGTCAAAGGTAAAATAGTCGAGTATAGGATTCGGGTTGCTCTTTTCGGCGGTTATCTGCTCGCGCCAGTTCGGCAGCGCACGCTGAATAAAGAGATTAAACTCGTTGGCGGTAGACTCGGTCGGACTTGTAGCAGTAATAATATATATGTACGCCGCGACCTTGCGGTTGTTATACGGAACATCGGGGATCTCATTGAATTTGATATAATTATAAAAGGTGCCGTATTCATTAAAATGACCGAGCAGCCAATAATCCTTGTCAGTATTATCCACCGCAGTATCATTATCGTAAAAGAAGTCGGTGGTAACGGTATTATCCGAGCCGGACGAGGACGTCGAAACGGTAGGATCGACCGTGACCGGGAAAGCCCTCTCCTCCGTGTTTATCCACTCGCTGTCTGCGGTTACGGTAAGGGTATAGCCGCCGTCACGGCGCTCAAAGGAATAATGCACCGAGCTGCTGCGCGCGCCGTCTGCATCGGTCATGTACGGTGCGGGAAGCATAAACACATCCTGCTCACCGTCGCGCAGCACAAGCCCCTCTCCGTCACGCTCAAGGGTAAGCTCGGTATCAAGCTCGAATGTATAGATATAGCTCTGCGCGCGCCCGGAGATGATAATATCCTCCTTGACCGTCTCGCCGCCGAGGGTATACTCAAGCGCCGCACCGTCAAAAACGCCGCGATAGCCTATTTTATCTTCGCTGCGAACAGCGCCGATGATCTCAGCGCGCTGACGCATATTCTTCTCGTTCTGCTCCTCGCGAACCTCGGATATCTCCTCCTCGGTCGCGTAGGGATTCTCGTCGATAAATTCACCGACCGTCAGCGCAGTGCTGCGCGCCTCGCTCAGCGCCTCGGACAGCTCGTCCTCCTGCGCCTTGTCGGTATCATCCGCGCTGCGCTCGGCATCAAAGCCGCCGAGCACTATCTCGCGTCCGGTGGCACGACGCGACTGTGCCGGGGCAGCCGAAGCTACATTGGTATCTGTATCGGTATCGGCAGCTGCGGTATCGACATTCTGTACTGTATCGGTGCTTCCTGCGGCATCCGCAGCCGCGTCAATTGCGGCGGTATCGGCGTCATTCTCCGCAGCTGCAAAATCGTCGGATGCATCATCAGCCGAGCTCGCAGCATCATTCGATGCCTCCTCGGACGGCTCTGTCACAGACGGCTGCTCCGCAGCAGGAGCAGAGGGACGCTCGGCAGGCAGTCCGTCAGGTGAAGAAGCCACGAGAGTAAGACGGTGCCCGTCGCTCTCGAGTGTATACAGCTCGTCCGAATACTCGTCCGCGCTGAAGCTGACCTTATTCCCGCCCCGAGCATTCTCATATCTGCCGTCGCGCGAAACAAGGGTATTATCAATATCAAGCCAGTCGCCGTTCGACTCGTAGTGGACGGACTCGCCGTAATCGACCATAAGGTAGGTGCCGTCACTGAGTCTGAAATGCTTGATGCTCTCGGTGCGCTGCTCATTATCCTCGCCGATTATAAATGGGACGTTTTCATCCTCGGCGGCGCTATCCTCCGCCGGAATGGGATCGACCGCCTCGCTCTCGAGAGCGTCTCCCGCAGCTGCGAGAGTAAGCGGAATTGAACATATCACGGTGCTGAGGGAAAGAATAAATGCCGATAGCTTAAAGAGTTTGTTTTTCATAATTTTTCTTTCTGTTTTGTAAACATCGCAGTTGTTTGATTCGTACGGTCATGCCGGTCCTTCTGAAAATATTATAAAGATATAATTATACTTTGTCAATAAAAATTATCTATATATGAAGAAAATATTAAAAACTGCCGATAGCGGATGCATCGGCAGTTAATTATGAAGATCGGAAGCAATATGGGTCTTAGCTTTTTATCTATATCAGAAAAAGGTTATTTGGTTAGTCTCGCTGAGTCCGTCCAAAGCTCCGTTTTCCCTCAGCACTTCAATCACCGCCTTTGAGATACCGGCGCGTATACGCAGCTCCTCAATAGACAGTACATCGCCCTCGTCGCGTACCCTCGCAATACTCTGTGCGGCGGCATCTCCGAGTCCGGCGAGAGATGAGAACGGAAGTCTTATCTTGCCGTCCTCGGGCAGGAAGAGAAAAGCATCAGAGTGCGCAAAGCTGACGGGCAGAAATACAATTCCGCGCGCGAGCGCCTCCTGAACGAGCGCAAGCGTCGACGAGAGCGCCGCATCCTTCTGCGTGATCTCACCCTTGCCCTTGTTTGCTATCTCCTCGATGGTCTGACGGACAAAAGCCTTTCCGCGCATTACTATCCCCGCATCAAAGCCGCCGGGTGCGGCGGAAAAGAACGCAGCATAGAACACGAGCGGCATATGTACCTTGTACCACGCGAGGCGTATCGCGGACATTGCGTACGCCGCCGCATGAGCCTTCGGGAACATGTACTTTATCTTTTTGCAGGAGGCGATATACCAGTCGGGCACGTTGTGCTCGCGCATATCCGCCTCGTATTCGGGCTTGAGTCCCTTGCCCTTTCGGACATCCTCCATGATTCGGAACGCCTCGGCATTTTCAAGCCCGTATTTCTGAATAAGCACGAGCATGATGCTGTCGCGCGTTCCGATAACCTCGGAAATGTCGCACACGCCGTCATGGATAAGCTCCTGCGCGTTGCCGAGCCACACGTCGGTACCGTGCGTCAGCCCCTCTATCTGAAGCAGGTCGGCAAAGTTTTTCGGTCTTGCCTCGATAAGCACCTGCTGCACGAACCGCGTACCGAACTCTGGCAGACCGAGCGTTCCTATCTTACAGCCTATCTCCTCGGCAGACGCGCCGAGCGGCTCTGTTGACTCGAACAGCTCGTATATCGCCTTATCATTCATATTAACGTCAAGCACGGAGGTACCCGAGAAGCGCTCGAGCATCTTGTACTTGGTCGGAATATCGTGCCCGAGCTCATCGAGCTTGAGTATGGTATCGTGCAGATACGAGAATGCAAAATGGGTGGTGACGATATCCGAGCCGGGGTCGTCGGCGGGATGCTGAACGGGGGTAAAATCGTAAACGTCGTACTCACGCGGAACAACTATGATTCCGCCCGGGTGCTGTCCCGTCGTGCGCTTTACGCATATGCAGTGCGCGATAAGGCGGTTTATCTCGGCATTGCAGGTCATCATACCCTTGTTTTCGAGATATTTTACAACAAAGCCGTATGCGGTCTTATCGGCGAGCGTACCGAGCGTTCCCGCACGAAAGACGTTTTCGGAGCCGAACAGCTCCTCCGTGTATTTATGCACTCTGCCCTGAACCTCGCCCGAGAAGTTAAGGTCTATATCCGGAGACTTATCGCCGTAGAAGCCGAGGAAGGTCTCGAACGGTATATCATGTCCGTCGCTCTTGAGCTGAGCGCCGCACTTCGGACATATCTTGTCGGGCATATCAAAGCCCGAGCCGTAGCTGCCGTCGGTGATGAATTCGCTGTACTTGCACTCCGGGCAGTAGTAATGCGGAGGAAGAGGATTTACCTCCGAAATTCCCGCCATGCTCGCAACAAAGCTCGAGCCGACAGAGCCGCGCGAGCCGACAAGATAACCCTGACTCTCGCTGTACCACACGAGCTTCTGCGCTATCATGTACAGCACCGCAAAGCCGTGCTTGATGATGGAGGTAAGCTCCTTGTCGAGTCGGTTGTAAACAATCTCCGGCAGCGGATCGCCGTATAGGCTCTTTGCTCGCTCCCAACAGATGCGCTGCAGATCCTCCTCCGCGCCCTCCATGTTAGGAGTATAGGTTCCCTTCGGTATCGGGCGGACGTACTCGACCATGTCGGCAATTTTATTTGTATTGGTAACAACGACCTCATACGCAAGCTCCGGCTCGAGATAGTCGAACTCCGCAAGCATCTCCTCGGTCGTGCGATAATACAGTCCCGTCCTTCTGCCGAAATCCGAGAACTTCATACCCGCCAGCAGTATCTGACGGTATATCTCGTCCTCCTCATCCATAAAATGCGCGTCGCAGGTCGCAACTACCGGCTTGCCCGACTTCTTTCCGAGCTCGATTATTCTGCGGTTTATGCGGCGCAAATCGTCCTCGCCGGAGACCATGCCCTTGTCGATGAGATAGCCGTTATTCGAGAGCGGCATTATCTCGAGGTAGTCGAAAAAGTCACAAATCTCGAGCAGCTCAGCCTCTGGGCGCTGTGACAGAATGGCGCTGTACAGAATTCCGTCCGAGCAAGCAGAGCCGATGATAAGTCCGTCGCGGTTCTCCTCGAGCACCGATTTCGGAATGCGCGGGTGCTTGGAATAGTAATCGAGATATCCCTTTGAGATAAGACGGTACAGATTTTTCAGTCCCACCTGATTGCGCACGAGAATGGTCATATGATTCGAGCGCAGCTTGCGCGGGTCAACGTGGTCGCCCATCGCCCGCTCCATCGTTGCGATATCGAGAACGCCCTCGCTGCGCAGCTTGTCTACCATCTTATAAAAGATGAGCGAGAGCATCTGCGCATCATCCGACGCACGGTGATGATTAAAATCACCGAGTCCGAAATAATTCGCCAGAGTATCGAGCTTATGACGCTTGAGCTCGGCATTTACATAGCGCGACATCGCAACGGTATCGAGATACGGGTTCTCAAACGCCATATCATTCTGCTCACATACGCGGCGGATAAACGACGTATCAAAGCCCGCATTGTGCGCTATGAGCATATCGCCCGCAGCAAATTCAAGGAAGGACGACACGGCATCGCGCTCTCTCGGCGCGCCCTTTACCATCTCGTCGGTAATGCCGGTCAGCTCGGTTATCTTCTCCGGAATAGGCTCGCCGGGATCGACGAATGTGCAGAAAACGTCCTTGACCTCGCCGCCCTGCACCTTTACAGCGCCTATCTCTGTAATATGATTGTTTGCAGCAGAAAGACCGGTGGTCTCGATATCGAAAACGGTAAAGGTATCGGCAAAAGTAATGCCGTCATTACCGTAAAAGGCACGTGCGGTATCGTCAACATAGTAAGCCTCGACACCGTAAATGACCTTTATACCCTCCTCGGGGGGGACGCCCATCTTCTTGGCTATATCCTCGGCTGCGTTCATCGCGATCGGGAAGCCCTGAACATTGCCGTGGTCGGTTATCGCGACCGCCTTATGTCCCCATGCGTGCGCCATGTTGACAACGTCTGCGGGGTTTATGATGGCATCCATCTGCGAGAGCTGCGTATGCAGATGCAGCTCGACACGCTTCTCGGGGGCGTTGTCGCTGCGGCGTACGCGCTTTATCTTTACTATATCGGTCGGATGCAGGCATAGCTCGCCGTCGTACTTATCTA
>OIWM01003800.1_pt1 | contig 10532 bp, 8 predicted proteins | sample 1587451 | NCBI WGS metagenome assembly OIWM01 (sample SAMEA3888907, study PRJEB22519) | human gut metagenome | biome: human gut; feature: human-associated habitat; material: faeces | place: Denmark | collected 2011
TTAAATATAAGTGAAGGGAAGAAGGACAATTTAAAAATTTAAGGGGGTCATTACTATGAAGGAGACTTCTTCCCTACATATATATAATTAGTAAAAAATTTGTAAATCCTCAAAAATAAGTAAAAATATTTTATTTTCATTTACAATGATTTTGTAAGTAAGGCAAAGGAGACTTCTATGTTACAAAATATCGCAGACACAATGTTAGGAAAGCACGAGTATGATTTAGTGATTCAAAATGTACAGATTGTTAATGTATATAACGATGCAATTCGTAAAGGTGAAATTGGAATTGTAGAAGGTAAAATTGGAGAAATCAGCTATAATACAAATCACTTAAAAGGCAAAAAGACAATAGACGGTAATAACAAATATGCTATACCAGGTTTTATCGATTCTCATATGCATTTAGAAAGCAGTATGTTAACACCTAATCATTTTGCTGAGATTGCTTTATCATGTGGCACAACTACAGTAGCTGCAGATCCTCACGAAATTGCAAATGTCATGGGAATTAAGGGTGTTAAAAGTTTAGTGGAAGCTTGTTTAGATTTACCACTTAATGTATATGTGTTTGCACCATCAACCATTCCTTCTTTACCAGGATTTGAGTCATCTGGTTTTGATGTTACAGGCAAAGAAATAGATGAAATGTTAAATCTTAAAGGGGTTATTGGTCTTGGCGAAGTAATGGATTTTAATGCGGTCAGTCATGGTGAAAAAAGAATGATTGATATTATTCAAGCAGCTACTGATAAAGGTGTATTACTTGATGGTCACGTGGCTGCTTTAACAGGAAAAGATTTGCAGATTTTTAGAGCTATGGGCATTGATAGTGATCATACTTTAGGAACTGCAGAAAAACTATTAGAAGAATTATCTCTAGGTTTTACAGTTCAAATTCAGGAAGGTAGATTAAATAAAGAATTAGTAAAAGCGATGAATGAAGCGACAATAAGTGATCGTATATGTATTGTGACAGACGATGTACCATTACCTAGACTTATCGAACACGGACATATGAATTATGTTGTAGAAAGAGCGATAGAACTTGGATTAGATCCAGTTAAAGCTATTCGTTTTGCAACTATCAATGGTGCTACTAGACTTCGCTTATATCATACAGGAGCTATTGCCCCGGGAAATGATGCAGATATTCAACTTGTAGAAGATTTAAGACATCCTAAACCAGAAGTTGTTATTAAAGACGGTAATATTGTTTATGAAGATAACAAGTTTAAAGTAGAAATACCTGCTTATATTATTCCTGAAGATTTAAAGGGATCAGTTAATGTGAAAACAGTAACAACTGACGATTTTAAAATAACAGTACCAGTTTCTAAGGGATTTAAAGGTGGTACAGCTATCATCAATACCATGAAACAAGATGGTTCTTCAATTTATACAAAACTAGTACAAAAAGAAGTAAATATTTCTGAAGAACATGATGGTAAAGCAGTAGTAGAAACTAGTCCATATCTAAAAATGGCTGTATTTAACCGGTATGGAACATATAAACATAGCTTAGGTATTATTGACGGTATGAGTAATGTACAGGGAGCTATAGCTATAACTTATGGTCACGACGCACATAATCTAACAGTATATGGTGGTAATGATAAAGATATGGTTGTTGCGGCAAATGCAGTTATTCAATCTAATGGTGGTATTTGCGCAGTAAGAAATCAGAAAGTATTATCTTTAATTCCTTTACCAATGGCAGGTTTATTATCTGATTTATCGATAGAAGATTTATATCAAGAAATGAAACAATTACTACTTCACGCAGAAGAAATGGGTTTTGTTCATCAAAATCTTTTAACTTTCTTAACTTTAATGACATTAGCTGTTTCTCCAGATGTTAAGTTATCAGATCTTGGTTTAGTTGACGTAATCAATAAGAAGTTTTTACCTTTAGTAGTGTGTGTTAAAGAAAATAATTAAATCAACTAATACCACTATTTATTTAACGGATATATATGAATATTGTAATATGTATATCTTTTTCTAGCATAACGAACTAAAATAAGGGCAATAAACGAAGGGAAAATAATATTATGAAAAAGGACAAAGGAGTTGTAAAGCTGCCAGAAAAACTTGGTTATATGGCGTATTCAACATCAGCTAACATTGTATTTAATTTTAAGAGTCTTTATTATTTGATTTTCTTAACAAATGTTCTTCAAATACCAGTTCTTACAGCAGGTACAATGATGACATTAGGAACAATATGGGATGTTACAAATGATCCTATTATTGGTGTGTTTGCAGGTAATGTTAAATTCAAATCAAAAGAGAAAATTAGACCATATCTATTAGTGATTGCGATTCCTTGGGCTTTAGGTTTAATTCTCTTATTTACGGACTTTAACTTAACACAAACACTTGCAGTCATTGTCAGTTTACTTATTTTCTTCTTTTATGAAATTGCTAATACCTTCAGGGGTATTGTTTACAATGGCCTAGGGGCTTTAGCAAGTGACAACGATGACGATAGAAAGTCAATCAATGCCTTTAGATCGTTAGGTGCATGTCTTGGTTCAGGAATTGGTGCAGTAGCAGTCACACCTATTGTTCGCTTGTTTGGTGGCTTACAGGAGAAAAATGCCATTATAGGTAAAGGGGATGCAAGAGCCTTATTTTTAACAGCTCTAGTCATGGGTGGCCTTTGTGTATTTGGTTGTCTAGTACATTACTTTACATCTAAAGAAAGAGTACAGGAAAAAGAAGAACATGATGATTCAGTATCAATTAAAGATACCTACAAGATGTTATTTAAATGTAAGTCATGGGTTTGGAATATGCTTTATATCATGGGTTACGGTATTTGTAATACTTTAATTATGTCAGCGATTAACTATTACGCTGCTTATATTCTTGGCTCAAGCAGTAAAGCTACACCAATTCTAGCAGCTTACTTAGTTGTATCAATTATCATGTCACTATTAACACCTAAGATTGATACATTATTAGGAAGAAAGAAAACAATGTACCTAGGTGTTATTTCACAGATTGTAGGTAAAGTAATCTTTATGCTTAATCCAACAAATGAAATATTCATTTATATCAATGCAATCAGTGTTGGCTTTGGGGCGACAATTACATTTATCATGTTAAATCAAAATAGAAATAATATTTCTGATGTTGTAGAAATTCAAAATCATAGAAGATTAGACGCAATGGTTTCTACTGGTGATAACTTAGCAAGTAAACTTGCAGAAGCACTAGTTACACAACTTATGGCTTTTGCCCTTGCTGCAGCAGGATTTAATGAAGCTTTGAAAATTAACCAGACAGTAGCGACAAAGAATGTAATTTGTGGATTATTAGGATTAGTTCCTTGTATTGTATTAGTAGGAATGTTAATAACAATTCGTTTTCTAGATATTGAAAAAGAAAAGAAAGAATCATTAGAAAGAGAAGGACTACGCGTATGAATACACATGTATTAGCACAAGATGAAGCAATGATTAAAAGCCTTGAATCAATGAAAAGAGTTGATGAAAAGGGATACTTGTATCACATGGAATGTAATTATGATTATTACAAATTATCACCACAATTATTAAAAGTAATAGATGCAGGATGCTCTACTTTCTTTACCAAAAATCTAAATAATGAATATATCTTATGTAGAAACTATGATTATAGTCACTTCTTACATAATGATAGACATAATGATAGAACAGGAATTAATGTCATTGTGGAAGGTAGAAATCCTAATGCGAAATACAAGTCTATTGGTGTATGTGATGCTTTCTGGTTGGATTATCAAAATGGCACTTATGGTAATGGTAGCTTTGATGATGGTAAAACAGATTTATCAGCTGCTTTACTATGTCCATATTTATGCATGGATGGTATGAATGAGACGGGACTTTGTGTAAGTGTCATGGCATTATCTGTTAAAGGAAAGTGGGAAGAAATACCATTTGATACATACAAAGATAAATTAAAGTATGGTGTTCAACCGTATGTCTTAGAAAATCCTGGAGAAGAGCCACTAGACGATTATATTTATATGGCAGATGCCGCTATTGCAATAAATACACATGATTCTAGAGCCTGGATTGCTCATGCGGACATGTTTAGAACAACCATGGAAAATAAGAAAACACTGCTACCTCCAATCCTGATGAGAATGATTTTAGATAACTGTAAATCAGTCGAAGAAGGAATTGCCCTAGCTGATAATTTCAATATTACCGCTACAGGACCAGGCAGTGCATATCATATTATGCTGGCGGATAAATCTGGTGCTTCAAAGCTATTAGAGTGGGTAGATAACAAAATGGTTGTGATTGATATCAATCATGCGACTAACCACTATGTATCTTGTGATGATGGTTTCCATGGATTATGTGGAAGAGATGAAACAATTAAAGCTGCTTTAGTTAGAACAAGTAAAGGTGGTATGCGAGAAGACTATGCTGAACATCTATTAGCATTTATTGCGCAAGATCCATTTAATGGAAATGATAGAGGTAAGACACAATATTCTTGTATATATAATACAAAGCAGTTAAAGATGAAAGTATATTCATTTGGTGATTTCACTAAATCCTGGGATTATAAATTATAGATATAAAGCTAGTCGAATGGCTAGCTTTTTAAAACGCATAACATGCTAAAATGTAATCAAGAGGGACATATGAGACATATTAAGAAAAGAAAACTGACCAAAGCTGGTAAAATCATCGTCGTTGCAAGTATTTTAATTATCATTGGTTTTGCTATTTTAATTAAAAGTATATTAAAAATACCAGAAAAAGAAGAAGAGATTATTCCAACGAGTACTCCTACTATAACTCCTGAAGTAATTGTAGAAGAACCAAAGTCTTTTACTTTTATTGGGGTAGGCGATAATTTATATCATGGAGCCTTATATTATCGTCAAAGAATGGCTGGTAATGGCTATAACTTTGATACTTATTATGATGGTACAAGAGAATATTCAGAAAACGCAGATTTAGCTTATATCAATATGGAAACAATTTGTAATGGTGATGAGCATTATGAGTTAAGCAGTTATCCTTTATTCAATGGTCCAAAAGAAGTTATAGATGCTGTATATAATGCAGGTTTTGACTGGTGGAGTATCAGTTCTAATCACTCTCTTGATACAGGAGTCAATGGCTTATTAGAACAGTTAAATACAATACATGAAAAGTACCCTGATATTATCACAACTGGTTCTCATACTTCTCTTGAAGATAAAAATACACCAATTGTTAAAGAAATAAATGGTATTAAAGTAGGCTTTTTAGGATATACATATGGATTAAATGGACTAATTGTTCCTGAAGATAAAGAGTGGTTAGTCAGTATGATTGATAAAGACCAAATAAAAATAGACATGGAAGCCTTAAGTAAAGTCAGTGATATACAAATGGTAGCGATGCATTGGGGAGTGGAATATTCTACATCTATCAGTGAGGAGCAAAAAGATTTAACAAAATATCTAAATGAACTAGGCGCAGAAGTAATTATTGGTACACACCCTCATGTGATTGAACCTGCAGAAATATATCATGGTGAAAACCAGGATACGCTTGTTTATTATTCATTAGGTAATTATACAAGTGCTCAAGATGCAGCACCACGTATGGTTGGCGGTATGGCAAGCTTTACTGTTAATTATGATCCAAATACTTTCGAAACATCATTTACAGATGTGAAGTTTATTCCTACAGTCACATGGTTTGATGGTGGTTTCAATGATTGGAAAACATATACATTAGCTGATTATAACAATGATTTATATGCAACACATCGTCATGTATATGACTTTGATTTGTCAAAAGAGTGGGTGACAAACTTTGTAAAAGAAGTAATGGGAGAATCTGAAGATATTGAAATTGTATATGAGTAAGTTATTGCGTAACGCTTTGTTTCTCAAAGATATTGGCAATAAAAATTTCTAAAAGACCAGCCGTTATTTTAACAATAATAAACCATGTAACACTTTGTGGATTAACACTAGCAATAAAACCTAACTGACCGCCAAACACAAAAGCACCACTTAATGAGAAAGCCGCATTAAGTATTTTTCCTTTTTTATTCATCTTTGGAAATAGCGGCAACATCGCAATACTGGTGCCAAAAGATAAAAGTAAGCGCTACATAATAGGTACCTGTAAAAAAGAAAAAAATATTGAGAATATAGTTCTGGAAAAACTAAGGTTTTCTGGAGCTTTATTCTTTTTTTGAGGCTCATCAAATAAATCCAAGTTTTTCCGATTAAAGCAAGGAGGACTACCTATGGAATCTAAAACACATGCTGTTCGTCATGCATTCTGGGAAAAAGTAGTGGCTGAATGTAATCAAAGCGGAATGCGTAAAATAGAATGGATGAATTTGCATAATATCAATCCAAAATCATATTATTACTGGCAGAATAAACTGAGAATAGAAAAAGCTGATCAACTTGCATGTATACAATCTGCTGATAAGAAAAATTTCGCGGAATTAACTGCTCCTGTTAAAACATCAGAAACAGTATCATCAGTAACGATTCATAAAGAAGGTATCTCTATTGAACTATGTGATTCTATTTCTGATGAATTTCTGGAGAGAATTATCAAGGCGGTGTCCCATGCTTAAAGAGAAAATAGGAATTTCAAAAGTGTTCCTGGCTTGTGGATATACTGACTTGAGATTTGGTGTTGATGGACTGGCTAATGAAATACAGAATGTTTTTCAGTTGAATCCATTTGATGAAGGTACACTGTTCTTATTCTGTGGAAGATCATCATCTCGTATAAAGGGATTATTATGGGAAGGTGATGGTTTTCTACTTCTTTATAAAAGACTTGAAAACGGAAGATTCAAATGGCCACGCAGTACAGATGAAATGAGATTTCTTGACAGTGAACAATATGAATGGTTGATGAGAGGATTTTCCATTGAAGCAGGCATTCACAGAGCAAAAGTAAAAAAAGTTTTGTAATTTTTATTGTGGACAAAATACCTGGAGAAAGCATAAAAAGGTATATTTCTTCCGGTATTTTTACATTTTTTACTGTATATGCGCTTTTCAAACCAGAAAACACTGTTAAAATCATCGATTTCTTATGTATTTATGCAGTATTTTGGTAAAGTTTCCCACAATTGCAGAGTGAGTAAAAATACAGTATAAATATGTCATGGCAGATACATATTTTACAGAAGAACAGCTTAAATCCCTTCCTGTTGATACATTAGTTACAATCACGATGACGCTACAGAATAATGTCATTGATTTGAAAAGATCAGTAGATCAGTTGACAGAACAGATTCGCATTATGAATCAGAGAATGTATGGAAGAAAAACAGAAAAGGAATCTCTTCTGTATAAACAGGAACAGCTTGACCTTGCGTTTAATGAGACAGAAGTACTTGCGGATGAAGATTCAGAAGATGAAGAACCAGAATTGCAGGTTGTGTGTCACAAACGTCAAAAAGGACAGAAAGAAGAATCACTTAAAAAGATTACAAATCATAGAGATGAATATATAGAACTCAGCGAAGAAGAACTGGAAGAAAAATTCGGAAAAAATGGATGGAAAAAATTGCCATATCAGATAGTAACCAAGCTTGAGCATATACCTGCATCATTTGAAGCAGTAACATATCATATTGGAGTATATGCAGCTAAAGATAATGAAACAATTGTAAGAGCGGAAAAACCAGCAGAATTATGGGAAGGCAGCATCTGTACTCCTACACTTTTAGCGTCAATAATGGTAGCGAAATTTGTAAACTCGCTTCCTTTATACAGACAGGAAGCTGCTTACAAGGCAAATGATGTAATGATAAGCAGACGAACAATGGCTTCATGGATAATCAGAGCATATGACAGATATTTGCAGTATTTCTATAATGCGATGAAAAAGAAACTTGTGCAGCAGACAATACTCCACGCTGATGAAACACCATTTCTCGTAACAAAAGATGGCAGAGCTGCAGGAAGTAAATCATATATGTGGGTATACTGTGGTGGAGTAGAAAAAGAAAGTGAAAACATAATTTTATATGACTACTGCCATACACGAGGATCAGACAATCCAAGAAGATTCCTTTCAGAATTCAAAGGAATACTGATAACAGATGGATATCAGGCATATCACAAGCTGGAGAAAGAAAATCCAGAGAGTTTTACTGTGGCCGGATGCTGGGTACATGCAAAACGTAAATTTTCAGAAATCATAAAAGCCGATAAAAAAGGAAGTAAAGAATATACACTTGCCCATCAGGCAGAGACGAAGATACAGAGAATTTATCATGAAGATAATAAATTATCAGAATTAACTGTCGAAGAAAGATATCAACAAAGACAGAAGAAGATATCACCATTAGTAGACACATATTTTACATGGTTGAAAAAACAAGAAACGTATGTAGCAAAAGAATCAGCTACTGGTAAAGCAATAGCATATTCTCTTAATCAGGAAAAATACCTGAGAGTATTTTTGAGTGATGGAAGAATACCATTGGATAATAATTTGGCAGAACAGAAAATCAGGAATTTTACGATAGGCCGTAAAAACTGGGTAATGGTAGATACAAAATCTGGAGCTGAAGCAAGTGCAGCGATGTACAGCATAGTAGAAACAGCAAAAGCAAATAATTTGAAAATGTATGACTATCTTGTATACCTGTTAACAGAACTTTCAAAGATCATTCACGATTTCTGTACAGAAGTACCAGAAAGATTATTGCCCTGGTCATCTGAGTTGCCAGACAACTTATATAAGAAATAATCCTGTGACATTTATATTTAATCACAGGATATTTTATGTTTGTAGGTACCTATTATGTATCGCTTACGATTATCCTAAAATCATTGTCTTTTTATTGTTAAATTCATAATTTAATCTATCTGAAAAAGACATGTAAAGATGAAATACATGTCTTTTGTTTATATTGTTAATACTAAGTTTTGTTACTTTTGCTTTACAAATTCAAGTAAACTTTCGGCTGCTTTATTTATGCCATGGTCGCCTTTATTTTCTAAACCAAGACATGTATAAATTTCACCAACAGGAATATTTTCTTCAAACAGTTTAGCAAACATTTTATCAATTAATTTACTGCATTCATCTTGTTTCTGCATTGGTCCAAATGGATTTGCAAAGAATGTTGTTGATAAACCATTTTCTTGTGTTGTACCTAAAGCAAATCTCTTACCCTCAACAAATACCTGCTTTGCTTCTTCAGGATTATCAAATATATGCATACCACGTTTATCTGTATAGTTATTTGCATATAGGAAACAATCTATCTTTTGATTTGTTGTTACTACATCAATTGGTGCTGCAGGTAAAACTACACGAGCATTTGATTTTTCAGGGTTAAAGAAGATAGAACGGTCCATATCTTTATATGCAGTTCCTTTATCTAAATCATCTAAACGAACAAATGCACCAATTTCTGTACCTTGAGCACGAATATGACCATCTTCATCAATATGAACAGAACCCATATCATCAAATACTGTTTCCTGATGATCAATCAAATCACTTGCAAGTTCACTTAAAGCTTCAATTGTTTCTGATTTACCAGCACCTGAATCCCCCATGAATAATAGTCCTTTTTTTGTACCATCTTTTAGATACATATTAACCATTGCACCATGGATTGGTAACCAGCCCTTTTGAATCATTGCAAGGTTATGTAAAGTAAGAATCATCTTCTTTGTATATCCAAAATAATCAATTTCTGGACTTTCACTTACTTTACCAACCCAAATGTGATTTTCTACGTCGTGATAGAATACTGTATCTTTTGTACCATCGGGATTACCAAATAGCATAATTGCATCTGGTTTTCTCATAGCATCTTCCATTGAAGCAAGTTCAAATAAGTTAGCCATAGAAGCACAACTTGATACATAGTTTCTATGGAAATAAGCATAAACTAGTAATGAACCAACACGAGCTGGATAAACAATCCACTCTTCATCACCACACTTAAAATCACGAATTGGATTATACGGATGTTCTACAAATTTGTTTGTACGTTTATTAGATCTAGGATGAAGAATTAAAGGTGTTCTTAACATAATACTGTTCACAAAAGGAATACCTTCTAATTCCGCATATTCTTTAGGTAGTTTTACATCATAATACTGTAGCAGAAAGCTTGCATTAGTACCTGCCTGTAATTGTCTATATACCTTATTTTTTGTTCTCTTAGCTTTTTCTTCAACAAGACGATAGAATTTAATGACAACAGCATTTAATTCGGAATCTGCTTCAATAAAGCTTTGAATTTGATATCCTTCTTCATTATGTGTATATAAGAAAGAATATCTCTGTAGTTTACGCCAATCGTTATATCCTTCTTCGATAAACTCAAGTAACTTACTTGTATCTTTTACAAATGGATGACGTATTTCATCAATATCCATTATCAATAGTAGTTTAAATATAGAGATAATTTTATCTTCAATAGGATTTTCTTCAAAACAGCTTAAAATCCAAACATATAAATCATGGTGATGTTTGCGTAAACTTCCCAGATAATAAGTTAAAAAATCTTTGAATCCATCA
>OIWM01003802.1_pt1 | contig 10528 bp, 7 predicted proteins | sample 1587451 | NCBI WGS metagenome assembly OIWM01 (sample SAMEA3888907, study PRJEB22519) | human gut metagenome | biome: human gut; feature: human-associated habitat; material: faeces | place: Denmark | collected 2011
ATGCTGTTCGCGATTGGTTCCGCTGTGGGGCTGGCATCAGAATCGGGCATCGCTGCGCTGTCGGCAGCCGTTTCCGTCTTTATCACCAACATCACCATCAGCACTGTGCTCGGCATTACCCCGGAGATGGCCTCTCAGGGCGGAAAATATGCCATGGTCGTCGGCATCCCGACGCTGCAGATGGGGGTTTTCGGCGGGCTTATCTGCGGTATTCTCGCGTCGTGGTGCTATAACCGCTTCCATGCGATGCAGTTGCCTGAATTCCTCGGTTTCTTCTCCGGTAAGCGCTTCGTGGCGATCGCCACGGCGTTTCTCTCGTTTATTCTCGGCCTGCTGTTGCCTTATGTCTGGCAACATATCCAGGCCGGTATCGACTCACTGTCGATGGTGGTAAACGGCGACAACCAGGCCGCATCGACCTTTATTTTCGGCCTCGTTGAACGGGCGCTGATCCCACTGGGACTGCACCACATATGGTATCCCTCCTTCTGGTACTCTTTCGGCGATTACACCACTCAGGCAGGCCAGGTGATCCACGGCGACCAGACCATCTGGTTTAAAATGCTGGAAGAAGGGGTGAAATCTTTTAGCTCCGATAGCTACCAAAACGCTGGGAAGTTTATGCAGGGGGAATTCCCGCTTATGCTGTTCGCGCTTCCAGCTGCCTGTCTGGCGATGTATCACGAAGCGCATACTAAGAATAAAAAAATCGCGGCCGGTATTCTCTTCTCTGCCGCGCTGACCTGCTTCCTGACCGGCATTACCGAACCCGTAGAATTTACCTTTATCTTCGTGGCGCCGATCCTGTACGTCTTCAACGCCATCATGGCGGGGCTCTCGTACATGAAGATGTATCTCCTGCATGCGCATATCGCTAAATCCTTCTCGGCGGGGCTTATTGACTATATCTCCTTCGGTATTCTGCCGTCGCTGAACGGCTATCAAACCCACTTCCTCAACGCGGTTATCGTTGGCGTGCCGATGGGGCTGATTTATTATTTCACCTTCCGGTTCGTTATCCGTCGCTTTGATGTGAAAACACCAGGCCGTACCGATATCACTGTCACCGCCGATGATAAAACCGACGCGGAGCTGGCAACGGAGATCGTCAATCTTCTCGGTGGTTCACAAAATATCGATTCCGTCGGGGCTTGTATCACCCGCTTGCGCCTGGAAGTGGCTCAGCGCGATGCGGTTGATAAAGATGGCCTCAACGGCATCGGCGCACGCGGGGTGGTCTTCGTCGGCGATAACGGCATCCAGATTATTTTTGGCGCCAGGGCGCAATTTATCGCGCAAACCATGTCGGGGATGATTGGCAAATAACAAGAAGGTGTTATGGTGTGGAAGTAGGCTTACCGTGGGTAAGCCTATGTCTGCGATCTGACGGTTATACACGCGTTGTCATGGAGCGATTTTGAAGAAAGTCAGCATTATAGATGTGGCGAAACTGGCCGGCGTCTCCGTTTCGACGGTGTCGCTGGTATTACGCCAGAAAGGGAAGATCTCCGACGCCACCATCGAAAAAGTCAACGCGGCCATCCAGGAACTTGGCTATGTACATAACGTCGCCGCCGCTAACCTTCGCGCCAATACCACCAATTTGATCGGCCTGATCCTGCGCGACTTCAACGACAGTTTTTCCATTAAAGTGATGGCGAATATCGTCCAGGAGCTGGAGAAGCAAGGCTATATGGTGATCCTCGGCCAGCCGCGCGACGATCATGACTATCTGGCCCGCTGCCTGCTGTCGTTTAAACAGCAGGGCGTCGCCGGCGTGATATATCTGGATGCCGATACCACCAGCAATGCGCTGCCTGCGGCGTTACAAGCATGTCCTCTGCCGCTGGTCGCCGTCTCGCAAACGCCGCTCTCCGGCCATCATGACCAGGTGGTCCGCGATAATCGCCAGGCCGCCAGTATCGCCGCCCGCTATTTGATTGAACGCGGCCATCGCTACATCGCCTATATTGGCGGACAGGATAATGACCTGATTCGTCAGCAGCGGCTGCTTGGCTTATACAGTACGCTGGAGAAAAACGGCATGACCGTACGGGAGGAATTTGCTCCTGCCTGCAGCGACAATACGCAGTCTGCCAGTATCGCTACCCGCCAGTTGCTGGAAAAAAATAATGCCATTACCGCCCTGCTGTGCCACTCACCGGATGCAATGATTGGCTGCCTCAGCGGCATTCATCAGGTTGGACGCACGGTGGGAAAAGATGTCTTTCTCACTCAGCAGGTGGCGCTGGTGGGTTTTGAAGACATGATGCACGTGAATTTGACCTCGCCATCCTTCACTTATGTCTCTTCCGCCAGCGAAGAGACAGGACGTCAGGTAGCCTCGCTCATTATCCGCAAAATCAAAGAACCTGGCCTGCCGACCCAGCGCATTACCCTTTCCGGACAGCTGGTGGCTCGAGAGTCAGCCTGAGGCTAGCCAGTCGTCAGGTGCTCATCCAGCAGTGAGAGCCATTGCTGCACGGATTCTGCCCGGTGAGGCGCATAGATCACCCCAAGGCTTAACGGCATGCTGTCGCCTTCAGCGACAGGACAGAACACCACCCCCTGACGCTGGATCGCGGAAAAGGACGCCGGCAGGAGGATCATGCCTTCCCCACGCGCAATACGCGCCAGCAGCACATCATGTTCGGCAGGCTCTTCCACGTAAGCGGGGGTATAGCCAGCCCGGTCAAAAATACGTCGCGTGTAGTCAAAGAAATCGGGATTGCGCTCGCGTTTAAACCAGAACAGCGGCCGATGATTGAGCGCGCGTAGCGTTAACGCTGGTCTGGCGGCTTCCGGCCAGGAGGCAGGCAATGCCGCGATGAGCGGCTCCTGATACGGCAAAGGATGCAGGTGCAGCCCTTCGGTATTCAGCGGCAGCGCGACCAGCGCCGCATCGAGTTTGCCTTTGCGTACCTGCTGAGCCAGCGCCGGTGAGGCGTGGCGGGTAATATGCAACGCGCGGGTATGATCGCTCAGCGCAGATTCAACGGCGGCGAAAATGCCCTGTTCGAAGGCCGTCGTCACGCCCAGACGCAGAGACGGCGGCGAGTGGGCGGCGAGCTCACTCAATGCCGCCAGCGTGCGTTCCTGGAGCGTCAGCAGAGGTTGAATCATCTCCAGCACCTCTCTACCCGCGTCGGTCAGGATCAAGCCTTTGCTGTGGCGCTGAAACAGCGTCACCCCCAGCTGCGCTTCCAGATGGCGGATATGGCGGGTCAGCGGCGGCTGCGAGATAAATAACCGCTGCGCCGCCCGGCTGATGTTATTTTCCTCCGCCACCACGGCAAAGGCGCGCAGCAGGCGAATATCCAGGGAATGTAATCGCGAAGTTGTCATACTGAAAAGGTATCACGAAAAGGGTATTACTCAAGTCCGGCACACTTCCCTACCCTTCCGCTCAACGCTTCATCACAGAGAGGAAAAAATGATGTCCAGCGAACGTTATATCACCGGTCAGGAAATGCTTCAGCGCGTGGACGGTCACGGCGGGGAAGCCGTCGTCGACAGCCTGCGGGATATCGCCCCCGATTTCGCCCGCTATCTGATTGAGTTCCCCTTCGGCGATATTTACGCCAGGCCAGGGCTCGATTTACGCAGCCGGGAAATCGCCACTATTGCCGCGCTCACCGCGCTGGGTAACGCCGCGCCGCAGCTGAAAGTACATATTGCCGCGGGATTAAATGTCGGCCTGACACAAGAGGAGATTACGGAAGTGATCATGCAGATGGCGGTCTACGCCGGCTTCCCGGCGGCGCTCAACGGCCTGTTTGCCGCTAAAGCGGTTTTTGCGGCGCACTAACAAAAAAGACCAGGCAGCGCCTGGTCTTTTTCTCGGAACTACAGCAGCTGCGCCAGACGGTTAATATCCGACTGGATCGCCCCGGCGGTCACATCGCGCCCGGCGCCGGGCCCGCGGATCACCAGCGGGTTATCGCGATACCAGCGGCTTTCGATGGCGAACACGTTATCGCACGGCAGCAGCGCCGCCAGCGGGTGCTCTTCGCGTACCGCTTCCACGCCGACGCGTGCTTTGCCGTTAGCATCAAAGCGCGCCACGTAGCGGAGCACCAGCCCCATCTCGCGGGCCGCTTCCAGACGCTGCAGCATTTGCTCGTTCAGCTCTTCGCCATTTTCAAAGAAGTGATCGACCGACCCCTCTTCGCAGTGTGCAGGGACCAGTGATTCCACACGGACCTGATCCGGTTCGATGTCATAACCCGCTTCCCGCGCGAGGATCACCAGCTTACGCATCACATCCTTACCGGACAGATCGACGCGCGGATCCGGCTCGGTCAGCCCCTGCTGCCAGGCCTGATCCACCAGGTCGGTGAACGGCACGGTGCCATCAAACTGCAGGAACAGCCAGGAGAGCGTTCCCGAGAAGATACCGCTCAGACCGAGGATGGTGTCGCCGCTGTCGATCAGATCGCGCACGGTATGGTTCACCGGCAAACCCGCGCCAACCGTAGCGTTATACAGCCAGTGGCGACCCGTCTTCTCAAACGCGTCGTGGATCTGGCGATATTTATCACTGCTGCTGGCGCCCGCCAGCTTGTTGGCGCTGATCACGTGGAAGCCATGGCTGGCGAAATCAAGGTACTGGTCGGCCAGCTGTTCGCTGGCGGTGACGTCCAGTACCACTAAATCATCGTACGGATGCGCGCGCATCCACAGGAACAGCGACTCTTCATCCTGCTCCACCGCTTCATCGTTGAAGAAGGCCAGCGCCCGGCTGGCATCCAGCCCGTCGTAGTTCAGCAGGCTGCGTTTACTGTCGACTACGCCGGCGAGAACAAACTCGAAGCCAGTGCGCGCCGACAGCGTGGTTTGTTCACGGGCAAACAGCTCCAGCCAGCGGGAGCCAATGTTCCCCTTGCCGAACAGCATCAGGCCAATACGCTTCTCTGCACGAAACAAGGTCTGATGCAGCCCCTGGATCAGGCTTTCCGTTGGCCCGGCGCGCAACACGGCCACCAGGCTGATCCCCTCTTCGGACTGCCAGGTGAACTCCACCGGTTGCCCTTTCAGTTGCTGCCAGAAACGATGGCAGTGCAGTGGGTTACGGGTGACACCCGCGCCCACCATCGCCACCAGCGCCAGCTTCTGACGCAGACGCAGCTCGCCCGGCAGACCCGCTTCATCGAGCAGCTTCAGCGCGCTGTCGGCTACCTCGGAGGTATAGCAGAACTGCAGCAGCTTACGGTCGGCATGGACGCCAACGGCTAACGGGCGCAGCTGGGCGCGTTTGAGCAGGGCGTCCAGCTCTTTATGCGCCAGTTTGAAATCATGGCTGGCCGGCACCTGGAACTCCACCAGACAGACGTCATCATGGCTGGTGACAATCCGCGCGCCGGTACCGGAGGCCAGCACGCGCTCAATGCGCGTGGAACCCTGTTCCGGCGTATAGCTGCAGCGTAACTGCAGATCGATATCGCTGGCGGAAACCGGCTGTAGCGTGCGGGCATGGAGCACCGGCGCGGCCAGACGCGCCAGCTCGCTGGCTTCGTCCAGACGCAGCAGCGGCAGCAGACAGGCGTCTTTCACCTTGCGCGGATCCGCGCTGTACACCCCGGCGACGTCGCTCCAGATAGTGACGCGGGAAGCGCCCGCAAGCGCACCGATCTGGGTGGCGGAGTAGTCAGACCCGTTACGGCCCAGCAGGACGGTTTCACCGGCCTGGTTGCGGGAGATAAAGCCGGTCACCACCAGACGTTTGTTAGGATGCTGCGCCATCAGCTGCTGCAGCAGCGGATAGGATAATCCTTCATCCACCTGCGGCTGCGCGGCGCGTTCCGCACGCAGGAAAGCGCGAGCATCCAGCCAGGCCGCTTCCATACCCAGTTGGTTAAGGACCGCCGCCATCAGGCGTGCGGACCAGACTTCACCATGGCCGACCACTTCCGCATAAACCGCTTCGGTAACCCCGCCATCAAGCAGCCCTGCCAGACGCTCAAGGTCATGGATGAAGGCGGCAATTAACGTGTCAGCCGCCGCCGGCTCCACCAGACCGCCAATCAGCTCGGTCTGATAACGGCGAAGCGACTGCTGAACCTGATGCGCAGCAAGGCGATCGCTCTGGCTAAGTTTAAGCCAGCTGATCAGCTGGTTGGTGGTGCTGCCAGCGGCGGAGACAACCATCATGTCGCCCGCCTGCGAATATTCCTTCATGATCCCCGCGACGCGCAGGTAACATTTCGCATCCGCTAAACTACTCCCACCAAATTTGTGCAGCTGACGACCCTTCGCCCCTGCCTGCGCAATCACACTCATTTTTATTCCTCGTTTGCTGCCCGGAAGCCATTTTCCAGGTCGGCAATTAAATCTTCACCATCTTCAATACCGGTTGAAATACGCAGAAGCGTTTCTGAAATTCCGGCGGCGGCACGCGCTTCAGGCGCCATGCCGGCATGCGTCATCGTTGCCGCATGGGAAATCAGGCTTTCAACGCCCCCCAGCGATTCCGCCAGTGTAAACAGCGACAGCCCGCTCAGGAAACGGCGCAGCGTCTGCTCGTCACCGTCCAGCTCGAAGCTTAACATTGCGCCAAAACCTTTTTGCTGACGCGCCGCAATTTCATGCCCCTGGTTTTCCGGCAGCGACGGATGATACAGCTTTTTCACCAGTGGCTGGGTTTTCAGATACTCGACAATCGCCAGGGCATTACGCTGCGCCACTTCCATACGCGGAGACAGCGTCCGCAGACCGCGCAGCAACAAATAGCTGTCGAAGGCGCCGCCGGTGACGCCAATATTATTCGCCCACCATGCCAGTTCGGTGACAGTCGCCGGATCGTTGGCAATCACCACCCCGGCCACCACATCGGAGTGGCCATTCAGGTATTTAGTACAGGAATGCAACACCAGATCGGCACCCAGCGCCAGCGGGTTTTGCAGCGCCGGGCTCAGGAAGGTGTTGTCCACCACGCTCACCGCGCCTGCCTCACGCGCCAGACCACAGATTTTCGCAATATCCACCACCCGCAGCAATGGATTACTTGGGCTTTCGACCAGCACCAGCTTCGGTTTTTCCGCCAACGCCGCCCGCAGCGCCTGCTCATCATTTTGATCGACGAACTGGACGCGATAACAGCCGCGCTTCGCCAGGCTGTCGAACAGACGGTAGCTGCCGCCGTAGCAGTCGTGCGGCGCCACCAGCAGATCGCCCGGCTTAAGGAACACCGTCGTCACCAGCAGGATCGCCGACATACCGGTATTGGTCAGCACCGCGCCGGCGCCACCTTCCAGCTCCGCTAAGGCGCGCTGCACCACATCACGCGTCGGGTTGCCGCGGCGGGAGTAGTCGTGGGCGCGAGGTTCATTAAAGCCGGTAAAGTTATAGGTACTGGAAAGGTGGATCGGCGGGACAACGCAACCGTACTGCTCGTCGTCATTTAAACCGCTACGCACTGCGATGGTGGCCTGTTTACGCGTCATGTTGGGAAGTTCCTGGGCTGAATCGGTGAAAAGTCAGGCTCCAGAGTAAACATTGTCACAATAGACGTCAATACATCTGGACATCTAAACTTCTTTGCGTATAGATTGAGCAAAGTGCAAATAGCCGTTAAAATTATATGCATTAGCGCACGTCGGTAGCGGCTTATCTCATGTTAGAAAGCGCGCTCATACGGTAAACTACGCGCAATTATAGCCCGGGCGGAATATTCTGGCCCTTCACTAATAAACAGAGGATTAAGGTATCTCATGGCTGAATGGAGCGGCGAATATATCAGCCCATACGCTGAGCACGGTAAGAAGAGTGAGCAAGTAAAGAAAATTACGGTTTCCATTCCTCTGAAGGTGTTAAAAATCCTCACCGATGAACGCACGCGTCGTCAGGTGAACAACCTGCGTCACGCGACCAACAGCGAGCTGCTGTGCGAAGCGTTCCTGCATGCCTTTACCGGACAACCGTTGCCTAACGATGAAGACCTGCGTAAAGAGCGCAGCGATGAGATCCCGGAAGCGGCGAAAGCGATTATGCGTGAACTGGGTATCGACCCGGATACGTGGGAATACTGAGACAATAAAAAGGGCGGAAGCACTCTTCCGCCCTTTTTCTTTCTCGCCCAGGCAGGCGAGAGACACAAAAAAGCCGCCCTGAGGCGGCTTCTTCTGGCAACTTACTTGCTGCCCGGGATGCTGAAGCGCTTGTTGAAGCGGTCAACACGGCCACCGGTAGCAACATCACGCTGTTTGCCGGTGAAGAACGGGTGGCATTTACCGCACACGTCGAGGTTCAGGTCGTGACCAACGGTGGAACGGATTTTCATGACATTACCGCAAGAACAGGTAGCAGTAATTTCTTCGTATTTTGGGTGAATACCTTTTTTCATGGGAGAACCTCAGTTAAGGCCGCGTCGCTCTTCCAGCCCTAACGCCAGACACCACGCGATATTAGTAATTTCCCGTCGCCCTCTACGCTGCTGACAGCGTGAAGCACACGGTAATGGTCAATCTTCAATGCGATATAAAGCGCATCAAAGGCGGCGAATCATACAGAATTTGACCAGCATATGCAAACTGATCCGCGCCGCCTTATCGTAATGTGTATACTATCCCGCCAGATTTCAAGTCAGGAAGATGACATGCCCGTCGCCCACGTTGCCCTACCCGTTCCGCTACCGCGCACCTTTGACTATCTGCTGCCTGATGGCATGACGGTCAAAGCGGGCTGTCGGGTGCGGGTGCCGTTCGGCAAACAGGAGCGGATCGGCATTGTCGCGGCGGTGAGCGAGCGCAGCGAGCTGCCGCTGGATGAACTCAAACCGGTCGCCGAAGCGCTGGACGACGAGCCGGTCTTCTCTGGCACCGTCTGGCGACTGCTGATGTGGGCGGCTGAGTATTACCATCATCCGATTGGCGATGTGCTGTTCCATGCGCTGCCCATTCTGCTGCGCCAGGGCAAACCCGCCAGCGCGACGCCGCTGTGGTACTGGTTCGCCACCGAGCAGGGGCAGGCTGTCGACCTCAACGGTCTGAAACGCTCCCCAAAGCAGCAGCAGGCGCTGGCGGCGCTGCGCCAGGGAAAGATCTGGCGTCATCAGGTTAGCGAACTGGAATTTAATGAAGCGGCGCTGCAGGCGCTGCGTGGCAAAGGGCTGGCGGAGCTGGCCTGTGAAGCGCCCGTCCTCACCGACTGGCGCAGCACGTATTCGGTTGCCGGCGAGCGCCTGCGTCTGAATACCGAACAGGCCACCGCCGTCGGGGCGATCCACAGCGCTGCCGATCGCTTCTCCGCCTGGCTACTGGCAGGCATCACAGGCTCAGGGAAAACGGAAGTCTACTTGAGCGTGCTGGAGAATGTACTGGCGCAGGGGCGCCAGGCGCTGGTGATGGTGCCAGAGATCGGCCTGACGCCGCAAACCATCGCCCGTTTTCGCCAGCGCTTTAACGCGCCGGTGGAAGTCCTGCACTCCGGGCTCAATGACAGCGAACGTCTCTCGGCCTGGCTGAAGGCGAAAAACGGCGAAGCGGCCATTGTGATAGGCACTCGCTCCTCGCTGTTTACGCCGTTTAAAGATCTCGGCGTCATCGTCATCGACGAAGAGCATGACAGCTCCTACAAGCAGCAGGAGGGCTGGCGCTACCATGCCCGCGACCTGGCGGTATGGCGCGCCCACAGCGAACAGATCCCGATAATTCTCGGCTCGGCGACGCCGGCGCTGGAGACCCTGCATAACGTCCGCCAGGGCAAATACCGCCAGTTAACCTTAAGCAAACGCGCGGGCAATGCGCGCCCTGCCCAGCAGCACGTGCTCGATCTCAAAGGGCAACCGCTGCAGGCGGGTCTGTCTCCCGCGCTGATTGGCCGTATGCGTCAGCATCTGCAGGCGGATAACCAGGTGATCCTGTTTCTTAACCGCCGCGGCTTTGCGCCGGCGCTGCTGTGCCACGACTGCGGCTGGATCGCGGAGTGCCCGCGCTGCGACAGCTACTATACGTTGCACCAGGCGCAGCACCATCTGCGCTGCCACCATTGCGACAGTCAGCGCCCTATCCCGCGCCAGTGCCCCTCCTGCGGCTCCACGCACCTGGTGCCGGTGGGTATCGGCACCGAACAGCTGGAGCAGGCCCTGGCGCCGCTGTTTCCTGACGTGCCTATTTCGCGTATCGACCGCGATACCACCAGCCGCAAAGGGGCGCTGGAAGAGCATCTCGCCGCCGTCCATCGCGGTGGGGCGCGTATTTTAATTGGCACCCAGATGCTGGCCAAAGGCCACCACTTCCCGGACGTCACCCTCGTCTCCCTGCTGGACGTCGACGGGGCGCTGTTTTCCGCGGATTTCCGCTCCGCCGAGCGTTTCGCTCAGCTCTATACCCAGGTCTCCGGGCGAGCGGGGCGGGCAGGAAAACAGGGCGAAGTGATCCTGCAAACCCACCATCCGGAACACCCTCTGCTGCAGACCCTGCTGTATAAAGGCTACGACGCTTTCGCCGAACAGGCGCTGGCAGAGCGGCAGACAATGCAGCTACCGCCGTGGACCAGCCATGTGCTGATCCGTGCGGAAGACCATAACAAC
>OIWM01003803.1_pt1 | contig 10522 bp, 10 predicted proteins | sample 1587451 | NCBI WGS metagenome assembly OIWM01 (sample SAMEA3888907, study PRJEB22519) | human gut metagenome | biome: human gut; feature: human-associated habitat; material: faeces | place: Denmark | collected 2011
TCGACGAATTCGTCCTCGTCCGGATGCGTCTCGCCCTCGGTCAGGTCGAGCGCCGCGAACAGGTACGTCACCTCGGTCAGAAAGCCGGGCGAGGGATACATCGCGCCGAGCGGCACGATGCGGCCGGCCGTGCAGCCGGTCTCCTCCGCAAGCTCACGCACGCCGCATTCCTCGGCGTTTTCCGGGCCGTGATCCATCTTTCCGGCCGGCATTTCGAGCGTTTCCGTGTCGAACGGGTAGCGGAACTGGCGCACGAGGATGATATTTCCGTCCCGGTCGATGGGCAGCACGCCCACGCCGCCGACATGCTCGCACACCTCGCGCGACGCCTGCTTTCCGTTCGGCAGGCGCACCTCGTCGACGCGCGCCTTCATGATGCGTCCTTCAAAAAAGTATTCGCCGGAAATCCGGGTCTCTCTCATATCCATATCGTTTTCTCCTTATTCTGCGCTGCCGAAGCACTGGAGCAGATACGCGGTCTCCGCAGGCACGGTGATCTCGATGCCGCTGCTGTCCTCGCAGTCAAATTCCCTCTGGGTCAGCAGATCGAGCGCGTAGAGCGCGTTCACGCCCGTGCGCACCTCCTGTCTGCTGCGGTTGACGAGTACGATGATGCGCGAGCGCCCCAGCGTGCGCTCATAGCGCAGCAGCGCGTCGTTTTCGCCCGTGTCGAAGCGCAGCTCGCCGCGTATCAGTGTTTCGCTGTCTGCGCGGACCTCGCACAGACGGCGGTAGAATGCGAGGATCTCTCTGTCCTCCGCGCCCCACGGATAGGTGCGGCGGTTGAACGGGTCCTCAAAGCCCTGCCGTCCGGCCTCATCGCCGTAGTAGATGGTCGGCGAGCCGGGCATGGTGAACTGAATGACGGCCGCAAGGCGCAGACGGCGCTTCGCGGTCTCCAGCCGGTCGGGCGGCAGCTCATAATGCGCCCGCTCGTCGCGGCTCTTCTTCCAGTCCTCGCTCATCACGCCCAGCACGGTCAGCGCACGCGCAGTGTCGTGCGTGCCGATGATATTCATCAGATTATAGAACACATCGCGCGGATAATTCTCGCGCAGGGTCTCCATGGTCTCCGCAAAATGCTCGGCCGTGCCGCCGTTCAGATAGGCGAGGATGGCGTCGCGCAGCGGATAGTTCATCACGCTGTCCAGCTCTCCGCCTCCGAAATAGCGGCGGCGCTCGGAATAGGCGATCTTGTTGGAGGCATCCTCCCAGACCTCGCCGATGACGAGAGCGTCCGGTTTTTCCTGTTTTGCGGCAGCGTTCAGTCCGGCGATAAAATCGTCGGGCAGCTCGTCTGCGACATCCAGCCGCCAGCCGGACGCGCCGAGCCGCAGCCGCCGGCGCACCACGCTGTCCGCGTCGCGGAAGATAAAGCTCTGGTAGTCCGGGTTGCGCTCGTTGACTTGCGGCAGGGTGTAAATGCCCCACCACGAGCCGTATTGATCCGGCCACTCGCTGAATTCGTACCACGGGCAGTACGGCGAGTCCTTGGACTGATGTGCGCCGAGCGAGTCATAGCGGCCGCGTCCGTTGAAGTAGCGGCTGTCGTAGCCGGTGTGGTTGAACACGCCGTCCAGCACGACGCGCATGCCGCGCTTTGCCGCCTCGCTGCACAGCGTTTTGAAGTCCTCCTCGTTTCCGAGCAGAGGGTCGATGCGCTTATAGTCGCCCGTATCATAGCGATGGTTGGAGTACGCCTGAAAGATCGGGTTGAAGTACAGCGTGCGCACATGCAGGCTCTCAAAATAGTCGAGCTTGGACAGCACGCCGCGCAGCGTGCCGCCGAAAAAGTCGTTGTTCAGGATCTCCCCGTGCTCATCAGGGCGGTAGACCGGAAGATCGTCCCAGTTTTCGTGCATCACACGCGGCGCGATGCCCTCGCCCTCCGGCTGCACCGGGTCGCGGTCCCGGCAGAAGCGGTCGGGGAAAATGTTATAGGTGATGCCCTCGCCGAACCAGCGCGGCGGCCGGTACGACGGATCGTAGACCGTCAGCTGAAAGCGGTCTCCCATGCTGTCGAGCACCTCGCAGCGTCCGCCGTAGCCGCGCGCGCAGAAGCGCGGGCCGTCCGCCGTATCGAAGGTGAACCAGTACCAGTACAGACCGGCGTGCGGCGGCGTGAAGGACACGCCGTATTCATCCCGCGCCCCGGCGAGACCGAACCACCGCATCGGATACGCCTCGGCCTGCTGTCCGTCCTCCTCGACCCACAGCGTCATGCGGGAGATGCTCTGCTCCCGGCGCGGATAGGCGGCGAACTCGACCTTCTTCCCGGCCGGCGCGGCGCCGTATGGCTTTTTGCACGCGAGCGAGCGCGAATGGAACATACACTCCGGAATTGACTTCAACAACGGTTCCCCCAGACTTCGCCAGCGGTCTGCTGACAGCGATACAGTATTATTATAGCACAGCCTGCCTTTGTTGTGAAGAATTTGTGCAAAGCGCGAAACACATATGGCTGTCAGACCGATATGAAAAAACCGCCCTCTTTTCAGAGAGCGGTTTGAGATGATCGAAATCTTTTAGCCTTCGATTGCAGTGTAGTCGTCCGGAATGGTGATGCCGAGCTTCTCGCAGTTTGCCTTGTTGTACATCTTGGTGAAGGTCGGAGCGGCCTGAACCTCCATGTCGCCCGGGTTTGCGCCCTTGACAAGGATTTCATATGCCATCTCGCCGGTCGCCTGACCCAGCTCGTTGTAGTCGATGGACAGCGTAGCGACGCCGCAGCCGCTGCAGATGCCCTGCTCGCCTGCGATGACCGGAACCTTGGCCGGGATCACGACATTAGCGATCGCCTCGGTGCAGGATGCGGCGGTGTTATCGGTCGGGATGTAGATAACGTCGCTGCCGGAAGCTGCGTTCTGCGCAACGGATGCAACATCGTTCGAGTCGGTGAACGCGAACTCGGTGCAGGTGTAGCCCTGCGCCTCGAGCAGCGGCTTGATGGTGTCGATCTGGTACTTAGAGTTCGGCTCAGCCGAGCAGTACAGCAGACCTACGTTCTTCGCATCCGGGAACAGCTCCTTGAGCATGTCAGCCTGACCGTCGAGCGGAGCGAGGTCGGTGGTGCCGGAGATGTTGGTGCCGGTCTTGCCGGTCCAGTCGGAGATGCCCAGGGCGGTGCCGTAGTCCGTGACCGAGGTGCCGAGGACCGGAATATCAGAGGTAGCGGCCTGCGCAGCCTGAAGCGCTGCGGTCGCGTTTGCCATGATGAGGTCGTCGCCTGCGGAAACAAAGCCGTTTACGATGGTCGAGCAGTTCGCAGACTCGCCGGAAGCGTTCTGAACATTGATCTCAACCTTGCCGCCGTCTGCCTCGACCAGCTCGGTCAGCTTGTCCTGGAAGCCCTTGGTCGCAGCGTCGAGCGCAACGTGCTGCATGAGCTGTACAACGCCGACCTTGTAGCTGCCGGCCTTTGCGGAGTCGCCGCCGGAGGCCGCATTGCTGTCGTCGCTGCCGGAGCTGCTGCCGCCGCATGCGGTCATGCTCAGCGCCATGGCGCCTGCCATCAGCGCTGCGAGTAATCTCTTTTTCATGGAAAGCCCTTCTTTTCTAACGATTTTACGCATTCAGCGTATTGCAGCGGACGATTTTCCGTCCGTTACTTTTACATTTTATCAGTTAAAAGCGCCGTGGTCAAGAGCTGCCGCCGCTTTTTTTGAAAACTTTCCGCGCAGGCGGTCATGTTCCACAAGAGAGCCGTGTCAAATTGTAAATAAACTGTAAGTATTGTCCCTTTCCGGTTGACCTCATTCGACCTTCATCGTAAAATATAGTCAAGAGAGTATGGCCCTGCCAATGCGGGCCGGGTAATAGAGCGGGCGGCTCCGGGCCGCCGAGAGGTAACGCATATGAACGTATCCTTTTTTCTCAAGCCGAAGGCTGAAGTAGTTTATGTTTACGACACCGATCCGGTCAGAACGGCGCTCGACCGGATGTTTGAGAGCGGTTTTACCGCCATTCCGGTCCTCAGCGCCAAGGGGCGCTACGTCGGCACGATCACCGAGGGCGATTTTCTGCGCCTGCTGCTCGGGCACACGCCCGAACAGGCCGGAAACATGCTGCTCTCCGAGGTCACGCGCCGCATCCATCACCGTTCGGTCACGATCGACACGCGCATTGAGGATCTGGTCGAGCTGGTCGCCGGACAGAACTTTGTTCCGGTCACGGACGGCCGCGGCATGCTGTGCGGCATCGTCACGCGGCGCGACGTCATCTGTCAGCTTTCCGAGCGCTGCAAGGCGCTAGAAATCCTGAAGGACGAGCAGTAAACGAATCATACAAACGGGGGAATACATATGGGCAGATCAGGCGGCAGCAGCGGCGGCGGCGGCTTCTCGGGCGGCGGACGCTCCTCGGGCGGCTTTTCCGGCGGCAGCCACAGCGGCGGACGAAGCGGCGGAGGCAGCTTTGGCGGAGGCGGCCGGCCGGGCGGCTGGGGCGCACCGCCTCCCCCTCCCCGCAGACCATACCGCACCGGTCCCATCATCATCGACAACTCGCGCCGGTACTATGGCGGCGGAGGCGGCGGGAACGGCGGCGGGGACAACTGCGGCGGTTCGGGCTGCGGCACGACGCTCATCGTCGTTCTCCTCGTGCTGTTCCTGTTCGGCGGCATCGGGTTTTTCCTGATGGGCACGCCGTCGAGCAGCATCGCGAAGTCCACCGTCGCGCGTGAAGCGCTCCCGTCGAACGCCGTCACAGAGACCGGCTACTATACCGACGCAGACGGCGACTGGATCCATGATCAGAGCGAGCTGACCGCCGGACTCCGGAAATTCTATCAGGAAACCGGCGTGCAGCCCTATGTGTACATCCTGCCGAACGGCGAGAGCACCTCGGTTTCCGACCTTAAGAGCCGTGCAGAAGCACTTTATCCGCAGCTGTTTTCGGACGAGGGTCATTTTCTGCTCGTGTTCTGCGACGACGGCCGCGGCGGCTATAACTGCGGCTATACGGTCGGTTCGCAGGCGAAAACCGTGATGGATGATGAAGCGGTCAGCATCCTTGCCGACTACCTCGACCGCTATTACAACGACTCCTCGGTCAGCGAGGAGGAGATCTTCTCGAATGCGTTCGCCAAAACGGCGGACCGCATCATGACCGTGACCCAGTCGCCCGTTGTGCCCGTCGCGGTCTGCATCGCGGCCGTCATCGTCATCGCGCTGCTCGTCTTTTCGCTCCAGAAGCGCCGCGAGGCGAAGGAGCGGCAGCGGCAGGCGGATGAGAAGATGTGGAGCACACCGCTCGAGAGCTTCGGCGCAGACGAGGCGGCCGAACGCGCAAAAAAATACGAAAATACAGACACACATACACAATAAAACGGAAAGGGACGAAGAAAAATGAGTATTCTGGAACGCTTCTCCACGATCATCAAGGCGAACATCAACGACCTGCTCGACCGTGCCGAGGACCCGGCGAAAATGATGGATCAGTATATGCGCCAGCTGATGAGCGACCTCGCAGACGTCAAGCGCGAGACCGCTTCCGTCATGGCGGAGGAGAGCCGCATTCAGCGTCAGCTCGAAGAAAAGCGCCAGGAGAGCGCAAAAAACGCCGACCTTGCGCGCCGCGCACTCCAGCTGAGCAACGAGGATGACGCGCGCGTATTCCTCGCGAAAAAGCAGGAGCTCGAAAAGCGCATCGAGGAGCTTCAGAAGATGTACGACGTTGCGCATGAAAACTCGATGCGCATGCGTCAGGTGCACGACAAACTGGTTTCCGATGCGGAGACGCTGCGCCAGCGCCGTGAGGCCATTCAGAGCAAGATGGCGCTCGCCCGTGCGCAGGAAAAGGCCGCGAACGTGATGGGCAGCCACATCGGCGCCGACGAGAGCAGGCTCGGCGACGCGATCGCCCGCATGGAGGACAAGGCCGACGCGATGCTCGACCGCTCGAACGCGATGCAGTCGCTGAACGAGACGCCGCTCGACCCGGCTGCTGAGCTGGAAAAAAAGTATGCGGACGGCGCAAAAAATGCCGCTGTCGAGGATGAGCTCGAGAAGATGAAAAAGGAAATGGGACTTTAACCTGTCGAAAAACTGCGTTTTTCCGACAAGTTGTGTTCCGACTACGCAGAACACGAGTCGTCTGAAAGTTCCCATGCGGGAACTTTCTCCCTCTTAAAGTAACAAAATCGAGGCGCATGTCCCCGGTTACTCTCATTAAATGTTTTTGAGGATAGAGGCCTACGGGCTGTTGCGTTTGCACAGCAAACGCTTTTGAATGCGCGCTGCCGCGCGGCTGCTGTTTTGCGTAAAAATAAATTGTATCGACAAACTGAGACCGAAGCGTAAACGCTTCGGTCTTTTCGTTTTTCCGCTGTTTATTTTTTCTTATGGCAATACCGCATAATTGAACAAGAGTGATTTGCGAGTAAATTTTGCGTACTGACGAGGCACAGTTTTGCGGTAATACTTGATGTATTACCGTGAAACTGCAACAAAGTCAGGACACAAAATTTCCGCAAAGCACCGCCGCTTTAATTGTGCGGTGTTGCCTTATGGTTTTCCCGGCCGACGCGGCAGCAGTCGAGCGTTTCGCTGCCGAAGGCAGCCTTGTTCTGGCTCGCCATGCGGTTCAGCCAGTTCGACCACGCCTGTTTCAGTTTTTTGAACAGCATATCGGATACCTTCCCTGTTTATATTCCTACCAATATTATAGGCTTTCTCCCGTATGTTGTCAAGAATCACCGCCGCTCAGTCCAGCTCGGCGTAAACGCCGTAGATATAGCCTTCGGCCGCGGCCTGCTCATCGGTCAGCACTTCGCCGGTAAGGCTCGGACCGGACGCTTCGCTCTTGTATTCGACGGCGAGTTTTCCGGTGTGGAGCGTCATGGACTGCATCTGCTCCGAGCCGTCGGTGAATGTGACCGTAACGTTCAGCTTCGCGCCCTCAAAGCCGTCCACCGACTTATGCCACGAGTCCTGAAGGTCGTCGTCCTCGCTCTCCTGCCGGCTGGGCAGCCACAGACCGTAGCTGACGTCCGGGTTGTACTCGTCCGCAAAGCCGTTGTCCAGCTTCCAGCACAGGTCGGCGTACATCTGCTCTGCGCCCTCAAAGCCGTTGCCCCAGACCATCACGGTATCCGCGCCGTCGAGTTCAGGGTTCGTGCCCTGATACATCGAGCTCACCCATTCATCGCGGTCAGCCGAGGTATCCTTGACGGTCTTTGTGCGGTACACCGCGCCCCTGTCGATGGTCGCGGAGACGGTTTTGATGTTCTCGCCCGTCACCTTGAACAGGCAGCCGGAGAAAAATCCCTTGTCCGGGTCGTCTGCGCCGCTGCCGCAGTCGAACACGATCCTGCTGTCCTTCGGCTGACGCATCTCGCCCGTATCGGCAGCATATGCCACCAGACCGAACGTGTGCGCGATGTCCGTCACGGGATCGCTTCCGGTCTGTCTGCCGTGCAGGGCCGCGCCGCCGAGTACGACCGCAAATGCACACGCTGCCGCGAGCAGCCGCTTCATGCTGCGGACCGGCTGCCGCGCTCTGCCTTTTTCCTCACGCACCGCCGCGCGAGTCCGCGCCTTCAGCTCGTCCGGCGCCTTGATATTCTTCATTTCGTCCCACATGTTCATCATTCAGCTCTCCTTCCAGTTCGGTTTGCAGTTTTTTGCGTGCGCGATGCAGCCTTGTCCGTACCGTCGCCGGACGGCAGTTCACGATTTCCGCAATCTCGTCCGTGCCGTAGCCCTCGACATAGTGCAGCCATACGGCGGTACGCAGATCGGCCGGCAGCGCTTCGACCGCCTGCCAGAGCGCGCCCTTCTCCTCGCTCAGCGGCGCGGCGGCATCCGCGGCGGCTTCCAGAGGCGCGGTGCGCTTCCACCACGCCGAGCGCCGCAGATCAACGCAGCAGTGCAGCGTCACGCGCAGCAGCCATGCCTTGAGATGTTCACCGTCGCGAAATGCCGTCGTGTCGCGCAGCAGACGCAGAAAAACATCCTGATAAACGTCCTCCGCATCCGCGCGGGAGCCGAGGCGGCAGAGCGCGAGCCGGTACACGGCGTCGCCGTATCGCTCCATCGAATCCTCCAGGAATGCATCCTCGCGCAATTCATCTGACATGTCTCTCATCCTCCTTTCACTCATAACACGGCTTTTCCCCCGGAAATGTTCCCATATTCCCATATTTTCCGGCAAATATCCAGTATTTGTGCTTTACTTACATTTTACATCTTTTTAATTTGTGCTTAATATACAAAAACCAAGTGATTTTCTTTGATTATATTAAACAGAATTCGAATTGCATTTTTATATAAAATAACTATAATAATACTTGTCAAGGGGAACCGGACAAAATTAAAAAGAATTCATCGAAACGGAGGTCAAACCCTTATGAAGAACACTCGTGGTTATTTTGAGACGCTTGCAGCGATGCTTACCAATGGTTATCGTGTAGATTCTGCGCTGATGGGCCGTGACCGTGAGGAAGCGTTCTACAACCGCTTCGCCCGTTAATCTGCTTATATCTCTCATTATTTTTTCTTTCTTTACTCTTTTTACCTACTCTTTGTGGAAAAGGCCGTCTGTGAATGCAGGCGGCCTTTTTCCGTGCCTGCGGGATTCCAGGGGGGACGCTGTCCCCCCTGGATACGTTTCCGGTTCCGGAGAAACCGGAAACGATACCCCCCTCTCGTCCGCACCGGACGAGGCCGCGCCGCCGCGGCGCGGGCAGAGGGGTAAAAGTCCGGCAGAGCTGGACTTTTATAGGGAATTTTATGCGGCGCACTGCGGTGCGCCTGTCCTGCCTGTTTTGCCGAAGGCAAAATGCGGCAGGAGACTGCGCCCTTCGGGCGCGAAAAAGGCACGCCATCGGCGTGCCTTTTCTGTTTTGCTTCCTTTATAGCACCTGCGACATGATGATGGCGCAGAGCATGATGGGGATATTGAACGCGATGAAGGTCGGAATGCAGGTATCGCGGATATGATCGTGCTGGCCGTCGGCGTTCAGGCCGGAGGTCGGGCCGAGCGTGGTATCCGAAGCCGGAGAGCCTGCATCACCGAGCGCGGCGGCCGCCGAGATGAGCAGAATGGTTGCCGGGGTGGAAAAGCCGAGCGAGGCGCACATGGGCACGAACAGCACCGCAAGCACGGGAACCGTGCCGAACGAGGTGCCGATGCCCATCGTGACGAGCAGACCGATGAGCGTGATGACGACGGCTGCGACCGGCCTGCTGCCGCCGATGGCGGAAATGCCGGCGTTCACGAGGGCGTCAATGCCGCCGGTCGCCTTGATGACCGAAGCGTAGCCGCCTGCGACGAGCATGATGATGGCGATCTGACCCATCAGACGGATGCCGCCCTCGACCTGCGCGTCGATTTCATTCCATTTGATCGCGCGGAACACGACGATCACGACCAGACCGCACAGTGCGGACAGTGCGAGATCCTGACTGATGACCTGCACGACCGCGACGACGATGGCTGCGCCGAGCATGACATAGTGGCGGTATTCGAGCTTTTCTGAGATTTCCTCAGAGGCCGAGGTGTCGGCTTCCAGATCGTAATATTCGCGCGGCCTGCGGTAGAGTACGAACACTGCGATGAGCAGACCGAGCAGCATGGCGACGCCGATGCTCCAGTTCGCGGCGGTAACGTCGCGTACTGTGACCGAAAGGCCGTTTTCCGTGAGGTTATCCGCGATCACGCGCTGAAAGATCAGGCCGAAACCGAACGGAATAGTGATATAGGGGACCTTGTGGCCGAAGGCGAGTGCACACGCGACCGCGCGTCGGTCGAGCCTCATGCGGTTCATCATGCCGAGCAGCGGCGGCACGAGAATGGGAATATAGGCGATGTGCACGGGGATGAGGTTCTGCGACAGGCAGGCGACGAGCGTCAGCACGCCGATGAGGGCGAGTCTGTGACCGCCGAGCAGGCGCGAGAGCTTTTTCGACAGGATTTCGGCAAGGCCGGTCGTGGAGATGCAGGTCGCGAACGTGCCGAGCAGGATGTAGGCGAGCGCGGTCGTAGCATTGCTTGCGAAGCCGCCCGTCAGCAGCTGCATGACGGTCTGCGTGCCCTCCGGCGCGGAGAGCAGGGGAATGCCGCCCGCGACGCCGCCGATGATGCAGGCGATGAGCATGGAAAGCAGTACGTTGAGGCCGGTGAGGCACAGCGCGCACAGAACGAGCACGGAAACCGTGACCGGATTGATGAGTATGCTGAAAATCGTGGCCATATCTTGTGGAAATTCCTCCTTCAGACAGAAAACTGGAAATAAAAACCGTATGCAAGGCGCGCTTGAATACGGTAAAGTGCTGAAATCTTTCCTATTTTATCAGAAAAACGCGGACAGGTCAAGACGATGACCCGAAAAACAGCAAAAAGAGCCAGTTTTTCGATAAAGTTTGTTTTTGCGATGTTGATGTTATCGCGCGTTAGCGCGCATGAAATAGCGTTTGCTGTGCAAACGCAAAAAAACCGAGGACATGCGCCTCGGTTTTTTTACTCTTAGAGGGAGAAAGTTTCCGCATGGGAACTTTCGGACGACTCGTGTTCTGCGTTCGTC
>OIWM01003808.1_pt1 | contig 10513 bp, 8 predicted proteins | sample 1587451 | NCBI WGS metagenome assembly OIWM01 (sample SAMEA3888907, study PRJEB22519) | human gut metagenome | biome: human gut; feature: human-associated habitat; material: faeces | place: Denmark | collected 2011
GGTTGGATGGTTTTCTGCTCTTTACTTTTTAGAATTTTATCTCGAACTCGCGTATAAAGGACGCTTGATTCCCGTGGCAGACTATTATTCCATGTGCAGCGACAGTATCCGCTCGCGTTTCAAGCTTGACCATACAGGTTTCATGATGCAGCTCTGCTTGCTTCATCGCGTCCTTGACTTCGACTTCGAGGGCTCTGACGGCTGGTTCCTCACTCGCAAGGCAGAGGAATTGGCTGGAGCTATTCCACAGTTTACCGACCCTTCCATCTGCCACCATGCCGTGGACGCCTACCGCCGTTTTGTCATTGAGCGCGAAGGAAGTGCTCGCATTGATGCTTCGAATCCTACACCGGGAGATTCGCTCTTTCAATCACTGAAGGAGAAATATGCCGGCAACGTCATCTATATGGACTTCTGGGGCATCGGATGCGGACCTTGCCGTAAGGGGATGCTCGACCAGCGTACACTCGTTGAACAATATAAAGGAGCTCCAGTCCGTTTCCTCTATATCTGCAACGAAAAAGACTCTCCACGTGAACCAAGCGAGAAGTTCCTCACCGATAACAACATCCAGGGCGAGCACATCTTTATCTCTTCCGACGAATGGAATCTCCTCACCAACAAGTTCCAGTTTAACGCCATTCCTTTCACACTACTTCTTGACAGGAACGGTAATATTGTAGAGAAGAATGTTCCACCCACTGCAGCAAAACTTGACGAATTGCTGAAATAGTGAAAAATGGAGCAAATCCGCAGCAAAAAATCTCTCAGATTTTGCTGCGGATTTGTATATAAATTTTTACCTTTGTAGCCTAAAAAGTCAAAAGTAGAACCAACGTTTTTCCATCTTTTACCCAACGAAAAGTCAGACAAAACTCAGACAAACACGTTGGATTTTGGAGATTTTAAATTTACTCTGTTTACGTCAGAATAAGCATTTTGACTGATAAAGTTGCTATTGACCAACGTTTTACGCAGGTCGAGCCTCCGCAACTACAAGAGTTGAAGTTCGAAATAAGACTTCAACTCTTTTTTTGTCTATAACAACAAGGACACACAGAAACATGACCACCTATATAAAACACGATTAAAAACGAGCTTATGATACATATATACAAAAAAATTGATTGTCTCACGACAACCAATCTTTACTAACCTTAAATCTAATACCATGAAAAACATTGCAAATGTATAGCATTTATTCCCATCATGCAAGCATTATGCAAACTTCTGCCATTTATTTAATGATATTTTATTGCATAGAAACCATTTTGGCAAGTCTTGTTTGCATAATCAGACACAATCACGCATCTGTCTAAGCAAATCACGTTGATGTTCCGTCAACCCCGTAGGCAAATTCACCTTGTATGTTATAATCAAGTTTCCATAAGTGCCATCGGGCTTCTGATACCCCTTGCCACGCAAACGTATCTTCGCTCCATTCTGAGTTTCAGGTTTAACCTTCAATTTGAGCTTGCCATTTTGCGTTTGCAGCAATATATCGCCACCAAGCAAAGCCGTATACATATCTATACTGACAGTTGCATGTGCATCATAGTCATCCGGATTTACATACGTATGCTCCGAAGCCCGACGCCCGCTACGGCCACCTGCCGCCCGTCCGAACAAATCCTCAAAGAATGAAGAAAAAGCACCAGAACCACCTGCAAACTGACTAAAGTCAAATCCGTCAGCACCATCACCAGAACTGTAATAATACTGTCCGCCATTACCTCCTGCAGACCCTGTATGCTCAAAAGCATCAGCTTGCTGCCATTGTTCGCCATACTTATCATACTTACGACGTTTTTCAGGGTCTGACAGCACAGCATTAGCCTCATTCAATGCTTGGAATTTAGCCTTAGCCTTAGAGTCGTCAGGGTGCAAGTCGGGGTGAAACTGTTTAACACGCTTTCGATAAGCTGCTTGTATATCGGCCTGAGGAATATCCTTAGGCACACCCATAATTTTGTAATAATCTATGAATGCCATAATGTCTGATTTTTAATTACACCTTTCGTCTAACAAATGAAGTGCCACATGACATAATTGTCAGTAAAAAATACCTAACAACCGCAAATAACACGTGATTTTTCTTACACAAATCACGCACTTGCAGCTTTTTTGAGTACTTTTGCACAAAATAAAAAGCCGACACACCCACATGACGGCAATTAAATAAAAGGTTTTCAAACACTATGTATACAGTTGACCAATTAAACGACAAGCTGATCGACCTCGCATTCTCTGAAGATATTGGCGACGGCGACCACACCACTCTTTGTTGCATTCCCGAGAATGCCATGGGCAAATCACGCCTGCTTATTAAAGAAGAAGGCATCTTGGCAGGCATGCGTATAGCAAAGGAAATATTCCACCGTTTCGACCCCACCATGCAAGTTGAGCAATTCATGGAGGACGGCACGCATGTCAAACCTGGTGATGTGCCAATGATTGTCACAGGCAAAGTGCGTTCCTTGCTGCAAACTGAGCGTTTGATGCTCAACGTCATGCAGCGTATGAGCGGTATTGCCACAATGACTAACAAGTATGTACAACGCCTTGAAGGTACAAACACCCGCGTGCTCGACACTCGCAAAACAACCCCAGGCATGCGTATGCTTGAGAAGGAGGCTGTCAAAATTGGCGGCGGCTGCAACCACCGTATCGGACTTTTTGACATGATATTGCTCAAAGACAACCACATCGATTTTGCAGGTGGTATTGCCAATGCACTTGATCGCTGCGCTGCATACCAAAAAGAAAAAGGACTCAATCTGAAGGTTGAGATTGAGTGCCGTACCTTCGACGAAATCAAACAGGTCATGGCACATGGCGGTGCAGATCGCATCATGCTTGACAATTTCTCCATTGAAGATACCAAAAAAGCTGTAGAACTTATCAATCACAAGTTCGAGACAGAATCAAGCGGTGGTATCACTTACGACACACTGCGTCAATATGCCGAATGTGGCGTTGACTTCATATCTGTTGGCGCACTCACCCACTCTGTCAAGGGCCTTGACATGTCATTCAAAGCCTGTTAACACATTAGCGAAAGTCTTTCAACGGGGTAACAAGTCAACATATAAACAGATGGACTTGTTACCCCGTTAACTCAAGCCCTGCATACATCATTTACAGATAAAAACGGAACAATCCATAATGAAACACTTCATCAAAAGCATAGCAAAAGTATTTGCCTCCCTATTGCTTTGGAGCATTACAATTTCTAATGCCGACGCATGCACAAGTTTCTTAATCGGCAAAAAAGCATCAGCCGATGGCTCTGCCTTCATTACTTACAACCAAGATGACTACGGCATGTTTGGCCGCCTCAACTACTTGCCAGCAGGCAAACACGCTGCAGGAACCATGCGTAAAATTATTGATGGTGACACCAATCATTACCACGGCGAAATACCCGAAGCCCCCTACACCTATGCGGTGATGGGCTACATCAATGAGCACCAAGTCGGCATCACCGAAACTACATTCGGCGGCCGTTCCGAATTAGCCGACACCAACGGCATCATTGACTATGTCAGCCTGATGACCATTGCACTACAGCGTTCACGAACAGCAAGAGAGGCCATTGAGGTAATGACTTCACTCGTGCAAATATATGGATATGCCTCTGAAGGCGAAAGCTTCTCTATAGCCGACCCCAACGAAGTTTGGATCATGGAAATGATTGGAAAAGGGCCACAAGAGAAAGGGGCCGTATGGGTTGCAGTACGTATACCAGACGACTGCATCGCCTGCCATGCCAATCAAAGCCGCATTCACCAATTCAACTTGCATGACAAAAAGAACGTCATCTATTCCAAGGACGTTATCAGCTTTGCCCGAAAACGCGGATATTTTAGTGGAAAGGACGCTGAATTCTCTTTTGCAGATGCCTATGCTCCTGCCGATTTCAGTGCTATACGCTACTGCGAAACACGTGTATGGAGTTTCTACAACAAATGGGTAGAGGGCATGGATAAATACCTTGACTACGTTGACGGCAAACATATCGGCAAGGCTGCCCCGATGCCGCTTTATTTCAAGCCCAAACAATTACTTTCGCTGCACGATGTCATGAACTCCATGCGCGACCACTACGAAGGTACACCTTTCGACATAACAAAAGATGCCGGTGCTGGGCCATACAACGCACCCTACCGCCCCACCCCATTAGCTTGGGAGTATAATGGTAAAAAATACTTCAACGAACGCCCCATATCCACACAGCAAACGGCTGGAACCTATGTTATCCAACTGCGCAACTATCTGCCAAATGCCATAGGAGGCATTGTGTGGTATGGAAACGACGACCCCAACATGATTGCCTACACCCCAATTTACTGTAGCGCAAGCCAAGCACCCGCGTGCTACGCCCCCAAAGAAGCTAACGACGTAACCTTCTCGTGGAACTCTGCCTTTTGGGTTGAAAATTGGGTGTCAAACATGACATATCCTCGCTATTCGCAATTATATCCGAGCGTAAAAGCAGCGCAACAAGAGCTTGAAAAGGCCTATTCAAACCAGCAGGCCGAAGTCGAGAACAAAGCAAAATTACTATTGGCACAAGATCCTGCTCGAGCCAAAGCTTATCTCACAGACTACTCAATACAATGCGCCAATCAAATGATGCAACGTTGGAAAAAATTAGGTGAATATCTGATTGTCAAATATAACGACCAAGCAATCAAACCCGAAAAGGATGGAAAATTCGAACTCACTCCTGACGGACTCGGAAAGGCCGTTGAGCGTCCTGGATTTGACGAGAATTATCGCAAGACTATTGTAAAAGAAACTGGCGACAAATACCTTGTGCCATAAACACAACCACATTGCAATCAACCTGTAATTAGAAGTTGAGCAGTCTGATGATATACGATAAATAGTTTGACGCATATCTGACGACTGGTCAACTTCTATACGTTATGCCTACGTTGTATTCACCCACGCCATGACCTCACTCAACGAACTACTACATTGCTACCATTACTTGCCAGCTTCCGACATAGCCTCAAATGTCAACAAGAGCATCAATGGCACACACAACTCATTAGTCATCACAGCACCACCCGGAGCCGGAAAATCGACACTGCTACCGCTCACCATGTTGCATGGAGCCTTACAAACAGGCAAAATTCTCATGCTCGAACCGAGACGTATTGCCGCCAAACAAGTAGCCATACGTATGGCGCACATGCTTGGCGAGACTGTTGGAAAAACTATTGGTTATCGCGTCAGATTTGAAAGCAAAATATCATCTCAAACTCGTATTGAAGTCCTCACCGAAGGCATTCTCACACGTATGCTGGTTGATGACGCCACACTCTATGGCGTAAGTATCGTCATATTTGACGAATTTCACGAACGCAACATAAATTCTGACCTTGCACTTGCACTTGTACGTCAGACACAGCAAATCATCAGGCCCGACCTCAAAATAGTTGTCATGTCGGCCACGATAGATGCACAAACCATTTGCCAAGCACTTCAAGCACCTCTTATAGAAAGCAAGGGCCGCATTTACCCCGTACAAACTATTTACAGCCAACAAACCCCCGACATGAACGACATGGCTCAAGCTGTTGTAACAACCATACGACATGCACACGCTGCACACGACGGCGACATTCTCGCTTTTCTACCAGGATATGCCGACATTGACAGGTGCATGAAACTCTTAGCTGACAGCCTTTCGCCTACCACCATATGTCCGCTATATGGACAGTTGGATCCCGAAAAACAACAAATTGCTATATCCCCCTTAGCCCCTGGTATGCGCAAGGTCGTGCTTGCCACCCCCATAGCCGAAACATCACTTACTATAGAGGGAGTACGCATTGTCATTGACAGCGGTTTATACCGCACACAAGTTTTTGACCCACGTACCGAACTGAGTCATCTCGAGACCACACGCATCAGCATGGATATGGCTGTACAACGTGCCGGACGTGCTGGACGCGTGGCCAATGGCACATGCTATCGGATGTGGACATCTGCCTCAGAACATTTGATGACACAACAACGCTCTCCCGAAATCATATCAGCAGACTTGGCGTCTGTTGTATTAAATGTCGCAGCCTTCGGCGAAAGCAATATTTATAATCTCCCGTGGCTTACCCCACCACCTGAGGCGAATGTGATGAAGGCGCAGCATTTGTTGACAACATTAGGTTGCATCAACAAGGAAGGACGCATCACCGAACTTGGACAAAAAGTTGCAACCATGCCATGCCACCCGCGCATTGCCCGCATGATACTAAGCGCAAAAAATCACGACCTTAAAAAGCTAGCATGCGACATCGCTGCTGTTATCGAAGAAAAAGACCCTTTGACCGACACAACCGACTGCGACATTAGCTTACGCATATCGGCGTTGCGCCAACATCGCGCTCTTAATCGCCTTGCACAATGGCGGCGGATAGCACAAATTGCCGCTGAATATCGCAAAATGGTTAAAACGAATGTCGAAGACAACACAAACAATTTTTCGCCCAATGACGTCGGACAGCTTATTGCCTTTGCCTATCCTGAGCGCATAGCAAAGGCTATCGACAGTATCGGTTCCTTCCGTTTAGCCAACGGCAACAACATACGCTTGCAACAAAACGATACACTCACTGCCAGCCAATGGATAGCCATAGCATCACTTTATGCCGAAACCGGTAAATGTGGCCGTGTATTTTTGGCTGCTCCCATCACCCCATCTGACTTTGATGCTGCAATAATAACAGAACGGGACAATTTGTCATGGGACAACAAACAAGGAACTATCGTCGCACAACACGAATTACGCATTGGCAAACTGTTGCTGAAGAGCTCATCTATAAATCATATCGACACTGCCGATCTCATCAACACCATTTGTCACGCAACTGCAAAACACGGACTCAGCATGTTTAACTGGAACGATAGTTCTGTACTACAATTACAACAACGAGTAGCCAAAGTTGCCGAATGGCACCCCGAATTATCTCTGCCAGACATTTCGACCCAGCATCTACTTAGCAGTGCTCACGAATGGTTGCCGTTTTATCTTAACAACAACGGACACATACTAACAAATATCAATGAGCTGAAGAAAATCGATATCAAACAAGCCATTTGGAACATCATACCCTACGAACTTCAACTAATCATTGACCGCCTGGCTCCATCACACATACAAGTCCCAACAGGCAGCTGCATTAGCATTGACTACGGACGCGCATCGGAGCACCCCGTACTGAGCGTACGCCTGCAAGAATGCTTTGGTATGGACGATACACCTCGCGTTGACGACAACCGTCGCCCCATACTGATGGAACTACTGTCACCAGGCTACAAACCAGTGCAATTAACGCAAGATTTGAAGAACTTTTGGCAAACAACCTACTTTGAAGTCCGTAAAGAATTACGACGAAGATACCCAAAACACTATTGGCCGGACAACCCTTTAGTGGCAGAAGCCACCAAGGGTGTCAAGCGTAAACATTAAAAAAACGGCTAATGCGACACCATTTCGAACGCACAGCCTTTTACTTACGCAATCTACGAAAAAAGAATGTTTGGTCGCTCAAACATTCTTTTTTTTGCAAATAGCATTACATCACATATACTGTTTTCATATTTTGTCTACACTTTGCACTTTAATTGATTGATAACCAGAAACATACGAAGTGTATACACCTTATATACGCGAGTTCGAGATAATATTCTAAAAAGTAAAGAGCAGAAAAACATCCAACCTACAAAGGGTGGCCATAAAATGGTCACCTGTCAAAATTAGGAAAGTTTATTTTATTGCCAAATTACAAGTTGCCCGTCAGATGGGGGAATCTCATAGTCAAAGTTGACATGAGGCTTGGTAGAAAAGAAGCAATACGCCCCCATTGCAGCCAAAATATTCATAATGAAATTATGCAAACTCCGATGACGAGTATGTACAATTTGAGCTACATTTTTGAGCATATCGTTTACAGATTCAATGACACTTCTTTTGCATAACATAACCGAAGCAAGGCGCTTGCCACCGCCCCACATCTAAACCCTACCCATGTAGCCCACCTCTCCCACTCCTCCACACCCAAGCACACGAAAAAGCCGCCATGCGCACAGCAAGAGAGCCAATGCGCACAGCGGCTGAAAGAAAGGATTGCCCGAAAGGGTGGGCTTAGAAACTTATCCCCCCTTTCCAATACAATTTGACTACTTTATAGTAACTTCATTAGCAGTCAGGACATTTGTGGTAAGTGTTCCTTCAGGGATTACAGCTTCTCCACCTTTGACAGCCAAGCAAGCAAGGAAAGGCCATGCAAATACACCTAATCCCACACCAAGACCTATTGCGAGACCTTTTTTATTTTTACCCTCTCGTGAAATGCTGCCTCCCATTAAGTTTACTAATGTCCCATCTGTAGCTCGTGTTGAGATGAAGGCAACATTCAGAACACCGGCTCTGCCACAACCACGACGTTTTGTACCAGTTACTTGTGTTTGTACAGGAGTTCCTGCACTTACAATGATTTTATCGCCAACTTTAACATCGTTTGCAACGACCACATTAGCAACATTACTATTGCTTTTTACCTCTTCAGCAAAGCGAAGATTTACCACCGAACCGCTTTTAAGAGTTGTCTGTGCGAAACTACTCATGAATGATGGTAGTAAACAAGCAAGCAATAATAACTTCTTCATGATTTTTTCCCTAAATTCGTGTCGGGCGCAACTTCAAACAGTTAATGTTAATACTTTGAACGTCTAAAGGTACAACTATTCCAATTACCCCCGATTATACAAACATTAACATAATATTCGGCAAATTTATCTAACTCCTCCCACAAGTCCCCCGTAAAAATCATGCTGCGGGAACTTTTCACACCCAATAAATAACGTATCAAAGGCATCTGTACCATCGGTGCGATGCTCCAACAAGTCCTCCTCTGATTCTGGATTCTTCTCAGTGGACTTGTTTTTGCGGAAACCGTTTCTTCCACGTTCCACGCCAGCCGATTGCACCGCAAGAATAAGATCATCATTGTTCTGGCGGTTGAAGTAAGGCATCAAGCGTTGCTTGCCTGAAAATCCCTGGTTGATGAGCAAGTACTGTTCATCATGGCGAATGGGGTTGCCAAGATATACATCTTGCACACTCCAGCCGTGGCGTTCGAACTCATGCACAACTACCCAATGAAAGTCTTGGTCGTTCACCGCATAGTTCGAGCCGAGAGCAGTAGCATCATAGTAATAGATGACACTGTAATTGGCATGGGGCGCATATATGTGCAGAAGTCTGCAATGAGCGCAGGGTTTTGCGCTCAAATTTCACGTAAAAAGATTGCGGTTAAGATTGCGCGTATTTTTCAGCAAGTTCCTCTTTGTTCGTGTAGAGATCCGCCTTGGCAATCTCTACAATATTCGGCAAACTCATTTAATAATGCAGATAAAGTTATCTTACCTCGAACGATGTACATGCTTACTTCGTTCGTTCAACGTGCTTACTTCGGTCGAAGTAAGTGCTTACACCGACCGAAGTAAGCAAATTTTGTTGGTGGAAAATCATTCATCGTCCTCCATGTCCAACAAATTGTTGCGTGTATTCTCAAGTGCCAGCGGACTGCCCACATAAGCCAGCTGCATCTCCTGGTGCAGCAGTTTCACACGTGAAGCCGCCTTGCCACGGTGGTATCGCCTTGATACCTCCGTGCTCTTGTCGGCAATATCCTCGCGAAGCTGGGTTGCCGATATGCCAAGAATGACCGCCATATCAGAGATTTTAAGATAGATGGAAACGTACTGTTCGATTTGGGATATTTTTGTTCTGTAAGCATCCCATGCGGGCCGTGTTGTATAAAACAAATAAGCCAAAGTCAATCTATCAGGACTTTGGCTTATTTGTTTTATACAATAGGGCCTATGGGATGCTCACCAAGGAACAGGAAATCAAGACTTACAGCAAACCATTGGGACGACCACCGAAACAGCAGCCCCCCTGATTTTGGTAGAGATGGCAAAGGCCGTCAGCGAGAGAAACGAAGTCGAATGTTCGTTCGACTCTGGCAAGAGAATATATCGTGCCAACAACATAAGAGCATAACGGCCAGAAACTGCGAGATGTTGGACTGGTATGTGCTACTTTGTCAAAAACGTGATGAAGTTCCTTAGGGAACTTTGTCTTTGCATTCGCCAAAGTTTGCGGTTCTTATGTTCAATATGGCGGATTACCCACTCCTACGAATTCTATTCAAATTGCGTTTGGAACTTTTTTCAGCGAACACTAATTAAAAACCAAAAACATACGAAGTGTGCACGCCTTATATATTTCAATGCACGACCCAGCCCAGCCTGCATTCATTCAACAGAATGGTCTAACAGATACGTCAACAAATAAAAACAGTCATGGGAGCAAGAAATGTCAATTACCCCGACTGATTTTTCTTACTCCCATGACTGGTTTCGCTGTCAAGTACAACCATTTAACGCGAGTTCGGGATAAGGATTGCGTAAAAAATAGGGTAAAGCGAGCTAATAT
>OIWM01003809.1_pt1 | contig 10510 bp, 7 predicted proteins | sample 1587451 | NCBI WGS metagenome assembly OIWM01 (sample SAMEA3888907, study PRJEB22519) | human gut metagenome | biome: human gut; feature: human-associated habitat; material: faeces | place: Denmark | collected 2011
GGGACCCGCCACCGTGATTATCGCGGGTATCGGGTCGGGCATGATCTCGACGGCTGTTCCGGTCCTGACGATCGGCGTGGCGATTATCCTCGCCTACCTTTGCGCCATCGGCTTCGACATGGAGCATATCATGTCTGCGCAGAGCATGTCGCTGGGCCTTTACGGCATCGGCATCGCCGCGGTCGGCATGCTCTCGACGCTGGGCATCACCCTCGCCACGGACGCTTACGGCCCGATCGCCGACAATGCCGGCGGCAATGCCGAGATGAGCGGGCTGGGACCCGAAGTGCGCAAACGCACCGATGCGCTCGACGCGCTGGGCAACACGACGGCCGCCACGGGCAAGGGCTTCGCCATCGGTTCGGCCGCGCTGACGGCCCTTGCGCTGCTGGCCTCCTATATCGAAGAGATACGCATCGGACTGCTGCACAACGGCGTGACGGCCCTCGACCTGCCCAACGGCACGACGCAGCTGGTCGAGAAGGCTTCGCTCCTCGATTTTATGGAGTATTACCACGTGTCGCTGATGAATCCGACGGTGCTGATCGGCGTGTTTGTCGGCGCGATGATGTCGTTCCTGTTCTGCGGCCTGACGATGAACGCCGTGGGGCGTGCGGCCCAGAGCATGGTGAACGAGGTGCGCCGCCAGTTCCGCGAGATCAAGGGCATCCTTACGGGCGAGGGCACTCCCGACTATGCCCGGTGCGTCGAGATTTCGACGCGCGGCGCCCAGCGCGAGATGCTGCTGCCGAGTCTGCTGGCTATCGCCGTGCCGGTGGTCGTCGGCTTGGTGTTCGGCGTGGCGGGCGTCATGGGACTGCTTGTCGGCGGCCTGAGTTCGGGCTTCGTGCTGGCCGTGTTCATGGCCAATGCGGGCGGCGCGTGGGACAACGCCAAGAAGATGGTCGAAGAGGGGCATTTCGGCGGTAAAGGCTCCGACTGCCACAAGGCGACCGTCGTGGGCGATACTGTGGGCGACCCCTTCAAGGATACGTCGGGTCCGTCGCTCAACATTCTCATCAAACTGATGTCGATGGTCGCGATCGTGATGGCGGGGCTTACGGTCGCCTTCCATTTATTCTGATTTTATAGGGCATCTTCGCACTTGCGCTCGCAGGGCACGAATGGGACGTATTCCGATACTACCCATCCGTGCCCCGCTTCGTTTAAGCACAAATCTGCGTCTCCAAAATCGAATAAAGTCTTTTGTCCTTTTATTTTTTCGACGTTCCGCTTTCGAGGATCGAGACGATGGAGTAGAGCGTGAAACAGATGGCGCCGAATCCCGACAGCACACGCGCCGGGACGAAGAATTTGGCCTGGAATGCGGCCTCCTCGTAGAGAAACGCCGCCAGGAACAGGCATGCCAGCGCCGTCAGCACGGGGATGATCGGAATGCGGTTGGCCAGCGGGAAGTCGGCGTGCCAGATTTTCGCCAGCAGAATCACCTTGCTCGAAATGCTCCAGCAGATCAGCGCCAGACCGATCAGCACGAATCCCACGAAGTTGATCGGATGGTCCCAATAGGCGAAAATCAGGATCAGCCCCAGCACGAATGCCAGCGAACCCATCGTCAGCACGAGTCCCGTCCATTTGCCTTTTTCGGCCATCGTGTAGCTGCCGCGGGCCTGGCGGGCGATGCTGGCGACCAGCGCGATGAGCGACGTGCAGACGCAGGCGATTCCGAACATCACGCTCCCGGCGACGATGTGTGCCGGAAGCGTTCCGCGCACATAGAGCAGGATGCACCAGACCCAGGCGATGGCGGCGATTGCCGAGACGATGAAGATCAGCAGCGACGACTCGGCGCGGGTGAATCCGGCCGGGTTGACCGAGAAGGAGTCGTCGGCGGAGTTTTTGGGAATCAGGCTGAAGCGTGTCGACGAGGTCGCCGCCGTGGCCACGCAGGCCGTGATCAGTCCCAGTCCGCAGACGACGTGTCCGGTGACCAGCGCGCCGGGCCAGTGCGAGGCGATGATGAATGCGCCGCTGATGAGCGTCAGCACGGCGAACGTGTAGCCGATCGCCGGGAAGAGGTACTTCGCCGCCGCCGTGTAGGTCCCGATGATCTGGCGGATGATCGTTGCGGCGGTGCAGTAGAGCGCGATGCAGATGGACCCGAGGTAGAAGACGACGGGACCTGCCGTCAGGCGCGCCGCGTCGGTTCCGGCCGCGAAAATATAGGCTCCGTAAGCGAAGCAGAAGGCGGCCATTGCGAGCGGAATGGCGCGGAAAAGGATGCTTATACCGTGATTCATAGGCTTGATTGTTTTCCGGACACCCTGCAAATCCCGCACCAACAAAATTTTTCGTATCTTTGGGGTCGTAACGATCCTTTTACCAGTCGGAAGGTTTTACGGAGTTGCGCGCGATTTTGTGTTGCGCCCCATTCGACTTTTTAGTATCTTTGTCCCTATGAAAAACATCGTTTTTGACCTTGGCGGAGTCCTTTTCGCCCGTGATAAAAGCAAGTGCACCCCCGAACTGCTCGAATTTTTCAGTTTTCTCCGCGCCCCGCGCATGCCGCTCTTCTGGGAGGAGTACGACCGCGGCACGTCGACGCTCGAAGAGGTGACCGCCACCATCAGCGGGATGACCGGCCGCCCCGTGGAGACCTGTGCCGCCGTCCTTCGGCTGGCCGTCGACCTGCAGGAACCCGTGAAGCCGACCGAACGGCTCGTCGGCGACCTGAAAGCGGCGGGCTACCGGCTCTACGTGCTTTCGAACATGTCGCGCGAGTTCATCGCCTTCCTGCGCCGTTTTCCCGTCTACCGGCTTTTCGACGGCGAGGTGGTCTCCTGCGAGGAGCACACCGTGAAACCCGAGCCGCGCATCTACGAGATTCTGCTCGAACGCTATGGCCTGCCCCCTCCGAGACGCTTTTCATCGACGACCGGGAGATGAACATCGAGGCGGCCGCCGCTCTGGGCATTCACGGCTTCGTCTTCGATCACCGCGATCCCGACGCGGCGTGCGACGCCCTGCGCCGGCGGTTGTTGCAATCGGACTGCATATAAACAAAAGGAAGAGACCGGCGCAACCCGGTCTCTTCCTTTTTGAGCCTCTTCCGGGAGATCAGTTGAAGGTGTAGCGGATGCTGAACATCGCCGACCAGGTCGAAATCGTGCCGGCGTACTTCGACCATGTGGGTTTGTTGAACGTGTAGGCGCCGTTCTCGTATTTCAGGATGTTGGTCGTACTGATCCGTTTGACGTTGCCCCAGTCGCGGTTGAGCATGTTGGCGATGTTGTTGACATCGAGTCCCAGCGAAATCGTGTTGCGCCGGCCTTTGACGTTGACGTAGAAGTCCTGCGAGAAGCGGAAGTTCAGCATGTGCTGCCAGGGCATCACGGCGCCGCCGCGCTTCGAGTATTCGCCGGTGTGCTTCGAGAGATAGTCGTCGTTCCGGATGAATTTCCAGTACTCCTCCCTGTTCTCGTCCGACGTGAACGGCATGCCGTCGAGTTCCTCGCGGGTCGGAATGTAGATCAGGTTCACCGCGCCGCGGTCGTTCGTCACGGGGTTCTGGTACTTGCCGCTCTGCACGTACATCGTGTAGGAGTAGCGCGAATAGGAGTACGAACCGATATATCCCTGGCGGAACGCCTCGTAGTAAAGCCCGAAGTTCGACGCGCCGCTCTTGTGCGCGAGGCGGTAGCCGACGTTGAGCAGGATGCGGTGGGGCGACACGTAGGATGCGTAACCCAGTTCGGGCACGTTCGAACCGTTCTTGTTGAACGTGTTGGTGCTGAATGCCGAGGTCACCTGGTCGCCGATGCCGTCGATCACGTTCTTGGCGCTCGAATAGGTGTAGGCAGCCATCAGCGAGAGACCGAAGCCCCAGCGTTTCGACACCTGAGCGGAAACCGATGCGTAATATCCGTCGATATCGGCGTTGTTGATCAGGTAAGGATTGATGGAGTATTTCTCTTCGGGATTCTTGTTTCTGATATTCTGGCTCTTCCATGCCTTGCGCAGAGCAGGTTCGCCCGGAAGCTGAATGCCTGCGGGGTTCTCTTCGATACCGAGTTTGGTTACGGTTACCGAGTTGAAATCCTTGTTGTAGATTCCCTCGATATTCAGGTCAACGTCACCCGGCAGTTTCAGATCCAGCGCCAGCGAGGTCTTCCACGTGGAGGGCATCTTGAGCTTCTTGTCCAGAATGGTAGGCTGCGTGTTGGCCGCCAGATCCTGCTGTTTGTAGGTGCCGCCGTAAATGTCCTTCAGCATGTCGTTGACGTTGGTGTGGAAGCTGGGCATGCGCGAATCGCCCTTGTAGAGCGAGAGTCCGTTCTGGATGCAGTTGCTGTTTCCGGCTACCGACACCAGCCATACGAACGGCAGACGGCCGTTGAAGACGCCCGTACCGCCGCGGAGAATGTATTTGCGTTCGCCGGTCATATCCCAGTTGAAACCTACGCGGGGAGCTACGGCCAGACGTGCTTTGGGCATGTCCGAGGTCTTATAGCCGCCGTAGTTGGCGAAAGCCTGCGTGAAGTCCTTGTTCTCGTTGTCGGAGATCGACGGATAGACCGGAACTTCGAAGCGCAGTCCGACCGTAGCCTTGAAACGCTCGCTGAAATTGATCTCGTCTTGCAGGTAGATCGAATACTGCATGTAGGTGAACTGGGGATACTCCTGAGCCAGTACGTCGTTGTTGCCGTGGGCGATACGGAACGCCAGCGGTTCGCGGTCGTTCTTGAAATCGTCCCATGTCTCATAGACGTAGTAGCCGGCGCCGCCCTGCAGGTAGCCGTTCTTGGCCACGTTGTGCTCGAACTGCAGACCGGCGACGAAACGGTTCTTGCCGACCGTATAGCCGATTTCGTCCGTCACGACGTGCGTGCTGACCTCGCGCAGGTTGCCGTACGTGAAGGGGTCGAGACCGAACGAGGCGTATACGGCGCGGTTGCCTTGGTATTCTTCCAGAATGTCTACGGTCGGGAAGAGCTTGCCGTCGTAGCTGCGCGGCTCGTACTGATGCGAGTAGGTGTAGCGCAGCGTGTTGGTCAGACGGCCTTCGAGGAAGCGCGAATTCAGCTCGGCGGCTACCGACGTGAAGTTCTGCTCCTGATAGTAGCGCGAATTCCCGAAATACATGGCGTAGACCGAGGTGCGGCCGTAAACGTCCTTGTCGTACACTTTGCCGGCGTTGAGCGGCGAAATGGACGACGACGGGGCCGACGAATACTTGTTCTGCGTCCGGGTGAACCGCACGTTCAGCGCGTGGTTGCGGTTGATGTTCCAGTCCACGCGTGCCATGAGCTTGTAGCCGGGCGTCTTCACCGAATAGTTCTGGTAGGCACCGGGGTTGTAGCCGTAGTTGTCGATCAGGAACCGGCTCATCTCGTCGAGTTTCGCGGTCGTCGGGCGGTTGTATTGCAGGGCTTTGCCGAAATCCTGGCTTTCGCTCGTGCGGGCCAGCCGGGAGTTGCCCGGCGTGGTGTTCCACTCGCGCTCGAAGTTGGCGAACACGAAGAGCTTGTTCCTGACGATCGGGGCGCCGACGCTGAATCCGAGCGTGTTGTTCCGCATCTCGCTCAGCGACAGTTTGCCGCCGTCGTACTTGTCGCCCTGAAGCTGGTCGCTCTTGGCGAAAACATATGCCGAAGCCTTGAATTCGTTGGTTCCCGACTTGGTTACGGCGTTGATCGCACCGCCCGTAAAGCCGCTCTGGCGAACGTCGTAGGGGGTGACCGATACCGACATCTGCTCCAGTGCGTCGAGCGAGATGGGCGATCCGCCTGCGGGCAGGTTGCCGCCGATGCCGAACATGTTGTTGAACGCCGCGCCGTCGACCGTCACGTACGACTGGCGGTAGTTGCCGCCGCCGATGGCCAGTCCCGAGGTGGTCGACGAGGCCTGCGGCGTGAGGCGCATGATGTCGTTCATGCTGCGGTTGACCGTAGGCATCAGTTCGATCTGCTCGTTGGAGATGCTGGTGACCGCCCCTGCGCGGTTGACGTTCATCGAACTGTTCTTGCCGTCGGCCGTGATGACCACGGCTTCGAGCTGCTGGCTGTCCTTGAGGAAAGCGTCGCGCTTGAGGGTCTGGCCCAGCGACAGCATCAGTCCCGGGAATTCGACGCTCTGGCAGCCCACGAACGAGAAGGTCACCGTGTAGGGACCTCCCGTGCGCAGTCCTTGCAGGTTGTAGCCGCCGTTCTTGTCGCTCACGGCGCCGTACTGCGTGCCTGAAGGGGTGTGCACGGCGATGACCGTGGCGCCGGCGAGCGGCTGTCCGTCGGCGTCGGTCACCGTGCCGTTCATTCCCGAAGTCGTCACCTGCGCATCGGCTGCGCAAAATGCGAAGACCGAGAGCATGAGAAGGAAAAATTTCTTCATAAACGTTGGTTTTTGTGAATAAGGGATTTTTTGGGGTTTCGTTGTAGATGGATCGTTTGTTTTCTTTTTCGCGGCGTTTCGGTTTCCGGATTCGGCCGTTTTGAGAAAACGGCGAGAGACATTCCCGTTGCAGGAACATCCCTCGTCAGTCGTATGTGTGTCCTGAAAGAGCTTTTCGCCAATCGTGGGAACTCATTTCCGGGGTGTCTGTGCAGACGATTTCGGCCATTCTTTCCATGACGCAAATATATATCAAATATTTGTGAGCCGCAATAGAATAGCGCAAATTTTCAGTCGACGATATTTCAACATTCCGGCCTCCCGGTCCGGAAGCCTGCGGCACGTTCCTTGCGCGGGGCCGGGGTATGCTTTCGGTGCGTGAAAAATACTGGCGTTATTCGCTTTTCGTGCTTATCGCGGGGCTGGGTCTCACGATCTTCGCCGAGCTGACGCCGTTTCTGGGCGGCTTGCTGGGGGCCGTGACGATCTACGTGCTGCTGCGGCGTCAGATGTGGTTCTTGAGCGAACGGCGGCGGTGGCGGCGGAGCCTTGCGGCGTCGCTGCTGCTCGGCGAGGCGATCTTCTTCTTCCTCGTTCCGATCAGCCTGATCGTCTGGATGGTCGTCGACAAAATCCAGGGCGTGGCCCTCGATCCGCAGTCGGTCATCACGCCCGTCCGGCACGTCGCCGGACTCATCCAGCAGAAAACCGGCTACGACCTCTGGTCCGAGAGCAACCTGCAATCGGTGCTGGGCTACCTTCCCAGGGCGGGGCAGTGGCTCGTGGGCGGCATCGTGAATTTCGCCGTCAACCTCGTCGTGCTGCTCTTCGTGCTCTATTTCATGCTGATCGGGGGCCTGCGCATGGAGACCTACTGCCGCGAAATCCTGCCGTTCGACCGCTGCGCGGCGCGCAGCGTGATGCGCGAAATCCACATGATCGTGCGCTCGAACGCCATCGTCATTCCGCTGCTGGCCGTCTCGCAGGGCGTGGTGGCCTATGTCGGTTACCTGGCCTTCGGCGTTCCCGAGCCGCTTTTCTGGGGCGTGCTGACCTGCTTCGCCACGATTCTGCCCATCGTCGGCACGGCCCTCGTGTGGCTGCCGCTGGCGGCCTACATGAGCCTCGACGGCAACTGGGGGCAGGGCGTCGGGCTGGTGATGTACGGCACGCTGGTCGTCACGCAGGTGGACAACCTCGTGCGGATGGTCATGCAGAAGAAGATGGCCGACGTGCACCCGCTCATCACCATTTTCGGGGTCTTCATCGGTCTGTCGCTCTTCGGCTTTATGGGCGTCATCTTCGGGCCGCTGATGCTGGCGATGTTTGTCTTCTGCGTCAATGTCTTCAAACGCAGATACCTCGACGGGCTTCCCGACCGGGAACTGTTCCAGCCCGGCGGCAGATCGGGCGGATGATCGTTCTGTTTCCCGTCTTTTTTACGGAAAGAAAGCGGCCGGGGCGTTTTTCCTGAAAATTCCCCGGAAAAAAGTTGCATATTCGTGAGGGTTTATTACCTTTGTTATTCGAATAACAATGGATTCGTGCCAAAGAACCCTTAAATGATATTACAAAATGGCGAGAAATCTCAAAATCAGAGACCTTACGTTGCGTGACGGCCAGCAGTCGTCCTTCGCGACGCGTATGAACCAGGAGCAGATCGACCGCTGCCTGCCGTTCTACAAAGATGCCAATTTCTATGCGATGGAGGTGTGGGGCGGCGCCGTCCCCGACTCGGTGATGCGTTATCTCGACGAGAATCCGTGGACGCGCCTCGAAACCATCCACAAGGCAGTGGGCGATGTCTCGAAACTCACGGCTCTTTCGCGGGGCCGCAACCTGTTCGGCTACTCGCCCTATACGGACGAAATCATCGACGGCTTCTGCCGCAATTCGATTCAGAGCGGCCTGGGGATCATGCGTATTTTCGACGCCCTGAACGACGTGGACAACGTCAAATCGACGGTCAAGTACGTCAAGCAGTACGGCGGCATCGCCGACTGCGCGGTTTGCTATACGGTCGATCCGAAATATCCCGAACCCGGTTTCTTCGCCAAGCTCATGGGCAAAAAAGGCCATGAGCAGGTCTTCACCGACGCCTATTTCCTCGACAAGGCCAAGCAGATGGCCGCGCTGGGCGCCGACATGATTACGATCAAGGACATGTCGGGTCTGATTCCGCCGCGCCGCGTCGCCACGCTGGTGCGCCTGCTGAAGAAGAACCTTTCGGTTCCCGTCGATTTCCATACCCATTGCACCCCGGGCTACGGACTGGCCTCGGTGCTCTCGGCCATCATCGCCGGGGTGGATGTCGTGGACACCAACTGTTGGTATTTCGCCGAGGGCACCGGAGCTCCGGCCATCGAACTGATCCACGTCTTTTGCAAGAAGCTGGGTATCGAGACGGGCGTCAATATGGAGGCCGTCGCCAAGATCAACACCCAGTTGCGCGACATCCGCAAGGAGCTCAACCAGTCGGTATTCGGCGCGGACAAACCCGAGCCCAAGGCGTTCACCCCGCTGACCGACAAGCTGCCCGCCGAGATCGACGCCCTGTTCGACAAGGCTATCGCGGCCGCCAAGGCCGACGATGAGGACGCTACGATCGACGCCTGCCGCAAGATCGAGGCCTATTTCGGCTTCCCGGCTCCGAACGAACTGGTGCAGAAGGCCGAGATTCCCGGCGGCATGTATTCGAACATGGTGGCCCAGCTCAAGCAGCTCAAGGCCGAGGAGATCCTGCCCCGCGCCATGGAGCTGATCCCTTCGGTGCGCCTGGCCGCGGGTCTGCCGCCGCTGGTGACCCCCACCTCGCAGATCGTGGGTGCGCAGGCCGTCAACTGCGCCCTCGACGAGAAGGCCGGACGTCCGATGTACACCAACAAGTCGTCGCAGTTCGTGGGCCTCGTGAAGGGCGAGTACGGCAAGACGCCGGTGAAGATCGACCCCGAATTCCGGTTCAAGATCTGCGGCGTGCGCGAGGAGACTCCTTACGACACCTCGAAATACCAGATGCAGCCCAATCCCGAGCTTCCCGAAGCCGGAGGCGTGAAGCTCGCCGCCGATGAAAAGGAGGTGCTGCTGCTGGAGTTGTTCCCGCTGGTCGCCAAGACGTTCCTGACCAATATGAAGGTGAAGGCCTACGAGGCTTCGAAGCCGGCCGAACCTGCCGCCAAGGCCGGGGAGACGCCCGCCGGAGAGACGCAGGCCGTGATCACGGGCAACGTCGTGACGGCTCCGCTGCCGGGCCGCATCATCGAACTCAAAGTGAAGGTCGGCGACGCGGTGAAGGCCGGACAGGAGGTCGCCGTTCTCGAAGCGATGAAGATGGAGAACGCCATCACGAGCGATTTCGCCGGTACGGTCAAGCAGATTCTGGTCCGTCAGGGGCAGACCGTGGCTACCGACGCCGTTCTGATGGAGATCGAATAACACGATCCATTCTTTCCGGGCGCCATTCCGTCCGCAGCGCCCGAATGCGTTGCGGACGGAACTTTTTTTCGGAGGCTTCGGTCGTGATCCCGGACGCTTCCGCGACGATGCTGCCTGCTGCATTGCAGTACGCTGCCCCGAGCGCATCGGCCGCCGCGCCTTCGAAATGGCGATGAAGCGCAGCAAGAAGGTCTGCTCGGTCGACAAGGCGAACGTTCTTGAGACCAGCCGTGTATGGCGCGAGACCATGCACCGCATCAAGGACGAATACCCGGAAGTCGAGTACACGGATATGTATGTCGACAACTGCGCGATGCAGCTCGTCCGCAATCCGGGCCAGTTCGACGTTATCGTAACCGGCAACCTGTTCGGCGACATCCTCTCCGACGAGAGCGCCGCGATTGCGGGCAGTCTGGGCATGATGCCTTCCGCCAGCCTGGGCAGCACGACGCGCGGCCTGTATGAGCCGATTCACGGCAGCGCTCCGGACATCGCGGGGCGCGACATCGCCAATCCGCTGGGCACGATTCTCTCCGGCGCGCTGCTGCTGCGCCACAGCCTCGGCCTCGAGCAGGAAGCCGCCGCAATTGAGCGCGCGGTTTCGCAGGTGCTCGACGAGGGCTACCGCACCGGCGATATTTTTGCCGCAGGCTGCACGAAGGTCGGCTGCACACAGATGGGTGATCTCGTCGCGGAACGGGTATAACGCGGGCTGAGCCCGCCTGCCCCTCCG
>OIWM01003817.1_pt1 | contig 10499 bp, 9 predicted proteins | sample 1587451 | NCBI WGS metagenome assembly OIWM01 (sample SAMEA3888907, study PRJEB22519) | human gut metagenome | biome: human gut; feature: human-associated habitat; material: faeces | place: Denmark | collected 2011
AACCTCTGGGGTACTCCCCGTTCTTTTCGTACAAGCGAAAAGAATAAATCCGTTCCCTCGCAGGGAGCTTCGAGGTTCTGCAAACCTCGATTCAGCTCGTCGCAATGGCGGCTTCGCACAAACAAACTTAAATCCTTCCGCCGCCCTGCGGCGGGCTTTTTCCTACTTTTTTTAAAGTACAAAAAGTAGGAAAAAACTTTGTAACTTTCCTTTCGGAAAGTTTGCCCTGCTGGGAGCTTCGAGGTTTTCCAAACCTCGAAGCAGCACACAAAAAGATTTCTTTCAAAATTATTCAAACCCCATTGACAAACCGCACATAAAGATGTATAATTAGATGACAAATAATATAAACAGCACTGATTCTGTGACATAACCGATACCATTCGGTTGAATGTACAAAAAACGTTTATCGCATACAAATAAAAAAATTTGTACGACCATGTCAAAGTCCTGTTTATGGGACACATTCCGGTGTATACTGAATACAGCATCAAAACAGAAAGAAAATTCGACTGCAAAATCAAAATAAAAAAAGAAACGCAGGGATGCCTATGGAGTATATCGCTCACATAAACGAGAATCACCAAATGCAAACAGTCAAAGACCATGTTTGCCGCACAGCCGAACGGGCGAAAGACTGCTTGAGCGGCTGCGGCCTGTCCGAAACCGCCTATTTGGCCGGTATTTTGCACGACATGGGAAAGCTCACGCCAAGCTTTCAAAAATACATCCGTGAGCCGGATGCCTTTGCCAAAGGCTCGGTGATACATACCTTTCAAGGGTGCAAATATCTGCTTGATACCTATCACAAAGATTCACCTGAAAACATCTTTGCTTCCGAATTGTTAGCCTATGCGGTCGGCGCCCACCATGGACTGTTCGACTGTGTGGATGATAACGGAAAAATCGGCTTTGCGTATCGGTGCGAAAAAAGCGATATGGCATATGACCAAGCATTGCAGAACTTTCACGAAGAGATCTTGCCGCAAAATGAGCTTGACAGCCTCTATCAAAAAGCCCAAGCAGAGCTGACGGAAATCGTTCAGAAAATCGATACGCGGTACGCCGACGACGCCGCATATGCCTTTCAGATCGGCCTTACAGCACGGCTTATCTTGTCGGCAGTGATCGAAGGCGACCGCGCGGACACGGCGCGGTTTATGAGCGGAATCGCTTCCGAATCTGCACGCACGGAAACGGAACGTTCGGCTGTTTGGCATGAGCGGCTTGCCTTTATGGAGCAAAAGTTAGCGGCATTTTCGAATCACACACCCATCAACCTGGCAAGAAGCACCATTTCGGACAAGTGCAAAGCGTTTGCCGAAAAGCCAAAAGGCATTTATCGCATGAACCTGCCGACCGGTGCCGGAAAAACGTTAAGCTCCTTACGTTTTGCGCTTGCGCACGCAGAAAAATATGCCATGAAGCGCATCATTTTTACCGCGCCGCTTCTTTCGATCCTCGAACAAAACGCCAAGGTCATCCGTGATTTTGTCGGCGACGACAGCCTCATTCTCGAACATCATTCCAACGCGGTCAACACAAACACGGACACCGCAGAACTGGATAAACGCGAGCTTCTTGTGCAAAGCTGGGAGGCGCCCATCATCCTCACAAGCATGGTTCAGCTGCTAAACACCCTGTTTGACGGAAAAACCACCTCGATCCGACGCTTTCAGGCACTTTGCGACAGCATCCTCATCATCGATGAGGTTCAGACAGTACCGTCCAAAATGCTGTCCATGTTCAATATGGCCATCGAGTTTTTGGCGGAGGTGTGCGGCGCTACCGTGATTTTGTGTTCCGCGACCCAGCCGTGCTTTGAAAAAACGCTCCATCCGCTCCAAAGCGTGCCGGAAGATATGCTTGAGCCGAACGGAAAGCTGATGGACGTGTTCCGGCGAAACGAAATCCGGTCTTTGGGGCAGACCACGCTTGAAAAGCTTCCCGAAACAGTCGGCCGCTTGCTTGAACACAGCCAAAATGCGCTCGTCATCTGCAACACCAAAAAAGAAGCTGCAAATTTGTATAACGCGATGAAACAAACCGGCCTAAAGCTGTTTCATCTGTCGGCCAATATGTGCATGAACCACCGTCGGAACGAGGTTGAGAAAATCAAGACTGCGTTGAAGCAAAACGAAAAAATGTTATGCATTTCCACGCAAGTCATTGAGGCCGGTGTGGATATTTCGTTTGAATGCGTACTTAGGCTTTCAGCCGGAATGGATAACATCGTGCAAGCCGCAGGACGTTGCAACCGCAACGGAGAAGCAAAAGAGCTTCGCCCGGTTTACACGATAAACTGCACGGATGAACGCTTAGGCAATCTGCCGGATATCCGACGCGCCAAGGACGCAACCCAAGACCTTCTCTATCACTATGCCCAAAATCCGGACAGCTTTCAGAATGCCTTGGATTCCGATCGCTCGATCCACTATTATTACGAAAGCCTGTTTGGGGCAATGAATGGGGATTTGCAGGATTATCCCGTAAAAACGCCGCGGCTGACACTGTTTGACATTCTGTCGATCAATCGAAAATATGCCGATGATTCGTGCACCGGTGTGGAAAATTACGCTCTGCACCAAGCCTTCAAAACCGCAGGACGCTTGTTCAAGGTGTTTGAAGAGAATACGGCGGATGTCCTTGTCCCGTATGGGAAAGGTGCCGAGCTTATTACGGCACTGCAAAATGCCGACAGTCTTTATACCGACAGCCGCATGGCCTTCTTATTAAAACAAGCCGCAGGCTATACCGTTTCCGTCTATGACACAGAGCTGCGGAACTTACTGCAAATGGGAGCGATCGAGCCCATTTGCGACGGTGCGGTGTATGCGCTGCGCAAGGAATACTATGATGATGCGTTCGGCTTGACTAGGCAAGCCGGGTCGCTCGATTTTATGGAGGTGTGAATGTGAAGAATACCAAATACCCAAACAACGTCGAATTTCTCGTCTATGGGGATTACGGGCTGTTTTCGGACCCGATCTTACGTGTCGGCGGCGAAAAATGCACCTATCAGATTCCAACGTATGAGGCTCTCAAAGGAATCTTACATTCGGTGTATTGGAAACCGACGATTTTATGGGTGATCGACAAGGTGCGCGTTCTGAATCCCATACAGACAGAGGTCAAAGGCATCCGAACGCTCAAATACAACGGCGGCGGCGACCTCAGCTATTACACGTACCTAAAAAACTGTGCCTATCAGGTGCAGGCGCATTTTGAATGGAACGAGAATCATCCGGAGCTTGCCGGCGACCGCAACGAAAACAAGCATCACGAGATCGCCAAAAAGATGATCCGCAAAGGCGGCAGACGAGATGTTTTCTTGGGCACAAGAGAATGTCAGGGCTATGTGGAGCCGTGCGTTTTCGGTGAAGGAGCGGGCGCATATGACGCGATTCCGGAACTAAGCTTCGGACTTATGTATCACGGCATTACCTATGCCGACCAAGCGCACGGTGAGGACTTCAAAAACAAAATGACCGTGAATTTCTGGTATCCGGTCATGAAATACGGCGTCATCGAGTTTCCCGAACCGGAAGATTGCCCGGCGCACAAAACCATACGCGAAATGTCCGTGAAAACGTTTGAAAACGATATCGACTTTATCGGCTTGAAAGAATTCGGGGAGGTGAATTAAATGGGATTGTTCCAAAAGGCCGTGGAAACCTACGATGCCCATGCGGCTCTGGTCGGCGAGTACCATGAGAATGCCGAACCGCTTGCACCGATTGGACATATTTTGACCAAGGCGACCGTGGAAATTACGCTTTCGAAAGACGGAAGCTTTCTGTCGGCAAGGGCTGTCGGCAAAGAAGAGCCGAAAATTCTCCTTCCGGTTACCGAAAAATCGGGCGGCCGAAGCTCCGGGTTAGAGCCGCATCCGCTATGTGATTATCTGAAATATATTTCACCGGCAAATGCCAAGGCAAACGAACTGTATGTGCAAGGCCTTCAAAAATGGGCGGAATCGGCATACGGGCATCCGTTTTTGAACGCGATCCTTACTTATGTGAAATCCGGCACTGTTCTTGCCGATTTGGAAGCGTGCGGCATTTTAACGCCAAGCACCAAAGACGGCGGTGAAAAAGAATTCGTCTGTTGGCGCGTCATCGGTTATGACGGCGAAGAACCGTGCTGCTCAAAAAACAAAAATCTGATGAAAGCCTTTGAACACGTGTATTTGGACGAGCTTTCCCGGCGAGAGCAATCGTTTTGCATGATTGAGGGAAAGAAGACCGCCATTGCTTTGCAGCATCCGAAAGGCGTTGTTTCGCTGAACGGCAATGCAAAACTGATTTCGGCAAACGACGGTGCCGGCTTTACGTACAGAGGGCGTTTTTTGGACGATGCGCAGGCGGCCGGAATCGGCTATGTCGCTTCGCAAAAAGCGCACAATGCCTTACGCTTGTTAGCGTCCACGCAAGGCGTGCGGGAATTCTGCGGAACACGTATGTTTATCTGTTGGAATCCCCAAGGCAAGAAAGTGCCGCAGCCCATGCGCGCGTCCGGCAGACGGTCGGAGAACCCCCTCGTCAAGCCGAGCGATTACCGGGAGGAACTCAAAAAGGCGTTATACGGCACCAAAGAAGAAATTCACCTAAAAGCGACCGATATGGCTGTTTTGGCATCGTTTGACGCCGCGACAACGGGACGGTTGGCCGTGACATACTATAACGAGTTTTCACTGGAAGCTTTCATGGATCGCATGAACCTGTGGGAGCAATACTTCTGTTGGTATAACGGGCCGTTCGGAATCCAATCGCCGCATTTGTTTATGGTCGTTGATTGTGCGTTCGGCACTGAACGTGCGAATCTGTTGGAAACCGACAGCAAAATAAAGCCACAGCACCTGCAAAAACTATTGAACTGCAAGGTGAGCGGCGGCGTTTTTCCGTCGGATATCTTGAAAGCCTTAGTGAACCGTGCATCGTCACCGCAAATTTACAGCGAAAGCAATTGGCGAAAAATCGTCTATGTCGCGTGCGCGGCCATACAAAAATATAACTATGATACACATAAAGGAGGAAATGAAATGGCATGGGAACTTACAACGGCGAACCGCAGCTTCCAATACGGCCGCTTGCTCGCCGTCATGGAGCGTGCGGAGGCGGATTATTATCAAAAATCCGGTGAATCGCGGCAGACAAATGCAATTAAATTCCTGTCGGAATTCTGCCGCAGACCGTATCACGTGTTTGAGCGTGTCAACAAACAGTTGGAGCAAGCGTATCTGCCGCGTATCACGGCTTTTCAGCGTGATCGGTATCACCGCATGGTCGGCGAGATTTTTGAAATCTTAAAAGAATTTCCGCAAGAAGATTTGACCAAACCCTTAGAGGATCTGTACCTTATCGGCTACGAATTGCAGCGCAATGCCTTTTTTACCAAAAAAGAAACGAATGAACCAAATGAAACGGACGTAGAAAGAACGGAGGAATAAACCATGTCTGAACTCAAAAACAAAATCGATTTTGTCGCACTTGTCTCTGTCACCAATGCCAACGGAAACGGCGATCCGCTCGGCGGAAATCATCCGCGAACCGATTATAACGGCTACGGCGAAATTTCGGATGTATGCATTAAACGGAAAATTCGCAACCGTATGCAGGATTTGGGACACAGCATTTTTGTGCAGTCGCAGGAACGCGCGGATGACGGATGCACCAGCCTCAGCGAAAGAGCTCAAAATGCGATGAAGGCTCTCAAAGGCAACGAAGAACAAGCCAAAGCGGCTTGCGAAAAATGGATGGACGTGCGTGCGTTCGGACAAGTCTTTGCGTTCAAGGGCGACAAAAAGGAAGGCATTTCGATCGGCGTCCGCGGCCCGGTTTCGATCCATCAAGCCGTCAGCATTTCGCCGGTGGAAATCGAACATATGCAGATTACGAAAAGCGTCAACGGTGAACCGGGCGAGAAAAGGTCCTCCGACACCATGGGAACCAAGCATTTTGTGCGTTTCGGCCTTTATAAGATCAAAGGCTCTGTCAACGTGCAGTTAGCACAAAAGACCGGCTTTTCCGAAGAAGATGCAGCTGTTTTGAAAGAGTGCCTTCGCACCCTGTTTGTCAACGATGCGTCCGCCGCACGTCCCGACGGCTCGATGGAGGTCGTGAAGCTATATTGGTGGGAACACAACTGCAAAGACGGTCAATATTCGAGTGCCGTCGTTCACCGCAGCGTACACGTCGAGCAGAAAAATCCAAATGAGCTGCCGCGCAGCGTCGAGGATTATGTCATCACCGTGGATGCCTTAGACGGCCTTGTGCCGGAAATCATCGATGGCCTATAAAGAATCAGAGTATCTGCAGGTATCCGGCATCCAACACTATCTGTTTTGCCGGCGGCAATGGGCTTTGATTCACATCGAAAACCAATGGGCGGAAAACGTCTTGACCGTAAGCGGCAATATCCTGCACGAAACCGCCCATTCTGCCGAGCGGCCGACCAAACGCGGTGATGTCATCATCACCTACAGTATGCCGGTGTTCTCGCCGACTTTAGGCGTTTCGGGAATGTGTGACGTGGTCGAATTTCATAAAGACCCAAACGGCACCGTCATCAATGGCTTTGACGGACGTTTTGTGCCGTATCCGATCGAATACAAACGCGGTTCGCCCAAAGAGGATTCTTCGGATATCTTTCAGTTATGCACCCAAGCTCTTTGCCTGGAACAAATGCTGTGCTGCGATATTCCCAAAGGTGCTTTATACTATGGCGAAACGCGCAGACGGTTGGAAGTCGTGTTTACAGATGAGCTTCGAAACCGCGTAACCGACACCTTGAAGGAAATGCATGATTTGTATAAGCGCGGCTATACGCCCAAAGTCAAACCGACCAAAGCCTGTCGGTCGTGTTCGCTGCAGGAGCTGTGCCTGCCGCAGCTGATGCGCACGATATCTGTCAAAACGTATATTGAAAACAGCCTGAAGGAGATACCATGAAACACCTGTTAAACACGTTGTTTGTGACCTCTGAGGATGCGTATCTGACGCTGGACGGAGAAAATGTCGTCGTCAACCGGGAAAAAAGCGAAGTCGGCCGGTTTCCGTTGCATAACCTGTGCGGCATCGTCTGTTTTTCCTATGCCGGTGCTTCGCCATCCCTCATGGGTGCTTGCGCCGAACGCAACGTCGCCTTGTCTTTTTGCACACCGCGCGGACGGTTTCTTGCCAAGGTCAACGGTATCACCGGCGGCAATGTGCTTCTTCGCCGCAAACAATACCGTCTTGCCGACGATGAAGAAAAAAGCTGTTTCATTGCAAGAAATATGATTTACGGCAAGCTCTATAACGCAAGAAGATCCATCGAACGCACCAAACGGGATCATAAAGAACGGATCGACCGTGAAAAATTCGCAGCGTCCTCCGATACGATAAGCAACCTGTTTCGCAGTGTGTTGAAGGAGACTTCCTTAGATTCCTTGCGAGGCTTCGAAGGCGTTGGAGCAAATGCCTATTTCGATGTTTTTGACGATATGATTTTGCGGGATAAAGAGCAGTTTTATTTTCGCGAAAGGAATCGAAGACCGCCGCTCGATAAGGTGAATGCCTTGCTGTCCTTTGCGTATAATCTGCTTGCGAATGACTGCGCTTCCGGGTTGGAAGCGGTGGGCTTAGATTCCTTTGTGGGCTTTCTGCACCGCGACCGTCCGGGAAGAACGTCTTTGGCTCTTGATTTGATGGAGGAGTTGCGTCCTTGCATGGCCGATCGGTTTGTGCTTTCCGCGATCAATAATAAGAGCATACAGACAAAGGATTTTCAAACCGCCGAAACCGGAGCTGTCTTGCTGACCGATGATGGCCGCCGGAAATTCCTGAAATCTTGGCAGGAGCATAAGCAGACGGTAATCACGCATCCGTTTTTGAACGAAAAAGTGCCATGGGGACTCGTGCCATATGTACAGGCACTCCTTTTGGCAAGATTTATCCGTGAAGACTTAGATGCCTATCCGCCTTTCTTGTGGAAATGAGGAAAAATCATGCTTGTATTGATTACCTATGACGTAAATACGGAGGATGCACTCGGCAGAAAACGCCTGCGGCAGATTGCCAAACAGTGCGTGAATTACGGACAACGCGTTCAGAATTCCGTGTTTGAGTGTATCTTGGATGCAGCCCAGTGCGTGCTGTTAAAGCATAAACTGCTTTCTATCATGGATAAAGACAAAGATAGCCTGCGATTTTATTATCTCGGGAATCACTATCAAACAAAGGTTGAGCATTACGGAGCGAAAAAGTCGTATGAAGCGGAAGGCTTTTTGGCTGTCTGATGCGAACCATAAGTGAACATAAAATACCGGGGAGGTTCGCGCAAAAAAGCGTGAACAAATGAACAAAATTCTTGCTCGTTTCGCGATCATACGCGCACAAAACGCAAACCGAATCGGTAACATTGTTTGCTTTGTATAAAAATTGCATATTTTTTTGTGCAGTTTTGCTGTCCCACTCCCCACGGAGTGGGTGGATTGAAATTTGTCCTCATATGGTATAATATACACGTAAACAGTCCCACTCCCCACGGAGTGGGTGGATTGAAATGTCTCAATTTTAGGGGGTTGCCGCCCGTTTCCGGTCCCACTCCCCACGGAGTGGGTGGATTGAAATAAACGTCAAGGTTTATGGGTTATATGAGAGCATCAGTCCCACTCCCCACGGAGTGGGTGGATTGAAATTCCATTCTGTTATAAGCTTTGGGTTCGGACGTCCGTCCCACTCCCCACGGAGTGGGTGGATTGAAATACTTGTCAAGGTTCGACATCTGGGCGGCTCTCAGTCCCACTCCCCACGGAGTGGGTGGATTGAAATAGCTTTTAAGGAGGCAAGTTGCTCGTCTATTTGCGTCCCACTCCCCACGGAGTGGGTGGATTGAAATGGCGGTTTTGGTGGCAATCGCGGCGACCGTAACGGTCCCACTCCCCACGGAGTGGGTGGATTGAAATTTTTTCTTTTGCGGCAATTTTACATTGACTTGTAGTCCCACTCCCCACGGAGTGGGTGGATTGAAATCTTTTCCGCGATTTCTTCCGGAAGCGATCCTGTGTCCCACTCCCCACGGAGTGGGTGGATTGAAATCAAAAATGACGCTTGACGGCCTTGCGGATTATTCGTCCCACTCCCCACGGAGTGGGTGGATTGAAATAAGCTCCGGTCACCCGGAGCTTGAGCAGCTTATGTCCCACTCCCCACGGAGTGGGTGGATTGAAATGTGACCGTCGGCAGCACACCGACGGTCATTTCTGTCCCACTCCCCACGGAGTGGGTGGATTGAAATAAACCGTTTTCCACGTCAGCTATCTTGCTCTTTAGTCCCACTCCCCACGGAGTGGGTGGATTGAAATGCACAAAAAGTCCAAACCCAAGACATAAATATTGCGTCCCACTCCCCACGGAGTGGGTGGATTGAAATTCCTCCGGCGCGACAACCTTGCTGACAACATGCTTGGTCCCACTCCCCACGGAGTGGGTGGATTGAAATATCGATAGCAAATCCGACGTAGTCTTTTATGACTTGTCCCACTCCCCACGGAGTGGGTGGATTGAAATAACCACTCTTTCTTGCGTTTCCAAAAAGGCAAAGCGTCCCACTCCCCACGGAGTGGGTGGATTGAAATCATAATGTGCTGATAGACATTTTTTAACATATTAGTCCCACTCCCCACGGAGTGGGTGGATTGAAATGCCGACTTTAATAATCGCCAACGCGCCACCCTCGTCCCACTCCCCACGGAGTGGGTGGATTGAAATACGGCACTTGAAAACGAGCGCAAGCGCGTCAAAGTCCCACTCCCCACGGAGTGGGTGGATTGAAATGCCGTCGACTATATAGCCATATACGCCGACTGTAAGTCCCACTCCCCACGGAGTGGGTGGATTGAAATGCGTGCCCTCTGTCAAAACGGTTTGACCTATCGGTCCCACTCCCCACGGAGTGGGTGGATTGAAATCACACACCATGCCAGTAACCAGTCTAAAAACTCTCGTCCCACTCCCCACGGAGTGGGTGGATTGAAATTAAAATCGTATTCTTCCGTGTGCAACCATTTTTCGTCCCACTCCCCACGGAGTGGGTGGATTGAAATTAAATGTTATCGCTGTGCTTAACAATCCGGATTTGTCCCACTCCCCACGGAGTGGGTGGATTGAAATTATTATAGGAGATAAAGGAAAATGGACAATCAGAGTCCCACTCCCCACGGAGTGGGTGGATTGAAATGACTGCCAATGACACGGTACTCGCATTTGCTCCGCGTCCCACTCCCCACGGAGTGGGTGGATTGAAATATTTGTCGCCGAATCATCACTTGTCGGCACACCGTCCCACTCCCCACGGAGTGGGTGGATTGAAATGCCCTCCTCCGGCGTGAGAGTGCGCACATTTTGGTCCCACTCCCCACGGAGTGGGTGGATTGAAATGGGCGTGAAGGTGCTATGCATTGCATCCGCATCGGTCCCACTCCCCACGGAGTGGGTGGATTGAAATTCTGGGACGTG
>OIWM01003818.1_pt1 | contig 10499 bp, 13 predicted proteins | sample 1587451 | NCBI WGS metagenome assembly OIWM01 (sample SAMEA3888907, study PRJEB22519) | human gut metagenome | biome: human gut; feature: human-associated habitat; material: faeces | place: Denmark | collected 2011
CACCGCATCCCGGACGGTCTCATTCAAGCAACTGAACGGAATCTACATCAAAGAGAGAAGCCGTGGAGTATACTGTTGTTCACTGGCGATGAAGTCCGGTGACTTCCAGATCTGCCGCCTCATTGAGGAGGACTTCTGGGGGTTGGTGGCAGGCAAAACCTTCAATATTGTTGTCGATGAATCGACCAGAAAGATTCTGCCCTCTGGCCAGAACACGGCAAAGGAAACTGTTGAACTACTTTTCAATGAACTTGATTCCGGCAATGAAGCCATATTGAGCGAGATAACGGTATTGGCTCCATGCTATCAGATGATTGAGATCTGAGTGTGAGCATGCAGGACCTCCATATGGTGAGACAGTCCGATGCATAAAAAGCTGGCAGCGGTATATCGCCCCAGCTTCGAGAAAGCCGCCCTTCAGCCCGAACGGGGAATTATATACATCTCCCTCGTTGGCTTTCTAAATGCAAATGATATGATGATTTATAAAATACTATAATTCATTATAAATCAACTATTATATTCGTGGCGGTAAATATGCATTAACCGCCACGTTATTATTTCATCTTAACCTTCATCTGTAGAACAATAAGACTGACACGGTTTCTAACAGACAGCTTATCGAATGTCTACACTCACAACAGTAGAGTCCTTAAGGAAACAAGGCGATACAATTAATATCTTCCTATGATAATGTCAACATAAGGAGAGAGTCCAGCGTTGTCTATGCTGATGTCATCAACTGGCAGCCCAAAAACGTTTCGCGACCTGGAAATTGTGTTGTAATGTCCCTGCAAGGCCTGACCATAGATAGCAATTGATTCAATTTCGCCATTGATGCCTGGGCTGAACAAGTAACTATTGACCAATGCTCCGTTAGAATATACGTTCAAGAATACACCATCAACCTGTATATTGCCAGTTCCTACCTTTTCGACTACATATTGTGGATAATTGGTCTTGAATCCGCGGTAGACGTTATCTATCATCTGCCTGCTTTTCTGGTTCAAAGAGAGATACATAGTGAATGTTATATATGATTAATATTCTGGTATATGAAGCACGCTCTGCAACTGTTCAAATGTACGGAAACGAGCCATGTTCTCGGCAAGCATATTCACCCAACTAGCTCCCTGCTTGGGACTCAACTTGCTGTTGAAATAATTGACCATGGCCTGAGCAATAGCGCGTCTAGAATACTTTCCTTGCTGGTCCATCTGGTTCAACAAGGGATATGCAGCCTTCAAGAAGTCAACTGTATTAAGCCTTTGCTTCACCATTGCTACTTGGAAATAATACACCATATCTAGGGTCAGTTCCAATTCTTCCACAGCATCGCCAGGCAATGTATCTGAGGTACTCCTTGCTCCTCCAGCAAAGTCCTTGTAATACTTCTTGAAACACTCCTTGAAAAGGGTGTCATACGAACATGGAATGCTGCTGGCAGCAATATATGCTTTCGCCAAAAGTGCAATTGTCCATGCAACACCTTCTTCATCCTCGACATTATCAATCTGATTCAAAACGTTCTTCTGACAAAGCAGCACGATAAAATCAGATATATCATTCATTGGCAGATCAACTTTCCCGTCTTGTTGGAACACCTGTTTAAGGTGATTGATTACACCGTTGGCCTGCGGGTCCATACTGAGGCCTCTGTATGAGGATGTGCAATATATTGTTGCCTCCGCATCTATTCCATATTCAAATCTTGGCATATGTGTTATTAATTATCGATAAAAAAATTCCGTCTAAAGTAACTATTCAGTTATGTTGTCCTGCAGATAAGTATATGCCTTGATGAGCCCTTTAGTAATTGACTGTCCACCCATCTCCAGAATAGCGAACATCGAGTTTTCGCTAAGGCTGCTGATAAGATCAGGCAACACTACACCTGCATTCATCTCGAAAATCATGTAATCAAGCATAGAGTGGCCCTCCTCCCAGAAGTCTGTGTGCCATCCATATCCACATTTCTGCCAAGCCATGAGAAGAGGGTTCTTATACATCTCAATAACCGCGGAAAAACGGAATGACTCCTTCGCGTCACCGGGGAAGTTCTTGCCCAAATCATCAAGTATTCCGATGAGCCTGCGAAGCTCCTTTTCGCTCGGCTTATTATGATCAGCAACAGGTTGAGATAGCATCTGCCTTTTCAGGTCTTCATACCTCTCAGTATCTATGACCGTTTCATCTATATCTCCGCTGTCAATTGACCAGTCAACATCGTCAAAGTTTTCTGCTTCAATAGCATCCATGATGCTTCGGAGGTTCCCCTGGCCTAGGAAATCCCTATCTATTCCTCTGAGAATCGACCTCTCGATTATACCGTCCAACGATTCTATGCCCTTATTGGCAATATGATATGCCAAATTGTAGTTGCCTAGCTTGTAATTACACAGCGCGATATAATGGCAGTACTTTGGATATAGCATAGACGGGCCTCTGTGAGCATAATCACGCTCACGTCTCTCACACTTGAGAGATTCCACAAAGAGCTTCAAGGATTCAAGAATAGCATCAGTCTTCTTGATATCACCTTCCAAATCTGTGTCGTCAAAGATCTCATTCTTTGAGAAAATCTCAGCAGCCCACTTGAAGAGTGCCTCTGAGTTATAGGACCTGGACTGCTTCAGCATGGCTATTATCTTTGATGCTGATACTATAGTATCTGTAGGATCATCAATTTTCTCACCTACGCTGAGCACGCGTCCATAGAATTCTATGATCTTATATCCGGATCTTCCTGACACGGCAAAACGGATGTATGCAATGTCATCTCCATCCTCTGATGGGAAGATGTTACATATAGAAGGAACCTGTCCTTGATGGCTGATGTCAAAATATTGTAGCCTGTCGCTAAGTATCTCTTGTTCTGGATCCTGATAGTAAAATTCAACTACCGGAGATAATGGCAGCTCATCCGCGCCTTCTATAATGAACTTGGTTTTCAGATCAGAAGAAATTGCCTTTACAGTAACCGCACACATTCCCTGGTCAAGGCATTGTCCTGCCTCCCATATTTCATAACGGTCCGCTGAATAGACTATATTCTGTCTGTAGAAATCCATTTGGCTGATAGTTTGGTGTCTTAATTTGGAAATTTAACACAAATATACAGAAAATTGCTGAATAGCCCTATAAAAATGACCTCGGAATAATCAATAAGGGCATGTTTTTGTATATTTGTGACTACAAAACCCCCTATAATGAGCAGGTTCGGACGATTCACGGCAGCAATAAAAATAATCTCCAACTCCAACACCTTGGTTAACGGTATACCAGCAAACAGGAGTGAGTGGGCTAAAAGAGGTTTCACCTTCCCAAAGGTCGGGATGGTGGGAGAAGTCATGAATGCAAACGGCATTCAGGTACTCAAGATCTGCGATAACTTTTATGTACCTTTCTCCGGTGAGATTGAGGAAGTATCGGAGGCCGAGTTCCTAAAAGACCGATACAGTCCCAATTCTGGCGAATACACGTCCAACAGTATCGAGCATGAACTCGATTATCTCAAAAAGCGATACATGGGGAAAAAGGCCATGAGCCCAAGCCTGATGGAATCGCGGATCAATTTCATTTATCGCGACACATATCTTACTGCAAAGTCTAATATGGGAAGAGAGGCTGACACTCAGATAAGGAGTATGACCTCTGAACTGGAAGCTCTTCCAATATATGACTTCAAGTATGAGGATGCTGTCGAAAAATTCGCTCAACTCATTACTGCAGAGTTTTCCGTAGCCGGTATCAACCCTGATGATGAAAAAATGGTGTCCCTGTGGGTTGGTTTACACGCAGAGTCATATGTCAAAGCTATGGAATCATTCAAGAGCTACGAGTTCAAGACAGTCTTCAGGGATATATACAAAGCTTACTTGTTGTCGCAATAGAATATGATACGTTTTGATGCAGATGAACTGATTTCGATGCTCCGAAGCAACGGGGTCGACAGGCTGTACCATGTAACAGAGGCATCTAACTGGGACAACATTAAGAGATTCGGTATTTTCTCCGCCCAGCTCATCAGTCAGAAGAATGTCCCTGACGTATGTAACGGATCGGACAGGATATCGCAGATAATATCACAGAGGAAAGGACTCGACCGCTATGTCCACCTCTCCTTCTCAAACACCCCGTCATCATTGCCAAGGGCTTTTGAGAAAGGGTATCTGGGCAATCTCATTACCCTGGAGATATCTCTGGATGTCTTCAATGAGGGAGACACGGCTGTTGCATCATTGGACCCGTTGGACGACAATTCGACCCTACTCTCTGAGATATCACAGATAGCAGCCATAGACTTCGAGGCTGCGAAGGATGGTGCGACATATGTCGCAGAATCACCTTCAGAAAAGGCAAAATCCGGAGCTTCGGTCCTTGTCCCGGGAGTGGTGCCAAGGACCTATATTCTTAACGCAGATGAAATAGATGCCGAGATCCGGAGAAAGGCAGCGGACGAGGAGCGCAGGAAAGCGGTCGTTCTTCTTGTGGATCTGACTTCAACGATGGACGGCAGTGTCTCGCTGAGAGGACGTTCATATGACTCGTGCGGAGATGCAGCGCGCTCTCTGGCCAATGACGTCGTGACACAGCTGATGAACAGTGCGATCACACGTTCTGCCGTCAGGGATGATGTTGATGTGTTCATGTTCGCTTATTCTGACAATGCAGAATCATTGTGGGAGATTCCTGCAGGTGAATCAGGCATAAAAACCTGCCCTCAGCTGTATCGGGAAATGATAATGAGGATTGAAAAGGAAGGAGCCCGCCCTTGCTGGTCCAAGAGTATCAAGCCTCATGGACATGCAAACCTCGCCCATGCGATCAGGATGATATCGCAGGTCGTGGAAAGATGGAGCTTCGAACATCGAGGATGCATCAAGCCACTGGTCGTACATGTCTCCAACGGCAAGAGCGTCCTCTCCAATCTGCTTTCCGTTTCAAAGGAACTTAGCATACTGAGGGACAGCAGCGCATATCTCTGGAACTACATGATATGCGAAGACATATCCGTTGTCAGCGCACTGACTTCATCCGATGACCTTGCGAGACTCGGCAAAGAGGGCGAGGCACTCTTCAGCATGTCGGCAGAAGCCAGGGGGCCTCTTGTAAGAGCATACTGCGAGCTTGCGGGACGCAGCGCATCTGACAACAAGAAAGCAATGCTGGTCAACAGCGACCTTGCATTGCTCATATCTGCGTTCCTGGCTCTTTAGTCTAGACTATATCGGGTTTGTAAGGATCAGGGTGTAATAATAATCACCGTCATCTCCTTCCGGATTGAAAATCATGCATGCGATCAGCCGCCCCTTCTGACGGGTGATGCTGAAGAGCGACACATTCCCGATTCTCGGATATGGCTCAAGAGTGGCGGACTCGTAGTTGTCCTGCGTCGTATAAGTGTAGGAGCCGCTGATTGTCTTGTCTCCATCAATGAAACCTGACCGTCTCAGGTCATCGAACCGAAGAAAGGATACCGTGGTGTTTCCACCCTCCCTGCTGATAACTACACGTCCCGGGAAATCCGGCATCTCACCGTATCTTCCCACGTCCGTAGTCTCACCTCCATAATACCGCCTCGTGACGTCCACGGTCCTGAACCGGATGCTGAAATCAGCCCCTCTGCAGATCGCATCCAGATTAAGATCCGATGAGCGGGTATCACTTTCCGATACCACGTTTCTCTTCTTGAATGCAGAGCCGAACATATCAATACTTCATCAATGTTTCCTCGCACTGATCAAAAAGGTATCCAGCCCATGCCTTGCCTACAACCTTATAACCATCTTCTGCCACGGATGTGCTATCATGCTGGCCTCCGGTCCTGTCCGTGAAGTTGTATTGGGAGTACTCGTCAAAGAACTCGTCCAGATGCCGTTCAGATGGTACAAAGTAGAGGAAATCAGCTGCACACTTAAATGATCTCGTATTGACGTCATAGAAGAAGTCCAGTAGGTATCTCGCAGCAGCGAGTGAGAAGCTGTGAGCCTCCTCACGGAAATCCTCAAGCATAGGGTCGCTAAATGGGTTCCTTCCCATGCATCTTAGCCTGAGCGCCATCCCTGCCCCAGCCCTCTCGTATTCCTCCATCCTTGCTGAGATGCACTTGTCCATCATGAGGTCCTTCGGACCGGAAAGAAGGGCAAAAAGCATGCAAGCGCACTGCTTGCTCTGGTTCTTAAGAAACTCCTTGTATAGGCAGTAATATGCATTCTCCGCTGAGACCGAGTTGTAGTCACGGTCTCCATTTGAAGCACCATAACAAAGAGCATAGATAGTGAAGGCGTGTCCCACATGTCCGCTCTGCTCAGCTGGAAGGTTGATGAGCGTCATCCCTGAGTTTTTCTGCACATATGTATAGAGTCTGTTGAGCGCATCCCACACGACAGGGACATCCTGATGCGTGTTGTGCTTCCAGCAGATATCGGTCGCCATCTGGTAGGCCAGCGGCATCCCTTCATCCGAGATCATAGGGTTTACAGGATATCTTTCCTCCCGAATCACACCCTTGCCCAATGGCGTGTCGATAACCTTTTCAGAGATGACATTCTCCGAAGATCTGATGTTCGTCTCCTGCTCAGACGTCTTCTGCTTTTGTTTCTTGAAAAGTGAGCCCAGCAATCCCATAGTAGCGTAAGTATTACATGTATTCAAGCCTGATGTTGCGGTCATGCATGTGGAATATGCACCTCACAACCTCACCATTACTGAAGAACACCTCAAGGCCATAGTCATCTCCATCAAACGGCATCCACCCGAAAGGGCTCATAGCCTGGGTCTTGTAGCCCCTGAGCACGACCTTTCCGGGAGCAGTTGAGATGACCCTCATCGGCTTCGGTGCAAACTGTGGACGTTTCGTATCATCGTTATAGCAGCGGATTATCCAACCATCACCTGGAGTGAGTTTGTATCCATCGCATCCACTTACGTTCTTCTCCACTATGAAGCTCCTGCCGCATATCTGAAGAGAGCCTTCAGGCATCCCCTGGTTGAAACGCTGATGCTTTGTGGAATGGAATGTAAAAGGCTTCATCTCATTGGAGTCTGATGAATTGCCACCAGACCTGCCTAAGAATATCTGTTCAAGAAGTCCCATATATATCGTGTTTTTATTATGCTTCTGAATACTTGCGCCTCACCTCATCGCGAAGCAGGAGGAATACAGATGTGTCCCCACCAAGCCTATACCAGCTACGGTTCTCACCGATGAAGTTGACACGCTCCATAAAAGCGGTCTCTTCCATATCCAGGTAATCATCACTTATGTTGTGAATCGGGATCCTGATTACCTTGGCTGAGAGATACGACATCTGGTCAAGAACTGACGATGCTATCCGTGAAGCATCCGAATCCGAGAACGAGTCTTCCTCATTGTCAGCCTTGTGAATAAGTCCCGCCAGAAGTGGCAACAGTTCCTTCCGTCCATGGCAAAGCAGATGATAGAGATCCAGATATACAGCGATTCTGTCATCCCCTTCCAGGCGCTCATTCTCCAGGAAAGAAGACAGGCAATAGAGAGCACACTCGGCTGCCTTCACCCTGTCGGACAACAGGTCCTCCATCAATCCCATGATGAGACCTTCCGCCAGAATATCCTTGTGAGACGATGAGTCAGCAATACTGATCATATCGCCCGCATTCAGTCTCTTCTCAAGATTCCCTACCAGACGAGGACGGTCGGAACTTCCATCTGAAAGAGCGGACTCGAGCAATTCAAGGAACACATCGAAAGACTCTTCCTCAATATCGGATTCAACCTTGTCCGTATTCACATAGAGGTAGTTCGTACCCAGGTCAAAACGGTGGAAGACGGCCTTGATCGGCTCGTTCCCGCTGAAGAACACATCCAACCCATAGCAGCTGCCGTCAACGGTACGCGACCCGAAGAATGACTCCTCCTCGTACTCATAGCCACGGAAACTGATGTTGTATTCGGTTGCCTCTGCCACCCTGACAGGGACTCTTTTTATCCTGTATACACCGGAATCTCTTCCGCGGATGGTGAGCAGTTGCCTCTTCTCCATCCCTTCGTCACAGGTGACCTCGATCACGTCCACCTGAGGAGCAAGGTTGCTGTAGGAGCATCCCTTGTTCTGATGGCTGCAATGGGTAGATTCGAAGACAAACGGAAGCCTGTCCGATATGATTTCGGACATTCTTGAGAGTTCATCGATCAATATGTTCCCATTACTGCTCATATGTCACCTCAAATATAGACATTTTCTGGCAGTGTGTCAAGAAAACCAAGACCAAGCGAACAGTATCTACGTCAAATTTTTAGGCTTAGGCTACATTCTAGCACATGGAAATTAAAAAGCCGCATCCATCGTGCGGCTTTAATCAGTGTCTCCTTGCTCTATTGATGTCGTTGCAACACATCGTAAGTAGCAGGTTCCGTTGTCCACCTGTCTCGTAGAGGTAGACCTTCAGCACCTGATCCTTCGTGAGCGTTATCTTGTCAAAGCTGTAGGCTATCCTCGAGCATTCTCCGGCTCCCGTAATGAGAGTGCCGAAACGTCCCTTCGGGTAGAGGTTCTTCTCATACTGTACCGAACGTTTTCCTTTCTTTCTGCTCTCGATGACGAAAGTCGCATCACCTACCTCGTAGCTCATTCCGGCCTTGTTCCTGAGCGAGAACACGAAATAGGTGTTGTCGCTGTAAACGAAGATATCCTCGCACAGGAAGGTCAGATCATATTCCCTCTGTCCGATATGATATACCCTTTGCCGTTCCTTGATGACATCGGCTAGAACCGGAGCATCATGTGAGCGGACCATGGAGACGTCACGTCCTGCATTGGATCTCTTCTGGACATCCATAGCCTGCATGGGTGTCCTCATGTCTATTACCAGAGAATGCGGATGCTCATCATACACAATCACGAATGTGTGCATGGATCCGTTGGACTCAAGAGCCGACACCGAGGCTGAGGTATCGAACGGTCCCCTTGCCTTGATTGCCAGCATGTTCTTGTTCTGTTCAACGATCTTCGCGGCAACTATCTGGCTGTTGGAAAGGTCCGCGTAGATCAGCTCCGTCTGGAAGATCACATGCGTGGTATAGAGTGTTGATATGCGCAGTGTGTCCACCACCTGCGCAAAAGACTGCCATGACACCATGGCTGCAAGTACAATAGTCAATATCCTTTTCATCGTTTCGTGTTCTTCATAAGATAAATCGTATATCCTGACGGAACTGTCACGGAAGGATCGTTCCCTGAAGACGAGCGAATTATGCTGGCACCTGTCCTCAGCACGCTTGACGCCACCGATCCGATGCTGCCTCTCACCGCACTCTGCCCGATGTTGATGGCATCGTCACGTATGGTCCGTGCCGTTCCATTGCCCATGTCCGGGCAGTAGATGCCAAGCGCTCCGTCCGTATCATAACCAGACAGGTCAAGAGACTGTATGCGACCGTTCATCTCAAAGCTTGTGACTGAAATATACAGGCGATCCTTGAGATTGCAGACAGCCGTGAGATGCGAATTCCTCGGAATGACATTCCCGTCAACAACGACATCCTCGAGCAGTCGAAGGGTGACACGCTGGCCGTTACGGATCTTCTCTTCCCTTACGAACATGCATCGGAAAGGTCGGCTCGCATCATCGGAGAAGACATCCCCATGATCATCGATAGAAGACAGCGTACCGCCCCAGTCATCCATCGATGAAGACCTGGCTGAAACCGAAGCCACTGGGGCCACCGTCTCAGGCACAGCTTTGGAAACGGCAGGGACACTCTGATCCGCAGATGGCGCTGCGACCTGGTCACCGTACATCTTCTGTACTATCTCGGCCGCCAGCTCGTAGTCATGCCGGACCTTGTCATCCCTTTCCTGCTGCGTCCTCGGACGGGAAGGAGCACCGCCACCGGGCTGACGTCTGGCCGGGGGTGTCGCACTCTGCTGTACAGGCTCGGGCTGCTGATCCCCAAGAAGAGCCTGCAACGCCTTCTCCTCATTAATAGTCCTGGAGTCCTTCATGGTCTCTTCCGGAGCGGACCCAGCCTCCATCTCCTCCTGCATGTCGGCCCAGAGGTCATCATAGTTGTTCTTTATAGAGAAGCCGTCACCTTTCCGATAACCGTCACTCTTGCTGGTGTCAACATCCGGATGTTCACCTTCCGCTATCTGGTCGGTGCTGACACCGGAAACGGTCTGCTCCTGCTCCTCCTTCCCCTTTCCGTAATGGAAGATGACCCATATGCCAAGCGAAAGCAGGCATAGAAAAATGCCTACTACTGCAATCTCCTTTGTCTTGAACCTGCCCATAACACCTAGAGTTCTGCCAGCGCCATGAAGCGCCAGGTGTGGTAGAGAAGGAAGACAGCACTCACTGCCATACCGATCACGAGTACCAGTTTCCAGTTAACCTTGCCGAGGAACCCGTCAAATTTCTGGCGGTATCTGTCGAACTTGTTGCCTGATTCCATATCTAGTTCCTTTTTCTTGTTCCCATTGATTCATTCTTCTGCACCAGGAACTTCTCTATCA
>OIWM01003826.1_pt1 | contig 10485 bp, 10 predicted proteins | sample 1587451 | NCBI WGS metagenome assembly OIWM01 (sample SAMEA3888907, study PRJEB22519) | human gut metagenome | biome: human gut; feature: human-associated habitat; material: faeces | place: Denmark | collected 2011
TTGAGTAATTTCAGAACAGAAGGCGCATAAAGCAGCGAAGATGTACAAATGGTTGCATACTGTTTTGTGTATTTTTGCTGTCACCCCCCACGCGGGGGTGCGAATTGAAATGGGTACAATTTAAGATAGTTGCAAAAGAAAAGGGTCACCCCCCACGCGGGGGTGCGAATTGAAATTGATTATCTGCATAAAGCTTATCCTAATTCTAGGTCACCCCCCACGCGGGGGTGCGAATTGAAATCCTCCTTATGCTCCCATTGTACCGGAGCGCAGATGTCACCCCCCACGCGGGGGTGCGAATTGAAATATCTATCAGGCAAATCTCGGCAGGGAGAACGCGTCACCCCCCACGCGGGGGTGCGAATTGAAATAATGCTGCGGAAGCCGCAGTTCATCGCATCGATGGTCACCCCCCACGCGGGGGTGCGAATTGAAATATCGGACCCGCGCTTCAGATCCTGCGGGGCTGGGGGTCACCCCCCACGCGGGGGTGCGAATTGAAATTGGCAGGCGTGGTATCGGGGAAAAGTTCCCGCGTCACCCCCCACGCGGGGGTGCGAATTGAAATCGTAGGCAAAAACAAGCATGGTGTGCGCCGAGCGTCACCCCCCACGCGGGGGTGCGAATTGAAATACGAAACGGCATTTCGGGGATGAAAACAGCCCGGTCACCCCCCACGCGGGGGTGCGAATTGAAATAACAAAGTCGCCCTTAACGGCGAAATCAAGCTTGAGTCACCCCCCACGCGGGGGTGCGAATTGAAATGCGCTGGATACGAAGGCGAAGAAAGCCTATCAGAGTCACCCCCCACGCGGGGGTGCGAATTGAAATAGGCCGCCGCCGACGTTGCGGAGGTGGTGCGGGTCACCCCCCACGCGGGGGTGCGAATTGAAATAACCTTGCCGCATGGATTGCGGGCGTAGAGCGGGTCACCCCCCACGCGAGGGTGCGAATTGAAATGCAGAAGTTTCCTTCAAACGTTAGTCGTTCCATGTCACCCCCCACGCGGGGGTGCGAATTGAAATGGAAGAAATGCCAATGGCAGAGCGCCTGATCGCGTCACCCCCCACGCGGGGGTGTGAATTGAAATACCTACACCGACAACGCCGCAGGAGGGCAGACGCGTCACCCCCCACGCGAGGGTGCGAATTGAAATGTGTAGTTGTGAATCAAAGCGAAGCCCTCCAAAGTCACCCCCCACGCGGGGGTGCGAATTGAAATGGATTTGCAGCGCGCGTCGATCGCTGCGACATGTCACCCCCCACACGGGGGTGCGAATTGAAATACGCCGGGGACGTTCACAGAAGCGTCCGCGTTGGTCACCCCCCACACGGGGGTGCGAATCGAAGTATCGCTCATGACGTAATTCTGTCCCTATGTCAAGTAGTGACACGAGAAAACATTTGGAGGTGCATCATGGCACTGGAAAATAAATTGGGACTGACGAGGTCTGCCGACCTTGCGCGGGAGGAGGAACGGATCAGCAAGAAAAAGGCCGTGCGGCTGTTTGAGAGCGGCACGCTGGACAAGCTGCCTGTCGGCACGTTCGCGTCGCTTAAGGCAATTCATAAAGCGCTTTTTGAGGATATTTATGACTTTGCGGGTGAGCTTCGCACGGTGAATCTGGCGAAAGGCAACTTCCGTTTTGCGCCGATTATGTATCTGGAAGCGGCGCTGGCGAACATCGAAAAAATGCCGCAGGACACGTTTGATGAAATCATCGAAAAGTATGTGGAAATGAACGTTGCGCACCCGTTCCGCGAGGGAAACGGGCGCAGTATGCGAATCTGGCTCGATTTGATGCTGAAAAACAGAATCGCTCAGGTCGTGGATTGGAGCAAGGTCGATAAGGAGGACTATTTGCTTGCCATAGAGCGCAGCCCGATTAAGGACGTGGAGATCAAGGTGCTGCTGAAAGCCGCGCTGACGGATGACGTGGATAGCCGTGAGGTCTTTATGAAGGGCATCGACCACAGCTATTATTACGAGGGGTATACGACGTTCAAGACAGAAGAACTGTAGGTCAATTTAAAGAGTCAGCACGAACAGCGGATGACGTTCCACTTGTTCGTGCTGACTTCCTTATACACTGATCCCAGCTATGTACCGCACCTCGACCGCGTGCCCCACTGCGGTTCTATCTTTCCTGATGAATCTCGCGGTTCGTATGGGACACACGTTCTTGACCATCTGACCGCCGACGGAGCCGGCTTCGCGGGAGGTGAGGTCGCCGTTGTAGCCGTTCTTAAGGTTGACGCCAACCTCGGAGGCTGCTTCCATCTTGAACTTGTCCATAGCCTCGCGTGCTTCGGGAATGTTGATGTTGTTGCTGTTACGGTTCGTCATATCGTGTGTCTCCTTCTTTCAGTTGTGGAAAATCAGTTGGTGATTTCCTCAGTCGTAGTTTGACCGGAACAAAGCAGCTTATGTCTGCCAAAGGAAACCTCGGCTGGAAGGAAAATCGAACGTTTTTTGCCGTGCGGGCTGCGATTCGAAAAGTGCCTTATCCGATCCGTAAATTTATGTTATAATAAATCCATATGATGTTTGGATGCAGCATATGCTGCGCTTTGACGGGAGGCTGAGATATGTACCGGTTATGGATTGTGGAAGACGACATGGGAATTGCGGAGGCGATCCAAACGCAGGCGGAGCTGTGGGATATGCAGGTCCGGTGCGTGCGGAATTTTCGCAATGTGATGGCGGAATTCGCAGATTTTGCCCCGCACATCGTTCTGCTGGATATTTCTCTGCCATTTTTCAATGGCTATCATTGGTGCAGTGAAATACGAAAAGTATCCAAGGTGCCGATCATTTTCATTTCCTCCGCCTCCGACAATCTGAATATGGTGATGGCGATGAATCTGGGCGCGGACGATTTTATTGCCAAGCCCTTTGACCAGAGCGTGCTGATGGCGAAACTGCAGGCTCTTCTGCGCAGAACCTATGATTTTGGCGCGCCGCAGCAGGTGCTGGAGCACCGGGGCGCGCTTCTGGGTACCGGAGACAGCACGCTGACCTATCGGGACGAGAAAATCCAGCTGTCCAAAAATGAATTTCGGATTCTGAGCGTGCTTCTGAAAAACAAGGGAAAAGCGGTCAGCCGGGAAAAGCTGATGCAGGCGCTGTGGGAAACGGACAGCTTTGTGGATGAAAATACGCTTTCGGTCAACGTCAACCGGCTGCGCAAGCGGCTGGCTGCGGCAGGGCTGGAGGATTTCATCGCCACCAAATTCGGCGTGGGCTATCTGATCGGAGACTGAATGATGCGGTTATTTTTCAAGTACCTGAAACAGAAGCGGCGGAGCATTATCGCTTGCGGCGTGTTTGCCCTGATCTTTGCCGTCAGCTTCTTTCTGTATTGTCTGCCCGTGGAAGCGGTGATATACCCTGCGCTCTTGTGCGCTGTGATCGGTCTTTTTCTTCTGGTTTTTGATTATTTGCGCGTCAAGCGGAAGCACGAAGCGCTCACAAAGATCAAAACCATCACAGACGCGATGACAGCAAACTTCCCGGCGATTGATGGCATACAGGATGCGGACTATCATGGCAGCGGTCCACACGGCGTTCGCGTTTCCGATGGTGCAGAAGCTTCTGGCGCTTTTCAATCTGCGGAATGTATGGCTTTCCGTGCTGGTCACAGGAATTGCCATCGTCATTTTCGGCGTGTTCTACGGCGCAGTATACAAGATCACGTCCAACGCCTACTATGCCATCGTCAGCGCAAAGCAGCAGAACGGATAATCTCAGGCATTGCGGCAGGCAGGCGCAGAATATGCTGCGCCTGCCTTTTTTGGGCGAATGCCTGCGGTATTCGCGCGCCATGTGCTGCGGAAGAAAGAAAAAACATGCGGACGCCGAAAAGCGTCCGCATGTTTTTTGTGAAAGAGAGGAGATTTGGTGAAAGCATTTATGAAGAAACAGGAGCCGCTGTTGCCTGTTTGCGGGAGTTCCCGCTCACCAGCTTCCCTGTGACTATAGGATACTTTTTTTGAGGCTTTCGTTGGTGAACAGACTGTAAACGAACCATGAAGAATTCTTAAAAACCGTTCAAACCTGAAAAATCAGCGAAACCGGCGGGCATAGCCGCAGCGGCGGCAGAGCGGCTGGGTCAGTTTCCGTGCGGCAAAGCCGGAGAGAAGCGCCTGCGCGGGCAGCGCGCGCAGAATCTCATCGAGCTCCTGCGAAAAGAGGTTGCCGAGCGGCACATCGCCCTCGTGGTCCAGACAGCAGGGAACCACCGTGCCGTCCGATAACACCGCCAGCTGGTCTTTCAGCGCGCGGCAGGTGCCGGTATCGCGCTGCTCGGAAACGGAGAGGTCGGACCAGTCGAATTTTTCCGCGTAGTGGACGAACACGCGCTCGCAGAGCCGCAAACCCCAGGTGTTTCGGGTCCAGGGCTGCGGAAAGACTGCCTCCAGCGCGGCTAAGATGGCGTCGTTCTGCGTGTGCTGCCCGCGCGTCGTCTCGCCATCCAGATTCCAGAGACGAAGGTCCACAAGCTTTCCCGTTTCGGCTGCCAGCTTCGCAAACGTGAAGCAGCCGGACAGATAGTCGTCGAAGGACCCGGCAACGTTTGCCTCGAACGAGTGCAGGCTGATGTTGATTTTATAGAGCGCGGGCGCGGCGAGAAGCAGCGCCTGCCGCGCGGGCAGAAGCGTGCCGTTGGTCGTCAGCGCGACGCGAAAGCCGAGCGCACGGGCGGTCTCCAGAAGCGCTTGCAGCTGCGGATGCAGCAGCGGCTCTCCCATGACGTGCAGATACAGATAGTCTGTATACGCCCGGAGTTTTCCTGCCAGCAGGCGAAATTCCTCTGCCGTCAGCGTGCGGGCAGGACGTTTCGTTTTCGGGCAGAAGCTGCATGCAAGGTTGCAGCGGTTTGTGATTTCAAGATAGCAGCGGGAAAAGCGCATGGCAGACTCCTTTTTGTGTCGGTTTTCCTATTGTATCACACCGGCGGACCCTTGAATAGCCGCCGGGGCTGTGGTATCATAAAAAAAGAATAGAAATAACGGGAGGAGCGAGTTTCATGGACTACGGCACACGCGCAAAGGAAAACTTTCTAAACGGCTATAACTGCTGTCAGGCGGTGTTTCTTGCCTGCACGGACGAGTTGGGGCTGGACACCGAAACACGGGCGAAAATTGCCTCGTCCTTCGGCGGCGGTATGGGCGGCATGCGGCAGGTCTGCGGCGCGGTGAGCGGCATGCTGATGGCGCTGGGACTGCACCAGGGCTATACAGACCCCAAGGACAAGGCGGGCAAAGCGGCGCAGTATGAGGTCATTCGCGCGCTGGCAGACGAATTCAAGCGCGAGAACGGCTCAATCATCTGCCGGGAGCTTCTGGGGCTGGATGAGAATTTCAAGCCCAAGCCGCCCGAGGAACGGACCGAGGCATATTACAAAAAGCGCCCGTGCGGTGAGCTCTGCCAGCAGGCGGCAGAAATCCTCGAAGCTTACCTGAAAGCACATCCCGAGACTGAGGCGTAACAGCTTCGAACCAAGAAGCGGATAGGAGGCAGTAAATGGAACGCATCAAACGCCTGAACTGGTATCAGAAAAGCATTTTAATCTTTATGCTCGCGATGGCACTGGTGTTCGCAGTGGTCTACCATATGACGATCGCGCGCGTGGGCGTTTTGTATCAGAACGCGATTTTTGTTCCCGCTGAGGAAAACGGCGTTACGGTCTATTCCGGCAAACTCCGGGGAAAGCAAGCGGAGTTTACCGTATCGGCAGATAAAACCGTGAGCTTCCGCTGTGATGGGCAGACCTATGGTCCCTATACGGTCAAAGAAGACCCGACGGCGCGGCCGGATCTGGAGATTCGATTAGAGACCGGTGCAGAGCTTTGGGAGGGAGACACGCTCCTATTTCGCGGCGGATTCTGGCAATCCGACGGTTCTTTCTGGCTGCGCAATGCGGACGGAAGCATGGATCTCGATATGCAGACCTATGTTGTCGAAAACGGTGTGAAGAAGGATTCCGATGGGAATATCATCGACCCGGCGAAGCCGTCTGCATCCGATATCCTTCGGCTGGTATTTGACCCGGAGTTGACGCACAAGGGAAGCTGGCTTGCGTGGCTCGGCGCGGTGTTTCTCAGTATCCTGAACGCGGTTTCCATCTTGTACGCAGACGAACTGTTCCATTGGAACCTGTCGTTTCAGATCCGCAACGCCGAAACTGCCGAGCCGTCGGACTGGGAGCTGATGGAGCGCTATCTCAGTTGGACGGTTCTTACCATCATGCTGCTGGTGATCTATATCGTGGGGCTGCGGGCGTGAGGCTTCTCGTTTCTAAAACCCAATGCGGCATAAAAAAACCGGAACGCAAAGCGTTCCGGTTTTTGCACTTATTCGGATTTGCTGTCCTGTTCAGGAGGCTGCTGCGAAGCTTCCTGTTTTGCTTTGCGTCCGGATTTCACCTTGCGCAGAATGCTGCGGACCAGGAAGAAGAGGGCAAGCACGATCAGAACGAACAGCACCAGACCCGGCAGCGACGAGGCAAGCCCCAGGCAGAAATACTGCAGTCCGCGCACAAAGCCGGTCCAGCCGTCAGAGAACGCATCGGAGAGCTTTTCAGAGAATGTCCGCTGCACCGGTACGGTCGGCGTGTAGACCTCGACCTCCTGAAGGTTTAGGTTGATTGTCGAGTAGGAAATCTGAAGATCGAGATTGCGGAGGTTGCGCTCGATGGATTCCAGCTCATAGCGCACATCGGCAAGGCGCTGCTCAAGGGCAATCAGGCTCTCAACATCCTCGCTTTTTTCCAGCATCGCGAGCAGGCGCTCTTCCTGCGTGCGCAGAGAATCGAGCCTTGCCTCGTAGTCCGTGTACTGCGAGGTCACGTTTTCTGCGTAGCGGCTGACGGAGGTAACGTTTCCGATGCCTTCGGTCTGATGCAGGAACTCTTCGAAGCGGGAAGCGGGGACACGGATGGTGTAATACGCCCAGCGGTTGATGATCGAGGTCGTGCCGTCGTTATTATAGCGCGTATCGCCGTTGACGTCCGAGCGTTCGATGAAGCCGCCGAAGGCTGCAATCTGCGCGTCGAGCGTCGAGATTGCCGTGTCAAAGTCGGTGGTCTGGGCGGAGAGGTCCGCCGAGTAGATAATTTTGGAGGCAACGTCGGTTGCGGCAGCCTCGGGCGCTTCGTCCTGCGTGACTGCGGTCGTCGTGGCGAGCGCACCTTCTTCATATTCCGCTTCTTCGGCAGGCTCTTCCATCTTGAAATCTTCGTTCGCTGTTGCCGCAGGCGCTTCTACAGACGAGGTCTCCCAGCTCGCCGTGTCATAGGACGCTTCGGAGGCTGACTGTTCATAGGCTGCCATTTTGCTGCTGGACGCGCATGCCGTGAAGGTAAGTGCAAGCATCGTCAAGACAAGCAAAACAGCAAGCAAGCGGGTATTCTTTTTCATAATCCTGGCTCCTTTCTTTTGTACAGGGGATGGCGCAAATTGGTTGGTCATCTATCCAGACGAGAAAATGCCGGGGAGGTTGCAGCGTTTCAGAAAAAAGCTGCGGTTTCTTCCAAAAAATCCGGGGCGTCCGGGAATTCTGCCTGCGTGACGGAAAGCTCGTAGGCGGTCCGGGTCTGACTGACGCCGTCGACCACCTTGACGTAGTCGCGGCTCTGGAGTCTGCCGGTCACACGAAGCTTCGCGCCCGGCAGCGCGTCTGCCGCCTCCTGCGCGTTTTTGCCCCAGAGGATGCAGGGGATGTAGTCCGTGCGCCGGTATGGGCGGGGCACCGCCAGCATCACGTCGCAGATTTCGCGCCCGAGGGGCGTCCTGCGGTAGACCGGCGGCTTGCAGACGGCGCCTTCGAGGCACACCTCGTTTTGCGCGGGGGCGTCCGTTGTGGTGAACGTTTCGGCGTAGACCGAAATGATCAGCCGCCGTCCTTCGGGCGCGCGGTTGTTGAACGAACGGAGCTGCCCGGTGACGGCGATGCGCTCGCCGCAGAACAGGTCCGCCTGCTCCAGTACGTCCTCCGCTGCCAGCACGGGCAGAAGATCGACCGCGCCGGACAGGCGCTCGACCGCCAGCATCAGGCGGTAAAACTTCCGGTCATGGTTGGTATGCGAATATTCCGGCAGAGTATCCAGCGCGCCGGTGAGCGCAATGCGGTTGGCTGCATTTTCCATTCTTCCACCTCATTTAGTTCGTATGAGAAACTATATGAGGCGTAGGCGGCGTTTAGTACGCAGCCGGAAAAATCAGCTGCCGCGCTTTTTCGGCGCTTTGCGCGCGTGTCCGGCGGGGGCTTTTCCGGGTTTTGCGGCAGGCACGGCGGAACGCTGCGCTCCGGATGGCTTTGCAGGTGCGGCAGGCTTTGCGGCGCGGTTCTGCCCGGCAGGCTTTGAAGCCGGGGCTTTTTTCTGCGGGGCAGCCGGGGATTTTTGCGGCTTTGTGCCGGAAGCCGGCTTTTTGGCGGGCGCTTTGCCGCTTTTTTTCTGCGGCGGCTTTTTCTCCTGCGGCTGCGCGGGCTTCTTCTGCTCGGCGGGTTCGCCCTTGCGCGGGCGGATGAGACACTGCGGACCGAAGCCGATCAAATCTTCCCGGTGCGCCAGCTCCAGCGCTTCGTGGACCAGCTTGTAGTTTTTCGGGTCCTTGTACTGCATGAGCGCGCGCTGCATTGCTTTTTCTCGCGGGTCCTTGGGCACGTAGACCGGCTGCATCGTCCGAGGGTCAAGCCCCGTATAATACATGACGGTCGAAAGCGTCGAGGGCGTGGGATAAAAGTCCTGCACCTGCTCGGGCTGGTGGGAGATATCGCGCAGATATTCTGCCAGCGCGACGGCGTCTTTCATTGTGCAGCCGGGGTGCGAGGACATGAGATACGGCACCAGGAACTGGTTCATACGCTCCTGCTGGTTGAGCTGCGCGTATTTTTCGGCAAAACGCAGATAGACGCTGTGCTTCGGCTTTCCCATCTTCTCCAGAACCGCATCCGATACATGCTCAGGCGCGACCTTCAGCTGCCCGGAGATGTGATAGCGTACCAGCTCCTTGAAAAACACGTCCGAGGGGTCCGCGAGCACGTAGTCAAAGCGGATGCCGCTGCGGATAAAGACCTTCTTGACGCCGGGAATTGCGCGCAGCTTCCGAAGAAGCGCGAGATAGTCCGAGTGGTCGGCAATCAGATTCCTGCACGGCGTCGGGAACAGGCACTGCCGGTTCTGGCATGCGCCCCGGCTGAGCTGCTTTTTGCACGCCGGCTGGCGGAAATCCGCCGTGGGACCGCCGACATCGTGGATATAGCCCTTGAATTTGGGGTCGCGCGTCATGAGACACGCCTCTTTCAATAAAGACGCATGCGAGCGGGACTGAATGATTCTGCCCTGATGGAACGTCAGCGCGCAGAAATTGCAGGCGCCGAAGCAGCCGCGGCAGGAGGTCAGGCTGAACTGAATCTCGGCAATTGCAGGCACGCCGCCCAGCGATTCATAGCTCGGGTGATACGTGCGGCAGTAGGGAAGATCGTAGACCTTGTCCATCTCCTGCTGGGAAAGCGGCTTCTGCGGCGGATTCTGGACGACGAATTCGTGGTCGGAGTACGGCTCCAGCAGCCGCTTTGCCGAAAACGGGTCGGTGTTCTGGTACTGCAGATAGAAGCTCTCGGCATATTTTTTCTTGCTTTTGACAAGCTCCGGGTAGGACGGAAGCGCCAGATACGACAGATTTTCGTCCGGCGCTTTGACCTTGAACACCGTGCCGTCGATGTAGGTAATGTCGTGGATATCCAGCCCGTCGTTGAGTGCGTCGGCAATTTCCACAATCGCGCGCTCGCCCATGCCGTAGATGAGAAGGTCTGCCTGAGAATCCAGCAGAACCGAGCGCTTGAGCTTGTCGGACCAGTAGTCGTAGTGGGCAAGCCTTCTGAGACTTGCCTCAATGCCGCCGATGATGATGGGCGCTTTTTTGTAGCGCTGGCGAATCAGGTTGCAGTAGACCGTTACGGCGTAGTCCGGGCGCTTGCCCATGACGCCGCCGGGCGTGTAGGCGTCCGTTTTGCGGTGATGGCGGGAGACGGAGTAGTGGTTGACCATCGAGTCCATGTTGCCGCCGCAGACCAGAAAGCCGAGACGCGGCTCACCCAGGACCGATACAGAATCGGGATTTTTCCAATCTGGCTGGGAGATGATGCCGACCTTGTAGCCGTGCGATTCCAGAACGCGCGAGATGATCGCGTGCCCGAACGACGGATGGTCGACGTAAGCGTCGCCGACGACATAGACGAAGTCGCACTGCGTCCAGCCGCGGCGGTTCATATCTTCTTTGCTGATGGGCAAAAATTCTGCCATATGGTACTTCCTTTTGCGGGGAGAACACCCCGCGGTGTTTTTGTTTTGCTGCCAGCCCGCAGCGGGGGGGGCTTTTTTGGGCTGGACCCGTGGTCCAGGGACCAGGGGTTGACTGGCAGGACCCTGCCAGCCTGATGGTTTCGACCCCACGCTTCTTATCTGCGAAAAGAAGCGCG
>OIWM01003835.1_pt1 | contig 10453 bp, 9 predicted proteins | sample 1587451 | NCBI WGS metagenome assembly OIWM01 (sample SAMEA3888907, study PRJEB22519) | human gut metagenome | biome: human gut; feature: human-associated habitat; material: faeces | place: Denmark | collected 2011
TGTACATTTCCCGTCCTCGTTCCACCAGATTGTGTGCCTCATCGATCAGAAACAGATACTCTCCTTTTATATTGTCCCCAAAAAAACGCTTCAGCCTTGCATTCGGATCAAATACATAATTATAGTCACAGATCACGGCATCCACCCACATCGAAAGATCCAGCGTCATCTCATAGGGGCAGACTTTCCATTTTTCGCTCTGTTTCCAAATGGCTTCCCGGTCAAACACCTCGGTCTCATTCAGCATTTCAAAAACGGTCATAATGCCCTTTCGCATACGGACATTCGATCGGATTGCATTTTACCTCTTCCAGTGGACAGATCTTTTCTTTTGCTGTCAGCGTCAGTACTTTATAGCGAAGCCCTTTGCCTTTTAAAACAGAAAAAGCTTCTTCTGCAACGGTCCTTGTGACCGTCTTCGCCGTCAGATAAAAAATCTTTTCACCAAGATTTTCACCGACTGCTTTTACCGTTGGAAAGACCGTGGATATGGTTTTGCCGACACCGGTCGGTGCCTGGATAAAGAGTTTCTTCCTGTGTGCGATCGTCCGGTATACAGCTGCCGCCAGCTGTTTCTGCCCTTCCCGGTAAGGAAACGGAAAAACACAGGCATGGATGCTTTCCTGCCGACACGTTTTCCATTTCACCTGCATTTCACACCACTTGCAGTATTGCTCCGTCAATTCATCAAACCAGCTTTTCAGCTCTTTTACTGAAAACTCCTGCACAAAACGCCGAATCTCTTCTGTTTCCAGATTGCAGTATGTCATCTGCACCGAAATCACATCCAGTTTCTGCTCACTTCCGTAAATCGCCGCATAACACTTCGCCTGTGCCAGATGCAGTAGATCCGGCTTTTCCATAGCATCCAGACTGCGGTACACCCCTTTTATTTCATCCACCGTGATCCGCCCGTCCTGTTCCAGGATACCGTCTGCCCGTCCTTCTACGAAAAGTGTAAACGTTTCTTTTACAATCTCGGCCTTCAGAGAAACTTCCGGTCGGTATCCGGCTCCCATGCTGCCCTGTATTTTCCTGTGTATCCGGCTTCCGAGCTGCATGGCTTCCTTATCTGCCATACCGCCCTTTCCGCCGTCAATGTCGCCGCTGTGCAGCAAAAACTCCACCAGCGAACGTACCGATATCCGAAACTTTTCCACTTTACTCCCTCCCATACTGATTCTGCAAAAAAATTGCTGCAGGACAAAGCTCTGTCTTTTGGACTCACTTCGTACTGCAGCATTTTTATGATCGGAATATGATCTCAGATCATATGCTCTTCTTTATGCACATGCGTATTTACATAACACATTTTCAAAAGCGTTATTTTTACCGCCATATTTTACGGTTAATTCTCTTGACAAATCCAGACTCAGCACTCCCAGCATAGATTTGGCATCAATGATTATCCTGTTATAAAATACATCAATGTCAAAATCACACTTTTCAGCGGCATGAACAAATTCCTTGACTTCTTCATATTCCGTAAGTTTGATTTTCTTTTCCAACATAATCTGCATCCTCCTGTTCTGCGAAATGTTGTGTCTCGAAATCATTCCCGCAATCTCTGCAAGAAAAATCTCTTTGTTTTTACATTGCACGTATTATGACACCAAGCTCTTTATTTGTCAATGTGATTTTTTACGTTTTTTATGTAAAAAACAACAAAAAAAGCAACATTTTGACAGGATACAACGCTTCTATTTGGAAAAAAGTGCACATTTTTCTTCTTTTTTAAGGTGCTCCGTCTGATATGGGCGGTATTTTAATGGCAGAAGCTGCTGCTGCAATTTTTCATTTTTTCGTTCCTGAATCGCAATCGTATCAAAGAAAATCTGCCATCCCCGGCTCATTTCTTTCTCGTTATCGGACAATTTCAGTTTTGTTTCATCGAAAGCTTCGATGTGTTCCCAGATTACCCATTCCTTTCCTGCTTCATGCACCAGCATCGCCTGATGCGTCTTGTCATAGATCATAAAATGCTCCATTGGAAAACGGTCTGCAAAATGCTCCCCGATCAACGCCAGAACCTGTGCCTGCGGTGCGATCACAGAAAACAGAATCCCCTTTTCCAGCTCCCGGAATCTCAGAAATTCACAACAGTGCCCTGCCTCCCTCCCGGTTTTTCTCGCCATCCGGAAAATGCGAAAAATGGTCGGATGCTCCAGTGCATGGATGAGCTTTTTCCCGGTATGCAGTGCCAGCACAATCATTCTGTAGATGTCATCTGCTTTTTGATCATCCGCTGAGAGGAGAGCCTGATAGAGAGCTTCAAAATCTTCCAGGTACATTTTTCGATCCAGAGTGCGAAGTACCTTATCTGCCTTCTCTGCATCCGGTCCCACCTCCTGACAGTCTATAAAAAGCTCGGGCTGATATCCTTTTTTCAGGGCAAGTTTTATATTTGCATGTCCCAGTCTACTGTCCCACGCATCATAAACCCCGGTCAGGATCCCGCACACACTGTCCTCGCACAAAAATACGGTCATACTATCCATCCTCCTAATACCAGCAAGTCCACACACTGCTTATTGCTTTTCGCAATTGAAGCAGGGAACTTACTTGATTTGCTTAAAAAATGTCCTGTAAATAATTCTCTGTTTTGTACTCCTGTAATACGTCTCTGACGAAGTGTAAGTCACCTCATATTTGGCAGATCCGCAAATGGCATAGTATCATCAAAAAGCGACATCTGATGATATTTCGGCACTTCCATACGGGTATCCTGCTTCTCTCCAGCAAGCAGATTACGGACGATCGCATCCTCTTCCAGCTTGACCGGATAGTACATCCTGCCGCTGCAGGTGATAAAATAGATTGCTCTCTTTAAAACAACCCCCATCTTTTTCAGGCCTTCAAAAGAAAGACTTCCGTATCTTCTCGCCTGGACGATCCGCTTTGCGGACTTGACTCCGATCCCCGGGACACGCAGAAGGATATGGTAATCCGCGGTGGTAACTTCCACCGGAAACTGCTCCAGATGGCCGATCGCCCAGTCACACTTCGGATCTAAGAATACATTGAAATTCGGACGCTTTTCTGAGAGAAGCTCACCTGCCTCAAATCCATAAAACCGCATCAGCCAGTCCGCCTGATAAAGTCTGTGCTCCCGTAAAAGAGGAGGACCACCGGGCAGTGTCGGAAGTGCTGCATCTTCATTTACCTGAACAAACGCCGAATAAAAGACTCTCTTAATCTGAAACTTCTGATAGAGAGACTCGGCAACCGAAATGATCTGTAGATCATTCTCCGGGGTCGCACCGATGATCATCTGCGTACTCTGTCCTGCCGGCACAAACCGCGAACTCTGGCGATATACCGTCAGATCATACTGATTTTCCTGCCGCATGGTCTGGATCTGCCGCATCGGTGCAAGGATCGTCCTGCGGCTCTTGTGCGGTGCCAGCTTTTTCAGTCCTTCCGCTGTCGGAAGCTCCAGATTGACACTCATCCTGTCCGCCAGATAACCGGTCTTTTCAATCAGAACCGGCGAAGCCCCCGGAATCGCTTTTACATGGATATATCCTTCAAAATGGTACTTCGTACGAAGCAGACAGAGTGTCTGATAAAGAAGCTCCATCGTGTAGTTCGGATTTTGCAGTACACCGGAACTTAAAAATAATCCTTCTATATAATTACGCCGGTAAAACTCGATTGTCAGCTGACAGACCTCTTCCGGCGTAAATGTGGCACGCGGCACATCGTTACTGCATCGGTTGATACAGTACTTGCAGTCATAGACACACTCGTTGGTCAGCAGAATTTTCAAAAGAGAAATACATCTGCCATCCGCCGAAAAGCTGTGACAGATACCGGCTTCCACACAATTCCCGATTCCTGTGCCGCTGCCCTTTCGTTTGATCCCGCTTGATGTGCAGGCCACATCATACTTCGCTGCATCACTTAAAATTTTCAGTTTATCAAGAATCTCAAGATTTTCCTGTATTACCATCTTCCGCCCTTTCTCGAACCTACGTTCTCGAATATTTGTTCGTATTATAGCATAGCTTTCTGCAAAATGCAAGTGTAAAGTGCTGGAAATCCGAACATATTTTCTGGTTTTTGTCAAAAAACTCCAAGAAGAACATTTATAAAACCTGTGCACCTGCAAACGTTTAAGAATAAATTTTGCAGAATCAAAAAGCAGCAAATGCATAAGAAATCTTCTTATACATTTGCTGCTTTTATAATATGATGATGCCAGGGGTCAAAAGGTCTAAAACCATATGAGCTTACTCATAGGTGGGTGAAAGACCCTGGAACGCTACTCCTCTTCTTTTTTTACACGATCCAGCTGATGCAGTACTTCAAATGCATCCGTCAGATATTTGTTTTCTGCTTTTGCAAAATCACCTTTATCAGAAAGTTCTGCCAGGGACGGATCGATCGGCATCTTTCCAAGTACCTTAAGATCCATTTTGCCTGCAATTTCTTCGATATGGCTTTCACCGAATACAGAAATCTTCTTTCCGCAGTCCGGACATACCAGATAGCTGTAGTTTTCCACAATACCAAGGATCGGCACATTCATGCTTTTTGCCATATGGTATGCTTTCTTTACGATCATCTGAACAAGATCCTGCGGTGAGGATACGATCACGATACCATCCAGCGGCAGCGACTGAAATACGGTCAGAGGTACATCTCCGGTTCCCGGTGGCATGTCCACGAACAGATAGTCCAGTTCTCCCCAGATCACATCTGTCCAGAACTGTTTAACCATACCGGAAATAACCGGTCCTCTCCAGATAACCGGTGCTTCTTCATCCGGCATCAGCAGATTGATAGACATAACTTTGATATCATTTTCTGCCAGCGGCGGATAAATACCATTATCGTCCGCCTGAGCCGGTCCGTGCAGTCCATACATTTTCGGAATGGACGGTCCTGTAATATCAGCATCCATAATTCCCACTTTATATCCAGCCTTGTTCATGGCACATGCAAGGGAAGATGTCACAAATGATTTTCCAACTCCACCTTTACCACTGACAACACCAATCACTTTTTTTACATTAGAAGCTTTGTTCATTGGCTCTTTGGCAATTCCGCTTCCGCCCTTTGCTTTGCTTGGACATCCCTCGCAGCTTTCTTTGGTACAGCCGCTGCTGCTGCATTATTTCTCAGCCATTTTCAAACCTCCTCATACAAATTTATCCTTATCGTAACTGTTTTTACAGTCATCATACAAAAAACCATGGAGAATCGCTTCTCAATGGAATTACCAGCTAACTATAACGCATTTTTTCAAGGATTACAACCTGCTATCCAAAAGCATATTCAAATCTCCGTAAACGTATATCTCTGTCGAATTCCGGAAGTCATAATGTCAAACACAATGCTCCCATCCGGAAGAACACTTTTTTCACAGCTTACTTCTTTTCCCTTGAATTTATCCAGCACAAACTTTTCCGGATCATCTGTGCAGATCTCATCGATAAAGACATCCCGCATCTGATTATTCGCACATTCATTAAAAATTTCCCAGACTGTTTCATATTCTTTCATTCTGATTCCCTCTTTTTCTATTTGATCGTAATATTTAAATCGAACGCATGTGAGACCTGACACGCGATTCCGGTCAGCTTTGCTGACATTTACCTGACAGAATTGCTGTGCAGTCTGCACTCCATAGCATCTGCCAAAAAAGGATTCTGATTTTTTTGCTCACAGATGGCATCCAGAATACAGTCTGCTGCCTGTGCCTTGCTCATCAGGTCAAATGCCTGCTCACTGTCTTTTGTGATGATCGTGATCACGTTGGTATCTGTGCCAAATCCGGCTCCTGCTGTTTTTAAATTATTTGCAACGATCATATCCAGATTTTTCTTTTCCAGTTTTTTGCGGGAATTCTCTATAACGTGTTCCGTTTCCATGGAAAATCCACATAAAAATGTTTTTGCGGTTCTGTTTTCCCCAAGATATTTTAAAATGTCCTGTGTGCGGGTAAGGGCAATGCTCATCTCGCCATCAGATTTTTTGACTTTCTGATCATAAACTTCACTCGGACGATAATCTGCTACTGCTGCAGCCATAATCACAATATCTGCATCCGCAGCCTCTTCTTTGACTGCTTCAAACATCTGTTGTGCACTTTTTACCGGAACCATCTTTACAAAATGCGGCTCCTCTGCCTCGGTGTGCCCTTTTACGACCGTCACGGAAGCTCCACGCAGCATCGCAGCTTTCGCCAGGGCAAATCCCATTTTTCCTGTTGAATGATTTGTGATATAGCGAACCGGATCGATCGCTTCCATCGTAGCTCCGGCACTGACCAGAACTTTCATCCCTTTCATATCCTTTTCACGTGCAATGCTTCTCACAATATGTTCAACCAGAAGCTTTTCTTCCGGAAGTTTGCCGATTCCGGAATCACCACAGGCAAGATGTCCGCTCGCCGCCTCCACCATCTCAAAACCATAGTTCTGAAGACGTTTCATATTGTCCTGCACGATCGGATTGAGGTACATATTGGTGTTCATCGCCGGTGCAATGATCTTCTGACAGGTGCATGCAAGTGCCGTCGTTGTCAGCATGTCATCCGCGATCCCGTTTGCAAGCTTTCCTATTATATTGGCACTTGCCGGTGCGACCATGAGAAGATCTGCTCTCTTTGCCAGTGAAATGTGCTCTACCTGAAACTGAAAATTCCGGTCAAACGTATCAATCAGACATTTATTTCCGGTGAGCGTCTCAAAAGTGATCGGATTGATAAAATTGACTGCATTCTTTGTCATGATCACTTCCACATTACAATGCAGTTTCTTTAACATACTTGCCACATTTGCCATTTTATATGCTGCAATACTTCCTGTTATCCCAAGTATTACCGTTTTTCCCTTTAACATCACAAAACCTCACGTTCTTTTCTAAATTATTTATGCAATGATAAAACTTTTTTTGTTTATCATAACATACTTTTTATGTATTGTCAGCCTGCCTGGAAAAATTACACTGTTTCCCTTGTCATTTAAAATCTGCTATGCTATGATACTGATGTTTATGAGCCAAGGAGCAAATGGACACAAAACAGTTCCTGTTTTCCTTTGCCCGGCTACTTATATCCATATTTTTCAGGAGGATTTTTACTATGAAAAAAGACACTCGATACCTGGTCAGTGTTGCACTTATGGCAGCGATCGTCATTCTTCTGGCTAACACACCGCTTGGAATGATCCAGCTTCCGATTATTAAGGCGACAACTGTACACATCCCGGTTATCATCGGTGCGATTCTTTTGGGTCCATCCGCCGGTGCGATCCTGGGAGCGATTTTCGGCATCTGTTCCCTGATCAGCAATACAACCGCTCCAACACTTCTTTCGTTTGCTTTTTCTCCGTTTCTGAGTACAACCGGTCTTGTTGGCGTGGTAAAAGCGATCTGGATCTCGGTTGGATGCCGCATTATGATCGGCGTGATCTCCGGATGGCTCTGGATCTTATTTCGAAAACTGAAAGCGAATTCTTATCTTTCCCTTATCATCACTGGTTTTGTCGGTTCGATGGTAAATACGATATTTGTTATGGGCAGTATTTATCTGCTCTTTGCCGGACAGTATGCCGCTGCCAAAGATGTGGCACGCACCGCGGTGTTCGGCCTGATCATGGGTACGGTCACTGCATCCGGCATCCCGGAAGCGATTGCTGCCGCAATCCTTGTCACTGTCATCACAAAAGCACTGCTGAAGGTTGTTCCTAATCTTTCAAACGCTTCTGCTAACTAAATCGCAGGCACAGCTTCCGTGCGTTCGATCTGAATACATACTTCGCAGAATGGAGGATATTTTGATTCTTGCAATTGATATCGGAAATACAAACATTGTGGTCGGCTGTATCCGTGGGGACGAAGTTCTCTTCACTGAACGCCTTTCCACCAATACAACACATACAACTCTGGAATATGCTATCAGCTTTAAAAATGTTCTGGAACTGTACCACCTTTCTCCAGAACAGATCACCGGTTCCATTATTTCTTCTGTGGTAATATCCGGATTTTTCATATAGGCAATCACACCGTCAATGACCTCGCCGAAATTGTGCGTCGGAATGCTCGTCGTCATGCCAACCGCAATTCCCTCCGCACCGTTGATCAGAAGATTCGGCACCTTTACCGGCAGAACCTCCGGCTCTTTCTCCGTCTCGTCAAAGTTCGGCACAAAATCCACGACATCCTTGTCAAGGTCTGCTAAGAACGCCTCCTGCGTCAGCTTCTGAAGTCTCGCCTCCGTGTAACGCATGGCAGCCGCTCCGTCTCCCTCGATGGAGCCGAAGTTGCCGTGTCCGTCCACCAGCGTCTGTCCCATTTTAAAATCCTGTGCCAGCACCACCAACGCACCGTAGATCGAACTGTCTCCGTGCGGGTGATATTTACCCATGGTATCCCCGACAATACGCGCACTCTTACGGTACGGCTTGTCATAGCGGATGCCGAGTTCATACATATCATAAAGTGTCCGCCTCTGTACCGGCTTTAACCCATCCCTGATATCCGGCAGTGCACGTGAGATAATCACGCTCATTGCATAGTCGATATAGGATTTCTGCATCAGCTCCGAATACTCGGTGCGGATAATCTGTTCTTCCTGTTTCATGGTAATCCTCATTTCCTGCCGCTTCTTCCTGCGGCTCTCTCATCCCGCGCATGATCCTGCCGCACGGTATCGCATCTGTCATGCGTCCACGGTCGCATCCGTCGCATGCTCATAGATAAAGGTCTTGCGCGGCGGCACGTCATTGCCCATCAGAAGTTCCGTGATGTCGGACGCCATACGGCCGTCCTCGATCTCAATCCGCTTTAACAGCCGTCTCTTCGGATCGAGCGTCGTCTCCCAGAGCTGCTCCGCGTCCATCTCGCCGAGACCTTTATACCGCTGCAGCGTAAAACTGCCCTTGTGGCTCCGTCTATAGCGCTCCAGCGCCTCATCATCGTAGAGGTACTCTTCCTCGCCGCGGCTTGGAATCGCCTTGTAAAGCGGCGGCATTGCCACATAGACATGTCCCTCATAGATTAACTCCGGCATGAACCGGTAGAATAACGTCAAAAGCAGCGTGGAAATATGCGCTCCGTCGACGTCGGCATCCGCCATGATGATAATCTTGTCATAGCGGAGCTTCGTAATATCGAAATCATTGCCGTAGCCCTCGGAAAATCCGCAGCCGAACGCATTGATCATCGTCTTAATCTCCGCGTTGGCTAAAATCTTATCGATGCTCGCCTTCTCCACGTTTAAGATCTTACCGCGGATCGGCAGAATCGCCTGAAAGCTGCGGTCTCTCGCTGTCTTCGCGGAACCTCCCGCAGAATCTCCCTCGACGATAAAAATCTCGCAGATCGATGCGTCCCGGCTCTCGCAGTTCGCAAGCTTGCCGTTGGAGTCAAAGGAGAACTTCTGCTTTGTCAGAAGATTTGTCTTCGCTTTCTCTTCGGTCTTGCGGATCTTCGCCGCCTTTTCCGCACAGGAAATGACGGTCTTAAGCACTTCCAGGTTCTTGTCAAAATAGAGCTGGATCTCGTCGCCGGTCACCTTCGCCGTCGCCCGCGACGCGTCCTGGTTATCCAGCTTCGTCTTCGTCTGTCCCTCGAAGCGCGGATCCGGGTGCTTGATGGAGACGACTGCCGTCATGCCGTTGCGCACGTCCGCACCGGTAAAATTGGCGTCCTTATCCTTTAAGATGCCAAGCTCTCTCGCATAGGCATTAATAACAGTCGTAAACACCGTCTTAAAACCGGTGATGTGTGTTCCGCCCTCCGCGTTGAAAATATTATTACAGAAGCCCAGAATATTCTCATGAAATTCGTTCGTGTACTGGAACGCCGCCTCGACGGTAATGCCCTCAGTCTCTCCCTTAAAATACACGACGTCATGCAGAACTTCCGTGCTCTTGTTGAGATCCTTCACAAACCCCTTGATGCCTTCCGGCTCGTGGTAGACGATATGCTCGGTCTCCTCCCCTCTCCGATCCTCATAGATGATCGTAAGCTCCGGGTTTAAATATGCCGTCTCATGCATACGGCTCTTGACCTCGTCCTCCTTGAAACGCGTCTTCTCGAAAATCTCCGGGTCCGGCAGGAAATTGACCTTCGTTCCAGTCTTCTTCGTCTTACCGATCTTCGGAAGCAGTCCGTTCTCAAGCTCCACCACCGGCACACCGCGCTCATAGCGGTCGTGATGAATATACCCCTCTCTGCTGATCTCCACATCCATATAAACAGACAATGCATTGACAACGGAAGAACCTACTCCGTGAAGCCCTCCACTCGTCTTATATGCGGAATCATCAAACTTACCGCCGGCGTGTAAGGTTGTGTATACAAGACGTGCTGCCGAAACACCTTTGGCGTGCATTCCGACCGGAACGCCTCGTCCATTATCTTCTACCGTACAGGAACCATTCTTCTCCAATGTGACATGGATCGTATCACATGCCCCTGCCAGATGCTCATCCACCGAGTT
>OIWM01003858.1_pt1 | contig 10393 bp, 9 predicted proteins | sample 1587451 | NCBI WGS metagenome assembly OIWM01 (sample SAMEA3888907, study PRJEB22519) | human gut metagenome | biome: human gut; feature: human-associated habitat; material: faeces | place: Denmark | collected 2011
ATTCCTGCATCATGTGCCAGGCGTTCTCCCCGAGCCACGTCTGCATCGTCACCCCGGAGCGTCTGGGCCTGTGCGGTGCCGTGTCCTGGCTGGACGCGAAGGCTACCAACGAACTCGACCCGCAGGGTCCCTGCCAGGTCGTCACCAAGGAGCGCTGCACCGACGAGCGCACCGGCCGCTATGAGGACGTCGACGAGGCCGTCGCACAGTACTCTCACGGCGCGCTGGAGCACGTCACGCTCTACTCCCTGCTGGAGGATCCGATGACCTCCTGCGGCTGCTTCGAGTGCATCTGCGGCATCGAGCCGTGCTCGATGGGCGTTGTCATCACCTGCCGTGAATACGCAGGCATCACTCCGCTCGGCATGACCTTCTCCGAGATGGCCTCCATGACCGGCGGCGGCGTGCAGACTCCGGGCTTCATGGGCCACGGCAAGCACTACATCGCCTCTCACAAGTTCCTCAAGGCCGAAGGCGGCGTCGGCCGTCTGGTCTGGCTGCCGAAGGAGCTGAAGGATCAGATCCGCGACAAGCTCAATGAGACTGCCAAGGATATGTACGATATCGACAACTTTGCCGATATGGTCGCCGACGAGACGAACTGCCCGAACGGCGATCCGGAAGAGCTGCTCGCCTTCCTGTCCGAGGTTGGCCACCCTGTCCTCAGCATGGACCCGCTTGATATTTAATTCAGAAGTTTCAGGCAAACGGCTCCCGTATGCAGCTGCATACGGGAGCCGTTCGTGTGTGGGTAAAGCAAAAACCGCCGGACTCCGTGTGGAACCGGCGGTTTTTGGATGGTTGGGATCAGACCTTTTCCTTGACCTTTGCAGCCTTGCCAAGACGGTCGCGCAGATAGTACAGCTTCGCGCGGCGAACCTTGCCGTGGCGGACGCACTCGACGTTGACAACGTTGGGCGCATGGAGCGGGAAAACCTTCTCGCAGCCGACACCGTAGGAGATGCGGCGAACGGTGATGGTTTCTTCGATACCGCCGTGCTTCTTGGCGATGACGGTGCCCTCGAAGATCTGGATTCTTTCGCGGGAACCTTCCTTGATTTTGACATGAACGCGAACGGTGTCGCCGACCTGAACTTCAGGCAGCTCCTGCTTCATGTACTGGCTGGTCAGAGCCTTCATGAGATCCATACTTGTGTCCTCCTTCAAATTAAGAACGTTCATACCGCAAGGAAATGCCGCTGCACCTTCGTGCCGGCTGCGGCAGAGGACCATTCTTTTCACAGACCAATGTATTTTAGCACACAGAGCGCCGAAAATCAAGCATTTTTTCAGGAAAATCCGCTTGTTTTTATCGGTTCCGCGCTCTATAATAGTGTCTGTCATACCGACTTAAAGGAAGCGAATGCCATGGCGTCCAGAAAACGAATCGTTCTTTGTTATGTCCTCCTGCAGGCCAGCTTTTGGGGCATGATCAGCTCTATCTGCGCCTATCAGGCCGCGATCGTCCTCGACCGGGGCTTTACGACCGGACAGGCCGGAATTTTCTGCGCGCTGTGCTATCTGGCAAGCCTTTTTACGCAGCCGGTCATCGGCGGCTGGGCCGACCGACACCCGAGCGTGCCCATCAAGCAGCTGCTGATCGTCATGCTGCTGCCTGCCGTAGCGCTCAATCTCGTCTTTTATTTCACGCGCCCCGGCTTTGCGCTCACGGCGCTGATCATTTTCCTGTTCGGCGTGCTGGAGACGAACTCCTATCCGCTCATTGACTCGATGGGGATGCAGTATGTCAACGCAGGCGTCAAGATCCCCTACAGCTTCGCACGCGGGATGGGTTCGCTGACCTACGCAGTTTTATGCGTCGTGACGGGGCTGCTGACGGCGCGGTTCGGTATGCAGGCGGCGCTTCTGGCGCACTGCGCCGAGCAGCTTCTGCTGATTGTCTGCCTGCTGGCATTCCCGAGCATCCCGGCGCGCCTTCTGCCGCAGCCGCAGGCAAAGTCGGCCTCCGGCCATTCGATCTGGCAGATCTTAAAGAAAAACAGGGTCTTTACGCTCATGCTCATCGCCTGCTTCTTCGGCATGATGGGCGTGATGCCGATCAGCAATTTCCTTGTCTCGCTTGTAAACAGCCACGGCGGCGGCAGCACGGCGCTCGGCGTCGCGCAGTTTTTGATGGCCGCTTCGGAGCTGCCGTCAGCGCTGGTGTTCGGACTGCTGCAAAAGAAGATGAGCAGCGCGAAAATTCTGCTGATCTCGATCATCTTTATGGTGGTCAAGCCGCTACTGATCCTCGCGTCCGGTTCGCTTGGGATGCTGCTGGCCGTGCAGCCGGTGCAGATGCTGGGCTACGGCCTGTTCTTCCCGGCCTCGGTCTATTTTGCCAACGAATCCGTTGACCCCGCCGACCGGGTGCAGGGCCAGTCCATCCGCACGATCCTCGCCATCTCGCTCAGTACGCTGCTGGGCAGTCTTGTCTCCGGGTATCTGATCGATCTCGGCGGCACGACGCTCATGCTCTGGTTCTCGACCGGCTGTGCGTCCATCGGCGTGCTGATTGCGCTCGGTGCGCTGGCTGTGCAGAAAAAATCAGTGCGCGTGTAAGCCTCCGGAGGTTCCCATTATGTCCAACATTCTTGTTTTTGTATTAGAACTCATCGGCACTGTCGCGTTTGCCGTTTCCGGCGCCATTGTCGGCATCAAAAAGCAGATGGATCTGCTCGGTGTGATCGTCCTCGGCGTCTGCACGGCGGTCGGCGGCGGAATTGTCCGCGACCTCATTCTCGGCATCACGCCGCCCGCGACATTTCAGGATCCGGTCTACACACTCACGGCGGCCGCCGTGTCCGTTCTCATGTTCCTGCCGCATGTGCGCGCCCGTGTCGGGCGGCATGAGCCGGTCTTTGACCGGCTTCTGCTGGTGATGGACGCGGTCGGCCTTGGCGTGTTCACGGTTGTCGGCGTCCAGTGCGCATACCGGCAGACGGAACACTATACGCTGTTCCTGACCGTTTTCGTCGGCCTCATTACCGGCGTGGGCGGCGGCGTTATCGTTAACGGCGACGTGGTATCGGGCGTTGTGGGCGCCGGCGGCGAGATTGGCCACATGTGCCTGAACCCGGCCGAGGAGCGCACCTGCGGCTGTGGCGGCCATGGCCATCTGGAGCAGTATTCCAGCGCCACCGGCGTGGTGAGCAACTACCTTGCCGAGTGCAAGAAGGCGGGCGTCGAGCCCATTGAGCTCACCGGCCCCTCCGATTCCAAGGACGTGTTCCAGGCCTGCCGCGAGGGCGACAAGCTCGCGCTGGCCGCAGCCGACACCATGGCCGACTACCTTGGCCGCGCCCTGGCGCTTATCGCCAACGTGGTCGACCCCGAGATGTTCCTGATCGGTGGCGGCGCGTCCGCTTCGGCCGATGTTTATCTCGACAAGGTTCGCGAGCACTTTAAGCAGTACGCGCTCTCTGCCTCGCGCGAGACGCCCATTAAGGTCGCTTCGCTCGGAAACGACGCCGGCATCATCGGTGCCGCCTACGTAGCCCTGCGCGCCGCCGGTAAATAGCTGGTGCAAGGGGGTCAGGTTACTTTGCACCAACACGGTGCAAAAGGGACAGTCTTGGCCCCCATGCCTGCCCCAAAATATGCCGTGACCCTTCCGTCTGCGAAGGCTCGGCATCGGCGTGCTACCATAGCTACGTCCAAGTACACATATCAAGTGGAGGATATCCATGGCAAACGTTCTTGTCTTTGGTCACCAGAACCCCGATAACGACGCCATCATGAGCGCCGTCGTCCTGTCCCAGCTGCTCAACCAGGTTGAGTATGCCGGCAACACCTACGAGGCCTGCGCCCTTGGTCAGCTTCCGGCCGAGTCCGCCAAGCTGCTCGCCGACGCCGGCATCGCCGAGCCCCGCGTGATCGAGTCCGTCGAGGCCGGTCAGCTCGTCGTCCTCACCGACCACAACGAGTCTGCCCAGTCCGTCGCCGGCCTTAAGGACGCCACGGTCTTTGGCGTTGTCGATCATCACCGCATCGGCGACTTCGAGACCGCCGGCCCGCTGCACTACATCTGCCTGCCCTGGGGCTCCAGCTGCACCATCGTCACCAAGCTCGCCGGCGTGCTCGGCGTTGAGCTTTCCGACGTCCAGGCTAAGCTGCTGCTCTCGGCCATGATGACCGACACGCTCATGCTCAAGAGCCCCACCACCACCGATGTCGACCGCGCCGTCGCCGCCAAGCTCGGCGAGCAGGTGGGCGTCGACCCGGTCAAGTTTGGCATGGAGGTCTTCCTCACCCGTCCGTCCGGCTCCTTTACCGCTGCCGAGATGGTCGGCAACGACATCAAGATGTTCGAGCCCGCCGGCAAGAAGCTGCTCATCGGCCAGTACGAGACTGTCGACAAGACCCGCGCACTCGGCATGATCGACGAGATTCGCGAGGCCATGCGCGCCTACGCTGCCGAGAAGGGCGCTGACGGCATTGTCCTGTGCATCACCGACATCATGGAGGAGGGCTCGCAGGTCCTGCTCGAGGGCGAGACCGAGGCCGCTCAGAAGGGCCTGGGCATTGCCGACGAGCACGACGGCGTCTGGATGCCGGGCGTCCTCTCCCGTAAGAAGCAGGTCGCTGCCCCCATCATGGCCGCCTGCTAGGTTTAGTTCACTAAACGCCACGACCGGATCGCGGACGCCCCGCGCTCCGGTCGTTTTTTGTGCATGGTGCCGCGTCGTCTCTTGGACAGGCGTGCCCGTGCCGTTGGGCAAATAATGTTCAACCTGTGGTTCCGCTTTTCGGCCACGCCTGCGTGCTTGTCGTGCAGGGTAGGCTAGATGCAAGCGTAATACGTTAGAGCGCGGCGCCGCCACTTGGGCGGGCCGTGCTTTTTTAAGACGGGAGCCTTCCCGTGAAAGGAGCCGCCCATGGCAGCACCCGAGCAGCTGTTCAACGTCCGTGAGCGCAAGCGTTTTGAGCGTCACGACATCTGGGAGCGCATCGCCGAGAACGGCACGATTTCCGCCGCCGTCATGGTCTTCGCCGCCATCGCCGCCGTCATTTGCGCCAATACCGATGCCTACGAGGCCATCCATCACTTTTTGGAGACCCCGCTGTATGTGGGTCTGGGCAACCTTACGGCCGGTCTCACCGTTGAGCTTTTCGTCAACGACTTTCTCATGGCGATTTTCTTTTTGTTGGTGGGTATTGAGCTTAAGTACGAGATGACGGTCGGCGAGCTCAAGAATCCGCGTCAGGCCATGCTTCCCATGCTGGCGGCCGTGGGTGGCGTCGTCGTTCCCGCCTGCATCTACCTGATCTTTAACCATGCCGGCGCCCGCAACGGTTGGGCCATCCCCATGGCAACCGATATTGCCTTTGCGCTGGGCGTGCTGTCGCTTTTGGGCAACCGCGTGCCCAACGGCGTGCGCGTGTTCTTCTCGACGCTCGCCATCGCCGATGACCTCATCTCCATCGCCGCCATCGCCATCTTCTACGGTCAGAGCCCCAATCCGTTTTGGTTGGGCGCCGCCGCGCTGGTGACCTGCGCGCTCGTGTGGCTCAACAAGACGCAGCATTACCGCCTCGCCCCGTATTCGGTACTGGGCCTGCTGTTGTGGTTCTGCATGTTCAAGAGCGGTGTACATGCCACGCTCGCCGGCGTCATCCTGGCCTTTACCATTCCGGCCAAGTGCGGCGTCAAGCTCGATAGCCTCACCGATTGGTTGGGCGAGTGCCTGCCGCTGCTCGATGACCGCTACGACGACGAGGCGCACATCTTGGGCCAGCATGACTTTACCGTCTCGACCACCAGGGTCGAGCGCGTCATGCACCGCGTGACCCCGCCGCTCATTCGCATGGAGCGTCTGATCTCCACGCCGGTCAACTTTGTGATCCTGCCGATCTTTGCGTTCGTCAACGCACAGGTTCGCCTAGTGGGCGTGGACATGAGCACGCTGCTCACCGACCCGGTGACGCTCGGCGTGTACTTTGGCATGCTGCTGGGTAAGCCGATCGGTATCTTTGGCATGACGTTCGCCTTGGTCAAGCTCAAGGCCTGCGAGCTGCCGCACAATGTCAACTGGCATATGATTGCCGGCATGGGCATTCTGGGCGGTATCGGCTTTACCATGTCGATTCTCATCAGCGGCCTCGCCTTCCCGACGGCCCAGTTTGAGGTTCTGGCTGCCAAGGCCGCTATTCTCGCCGGCTCTGTCACCGCGGCCGTACTTGGCATGATCTACATGAGTGTGATCTGCAAGCACCCCGCGCCCAAGAACGAGTAGGCGCGTAGAAACAGACGCCAGAGCCTGCTCGAGCGCGTGTAAAACGCGGTTTTGAGTGGTACTTGCCACCTGCCGGACACCCCAGTGGCCAAAAAACGCCGTTTGTGAGTACTGTCACAAACGGCGTTTCATTTTAGGCGCGAAAAATAATGTACAAATCTATTCTGTCTGTGCATTAACGATTGCGTGGCTGGACGAAAAATGCCGATGCATCCTTCCAAAACCGGACACAAAAGGCCAAGACTGGCTTTTTTAATTCAAAATCGCTGTTACTAAAAAAGTAACAGTACTCATATTTGCTATTTTTTGACCACAGGCCCCAATGACTAGGTTATTCCACGGTGCCGTAGACGGCGCCCCAGCCGTGGGCGGCCAAGGCGGAGTTGAGCTGGTCGCAAAGTGACTGGCGGTCGTAATAGCCGGGCGGTAGCAGGTTGACGATTTCCATGAGATCGGGCGCCAGGTCCAAGATTTCGGCTTGTACGATCAGATCCAGGCGGTCGATGGCGTGGCGGTCGTAAAACAGTCCGTCGACCAGGCGCTGCAGGTCGCCGAATTCCTCGGCCTGAAACGATCCGTACTCCATAGTGCCTCCTTGGGCGCCCCACGCCGGCATGCGCGGCGATTCGTAAATCATTGCGATGAACTTAATCTATCACGGCTTCATGCCGTTGCGGCGGTGGCGGTCTATACTTAGACGAACTGCAACGTCCCGCTTCGCGAAAGGTCGCACCCATGCAGACGATCTACCAGAAGATGGAAACCACCGAACTCGATGCCGCCATCGAGGCGCTCAAAGCCGAGGTCGCCGAGGTCAAGGCCAAGGGCCTGGCGCTCGACATGGCCCGCGGCAAGCCGTCGCCCTCTCAGGTGGACATCTCTCGACCCATGCTCGATATCCTCAATGCCGATGCCGATCTGCACGACGGCAACGTCGACTGCTCAAACTACGGTTGCTTTGAGGGCATTCCCTCTGCGCGCAAGCTGGCGGGGGAGTTCCTGGGTTGCCCTGCCGAGCAGACGCTCGTACTGGGTTCGTCGAGCCTTCTGATCGAGCACGATATCGCCGGCATGTTTTGGCGCTGCGGTTCGTGCGGCAGCGAGCCCTGGGAGGCTTACGAGGCCGCGCACGACGGCAAGAAAGTCAAGTTCCTGTGCCCTGTTCCCGGCTACGACCGTCACTTTGGCATCACCGCCGACCTGGGTATCGAGAATGTCCCCGTCGCGATGACCGACAACGGCCCCGACATGGACGAGGTCGAGCGTCTGGTTGCCGCCGACGACTCCATCAAGGGCATCTGGTGCGTGCCCAAGTATTCCAACCCCACGGGCATCACCTTTAGCGAGGACACCGTGCGTCGCCTGGTCGAGATGCCCACGGCCGCGCCCGATTTCCGCATCTTCTGGGACAACGCCTACTGCGTGCACGACCTGTACGACGAGACCGACGAGCTCGCAAACATCTTTGACCTCGCTCGCGCGGCGGGCACCGAGGACCGCGTGGTGGCCTTTGCCTCGACGTCCAAGATCACCTTCCCGGGCGCCGGCATCGGCTTTATCGGTGCGAGCCCCGCGGTTATCGCGGAGTTCTCCAAGCGCCTGAAGGCCGGCCTCATCAGCGCCGACAAGCTCAACCAGCTGCGTCACGTGCGTTTCCTTCCCACCATCGAGGCGGTCAAGGAGCACATGAAAAAGCATGCCGAGTTCCTGCGTCCGCGCTTTGAGGCCGTTGAGCGCAAGCTCACCGAGGGCCTGGGCGATACGGGCTGTGCCACCTGGACGCACCCCCGCGGCGGCTACTTTGTAAGCTTCGATGGTCCCGAGGGCTCGGCCCAGAAGGTCGCCGCGCTTTGCGCCGACCTGGGCGTCAAGCTCACGCCGGCTGGTGCCACCTGGCCTTATGGCAAGGACCCGCGCGACACCAACATCCGCATCGCGCCGAGCTATCCCACGGTCGAGGACCTGGAGGCCGCGCTCGATGTGCTGGTGCTGGCCGTTAAGCTTGTCGCTGCCGAGCTTGCGCGTGCCGAGCGCGCCTAACGCGTAGGGCCCCGCAAGTCCGCGCCTAGTACTATCCGCACTTTCGATACGTAAAGGAGCGTATACATGGATTTGGGTATTTCCACCAACCCCACGCCGGAGACCTACACCATTAAGGTAACCGGCGAGATCGATATCTCTAACGCCGATAGCCTGCGCAATGCCATCGACCTGGCGCTCGAGCAGCCCACTGAGGCCGTTGAGCTCGATTTTGCCCAGGTGAGCTACATCGACTCGACGGGCATTGGCGTGCTCGTGGGCGCCGCGCACCACGCGGTCGACCACGGCAAGCGCTTTAGCTGCACCAATGTGCAGCCCCCGGTGATGCGCGTGGTTCAGCTGTTGGGTGTCGACCAGGAGATTTCGATCACCGCTGCATAATCTTTGCCCCCAAAAGGGCATGCCGTTTGGCATATGTTTGTGATGCGCTCGGACGTTTTGGCGTCCGGGCGCTATACTTGACCGAATGAATAGACGAGTTCCGGCCGAATGGCGCGGTGCGGGCTCGACTCACATCGAGCCTTGGAGGTATGTGTGTTTGGTATTGGAGAGGGTGAGCTCGCGATCATCGTGGTCTTCGGCTTTTTGCTGTTTGGCCCGGATAAGCTCCCGCAGATGGGCCGTACGATCGGCCGTGCCATCCGTCAGTTCCGCGAGACGCAGGAAAAGATGACGGCCGTTGTTCAGTCCGAGATCATCGACCCGGTAAGCGAGGCCGCGTCGGCCCCGGTCAAGCCCAAGAAGGCTGCCGTCGATGATGATTCCGATGCGGACGAGGATGCCGTCGAGACGGCTGCACCCGCAAAGAAGGAGACCTTTGCCGAGCGCCGTGCCCGCCTTGCCGCCGAGAAGGCCGCAAGCGAGGGTGCCACCGAGGGCGAAGGCGCTGCTGATGAGGCCGAGCCCGCCAAGGCCGAGCCTGCCGCTGCCACCGTCGATCCCGAACCTGCTGCAGAGCCGGAGCCCGAGCCCGAGCCGGCAGAGCCCACGACGGCCGATCTCTACGCCCGTCGTCCCCGCAAGCGCAAGGCCGTCGTCGACCAGCTCGCTCGCGAGCTCGAGGCCGAGGACGACGCTGCCGCCGCCGACGCCTCGAAGGGAGGCGATGAGTAATGCCTATCGGACCTGCGCGTATGCCGCTCTTCGATCACCTGGGAGAACTCCGTCGCCGCCTGACCATCGTGGTCGTGTCGGTGTTTGCCGCCGCTATCGTGCTGTATTTCGCCACGCCTGTTGTGCTCGACATCCTGGAAGATCCCATCCGCTCCTTTGTGCCGGACGGTAAGTTCTACATCACTACCACGCTCGGCGGCTTTGGCTTGCGCTTCTCGCTGGCCATCAAGATGGCCGTGGTCATGTGCACGCCCATGATCATCTGGCAGATTCTGGCGTTTTTCCTGCCGGCGCTTCGACCCAACGAGCGCAAGTGGGTCGTGCCCACGGTGCTCGCCTCGACGGTGCTGTTCTTCCTGGGTGCCATCTTCTGCTACTTCATCATCATTCCTGCGGGCTTTGAGTGGCTCATCGGCGAGACCTCGGCCGTCGCTACGGCACTGCCCGATCTGGAGAACTACGTCAACATGGAGCTGCTCTTTATGATCGGCTTTGGCGTGGCGTTTGAGCTGCCGCTCATCATCTTCTATCTGTCCGTCTTCCACATCGTGTCCTACGCTGCTTTCCGCGGTGCCTGGCGTTATGTATACGTTGGCCTGCTCGTGGGTTCGGCTGTGATCACGCCCGACGGCTCGCCCGTTACGCTGGGTCTCATGTATGGCGCCCTGCTCTCGCTCTACGAGATTTCGCTCGCCATCGCCCGTGTGGTCATTACCGCGCGCGAGGGCAAGGAGGGCCTGTTTGTGAGTCGTCTGGACCTGTTCTCGGACGATGAGGACGACGAGGAGTAAATCGGTATGCACGAGGTTGGCATTGTCAACGGCATACTCGATACAGTGATTCGCGCGGCGCGTGGGGCGGGGGCCTCGCGCGCCGTTTTGGTAACGCTGCGTATCGGGGATATGACCGAGGTCGTGCGCGAGGCGCTCGACTTTGCCTGGGAGACGTTTCGCGACGAGGACCCGCTCACGCGCGGCTGCGAGCTTGCCGTGGAGGAGGTCCAT
>OIWM01003862.1_pt1 | contig 10383 bp, 8 predicted proteins | sample 1587451 | NCBI WGS metagenome assembly OIWM01 (sample SAMEA3888907, study PRJEB22519) | human gut metagenome | biome: human gut; feature: human-associated habitat; material: faeces | place: Denmark | collected 2011
CGGCGACCTGCTGATTACGAATCAGCTGCTCTACCGACTGAGCCACACTAGCATCACCGAAAACGAGCCGCACAAAACGCTGCTCATCTCAAGCGCCTTTATAGGATAGCACGTTTTTTCCGGAAAGTCAACCAGAAAATCTGCTGCTTTCCCAGAAAGGCGCCTTTCGTGTTGACAGGGCAATTTATATATAGTATAACTGTTGCGTCGGCTGACAAGGGCACACACGGTTTTTCACGGGGCAAAGCGACGTCTGGTGTCGTTATCCTCGTTGGCGGGCGACAGCCCGCCTGCCTCGTCTGCCTTGCCAGCCGCCGTTTATCCTCCGTGAAAAACTCCGAAGGACTTGCCGGTCGGTCTGGAGCGTTGTCTGCAAGGCAGAGGACGCAGGCATACCGTCGTATGTCAAGGACGATAACGCGGCAGACGGCGGCCCAGTCCGGCCCGCAAGCGTGCGTGCCCTTGTCAACTGACGCTATGAGCATTGCAGAAAGGTATCAAAAAACATGGAATCAGAGCTTTCTCAGAACAAAATGGGCACAATGCCAATTCGGAAGCTGCTTATCAGCATGTCGCTGCCAATGATGGCCTCCATGCTCGTACAGGCGCTTTACAACATCGTGGACAGCATCTTTGTCGCGCGCGTCAGCGAGGCCGCGCTCACAGCCGTCTCCATCTCCTTCCCGATCCAGAATCTTATGATCGCGTTCGGCGTCGGCATCGGCGTCGGCGTAAATGCCCTGCTCTCCAAGAGCCTCGGCGAGGGCGACCAGCCGCGCGCGCAGCGCATCGCGCTTCAGGGTATTTTCATTGAGGTCATCTGCTGCGTCATCTTCATTCTGGTCGGTATTTTCGCCATGGATCTCTTCTTCCGCGGCCAGACTGCCGACGCGGAGATCATCGCGCTCGGCAAGGACTATCTCTCCATCTGCTGTATTTTCTCCGTGGGCCTCTTTGCGCAGCTCATTTTCGAGCGGCTTTTGCAGGCAACCGGACGCACCGTGCTTTCCATGATCTCGCAGTGCGCGGGCGCGCTCATCAACATTATTTTTGACCCCATCCTGATCTTCGGCGTCTCGTGGCTCGGGATCCCGGCCATGGGCGTGACCGGCGCGGCCATCGCCACGGTGTTCGGCCAGATCGTCGGCGGCATTGTCGCCATCGTCCTCAACGTCCGCCGCAACCGGGAGCTGGCCTTCCGCTTCCGCGGCTTCCGCCCGGACGGGAAGCTCTGCGGCGGCATTCTTTTCATCGGCATTCCCTCGGCCATCATGGGCTCCATCGGCTCGTTCATGACCTACGGCGTCAACAAGATCCTCTTCGCCTTTGAAGAGGTCGGCAAAACGGCAGCGGCAGTTTTCGGCGTCTACTTCAAGCTGCAAAGCTTCGTGTTCATGCCGGTGTTCGGCCTGAACAACGGTATGGTGCCGATCGTCTCCTATAACTACGGCGCAAAGCGTCCCGACCGCATCACGCAGACCATCCGCCTCAGCGCCATCTACGCCGTGGCCATTATGGCCGCCGGCGTGGCCGTTGTGCAGCTGATTCCGGACAAGCTGCTCCTGCTCTTCGACGCCTCGGAGCAAATGCTGACGATCGGCGTTCCGGCGCTCCGGATCATCAGCACCTGCTTCGTCTTTGCGGGCTTCTCCATCGTCTGCTCCTCCGTTTTTCAGGCGCTGGGCAACAGTATTTTCAGCATGATCATGTCGATCACGCGCCAGCTGGCCGTCCTGCTTCCTGCGGCGTATATCCTCGCGCACGCCTTCGGCCTGCACGCTGTCTGGTACGCCTTCCCCATCGCAGAGTTCGCGAGTCTTGCGCTGAGCATCATTATGCTCTCCCACACCTATAAAAAGGTCATTATGCCCCTCGCGGCGGATTGATCGTTCCGCCTGTATGGACGTACAAAAGGCTCGGGTCATTTGACCCGAGCCTTTTTCATGCTTATTTTGCCTGCTCCAGAAGCCAAAGCCGCATCTGCTCCTTGCCCTCCTCGCTCAAAGGAAAGACCTGCTCGCCCTCCATCTCGCTTTTTTCATAGCAGAACAGCCCGTGCCAGAATTCGCAGCGCATGGAGCTTTGCTCCATGTCCACCTCCTTCGGCGTTTTCATGGTGATCTGCGGCGTGACCTTGAAGCGGAGCATTCCGTAGCTTCCGGTAAAGACGTTGTTGTTCTCAAAGCTGTGCAGCACCGGCAGAAAAAGAGCCTCCATCACTGCATCAGCTCTTCCATCTCGTCAAGCAGCTTGCCGAACAGCTCCAGCGCCGTGTTGACCGGCTCCGGAGAGGTCATGTCCACGCCCGCGCCCTTGAGCAGATCGATCGGCGTCTTGCTGCATCCGCCGGACAGGAAGCCCAGATAGCGCTCGACGGCAGGCTTGCCTTCGGCAAGGATCTTTCTCGACAGGGCAATGGCCGCGGAATAGCCGGTCGCATACTGGAACACATAATAGTTGTAGTAGAAGTGCGGGATGCGCGCCCACTCAAGCGCGATCTGGTCGTCGCTGACCACATCCGGGCCGTAATACAGCTCGTTGAGCTTCTTGTACTCGCTGCAAAGGACGTCCGCCGTCAGCGTCGTGCCCTGCTGGTTCAGCTCGGCAATGCGCAGCTCATATTCGGCGAACATCGTCTGCCGGTAGAGCGTGCCCTTGAACTGATCGAGGAAGTGGTTGATGAGATACGCACGCTGCTTCTTGTCGGTGGTCTTGCCGAGCAGATACTCCATCAGGAGCGCTTCGTTGCAGGTGGAGGCGACCTCCGCCACGAAGATCACATAGTCGGAATAGACCGTCGGCTGGTTCTTGTTGGAGAGGTAGGAATGCAGCGCGTGGCCCATCTCGTGTGCCAGCGTGAACTGGCTGTCGAGCGTGCCGGTGTAGTTCAGCAGCACATACGGATGCACCGGGGAGCCTGCGGAATATGCGCCGGAGCGCTTGCCGACGTTTTCATAGACGTCGATCCAGCGGTTGTCGAAGCCCTCCTTCAGCACCTTGCAGTAGTCCTCGCCCATGCAGGACAGCGCTTCCAGAACAGTCTTCTTCGCATCGGCAAACTCGATGTGCGCGTCGGCCTCCGCGACCAGCGGCGTATAGAGGTCGTACATGTGCAGCTCGTCCACGCCCAGCAGCTTCTTGCGCAGGCGGACATAGCGGTGCATCTTATCGAGATTCTGGTGGACGGACTCGATCAGCTGATGGTAAACGCTCGTCGGGACCTCGGTGCAGTCGAGCGAAGCCTCCAGCGGAGAAGCGTATTTGCGTGCGTCGGCAAAGAATTGCAGCTGCTTGACGTTGGCGTCAAGCGTCGCGGCACAGGTGTTGCGGAAGCTCTCATACGCGGCATAGTAGTTCTCAAATGCGCTCTTGCGCAGGACGCGGTCGGGAGACTCCAGGCAGGCAATATAGGTGCCCTGACTGATGGGATGCTCTGCGCCATCCTTGTCCACAGCGGGCTTAAACTTCAGGTCGGCGTTGGAAAACATCGAGAAAATGTTCTGCGGAGACTGGGACATTTCGCCTGCGGCGGCCAGCAGCTTTTCTTCCGTGGCCGAAAGAATGTGCGCACGGCGGCTGCGGCTCTTATCGAAATAACGGCGGTACAGCTCCAGCTCTGGCTCCTCGCGGTAGAACTCCTCCATCTTTTCATCGGAAATGGACAGGAGCTCGGGTGTCTCAAAGCTGGTCTTGGCCTCGGCCTCGACATACGCCTTCATAAACTGGCCGACCATGCCCTGATAATAGGAATCGCGTTTGTCCTGATCTCCGCGGCGCATGGCGTAGTTGCCAAGGCACTCGGCACGGATGGTGAACATATCCACCAGCTTCCTGTACGCCAGCAGCTCCTGCGCAGACTGCGAGATCCGACCTGCAAAGCCTGCAAGCTCGTCGATCTCCGCCTGAAGCTTTTTCAGATCCTCCTGCCAAAGCTCGTCCGTGGCGTACAGATCCTCCAGCGCCCACTGGTCCTGAATGGCGATCTCGCTTCTTTCAGGGATTTTTTTCGACATATCTGAACTCCTCCTTTATGAAATCATGATCGTATTCTAGCACACTTTTTCGTTTTGCACAACTGAAATTCGCCGGGCGCGTCACCTGTCCGCGTGGACAAACATCATGGCAAAGCTGACGGAAAGCAACGCGCAGCAGGCTCAGATCGCCCGCACGCCGACGCGCACCGTCAGATAGCTTCCGATGCCCGCTCCGACGGCAAACACGGCAATGACACCAAAATAGGTCAGCGCGGCGTGGAGCGTCCGCTTGTCGTGATTGTGGAAATAGACGCAGAGCGCCTTGGCAACTACGCCATTCGCCGCGGAACAGCGCCGCGCTCAGCAGCACAATGTTGCCGGTCTGCGCATTTGCAAAGACCAAACCGCGGCAGCAGTAGGTATAGGCGTCCTGAAAGCCGCCGGAAAGAATGATAAGGAAGCTCTGATTAAATCAGCGGCTGTGGACGGCGAGAGATTTTTCGTCAAGACAAGGCTTGAAAAACGTGGGAATACTGTATGTATTTCTCGTTTTTCAAACCGCAGGATTGGCGGAAAAGATCCGTCGTCCGCGGTCGGGGATTTATTCAGAGGTTCCATAAAGACTGCCGCAAAAAGGTGTCGGACATCTGGCCGTGGAACTGTAATTTCCGCTTCATGACGGACCTTCCGTTTTCCGGGCGGGAGGCGGTTCCCTCCGCCCTGTATTTCCTCTGCCGCGCACGGCAAACCCGCGCAGCCGACGACCATTATACTCCCTTCCGCGCAAAAAGTAAAACGGATCCCGCACTTTTTCGCATGAACGCCAAAGATTGACACCGCCACTCCGATACACTATAATCATTTCAGAAAAACGGCGCACCGCCGAAAGCAAGGAGCTATCAGATGGAACAGACCATGAAGCAGATCGCCAGCTTTACCGTCAACCACGACAAGCTGGAAAAGGGCATGTATATTTCGCGGATCGACGGCGACATCGTCACCTACGACATCCGCATGAAAAAGCCGAACGGCGGCGACTATCTTTCGAACGGCGCGCTGCACACCTTCGAGCACCTGTTTGCGACCTACGCGCGCAACAGCCGCTTTTCCGGCAGCGTCCTGTATGTCGGCCCGATGGGCTGCCGGACGGGCTTCTATCTTCTGCTGCGCAGCGACGTTTCCCACGCGGACGCGCTGGCGCTCGTGAAGGAGTCCTTCCGCTTCATCGCGGACTTCGAGGGCGAGATCCCCGGAAGCCGGCGCTGGGAATGCGGCAACTATCTTGAGCACGATCTTCCCGGCGCAAAGGCCGTCGCGGAGAATATGCTGCGCGTACTGGAAAGCTGGACGGAGGAGAAGATGTATTATGAAGCCTGAACACCGCCTGATCGGCATTATCGGCGCCATGGACTCTGAGCTGGAAACGCTGCTCGCGGCCATGACGGAAAAAAAGCAGGAGACGCTTTACGGCCTGACCTTCACGTCCGGCACGCTGGACGGCTGCGCCGTCGTTCTGGTCAAGGCCGGGATCGGCAAGGTCAACGCTGCGCGCTGCACACAGCTTCTGATCGACCGCTTCTCCCCCTCCGCCATCGTCAACACCGGCATTGCGGGCGGGCTTGCGCCGGGGCTTTCCGTCGGCGACGTGGTCGTTGCGACCGGCGTTTTGCAGCATGATTTTGACGTTACGGCCTTCGGCCACGCAAAGGGCTATCTCTGCACCGGCGGCGACGACACCGCAGCGACCGTTTTCCCGGCGGATGAGGCGCTTTCCGGCTGCTTTGCCGCAGCCGCGCAGGCCATTCTCGGCGAAGGGCACGTCCATCGCGGCCTGATCGCCACCGGCGACCAGTTCATCTCCGGTGCGGAGCACAAATCCGCGCTCTACAGCGAGTTCCGCGCGATGGCCGCCGAAATGGAGGGCGGCGCGATCGCGCAGGTCGCGGCCATGGACGGCGTTCCCTTCGCGGTGATCCGCTCCATCTCCGATCTTGCGGACGGGACAGCCGCCGATTCCTTCGATACCTTTGAGAAGCACGCGGCGGATGCCTCCGCCGCCGCGCTCCGTCAGGCGCTCCGCGCGCTCTGAGTTCCCCCGTACAAAATCGCGCCCGGCGCCCCATGTGTGCGCCGGGCGTTTTTTATCTGTGCTCAGAGATTTTACAAATCGTTCATGACATTTCGAAGGAAATCGATTATGATAATGCTTCAATATTGAAATATCCAATATGAAAGGAATGATGGCTATGGACGCCGCGCTGACCGCATCGGAGATATTCGCCAACGCCGCGCGCTTCACGGATGCCTATTACGTCGCCATTCAGCCGCTCTGCGAGCGAAGAGGCCTGCCGCCGATGGCGGTGGACATTCTGATGTTTCTGGCAAACAATCCGGGCCACGGCACGGCGGGCGAGCTTTGCCGCTGCCGGGGGCTGAAGCCCGCGATCGTCTCCTTCCACGTCGAGCGGCTGGTGCAGGAGGGCTATCTGCTGCGGCAGAGCGTCCCCGGCGACCGCCGGAAAACCGCGCTGGTCTGCACGCCGAAGGCGGATGCGCTCATTGAGGAGGGCCGCGTTTTGCAGCGCACGTTCGCGCAGCGCCTGACCGAGGGGCTGAGCGCAGAGGATCTCGCCCACTTCCGCCGCTGCGTCGCCGTTTTCAGCCGCAACATCGACTGCATCCGGCGCGGCGGTACAAACCGGAAAAACAACAGATCGGAGGAACCGAAATGATCAAGCTTCTGAAAAGAATGCGCAGGCAGGAGGCGCTGATGGCCCTGCTCTGCGCGGTGCTGGTCGGCGTTCAGGTCTATTTTGACCTGCGGCTGCCGGACTTCATGACCCAGCTCACCACCCTTATCAAAACGCCCGGCAGCGCTACGGCCGACATTCTGAGCGTCGGCGCGCAGATGTTGGGCTGCACGCTGGCCAGCGCCGTGCTGGCCGTCGGCTGCGGCTTTCTTGCGGCCAAAACCGCGTCCGGCTTCAGCTTCACCGTCCGCGAGCAGCTGTTCCACCATGTGATGGACGTGGGCAGCGAGGAAATGCAGGACTTCTCCGTCCCCAGCCTCATCACCCGCACCACCAATGACATCACGCAGATCCAGATGATCGTCGCCATGGGCCTGCAAATGCTCATCAAGGCCCCGATCATGGCTGTCTGGGCCGTGATCAAGATCCTCGGCAAGAGCTGGGAGCTTTCCGCCGTGACGGCGGGCTTCGTCGTCGCGCTGTGCGTGATGGTGTTTGCCATCATGTCTACCTGCCTGCCGCGCTTCCGGCTCGTCCAGAAGCTGACCGATAAGATCAACCGCGTCGCGCGGGAAAATCTGACGGGCATCAACGTCGTCCACGCCTTCAACGCCGAGGACTACCAGAATCGGAAATTCGACGTTCCGAGCCGGGACATGATGAATTTGCAGCTGAAAAACCAGCGCCTCTTCGCGCTGCTCCAGCCCATGATGGGCCTCGGCATGAACGGGCTTGCGCTGGCGGTCTACTGGGTCGGCGCGGCGCTGGTCGAGGCCATCCCGCTGGCAGACCCCGCCGCGAGACTCGGCATGTTCACAAACGTGCTCGTTTTCAGCACCTACGCGACCTACGTCATCATGTCCTTCATGATGCTGGTCATGATCTTCATGCTCGTGCCGCAGGCACAGGTCTCGGCGGAGCGTATCAGCGAGGTGCTCGACCGCAGCGCCTCCATCCGCGAAGGCTCCGTCCGGGAGGGCCGCTCCTGCGGGACCGTTGAATTCCGGGATGTCTCCTTCCGCTATCCGCATGCGGCGGCGGACGAGCTGAGCCACATCAGCTTCCGCGTGGAGCACGGCCAGACGCTGGCCGTCATCGGCGCGACCGGCAGCGGCAAGACCACGATGGTCAGTCTGATCCCGCGCTTCTACGACGCGACGCAGGGCGAGGTGCTTGTGGACGGCGTCAACGTCCGGGATTACGCCTTCGACGCGTTGTATGACCGGCTCGGCTATGTCACGCAGAAGGCCGTGCTCTTCTCCGGCACCGTCCGCGACAACGTGTTCTTCGGCGAAAGCCGCGCTGAGGAGAACGGCGCCGCGCTTCAGGACGCGCTCTCGCTTTCGCAGGCGGCGGAATTCGTGGACAAATACCCGGAGGGAGCCGCGCATCCCATTGCCCAGCTCGGACGCAACGTTTCCGGCGGCCAGAAGCAGCGGCTTTCGATCGCCCGCGCGCTGGCCCGCAGGCCGGAAATCCTGATTTTTGACGATTCGTTCTCCGCGCTTGACTACCGCACGGACGCAAAGCTCCGCGCGGAGCTGACCCGGCAGCTGCCGGACGCGACCAAGATCATCGTCGCGCAGCGCATCAGCACCATCCGCCACGCCGATCAGATCTTGGTTCTGGACCGCGGAGCCGTCGTCGGCAAGGGTACGCACGACGAGCTGATGAAAAATTGCAGCGTTTACCGCGAGATCGCCATGTCCCAGCTCAGCGCCGCCGAGCTGGAGGAAGGAGGCACACAGAAATGAGACCCAACATGCAGCCCAATCAGAAAACCGATCTCAAGGGCGCGCTGAGCCGCCTGTCGCAGTATATGCGCAAGAGCCTCGGCGTCATCCTGCTGGCGCTGATCCTCGCCGCGTTCAGCGCCGTCCTGACCATCCTCGGCCCGGACTGGGTCGGAAAGATCGCCGGACTGATGTCCGACGGGCTTGTCACCGGCATTGACCTCAGGGCCGTCGCAAAAATCGGCATCGTCCTGGCGTGCATCTACGGCGCCAGCGCCCTTTTCGGCTTCGTCCAGCACTATATCATGGCCAGCGTCACGCTGAAAATGTCCTACCGGATGCGCGCGGAGCTGTCCGAAAAGATCAACCGCGTGCCGCAGAAATATTTCAACCTCCATTCACAGGGCGATATCCTCAGCCGCATCACGAACGACGTTTCCACGCTCCAGCAGGGGCTGACCAACAGCCTGCCGACCATCATCAGCGCCGCGACGCAGTTCGTCGGCTGCCTCATCATGATGTTCGTGACCGAATGGCGTATGGCGCTGGCCGCGCTGTGCGTCACTGTCGTGGGCCTGCTGCTGACCGTGCTCATCATGTCGCGCTCGCAGCGCTATTTCGTCGCGCGGCAGGAAAGCCTTGGCAAGCTCAACGGCTATATCGAGGAAATGTACTCCGGCCACGAGGTCGTGCGCATCTCCCGTGCGGGCAGCGATGTGAACGCGCAGTTTGACCGGCTCAACCGTGCGGTCTACGACGCCAACTGGAAATCGCAGTTCCTCTCCGGCGTCATGCAGCCGCTGATGAACATCATCGGCAACATCTCCTATGTCGTCGTGTGCGTGCTCGGCTCGATCCTCGCCATCAACGGCGTGATCGGCATTGACGTGATCGTCTCCTTTATTCTCTATGTCCGCCTGTTCACCTCACCCCTGACGCAGATCGCGCAGGGCATGACGAATTTGCAGACGGCTTCCGCCTCCGCGCACCGCATCTTCGACTTCCTCGAAAGTGAGGAGCTTCCCGACGAAAGCGGAAAACAGGAAACGCTCACGAATGTGAAGGGCGCCGTCCAATTCGAGCACGTCCGGTTCAGCTACCCCGACTCGCCGGATAAAATCATCATCAAGGACTTCTCCGCCGACATCCGGCCCGGCCAGAAGGTCGCCATCGTCGGCCCGACCGGCGCGGGCAAGACCACCATGGTCAATCTGCTCATGCGCTTTTTCGAGCTGAACGGCGGCAGCATCCGCATCGACGGCATTCCGTCCTCCGAGCTGCGCCGGGAGGACGTCCACGCCATGTTCGGCATGGTTTTGCAGGACACATGGCTCTTTGAGGGCACTGTGCGCGAGAATCTGGTCTACAACATGGAGGGCATCACCGACGAGCAGCTCGAGCGCGTCTGCCGCGCCTGCGGGCTGGACAAATTCGTACACTCCCTGCCGCAGGGCTTCGACACCGTCCTCTCCGAGAGCACCAGCATCTCTGCCGGTCAGAAGCAGCTGCTCACCATCGCCCGCGCCATGCTCCAAAACGCGCCCATGCTGATCCTCGACGAGGCGACCTCCTCCGTCGATACGCGCACGGAGCTGCTCATCCAGCGCGCGATGGACCGCCTTACAGCCGGACGGACGAGCTTCGTCATCGCGCACCGTCTTTCGACCATCAAAAACGCCGATCTCATCCTCGTCATGAAGGACGGCGACGTAATCGAAAGCGGCACGCACGAAACGCTGATGCAGAAGGGCGGCTTCTATGCCGAGCTTTACAACAGCCAGTTTGAGCAGGCCTCCTAAGCGTGTCAAAAAAGTATTTTTTGACACGCTCTCAAACGGGAAACGCATTGCTGGTTTCCCGTTTGAAAAAGGCTGCATCCTGCTGCGCGCATAATTTGTGTGCCGCAGGCACACAAATTCCACACTT
>OIWM01003869.1_pt1 | contig 10359 bp, 5 predicted proteins | sample 1587451 | NCBI WGS metagenome assembly OIWM01 (sample SAMEA3888907, study PRJEB22519) | human gut metagenome | biome: human gut; feature: human-associated habitat; material: faeces | place: Denmark | collected 2011
TTGACAGTATTTCAATGAACTTTTATATAGCGGAACCGGTCACCCGGCTTCCATTGTTTAACTTTTTAGTACGGTATATTTTTACCGAAGTATTGTTGATATCAAATGTCATAATAAGATTCCCTATTGTTTTAATTTACATTTGATATTCTTCATTTGTATATACCTATAAAATCCCGATGAATCCAATGGACCTTGAATAGTATCGTTAGTTTTATCTATCACCCAGTAGTAATCCATATCATAGCCGTAAGGATAATTTATGGCACCATAGATGGCTTCTGGAGGCCATTTAGGGTGCTGTTTGACAACAATATATTGATGATTGTTCCAATAATATTCAACAATAGGTGGAATGCCATTGTTATTGTTTCCTAAAATGTCACCCCTTTCCTTATAAAAATAGTAGCCATTGCCCAAACTAACTCTATCTGTTGAACATAACTCACAAATAAAAAATATAATAACTATTAATGCAAAGACTATTTTATATACTATTTTATCCATGGTAAAATGGGTTTTAATTTCTTTTCACCATATATATTGATATTAAAAGCAGTTCCTTGGCCAGCCACTTTTGCGCCAATATGTGTTAGAATATTTCTACTGGTATGTAGAAGATATGGTCGCTTAATATCAAAATCATAACGATCACTGTAAGCCCTTATGCCATGATTGGGGTATCGCTTAACAACTATCTTTCCATATACAAGGCCATCATTGATTTTAGATTTGCCATTAAGCAAGTTGATGACATATGTTTTTCCCACATATTTTTCACCCCAAGACACATAACTACTAAAATCAATTTTATTAATATCAGCAAACAGGGGCTCTCCATTGCCTGACCTATACCATTCGTTTGCCTCTTCAAGAGTAATGTATCCGTCCCAATCCGGCCTATCCTTCAATTGATTAAAGCTATCATTAAAACGAGTGACGGCTTCTTCACCATCGAGACCTTCTACCCCTAAATTATATTTGAGTGCATCTTCCGTTCGCATACCTTGAACAAAATTGTCCTTTTTCATAATTATTTGCTCTCCTTGAATTCCACCATCATCTGTTCCCAATAAATAGCCTTCAGTAGAGTATATCGGTCTAAGTCCTAAGATATCAATATTTCTGATTGGATTTCCAAGGCAATAGGCATACGGACTTACATTGTAATATTCATCCGCCAATGGGTCAATTGCGGTCCATCGTGCGATGGCCGGGTTGTACATGCGGGCACCGAAGTCGAGGAGAGGGATGCCCGCGCTCAGGAAGGACTGGTCTTCCTTGCCGGAGAAGAGCCAGCGGTTCGGGGAAGTCGCTTCGACAGGCTCTGCGACCGGCCCCGTAGCTTGAATCCGCTTTCCGAACGGATAGTAATCATTCGTCTCGATCACAGAGCCGGTGTCGCCATCGACGACGGCGCGGACGCTGCCTAAGTGGTCGGTCAGGTGGTGGAGGGCGTGATAGGCCGTGACGGTTCCGGAAGCGTCCCTCGCGGCGGCGATCCGTCCTCCGTCAGTGAGGACGCAGTCAAGGCTGAGGTTTCCGTTCCCGTCCTTTGAATAGACAAGCGATCCTCTATACACGGTTCCTGAGCCGTCTGGCTTTTCGGCGGAGATCTTTGTGCCGTCAGAGATGTACGTGTAGTAGGCTAGGGTTCCGGAAGCGTCACCGACTTCACTTACAAGGTTCAGATGATTGTAACTGAGATTCAAGCCAAGCCTGCCGTCCGCTGTCATATTGCCGTTGGAGTCGTAGCCGAAAGATGGTGATCCCGACACCGAGTTAATCCTGTTGCCGGAGTATGAGAAAGTCAGTGCGTCCTCCGGCAGCAAGCTGGATTCTCCGAAGCGGTTCAAGGTCAGTATGTTCCCATTGAGGTCATAGGAGAGATCCCGCTCTGAGAAAGAGTCTGTGGGGGAGCCCGATGTCCCAATGAATCTTCTGGAGTCCGTCAGGCGGCCCAACGCATCGTAGGAGAATGAATATGCCTGCGGTGCCTCGGTGCCGAACCCCCATTCCCACTCGGAAACCCCGCCGTTCCAACAAGGCGCGGAGCCAAGGGCTGGGGTGTTGTACCGCAACCTCATTCCGAACACGTCGCTCCGCTTTTCTGTCAGCCAGCTCCTAACGTTGTAGGCCAAGGACTCGTTGACAGCATTGGCTCCAGTGCCGTAAGTGACTCCAACCAGCCTTCCGACATTGTCATACGTATAGCCGACTGTGCTGGATGCGTTAAGCCCGCTGCCATCCGAAAGACTCGTTGTCGTTCTTTTGATCCGGCCCCACAGATCGTATGTGTCGATCCTTTCCACAGTGTCGCACGCGTCTGACATAGAGACAACTTCCCTTGAGAGGGTTTGGTTCCCGGCGAAGTCAAACGCCGATGCCGTTCTGATCCGTCCTCCATCCTCGTACCGGGAGATGGTCTGGACGACACGTCCATACTCATCATAAAATAAAGCCGTGTGCCTGAATTTTCCGGTGGACACACCTTCAGAGGTGATCACGGCAGACATTGAGCCGGTCAGCAGATTATGTGCGGATGACCATCTGTTGCCGTAACCATTATCCACAGGAGCCTCGTCAAACAAAAGATCCTGAGGAAAACCATACATCCCGACAAACGAGTGGTCATCGTAATAGTTCACGGTGAGGAATGTGGTGGTGGAGTCAATGACCATACCGTCAATGGAATAGCCGTAGAAAGCGCTCGTGGCGGCCAGAGACCCCTGTGAACGGAAGGCTCTTACCGCGACATTCTGGAATGGCCCGGAGAAGACATCGATGCCGGTGTCGTTCCCGAAAAGTGAAGATTCTTCGCACAGACCCTGAAGACAAACCCTGCCCAGAGCGTCGGGAATGTTGAACGCCCATTCATTCTGTTCACGCTGTCTGGCGTCCTGTGTCAGAATGGCGTTCCCGGCCTTGTCGTAAAGTGTGAGATTCCAGCCTGCTCCCGGCATCTTCTTGGCCACGCATCGGTGTCTTGAGTCATAGACATAAAGGAACGCCCACCGGCCGAACGGTTCCGAGTCGCTTGTCCAATGTGTTGATGTGGAAGTGCTGACCTCTTTGGAAAGCATAGGCGGAATCACCGCCCTCAGGTCGTCGAAGTCGTCATATACATAGTACGTGTCAGCCGTCTCGTCCGAGCTTAAGACCCGACGTTCCAGAAGTGTCTTTCCGGAAAAGTCTGTGAATGAATATGCTGTGTTCCCATCCTCGTCCATGCTCTTTGTCACAAGCAGTGAGCTGGCTGGATAGAATCCTGCCTTTTTGACTGTAAACGAGGTGTCGGAATACTCCTCCACTTTGAGATTTAGACATTTAAGGGTTGAAACATCCGTAGAGTTTGTAAGAAACTCCGTTTCGGCGCATTTCCCGGCGCTGAACCAGTCCTGTCCAACACCGTAAACTGCTTTGACGCGGTCAAGTGGCGAACCATCATAGACATTCTCGCTGAAAGGACGTGACTCCGCAGAGGTAGTGTTCCCGTAGAATGAGGATGCATTCTCTTTAAAGACATCAGGATTAACACAACCATCTCCGTTATTGTACACCGGAGAGTTCAGCCAGGATCTGAGCAATCGTCCGTTCCGGTCATATTCAAAGAAATTGGCAATGTCTCCGCCATTGGTTCCTACGCCCTTCATGATTGTCTGGATAGACCTCCCTAGGCCATCGAAATAGTCTGTGCTGACTCTCGGTGCCGCAGCGTTCTTCTCGGTATAGACTGTTTTCCTTATATGGTTCGTGGAATCAGAATCATTGCGGAAGTGGTAGGCGTACCCTGTAGTCGGTGATTGATCGTTGTCCATACACAGGATCAATCTACCCAGTCCGTCATACTCATAGGATGTAGTCATCCCTCTTGTGTCGGAGACACCGCGCGGTCCGACATTAGGAGACCAAGTCGCGGTGATAACCGATCCGTCAACCGGATAGACACGGATCTCATCTATTGGCGAAGAGCCTTCATTGATTGTTTGGCATGGCCCATAATATCTGTATTTTTTATACTTCCACTGACCTCCAATCAGGACTCTATAATCAACGTAATATACTCTTTCCGGTGAAACCTCAAGGTTGACTGTATATTCCCCGACATATCCCTTTTCGCTGTGAAAGCCATTCTGGCGATTCCCACGCCAACCTTCAAAGTTCTCGTGGTAATAGTCTCCAATGAATCCATTCACCTCTCTTTCTTGCTTACCTCTATAGGCAATCGAAAGCCATCCTGCAGCGGAGTGGGCATCTTCTGGAATTTCAATAGATGTCTGAGGGCGCACCAGATTGTTATATTCCGAATCTGCCTCTGATTCAAGTTCCGCATCTTCTTCTGGTATTGGATAAACGGTAGGATCCAACGTCGTGACAGCAAGTCTATGCTTCCCTGCCGATAGCCACACCGTTTTTGTGAATTCCACATAGACCTCGGAGTCATGTTCCCCTCCAGAACCGTCATCCACCCATTCTCTGGTTCTGGGTCTATAATAAATAGAACTGTCGAGAACAACCCAAAAATCAAAATCGGGGACATTCTCCGGAATATCGAAATGTACCTCACAGTCACCGCCTTCCAAAGTCTCAAAACTGTAAGAGAACCAGTGCTCCGTGTTCGTGCGGTGATCTTCATTGTCGCTGACAAGTCCCGGCTCTTCAACCATTATCGTCCCCGCGCGTCTGGTGGCGTTGTTGAAAAGAGCGACAGGATGCATCCCTTCATATCCCCATAGTATGGATGTCCTGCCTGTCCCGTTCTTGACTACTTCCAAAGGGTTGCACATCCCGTCATACTCCACATATTCGATAATCGGATCACCGTATTGGCTCTCGACATTGCGACCGTCATAAGTGTCGAAAGATGATGCCGGCTCGTCAAGCTTTGCCGCATACTCAGCCTCAGGTACGTAATTCTCAATTCCGGCTTTGGCGATTTTCCTGTAGGTGGTCAATTCGGCTCCAATCACCTTACCGTTTTTGTACCGTATCCTTTCGATCGGGATTCCGGACATATTCACAGAGACATCCGTCATCTCTGCATACACCCCTGAGTCCCGTATGCCATCGGAACCAGTGTACCTTACAGAATCTGTCAGTTCACCCCCTGCGGATTCCGTTGTGGTAGTCCGCACAAGTCTGCGGTGATTGTCGTAACCATAGTTGACAAGAACGATTGCGGTTTGGGAAGATGTCCCTGATCCGTAATGGAATGTCTTGACCTCCTTGCTTTTCAAGTAAGGGAAATAAGTGTATATCCTGGATCCCGCTGTCCAGCAGTATGTGAAATTCTTAGAGAGTGAGAGACCGTCACCACGTCCGTTAATAAGGTTGGGGAACGACTCCGCGCCTATCTGGCAGACGGAGACATTCTCCGTAAACCGATTCGGGGAATTGTTATTATTCATAGTGCTCTTCCTCGACAACTCTTCCGTAATGGTCAAACGAGCCCTTGCTGAGCAGCAGCCCTCTGTCCAAAGAGTGGGATGCATATAACCTTCTCAGGATGTAGTCGGGGTTCTCCGGCGAATAGCAGGAGATATCCCCTTCGAAGGACGCGTCAAGGGCTTCCCTGTGATTTGAATATTCATACTCAATCCTTCCTCCATCGGAGAACACCTCGGTTACATTGCTGTAGGTGACGTGATTGCCATCCGTCGTAGAGAGCTGGTTCAGATAGCTTTCGCTTCCTATCCAGTAGGATAACTCCAGCGTGGACTCCGTGCCTTTGTCTTTCCAGAAAAGTGGGCCGATCCAACCTCTTCCATTACCGCCTATCGCAACTTTGCCGTTGTAGTCTCGTTTTATGAAAAACACCGGAGTGCCGGACAAAATTCCGCTGGGGCGGCCGTTTTTAGTATAGAAAAAGTTGCGTGTTTCAGTCTTGTCACCGTTCCGGTCAATGATCGTCTTGATTCTCAACCCGCCAGCAATGCTGTCATTGGCATTGTCAACAACAGAGAATCCGATCTGTGGAGAGTCTGTTCTTTGGACGGATGCGCAGTAGGTGTGCGGTTCGAAGATATATTCAGTGGAGCCTCCGGTTGGGTAGGTGATTTTCTGGAGGATCTCTGCCTTCATCAGCGTTGTGTCGGGTGCGCGGCGGTCGTGAAGGGTCTGGTATGATCCCGGTGGCACGCTGAAGGATTTCCCGTTGAACCCCCACCTGTCACTGCTCTCCGAGCAATAATGATCGGGAAGCTTAAGACTGTTGTATTCAAATGAGTACTTGCCACCATCATCTGTTCCGGCCACAGTTCTGACGGAGGAGAGGGACAGGCGCTCATCGGCGTTGTTGCCGTAAGTGAACAGTATTCTCTTCTGGTCTTGGGAGATGCTGTCCAAACACATATAGTAGTTATAGGAGAGGATGTTCTCAATGTCGATGTACGCATCGTTGTCACGGAAACCGGGTTTTGTCCGGAACAACTCCGCAGTATCCTCGTATGTGGGGTCTGTGTCTGTGCCAAGATCCTTTAGCTCTATTGATCTGGAGATATGAAATACGACCGAATCCCCACTTGCTTTTGACCTTACGGAGCTAAGATAAGACGGTGAGAGGTACATCAGTTTGATGTAGGGAGAGTCGTCTCTTTGTGAGTATAGGTCGTTGTTGATGTAATAGTTGTACCACGATCCGGTGCTGCTTGGAGGTAACGATGAGTCGAGCAGGTAGTTCCCATAGTTGTCTCCATCGATCTTGTAGTTGAGCCCTCGTCCCTCTCTCAGGATTGTCCTGACAATCGGGCGCCCGTCTTTCCGATAGCGGAACGTGATCGTCTCGTTGTTCGGGTATTCGATTCTGGTGAGATTCCATGTGGATGCGGATGCCATCCCGTAACGGTAGGTGGAGCAAGGCTTTATGGAAAACTCTATGGATGAGAGATCATTGCCGTCACCGCCGAAGATGTAGCGGACACCATCGGAATCAGTCACGATTATCTTACTGATGTACTGAAACAATAACGCATGGATTTGATCATTGATGTGATTTCCTCCTGTATTGGAAAGAAATACCTTGACAGAGAAATCATATGGTTGGCGGGACTTGATCCTGACGGTACACTGTCCCGTCCTGCTGTCATAGCCAGTTATGTAGAAAGATGCCTGGATTCCGTCAAGGTTGATCTGGAATTCGTCCGGTTCCATGTCGCACCATATTCCGTATTTGAGGTTGTGTCGGAAATGGGCTTTGGCGGCATTCTCATTTTCTGCCCATCCTGCTCCTTTTTCCAGATAGTCAAAATAGCTCAGGGTGTCAAGATCTGAATTCTGGTAAGTCAATGGCTTTGTCCTTTCTTGCCAGATCTCGTCGTGAGACACCTCGTCCTGTCGGTTGTTGATTATCCTGTTAATGCACCCTCCGGCCCGCAGGGTCCAACCCAAACCAACCCATCCGGGGTGCTGCTCCGGCTTGTGCCCTCCGGCATGGTATGTCAGATAGATCGGCAGGTCTGCCCCCTTCGCCTTGAGTGTTGTCAAAGGAACCTGAATATTTGGCAGACCATTGAAATAGTTCACCGGTATCTTTCCGTATTTGCCAAGTTCCGCGGCATTAGGCGAAAACATCTGGGTGATTTCATCGGAGATCGTCTGGGCTGGCAAGGCAAATGCCCCTGCCAGCAATACTGATAATATGAGGAGCAGTCTTTTCATCTTTGATAAAGTGCTTGGTTGTTAGTTTGGAGCAAGATACGAAATAATAATCGGATTATCAATAGATAAACCATAAAGAAATAATGATGATGCCACTCCGTGTTTGTGTCAACAAAAAAGAATCGGTATATTAGCGGAACGATAACATTAAGTCATCATCGATGAAAACCATAAGGACAGTCATCTTTGCCGCACTTGGAATTTTGGCGGCATGTTCTCCTGCGGCGACGAGCCAGGAGGACTTCACCAGTTATGTCAATGTAAGAATAGGCTCGGGCGGGCACGGACATGTGTTTGTCGGGGCGAGCGTGCCATTCGGTGCGGTGCAGCTGGGACCAACGAGCATTCCACAGTCGTGGGACTGGTGCTCGGGGTACCATTCCAGCGACTCCACGGTCATCGGATTCTCGCACACGCATCTGAGCGGAACGGGAATCGGCGACCTCTTCGACATCACGTTGATGCCGGTGGTGGGCGCGGTGAGATATTCAAGAGGGGAGGAGCCGAAGGATTCAACTCCGGAAGCGATCGCCGCTGCGCAGGCCACGGGGATGTGGTCCTACGCCGACAGAACCAGGGAGGTGGCGAGACCCGGCTACTACAGTGTTCCGCTGACCCGCTACGGCATCTCCGCCGAAATGACCGCCACCACCAGAGTCGGCCTCAGCCGCTACACCTTCCCGGCCTCGGACAGCTCCGCGGTGGTGATCGACCTTGAGAACGGCGGCTGCTGGGACAAGGCCTATGACACAAAGTTTACCGTCGTGGACAGTTGTACCATAGATGGTTACCGATTCTCGACCGGCTGGGCAAAAGACCAGAAAATCTACTTCCGCGCCCAATTCTCGAAGCCTTTCGACTCCTTAGACGAGGTGGCTGTCAAGGAATATGCCGTTGACGGGCAGGAATATTCAGTCAACTATTTCCGCGCCGGCTTCCGCACCGCCGAAGGGGAGCAGGTGATGGTGAAGGTCGCGGTCTCTCCGGTCAGCGAGGAAAAGGCGGCTTTGAATATGTCCGCGGAACTTCCGGGCTGGGACTTCGACGCGACTGCCGTGGCTGCCCGCGAGGCCTGGAACGCCGAACTCTCCAAGGCAAAGGTCTCGACTGCTGATACCGATACCAGAACCATCTTCTACACAGCGCTTTACCACACGATGATCATGCCTTCGACCTTCAGCGATGTGGATGCTCCGAGAACGGAATATACCTCCTTCTCCCTTTGGGACACCTATCGCGCGCAGATGCCGCTGATGACGATTCTGCATCCCGACAGGGAGAACGACATGATCGCCACGATGCTGGAGATCTACAAAAGGCAAGGGCGGCTTCCTGTCTGGCACCTGGTCGGCAACGAGACCGACTGCATGGTCGGCAATCCGGGCGTGATCGCCGTCGCCGACGCTGTAGTGAAAGGCTTCGACGGCTTCGACCGTGACTTGGCCTGGGAGGCTCTCAAGACAACGATGATGGGCAACACCCGCGGCCTTGACTACCGTCAGAAGTACGGGTATATTCCTTCAGACAAGATGCTTGAGTCGATCGCCTATGACATGGAATATGCCATAGCGGACGCCGCCGTGGCCGCCGCCGCTGACCGCCTTGGCAGGAGCGAGGATGCTGAATATTTCCGCAACCGCAGTCATTCCTATCGCAACTACATGGATTCCACGACATTATTCGCCAGGGGCCGTTTCTCCGACGGCAGTTGGAGGACTCCGTTCAATCCATATTCCTCGGAGCATCGCGCCAATGATTATTGCGAGGGCAATGCATGGCAATATTCATGGCTCGCCCCTCATGACTATTCCGGACTTGTCGATTTCTACGGCTCCCGCGAGGGATTCGTCGCAAGACTGGATTCGCTTTTCTCGGCGGATTCCCGGATCGACGGTGAGGATGCCTCTCCTGACATCTCCGGCCTGATCGGCCAGTACGCCCACGGCAACGAGCCAAGCCACCACGTTATTTACTTCTATACTATGGCTGAAGAGCCGTACAAGACCGCTGACCTGGCTCGCCGGATCTATTCAGGATTCTACAAGAACGCCGATGACGGCCTTTGCGGCAATGAGGACGCCGGCCAGATGTCCGCCTGGTATGTCCTCTCCGCTTTAGGTTTCTACGAGATAGAGCCTGCCTCCACGAGGTACTGGTTCGGCGCTCCGGCCTTTGACGAGGTGGATCTGAAGGTCGCCGGCGGCACCTTTAAGATAAAGGCCTCCGGTCTGAGCGATGAGAACCGCTACATCCAGAGCGTCATCTTGAACGGGAGTCCTCTCGTCAGCCCTTACATTGACTACTCCGAGATCATCAAAGGCGGCGAGCTAGTCTTCAGGATGGGGCCGGAACGGACGGTCTGGTACTGATGCCTAAGAAACTGTTTTGATTTGCTTGTCTGAAGGGGTGAGTCTAGATGTCTTTTCCACGTCAGTCATGTGCCATCGGCACACTCATCCCTCCAAAAGAAATCTATCCTCATAAATCTGACACAAAGTTTAGTTCAACTTATTCTTTAACGCTTTCTCAACCGATTTTTGTGGAAATTTGAAAAAAAATCAAAAAAAGTTTGGCAAGTAAGAAAAAGTCGCTATCTTTGCAGCCCGTTTCGGAAAGAACGGTAAGTTCATTGACAATATTGAAAGATTAGTACAACAAGTACCGAGAACGAAAAATGAAGAGCGTTGATTTCTTTTTTATTTA
>OIWM01003870.1_pt1 | contig 10359 bp, 9 predicted proteins | sample 1587451 | NCBI WGS metagenome assembly OIWM01 (sample SAMEA3888907, study PRJEB22519) | human gut metagenome | biome: human gut; feature: human-associated habitat; material: faeces | place: Denmark | collected 2011
GCCCTCGCCCGCATACTCAACGATCTTTCCGACGCCGCCCTTGACGGTCATCTGGCGCAGAACGTCAAGGATAACGTCCTTTGCGGAGACCCACGGAGACAGCTTGCCGGTCAGCGTGACGCGGACCATCTTTGGCATCGGGATGTAATATGCGCCGCCGCCCATCGCGACCGCAACATCCAGGCCGCCCGCGCCGAAGGCGAGCATGCCGATGCCGCCGCCGGTCGGGGTATGGCTGTCCGAGCCGATCAGCGTCTTGCCCGGCGCGCCGAAGCGCTCCAGATGAACCTGATGGCAGATGCCGTTGCCTGCCTTGGAATAATAAATGCCGTGCTTTCTGGCTACAGAACCGATGTATTTGTGGTCATCCGCATTCTCGAAGCCGGACTGCAGGGTATTGTGGTCAATGTAGGCGACCGAACGCTCGGTCTTGACCTGATCGACGCCCATCGCCTCAAACTGGAGATAAGCCATCGTACCGGTCGCATCTTGCGTGAGCGTCTGGTCGATCCTGAGGCCGATCTCCTGCCCCACGACCATCTCGCCGTCTACCAGATGCGCCTTTAAGATTTTCTGCGCGATTGTCATACCCATGTGTACTATTGCTCCTTTTTGTCCCGACGCAGCGCGAAACCTCGCTCTGCGCCCCGCCCTCTCATCTCAGGGCAGTCGTTGCGGCTTCCACAGCCTTCTCCACGATGCGCCGCGGCGCACCGTGCCCAAAAGTTTAATATGAAAAAACAGAAGTGGCTGCGCCCTGCGGCAAAGCACAGGACGTAAACCACTTCTATTTTACATCATTTTATGATTTTTGCAAACCCTAATTTACGGGCGTATTTCACAAATCCGCTTTTAGTCTATCGAAAAACTTCGTTTTTCCGACAGTCCGCATTCCGGCTGCGCCGTTTTCCGGGCGTTCCGTCATCCGGGAGCTACGCCGGGTCGCAGATATTGCGTCCGATGTCGGCGGTCGGATAGGCGTTCTGAAGCGTGTGGCCGAGGTTGCCGGCGAGATACTCATAGTACGCCTGCGCGCCGATCATGGCGGCGTTGTCGCCGCAGAGCTTGAGCGGCGGCAGGAACAGCCGCGTGTGCGTGCGCTTCGCCATGCCGCTGAGCGCTGCGCGCAGGAAGGAATTCGCCGCGACGCCGCCCGCGCAGACCACATTGCGCGCGTGCGTCTGATGTACCGCCTCCTCGAGGCGCGGCACGAGCGTATGCACGACCGCCGTGCAGAACGAAGCCGCAAGGCCCTCCCGGTCGAGCGTTTCGCCCTTCTGCTCGGCGTTGTGCGCGAGGTTGATGACCGCCGTCTTGAGCCCGGAGAACGAAAAATCGAGCGGCGCATCCTTGATGCGGCTGTCGGGCAGCTTATAGCGCTTCGGGTCGCCGTTCTGCGCGAGCGCGTCGATCTTCGGGCCGCCGGGATAGCCGACGCCGAGCACGCGCGCCACCTTGTCGAACGCCTCGCCCGCGGCGTCGTCGCGCGTGCCGCCGAGGATCTCGAACTCGGTATAGTCCTTGACCATGACGATCTCACTGTGGCCGCCCGAGGCGATGAGCGTCAGGAACGGCGGCTTGAGCTCGGGATATGCCAGATAGGTCGCGGCGATATGGCCGCGGATGTGATGCACCGGGATGAACGGCTTGTTCATCGCGAACGCGAGCGACTTGCCGAAGTTTGCGCCGACGAGCAGCGCACCGATCAGTCCCGGCGCGCAGGTCGCAGCGACTGCATCCACCTCATGCTTATCCATCTCCGCGTCCGCAAGCGCCTGCTCGGTCACGCGGACGACCGCCTCCATGTGGCGGCGCGAGGCGATCTCGGGCACGACGCCGCCATAAAGCGCGTGCGTCGCGATCTGCGTGTCGACAACGTTCGACAGCATTTTCCGTCCGTCCTCGATGACGGCGGCCGCCGTCTCGTCGCAGGAGGACTCGATTGCAAGTATTCTCAAGGTTTTCACTCCAGTTTACAGGTTTTTCTCAAAGCAGAGACAGTTTTCAGCGCCTGCCGGACTGCCGTAGTAGTCGATCACATGATAGCCGTTTTTTGTGTAGAGCGCGGCGCTGTCCGCAGTCGTGCGCGCGGTCTCCAGAATGGCATGCGTGAAGCCGTTCGCCCGCGCGTCCTGTTCGAGCGCCGCAATGATCGCTCGCGACACCCTGCCGCCGGAACTCCGGCGCGATGAAGATGCGCTTGACCTCGAAGGTCGTTTCATCGATCTGCTTCCACGCGCCGCAGCCCGCAGGCGCACCGTCCTTGTATGCAACGATACGGCAGTTAAACAGATGCGGCAGGTTGTATTTGGCGTAGCGTTTTTCCACATCACCGACGAGCATAAAATAGTACTCATCCAGTCTGGCGGTCAGGCTGTGAAAATCTGTGTTCTCTGCGTCAACAAAGCGAAGCTCCATCATGGCAATTCCTCCTGTTATCCAAAGTTTATCGTCATTAAAAGCGCGTTTTCGGCAGGATTGCTGTAAAAATTTTTTCGGGTCCCGACCGGGGCAAAGCCCGCCCCGGCATACAGCGCGATGGCAGGCGCGTTGCTCTCGCGCACCTCGAGGGTGACGAACGCAAGTCCCTTCTCCTTCGCCCGCGCGATCAGTTCCGCAATGAGCCGCCGCGCAGCGCCCCGCCGCCGAAAATCCGGCGACACGGCAACGTTGGTGATATAACCCTCATCCAGGACGGTCTGACAGCCGACATAGCCCTGCACCTCCCCGTCCTGCTCCGCGACGAGGAAGATCCCGCCGCCAAGCTCCTCGCGCAGCATTTTCTCGCTCCACGGCGCGTGAAAGCACTGCTTTTCAAGCTCCGCGAGCGCAGGAAGATGCTTCTCCTGCATTTCCGTTATGTTCATCCTGCCAGTCTCCCGATGATGCTCTGCACGCCGGCTTTGATCTCAGCCGCCGCGCGGCGGTAGATTTCGAGATCGCCGCCGAACGGGTCGGAAACATCGGCCGGCGTGAGCGTGAACACCTTGTCCGCGCAGTCCGGTAACGCCGCGCACAGGTTGTCATACTGTGCGCCCGTCATGCAGACGAGATATTTCGCCTCGCGTGCAAGCTCGGGCGTCAGCATGCGCGAGCGGTGCGAGGTGATGTCTGCGCCAAGCTCAGCTGCGGCCGTGACCGCGTTCCCGCTCGCCGGAAGGCCGTCCGAGGTATACATCCCGGCGCTCAGCGCCGCAAGTCCGGTCTTTTCCTCGCCGCCCAGCGCGCGGAAGAACCCTTCCGCCATCGGCGAGCGGCACGTGTTGCCCGTGCAGATAAAAACGATCTGATCCATATTGCTTACCTTCTAAATATTTGTCCGTTGTTATTTCGCGTCGTACCAGCTCATGCCGCTTTTGGCTTCCGCCACGAGCGGCGCGTCCATCTGAAAGGCGTTCTCCATCTCCTCGGTGAGGATGCGCGCGGCGATGTCCTTCTCCTTGAGGGGCGCTTCGATAATCAGCTCGTCGTGCACCTGCAAAATCAGATGGCTTTCCAGTCCTTCGCGCCTCAGGCGGTCGCGCACACGCACCATCGCGATCTTGATGATGTCCGCAGCCGTGCCCTGAATGGGCGTGTTCATCGCGATCCGCTCGGCGGCCGAGCGGACGTTGAAGTTTTTGCTGTTGATGTCAGGCAGCGCACGGCGGCGGCCGAACAGCGTCGTTACATAGCCCTGCTCGCGTGCCGTCTCCTTGATGGTTTCCATATAGTTCTCCACGCCCGGATAGCTGTCCAGATACGAGCGGATCAAAGAAAAAGCATCCTTTCGGCTCACGCCGATGTCCTGCGCGAGCGAGAAATCCGAAATGCCGTAGACGATGCCGAAGTTGACCGCCTTGCAGGACGAGCGCATCGCGCTCGTGATCTCCTCGATCGGCAGATGGTATACCTTGGACGCGGTCGCGGCATGAATGTCCTGTCCTGTGCGGAACGCGCCGATCATGTGCCTGTCGCCCGAGATATGCGCGAGCACGCGCAGCTCGATCTGCGAATAGTCGGCGTCGATGAGGATATGATCCTTGTCCGGCGCGACGAACTTGCGGCGCAGCTCTCGTCCGAGCTCGGTGCGCACCGGAATGTTCTGCAGGTTCGGGTCGGTCGAGGACAGGCGGCCGGTCGCCGTGACCATCTGCTGAAAATGCGTGTGGATGCGGTTGTCCTTCGGGTCCGCAACGGAAAGCAGTCCGTCCACATAGGTGCTCTTGAGCTTGGTCAGGCGGCGGTATTCCAGAATGTGTGCGATGATGGGATGGTCGTCGCGCAGGCGCTCGAGCACCTCTGCACTCGTCGAATAGCCGGTCTTGGTCTTTTTCGGTGCCGGCAGGCCGAGCCGCTCGAACAGGATTTCGCCCAGCTGACGGGTGCTGTTCAGGTTGAACTCCGCGCCGGCATCCAGATAGATCTGATCCACAAGATCGCGGATGCGCGTTTCCAGACGTTCGCCGAACGTGCGCAGCGCATCGGGCGCGACAGCGCAGCCTGCGTTCTCCATCTCCGCGAGCACCCGCTCGAGCGGCAGCTCAATTTCGTAATACAGCCGGCGCATGCCGAACTGCTCGATCTTATCGTTCATCTCGCGGAAGATCTCGCGCATCGCGGCGAGATACTGCGCCGCAGAGCGGCCGGTCTCCTCGCGTCCGCCGAGCGGCGAAAGCGCCGCCGGATCGTCCAGATCGAGCGCGGGAAGCATTTCGTTCACGCAGGCGAGCGCGAGCCGCGGCAGGTCGTAGCTCGACTGCGCCGGGTCGATGAGGTAGGCCGCGAGAGCGGTGTCGAACGTGATGCCGCGCGGATCGAGGCCGCGGAGCAGCAGATTTTTGATGATGTCCTTCGCGTCGTGCAGTGCGAGGTTCACGCTGCCGTCAAACAGACGCGCGAGCACATCGTTCCATGCGTCCCCCATATCGTCCGCATACAGAAAATACGCCGTGTCCCCGGAAAGCAGGCAGAGCGCACCGAGTGTTTTCCCTGCAAGGACAAAAACGCGGTCCGCCTCGGTCAGCGAGTCGACGAGACCGAACGCCTCGAACGCCGAGGCGATGGTGCAGCGCTCCAGTGCAGGCAGGCGCGGCGCGGCGGCCTGCTCACCCTCCGTCAGACCGAGCTTTCGGATGAACTGGTCGAACTCCAGCCTTGTCAGCAGGCTGTACAGCGCCTCGCGGTCGATCTTCTGTTCGGGCAGATGCGCAACGTCCAGCTCGAGCGGTACATTCCGGTCGATGGTGGCGAGCCAGTAGCTGTCGCGCGCTCCCTGCTCGTCCGCCTGTAATTTGGTGCGCACGCCCTTTTTGATGCGCTCGTCGTCGATATGCTCATAGATGCCGTCGAGCGTGCCGAAGTCCGCGAGCAGCTGCTTAGCGCTCTTCTCGCCCACGCCCTTGACGCCGGGGATGTTGTCCGACGAGTCGCCCATGAGCGCCTTGAGGTCGATGAGTCGGATGGGGTCAAAGCCGTATTCCTCGCGGAATTTCTCGGGCGTGTAGCTCGTATACGTCGTCTTGCCGAGGGCGCTCTTGACCAGGCGCACGACCGTTCCGCCGCCGACCAGCTGAAGCGAGTCACGGTCGCCGGTGAGGATGACGCATTCGTCGCCGTTTTCGTTTGCGCGGCGGCTGATCGTGCCGAGCAGGTCGTCCGCCTCATAGCCCGCCAGCTCGCAGCGCACGATGCCGAGCGCGTCGAGCACCTCCTTGACGATGGGCATCTGCACGGCAAGCTCCTCGTCCATCGGCTTGCGCGTCGCCTTGTAGGTATCGAATTTCAGATGGCGGAAGGTCTTTTCCTTTACGTCGAAACATACGACCGTGCGGTCGGGCCGTTCCTCGTCCTGCTGCTTGAAGAGCGTCGAGAGAAAACCGTAGACCGCGTTGGTCGGCGTACCCTCATGATTGGAGAGCGGCCGGATGCCGTGGTAGGCACGGTTGATTATGCTGTTTCCGTCTATCACCATGATTTTCATGCGTTTAAGTCCTCACGTTTCCGAGTTCACCGCAGGCGATACCCTTTGGCTGTTGTCCTTTACCTTTGGCTGTTATCTTTTATTATACCGCATTCCGGTGAAAAAGAAAACCCCCTGCCTTCGTCAGGAAAGCAGGGGGAAAATTTCGCCTTTCAGCAGAACCGGATCAGTCCTCGTCGTCGATCTCGAGGTACTCAGCCAGGTCCTTGAACAGAGCCTTGACTGCTGCCGGGTCCTCGTCGTCCTCCAGAACGATCTGAAGCGGCTCGTTCAGGCTGAGCAGGAACATGCCGAGCAGGCTCTTGGCGTCTACCATGCCGCTCTTGCCGTGAATCCAGATGTCGAAGCCGTACTTGGTAACGATCTTGTTGATCTTCTGAATGTCGTCCGTATTCTTTACGCGAATACCTCTGGTCATAATAAAATCCTCCTACATGTAGATCTGGGAAGTTCTTTCACAGACTGCCATACCGCAGTCCCTTTTTTGCTATCCTCATTATAGCATAAAACCGAAGAAAGAAAAGTGCTTTTTTTGAAAAACCTGTTTTTTCATCATTTCCGAACTCAGAAGGCATCTTTTTCGCTTTTTGTTGTGCATCTTCTCTAATTGCAGTTGTAGCTTTTTGTCAGATTTGCTGATAGAGAAAGGACAGGAAACGGTTTCGTCTCCTGCCCTCTTTTCATTTCAACTTAAGCCTCAGCCGAGAGAGGTGCGCGTCACCATCGTGTCGCCGTCCAGCGTCACGGCGTTCGACGTCGGGTCCTGCGCCAGCTTTTCCGCCGCCGCACGGTATTTCTCGACCGTTTCCGTCGGGAACGCATCCTTCGGGTACGTCAGATCGTTCAGTGCGTACGCCTCACTGCCGGCCTTGCGTGCTGCGTAAACGCGCACGTTGTTGTCGCCGCGATCGGTCAGGCCGTACTGCGCCGTGCTGTCGCTGTAAATCTCCATTTCGCTCTCCGAAATCGCATCCTTCAGCAGCGCCGCAATATCATTGCGATCGGTGACCTTAACGCCGACCCAGACGTTCTCCTCGCCGCCGACATAGAAGTCCAGCTGAAGCTCGCTGATGTTCTCCGGATCGATGCTCGTCGGCTCGACGCCGATGTATTTCCTGATGAGTGCGAGCGTCTGTACGTCCCGCTCGGTGACGAAAGCCCAGCCGTAGGTATTCGTCGCGGCGTCGCTCTCGATATACAGCATCATCACCGGCGCCGACAGTTCGGTATAGGTCAGGCACTCCTTGCGCAGCGTCTCGATGATCTCGCGGCTCTTTTCGGTATCCGTGAACAGCCTGCTGTTATCCGTGGTTTCCGACAGCTGATTTGTGGTGACTCTCAGCGAAACGCTGCTGCAGTCGTCGATGTCCACACGGAACAGTGCACGGGTCTTGGCCTTGTACTCGCTCGAGCCGTACATGCTGCTCAGCAGGCCGTCGACCTCTGCGTCGTTCTTCATCGTATAGCGGCGCCTCTGAACCGAGCCGTTCTTCATATAGAAGGTCAGCAGATGGCTCTGATACAGCGTCGTATCGCCAAGGCTCGGATCGAGCGTCGTTTCGCGGCCGAGCTGTGCCAGCCGGCAGGCAGCCTCGATGTTGCCAGCCTCGTTCAGCGGCTCGGCGCTGCTCATGTCATAGCGGTCCGAATCGAGCTTGACGCCCGTGACCTTGCTCTCGTCCGGGAGCCAGCGGTCAAAGCCGAGCACATCGTTCTGCGCGCCGACCATGATCGCCGCCGCGGCGGCGAGGATGACCAGGAGCTGAACCGGATGCTTGACGAGCGCACGGAAATCAAAGGCATAGATGATCTCGACGATCGCATGGAAAATGATCACGCCGAACACCAGACCCGGCCACATCCAGAACTCGCCGCCGATCAGGTGGAAGCCGAGTGCGGACACGAGTCCCATGACAAGGCACATGAAAACCTTGACCGGGAGGCAGAGTCCGCGGAACGCCAGCGCCGTACCGGCGCGTTCGCTCTTTCTGACACGGAATGCGAACATGCCGAGCACGATGAAGAACGCGGCCGCCGCCGCATAGACGAGCAGCAGACCGAGGGCGGATTGACCCGCAAGCTGAAATTCATCTGCCATGCCGCTGCTGTATTTCGTGCCGCTGACCGTGAAATACTGAACCGCCGGGCTGAGCCGCAGGTTGTTGAACACAGTGCTCATATCGCCGCTGTAGGTCTTGCAGAACAGCGAGAGCAGGCCCTCGCGCAGCATCTGCACCGTGACGGGCGCGAAGAACACCCAGAGCTGGAGCAGCAGCGCGATGATCGTGTTGCCGCAGACGATGGTCGCCAGTGCGCTCATCGCAAACAGCAGCAGGAAAAAGATCATGTCGCTGACGATAACGCCGAGCAGCGTTTTCAGTCCGAGCGCCGCACCGAAGCCCATTGCGTGTGCGCAGACCATCGTCAGCGCTCTCATAACAAGGTAGGGTACGAGCACGCAGACCGCGCCGGTCGCGTAGTTGACCGCATACAGCTTCTCGCGCGATACGGGCAGGCTGTGGTAAAAGTCCACCTTGCGGCGGTCATGCAGATAGGCGAACATCACCGTGCCGACCACGACCGCGCGCACAAATACCGCGATCTTGCCCAGCACATTTTCTCCGCCGAGCCGATCCGCAACCGAAGAAAGACTCCACTGCCAGTTCTGCTCAACATCGAACGAAAGCGCACCGGATGTGATCATATCCCTGCGGTTTTCGAGCGCGTGCTGCATCTCCATGAGAGACGGCAGCAGCATCGACATAAAGAACGTGAGCGTCGAAAGCACGACCGCCCAAAGACTGCGGCGCACGCCGTCACGCACAAGTCCCTTAGAAGAGGAGCTTCTTGACGTCATAGCCGGCCACCTCCGTTTCGTTGATAAAGATCTCCTCGAGCGTCAGCGGCAGAAGCTCGCAGAACGTCGGGTTCATTTTGTTCAGTCGGCTCATCAGCTCCTCGCGGTCGCCGCGTGCGATGATAGTGTAGAGCGAGCCGCGCTGCTCCTTTTTGAGCAGGTCGAAGCCGTCCCACGCATCCTCCGGCAAGGGCGAGGCGAAAATGCACTGCACCTTGTACATGCCGAGCTTCATTTCATCGAGGTCGCGCGAGAACAGGATGCCGCCGCGATGCAGCAGACCCACGTGGTCGCAGATGTCCTCAAGCTCGCGCAGGTTGTGGCTCGCGATGACGGGCGTCAGGCCGCGCTCCGCGACGTCCTCCGCGAACAGGCTCTTGACCGCCTGACGGACGACCGGGTCGAGACCGTCGAACGTCTCGTCGCAGAACAGGTAATCCGTTCCGCTGCACACGCCGCAGATGACCGAGACCTGCTTTTTCATGCCCTTGGAGAACGTGCGGATTTTGCGCGTCTCGTCGAGTCCGAAGGCGCTCATCAGCTTAAAGTAGCGCTGCTCGTCGAATTTGTCGTAAAAGCGGCGGTAGTAGTTTTTCATGTCCTGCGGCGTGCTGTTCGGGAAAAAGAACTGCTCATCCGAGATGAAAAAACAGCGGTTCTTTACCGCGGTGTTCTCAAAAACCTTCTCTCCGTCGATCCAGACCTCGCCCTCATCCGGCGCCAGAATGCCCGCGAGCATGCGCAGGAAGGTCGATTTGCCAGCGCCGTTCGAGCCGATCAGTCCGTAGACCGAGCCGTTCTGAACCTCCGCGCAGATGTGATCGACCGCCGTGATGTCGTCAAAACGCTTGGTTGCGTTATCCGCTTTGATCATTTGCTATCCTCTCCTTTCTGCGTCACCCACGCAGTCAGCTGCGCGTCATCCGCACCGAGCGAGCGGGCCTTGCCGGCGAGAGCCGTCATTTCGGCCCTCACCTCGCGCAGCCGCTCTTCGCGTCTGTCCCCCACGTCCGAGACGAAGTTTCCCCGTCCCTTGGCGGCGTAGATCACGCCGCGCCGTTCGAGCTCTCCATATGCGCGCTGGATCGTATTCGGGTTGATCGAAAGCTCCATCGCAAACTGCCGCACACTGGGCAGCTGCGTGTCCGCCGGCAAAGCCCCACGCAATGCCAGCTCTTCGATGCCGTCCGCCACCTGTTCGTAGATAGGCCGTCCGTCCCGATAGTCGATTTTTACCATTCTGCGCGCCTCCTTCCTTTCATCGCCGAAGCGGTGTATTAACTGTACTGTGTGTCTTAGTACAGTTAGAATATATCACACACCGCACCCCCTGTCAAGCAGAACTTAAAAATTTTTCACCCTCTGCTGATGGTATGCCTCTCCGCCGATACAGCGGCGAAGCCGGTGGAGGCGAAAAACGCCCTATCTCAGGGTGCGAAGAGTGGCCGCCTTCGGCGGCGAGGGATTGTCGGTACCCACCGACAGGGGCAAAAGGGGACAGGACACCAAACATGGTTTCCTGTCCCCTCTTGACTCCCCT
>OIWM01003871.1_pt1 | contig 10358 bp, 4 predicted proteins | sample 1587451 | NCBI WGS metagenome assembly OIWM01 (sample SAMEA3888907, study PRJEB22519) | human gut metagenome | biome: human gut; feature: human-associated habitat; material: faeces | place: Denmark | collected 2011
CGACGTCAGTTCCATCCTGGACCGCATCAACAACCTTGAAATTGTAAACCGCACCTTCCAAAAACTCGTGCCTATCGAGCTGGGATACAGAGGTTTGAATACCCTTGCTCCCCAGGATGTCCTCAAAGATGCCTATGGAACTGCCATGAACATCTGTTTGTACGGTGCACTCAACAAGCAGGAATACAATTACCTGGTTGATGGTGCTCACCGCGTAAATGGCTTCATACTCATTGAGAACTACACTATGGAACGTGCCGTACGCGACGCAGCCAAACTTGCATATCTAGTCCGCCTTATGGAACTCGGAATTAATGAAGTCAGCCACTACACCATGGAAGCTGATTCCGCACTGGCCGAAATTCTTATTGAAAATCAGGCTCTTAATAAGCTCAACCGCATTAAAAAGATCAACACAGAGGCCTTCTTCTACTGTCACCAGCTAGAGCAATTGCTTTAGTCGCAACCAAGTTTCGCCATGATGGTGAAGATGGAATACTCGCTTCTGACTCTGTCAAAATCCATTTTCGTCGGTTTTTCGTAAAAAAAATACAGTACCTATGAATTATTTCTTTATATTTGAATAGGTTTATTTGACAAAGTTTGAGAGATATTCTCTCATAACAAAAGTTCGTTAGTTTTTAATTCTACGAAAAAATGGACGAAAAGCAAAAACCATAACAATGATTCAGATACAGCAAGCAGAATTTTCGACGACCTTAAACGCCTATTCCTTGAAACCCACGACTAAACAATTATACAGAGAACCCTATGCGTGACGCAACCAAAATAGACGTATTCTTTACAGGCGAAAAGACCCTGTTCCTCATACCATTGTACCAGAGAAAATATGCCTGGCAGCGTAAGCATTGCGAGCGCTTGTTTGCTGATCTGGTAAAGGTAAAGCGTGAGAACCGCCGCAGCCACTTCTTCGGAAGCATTGTGACTGTGCGTGCCAATGATGTTGATGATGATTTACTCATCATCGACGGACAGCAGCGTATAACCACTCTTTCACTGTTGGTGCTCGCTGCTGCACATGCGTATAATGCAGGAATCATCACTTGCGAAAACGGTGACAAGTATGTTGAGCGTATGGTTGAGAAATACGTCATGGCAATCTACCGAAAAGGTGACCGTCAGATCAAGCTTCGCCCTATCGAGAGCGACCGTATTGCGTATGATGCCCTTGTAGATGGCAATCCGGAGAAGTTTGTCCCTGCTGACAAATCCGGGATAACCTTCAACTACCAGCTATTCTACGAACTCATCAAGATTGGGGAACTCTCCTTTGATGAACTGATAGAGGCTATCGAGAAACTTATCATTATAGACATCCGCCTCGACTCAGGAGACAATCCTCAGCTCATCTTCGAAAGCCTCAACTCGTGTGGAAAAGACCTTGAGGAAGCAGATAAGGTTCGCAACTATCTTCTGATGTCACTTTCTTCTGCACAACAGGAAGAGTACTATAAGAAATACTGGGCTGAAATCGAGTCTTGTACCGACGATGAGCCTACCATGTTCATCCGTGATTATCTCACCGTAAAGACCAAGGTTATCAGCAAGATTACAGACCTCTATTTCGACTTCAAGCGTTTCGATGAGGAAAATGGCATGTCGAGAGAATCACTTCTTGCCGATATGCTCAAATACGCCAAGTACTTCAAGCAGGCCACCAAAGGAACTACTGGCATTAGTAAGATTGACCGCAAGTTCAAACAGTTGGCAAACATAGGCTCATCTGTGTGTACACCATTTTACATGCTCTTCCTTGAATACGCCAACGACAATACTCTTTCTGCGGAAGAGATGTACAAAGTCCTTGATATTGTCGAGAACTACTGGGCACGTCGTATGATATGTGGCTATCCTGCCAACGTTATGAGCAAGACCTTCGCTATCCTTCATAGCGACATACTCCGAATCATGGCCGAGCATGAAAAGCGAAACATTTCTCTTGACGCATCATACTCAGAACTCATGAAGTTCATACTTCTCAAGAAGCAAGGTGCCGCCGTATTCCCTAAGGATTCTGAAATCGAGAAGGAGTTTCCTACCAGGCAAATCTACAAGATGCCTATCGACTACCGTTACTTCCTCTTCGAGAGAATGGAGAACGAGAACAGCAAAGAAGGAGAAGACACTATCGTGCCGAGGATGAAGAAGAACGAAATCACCATCGAGCACATTATGCCCCAGACTCTCACTCAGAAATGGAAAGACGCTCTTGGTGAGAATTGGCAGATAATCCATGATGCATACCTCCACACATTTGCCAACCTTACCCTCACCGGCTACAACAGTCAGTATGGCAATCATACCTTCGATGAAAAGAAGGAAGGATACACAATTATAAAGGACGGTCAGGAAGTACAGGTCTATGGATTCAAAGACTCAGCCTTCCGCCTCAGCAACTTCCTCAAGACCTGCGATAAATGGACTGAAGCAGAACTCATCAAGCGCCAGCTGATACTCCAGGACAAGTTCCTCAAGCTCTGGCCTATGATCACGACATCATACGTGCCACTCGAAAAGGAAACCGAAATAGTCTCATTCAATGACGACGAGTTGGAACTCACCGGACGTACCATTATAGCCTTCTCCTACAAAGGCACAAGCCATAAGGTCATTAGCTGGAAAGACATGCTCCTGCAACTCTGCAAGCTCATCTATGCAGAAGAACCTATCCGCATGAATGCCCTCGCCGCCAAGAACTACTGGTTCCATAACGAACTCATTGACGGCAACTCCCGCATAGCTGACAACTGCAACGTGTGGACTTCATGCAGCACAAGGACAAAGTGCTCTATCATCTCCTACACTTTTGAGCAACTTGAGATTAATCCTTCCGACCTCGAATTCGAGCTCCTTCCTATAAACGACAAGGAAAACACAAACGAAAACGAATAGACATTTCAGTAAAACTCGTAAAATATAGTTATGCTTCACAATGAGCAAATAGCCGCCATTTCAGTATTTGGCGTATATAAAACAGAAAATAGAGATGCATATGATGTTATTGCTGACTTCACAAAGGCGGCAATAGCAATAAAGAAAGAGGTAGAGATAACTCCAGAAGTGGTTCAAAGTAATCTCATGGAATTGTATTCTCTGAATATACCTGTGAGTATCATTAAAGGTGTTTTAAAGAACCGACTGAAAGAAATTGTTTCGAGAACCAATGGCGTATATATTGTCAACTCTCTACCTCAGGATGACATCTCATCTAAAATTGATGAGCTGTTAGAGTCTTACAATATTATTCTATCTGGGTTGAAATCATTTCTAGCAAGTTCAGTGAAGAAAGAATCTTTGTTAAACCTTGATGAGGATTTTATTGTAAACCAGTTCGCGAAGTTTATTATTGATGACTATGCAGACGAAAGGCTAGAACCATATTTTTCGGCATACATTATATCAAAGAAAGACGATAAGGATTTCCGCTCTTACTTCGAAAGGTTTGCCGCTGGTTTAATTAGCTATTACGGACTTCAGTATAATGACAATGATAACAATGTAGGAAGCTGGCCCAAAGACTGTAAGCTCAGCATTTTCATTGATACCGAGTTTCTTTTCGATTGCGCAGGGTACAATGATTCATACTACAAGAAGATATTTGATGAGTTCAAGTCTCTTGTTGACGAAATCAATAAGCCATACAAAGACAAACCTGTCATTGAGTTGAAATGTCTTCCTGAGACATTGACTTCATTTGATAGAGTTATCAATACCGCGAAAGCTCTAGTAGATAAAAAACAGGCTCCTGATCCATCAAAAGAAGCGATATTGAAGATCGTCACAGAATCTCACGATGTTTTTGAGGTTGAAACGCATAAGGCTAAAGTCCTGTCCGAGGTTAAGAAGTCAAATATTACTTTTGACACAAATGACTATTCCTCATTCTCTGTTGACCCAAGATATGTAACATTCGGAAAGGAAGAATACGAGAAGTATCTAGCCGAGTACTCTTCAGAAAACCCTGAAAACGCAGAGCCTAAAATTGATTATTACACGAAGGTCTTGACAATTATCAATGGCTTACGTGGGGGTGTATCGAAGACAAGTTTCGAGAATTGTCGTTATATCTTTTTATCCAACAGTAGGATAGGACATAGAATTGCATATGATCAAGCAAGAAACAATGATAATGCCGTTCCACTTTCTACAGATATAGATTGGTTGGTTTCACGCTTCTGGTATAAACTTAACAAATCGTTCTCAAATACCAGGATTCCATTATCATTGGATATTGTTGCACGTTCACAAGCATCTTTGAGCGAGGATGTTTGCTCTGTGATAAAGAAACGCTTCGATGATATAAAAAAGAAGAATCTTGATGACGGTGTCAAACAGCAGTTATATGCTAGTATAAGAACGATACCGAAGGAGATTGAGTTGTATGATTCAACGAATCTCCCGGATATTCTTGATTTCATTTCTTATGAAAATACAGAAGCGTATATCACAGCTCAGTACAAAATGAAAGCGGCTGCAGCACGATCTGACGAAAATGAACGTGAAGCAAATAAAGCCAAAGCGGACCTTGAATCTGAGAGAAAGGAGAAGAGAAGTATCATATTGGAGAATCGTCTATTGAAACGAGAGAGAACGCTTTCTGAGCATAATAAAATCATACGAAAGATCAGAATATCCTACATAGGATGGAATACATTATACTGGATTCTATTTACAGCTATAATAGCAGCCCTCATTTTCGTTGAGTATAAGTTATTCATCGATTCCAATGTTTGGACATGGATTATGTCTTTTATTGTTGATAGTGGCGCTATATTGGGATACTTGTTCGGTTTACACAATAAGATGCACAAGAGTATTTCAAGAGAAAAACTAATACCTAGAATTGTGCGGAATCATCATAGAAAGAAGTAACTCTTTACTGTTATTATGTCGTCCTCTACCCTTCAGTACTACATTGAACTCCTCACCCACTTGCGTACAAGCAATTCTGGCGGGTTCAAAGCACCGCACAAGGCTGTGCTCATGCTTACGGTTACGGAGATGGTCCGCGATGGTCTCATAGGTTCTCCTGTTGTTCCAAACAACGATTTACTGAAGAGGTATTTCGTTAAGAATTGGCATAAGTATATTCAGATACAGACTTCCTTTGTCGGTGATGTCAATATGCCAGTGACTCATATAGGAAGCGAAAAGTTCATCGTAAGGAATGACCACACACACTTCGAGATAGATCGTGATCTATTTTTCCTTATGCAAGATCCGGAAGATTCCGCCACCATCATTGCAAGTCTCATTGCCACATACCTTGCTCCTTTCGGATACCAACACAAGATAAACTTCAATGATCTGAATCCATACCGAGACAAGACATTACGTGATTACCAGTCAGAAGGCAAGGCTAAGATATATCAGATGTGGACACATATGCGCAGCATCATGTATCAGATGCCTACCGGTACCGGTAAGACAAAACTGTTCGTATCCATTGCCCGTGACCTGTTCGATTGGGGTGCTGCCCGCAAGACGGCAGTAAAGATTCTGTTCCTGGCTCATCGTATTGAGCTTATTGACCAGATTGACGACACGCTCGGCATCAAATACAACCTTGCACATGCGCAGATTGCGGCCAATGCAAAAGAGCAGAAAAACTACGCTCTCCAGATTGGCTCAGTGCAGACTCTCATACGTCGCCTTGACCGCTGGGTTGAGAAAGACTTTGATGTCATCATCATAGATGAGGCACACCATGTAAAGGCAGATAGTTACAAGAAGATTCTTCGTGCATTCCCTCGTGCAAAAGTGCTTGGTGTAACTGCCACACCATACCGTATGAGTCACGAGAGTTTCCGCCCGGAGTTTGACGAACTCATCACATCTGCACCAGTGGCCAAGTTTATCAAAGACAAATGGCTCAGCGATTACGAGTACTACTCTATCCGCCCTGAATCGCGCATCCAAATGGACATCAACAGCATTAGCCGTTTTGCTCTCGATGGTGACTTCCTCGATGAGGCTGCGGCTGCCATTATGGATAAGGACGAGATTCGAGCCGGTATCGTTTCGTCATATGAACGCTATGCCAAAGGAAAGAAAGGCATTATCTACACAATTACGAAGGCCCACAACCTTCATGTATGCAACCAGTTCGTACAGAAAGGCTATAAAGCTGTAGCCATTGATGATTCCACTCCTGCAGAAACCCGCAAGCAATACGTAGAGGACTTTAAGAAAGGAAAGATTGAGATTATTTGTAACGTGAACATCTTCAGCGAAGGTTTCGATTGCCCTGACCTTGAGTTTATCCAGCTTGCACGTCCGACAAAATCGCTCTCAATGTACCTACAGCAGGTTGGCCGTGGACTTCGTCCTGCACCCGGCAAGGACAAGCTCATTATCATTGATAATGTCGGCCTTTACAACAGGTTCGGATTCCCTTCTGCCCGCCGTCACTGGAGACGCCATTTCGAAGGCCTTCCAGTTGACTACTCTATGCCTTTCGGCTCACGTTCCGTTGATGGAAGAATCGTTTCATACATCGACGAATACGAAGAAGGCGACGAGGAAGTTGAAATGCTTCACACAACTACAAATGAGGTGGTTGAAGATACAAATCCTGTAGAGGACACACCCATACAGAACTCCAACGAAGCAGAATTTAAATTCTTCCTCCGCAAATCGGGTAAAGACAACAACGAGATCAGACGTATCATTCGTGGAATCAAGAACGATATCGATACGATCATCCGTGGAAAATACGATTCAAAACACATTAGTATTCTGTTGATGAACAACATCGGAGGACTTGAACTCTACCTGTATGACTTCCAGTCCTCTCCTGTCATGGCCGAGATTAACACCGTCAAAAAGAACATAATGACCGAAGCTCTTTCGCTCTATATCGATTATCTGAAATGGAGAGAGTCAGGCGACACGGAAGTTCTGCCAGACACATTTGATTTAGAGCAGGAAGACGCAGAAGCAGAAACCTCTCCAACACGAACATTGGCCGAAGTTGAAGCGGAAATCAACATCTTCCGTAAATGGAATCGTGACGTTCCTGAGGAACTGCTCGAAGAATATCAGAAGTTGCTCAGGGAGTAGTCCGCTGTTACCATGTGGCATCCTCTGAGAAGTATTTCTGAAGCAAACTAGAAATCTTCTCGGATCTTCCATTTGATGTTACGGCAAGGTACATAGATGCACGGGACAATCCCACATAGAGGTACTTGTTGATGAGACTGGACGATTCAATGTCATCAATATCATAAAAGAACACAGCCTCAAACTCCATACCCTTCACCTGATCAATCGGGAAGATTCGCAGAGTCTTCTCGCCTTCAAGGTTGTTGTCAGAACAAACCTTCACCTCGATGCCGGCTGGGTTCAACACGTCGCAGTCCTCGATGGCTTCTCTCAATTCATCTGCCTTCTCCTTGGTATTGGTAAAGACCGCAATGGTCGGCATCTTGTTGTCATACGCTTTGACAATCTCCAGCACACGGTGTGAAATCCAATCTGCCTTTTCCTCAAGATCATTCGACTCAAGCCAAAGCGGCTTAGGAGTATGTCTGCCCTTCAGATAACAATCATACGGAGACTTTATACCCCTCTCTTCTTGGTATATTTTGTCAGCCAGTTCAAGAAGTTCCTCACTCTGTCTATAGGACATGTTCAAATTATGGACTTCCATCTGCTCAAACAAAAGCGGATGTTTCAACACATTCCAATCTGTAATACCATCCTCTTTCATAAGCTGCATGGTATCACCGCAGAGGGTATATGAGCGAACAGCGAAATGGCCAAACGACTTGATTCCATAGAAATCAATAATGCTATAGTCGGTAGCCTCATCCACGCCAATTACAGGACGGCACAGTGCCTTGTATGCATCTAGATATGCATGTTTAGTTTCCTCAAAACGCTTCTTGTCTACACTATACAAAGCCATGCAGATATTATTGATAAAACCGACAAGCAAGTCCTGCTCTTGGTTGTACAGGCGCTTGTTCTTGTATTTATCAAGCATCTCATCAAGAAGATCAGCATTCCAATCGGCTTTATCAGATTCAGGCATATTCTTGCGATACTGCTTGTAATACTGAGGTATCGGAGTCATAACATATGAATTGAAACCTCTCAACGCTGGAGAGATATACTTTACGAAAAATGCAGCATCTGCAATTGACTTTAAGTCTTCTTCCTTCACCACGTTCTTCATGTACTCACCAAGTGCTTTCTGTGCTGGAGTAAGTTTGGCCGTGGTGTCAACTAATTGTAATGCCAGTCTTTTTATAAGTGCATTTACTTTATTGAATATCTGCAAGTCAAGGTTACCAAAATCCTGCTCAACTTCTTCGACATCGTCGTTTTCTTCATTCTCAATATGTGAGGCTTTTGCAAGTGACTTAACATAGTCTACAAGTTCCAAGTATTTAGACTCATCATCTCTCTTCAATAGTTGGATATATCGGTCAGAAATGTCGCGAGCATTCTTGTTGTACTCTGAAGTAATTTCTGATCCGGTCTGCAAAGCAATGCCATTGGCATAGTTACGCTTATCGACATCTGCTATATGTATAAGGAACTTTATGAGTTCCGGTATACTTGATATAGTGTCAGCCTTTGCACATTCTTTGATAATTATCGACCCCTGAATCTTCCAACTGAACTTTGAGCAGTCAATTTTTGCAACCTTGGAAAACTTCTCCTTAACCTGTGCAAGGAAGAAATCAGTGAAGTTCTGGATAATACGATAGTGATCACCACTATAAATGTTCTTATCTGCCTTTTTAGGAATCATGAAGTCAAATGGACTGTCTTGTCCAGCAAGGTGGTACTCATCTCTAACGGCATTTTTCAGGAAATCAGTCCAAACTGCAGTCCTCTGATTGGTACCGGTAAGACCCTCATAGTTCATATTATCCTGAAGATATTTCTTCAATAGATCGTTTGGAGAGAAGTATACCCAGTTGTTCGCAGTAGCAGATATATAATCCAACTGCTCATTGGTCAGTTTGCAGTCGGGATGATTGGCAATATAGTTCTCAAGGTCTCCCCTATCTATCAATAACTTCAACCGCTGAATCATTGTGGTGGTTTTGCCCGTTCCAGGACCGCCATTTATGATTTCCGCAGCGCCATTATACATATTAGAAAACTTTGCCCTATTTTGAGACTTATCAAGAACAGGATTGCGCCTAAGACTCATCTGTTCTCTGATAAAAGCAGCTGCCTTGCTAGCCTCAGAAAGAATGGTTTCTCTCTCAATCTGCGCTGCCTCAATCTCTTGCTGTAATTTTCTCGCCTCTTCTTCAGCCTTCCTCGCTTCTTCCTCAAGACGCTTTGCTTCTTCACGGGCAAGCCTTTCAGCATCCTCTGCCTGCTTACGTCTTAACTCCTCTGCTTTTCTCTTTGCTGCTTCCTCTGCCTCTCTCTTTCTAACGATCTCACTTTCAAGCTTATCAAGGGAAGCAAGGGCATCTTTCAATAATGGAAACGTGGACCAATTTTTCTGTCCAGCTACACCAACAACAACATCACGAATATCTGACCCGGTATTTCTATAATGTGCAGAGTTTCTAATGACAAAAGACTTCCTTTGACCATTAATGAACACCTTTTCAAAAGGCCCTTCATATTCTTGGAGTAAAGTAATGGCTGGTTCTCTATTTTTGGGTATAGCCACAGAACCAAATTCTGAATATTCACCTTTTACACCGGTGTTTGTCGTTCCTTGAAAACCACCAGTTATATCTCGCTGAATAATAGTAGACCGAGTGAAATCGTTATTGACAATCCATACCTTACTTTTAGAATGTCCAATAAGTACCTCACCCATTCCTATACTTGGATTTCTATACCTTTCTTTAATCTCAACAGAAGTATGATCTTGTATAGATTCCAATACTTCTCGCATCTCTCCCATGAAATAGTGTATTAATTATACCTCGACTTTTGTTTAGAGTAACAAATATAATTATAATTGACAATTCTTTCAAGTAGTTATCTCCAAATCTCTTATGTAAATTCTTTACATCAAAGGTAGCAATGAATTCCGGAAAACTCTTAAATTTGCATTCATAGACAGTCAATTATGCAATCTTTCGCCGCCATAGATTTTGAAACTGCAAATTCGTACCCTTCCAGCGTATGCTCTGTTGGGGTCGTTATTGTTCGCTATGGAGAGTTTGTCGAAAGGTTCTATTCCTTGATTCAGGCGGTGTCGGTCGAAAGTCCGCCACAAGTGTCGGCCTTACCACCGACCTGGTTCATTGGCTTCAGGCGGGCAAGACTGTGGCCGTTGTCCGCTTCGCGTCCAAGTTCCACAGACTTGCTTCCGCCTTCCGCACTGCCTCGGTCGCTTCGCTCCCTGCGGC
>OIWM01003880.1_pt1 | contig 10344 bp, 10 predicted proteins | sample 1587451 | NCBI WGS metagenome assembly OIWM01 (sample SAMEA3888907, study PRJEB22519) | human gut metagenome | biome: human gut; feature: human-associated habitat; material: faeces | place: Denmark | collected 2011
TCTTCACCTTGGAAGACCGGTAAGTCAGGAAGAGTTGATCGAGCATGTCTGGGATGCATCTGTGGACAGCTTCAGCGGATCCATCCGCGTCCATATGTCTTCGCTTCGCCGAAAGCTCAGGGCGGTACTTGGATACGATCCGATTTTAAATAAAGTAGGCGAAGGATATCAAATACGAGAGGAGTCCGACCGATGAAAAAAATATCACTGCAGTGGAGACTTACCTGTATCATTACCCTGTATATTGCGGTCATCTGTGGATGTCTGACCCTGCTTGTCTATAAAAACGGAATTTATTATATCGATTCCCTGCAGGAGACCGTAGATGCCAGGGGCGATGATGCCGGAGATCAGGGCGGAGACGGTGCCGCAGACGGTTCCGATCAAATCTATATCAGCATTCCGGAGGACAAGTGGGATGAATTTGCCAGGGATTTCTCTGTTCAGGTGTACAACAATAAAGCAGACTACAAAAGAAACAGTCTGATCCTTTCCGCTTTATTGGCCCTTCTTGGCGGTGTCGCTACCTATTTTATCAGTGGCCATGCACTTCGGCCCATTCGTGAGTTCTCCGAAAAAATCGAGGAGGTGCAGGCACAGAATCTGGCCGATTCGCGCATTGAAGAAAACAAAGTAAAAGAGCTGAACCAGCTTCGTATTTCGTATAACAAGATGCTGGAACGTCTCGCAGATGCTTTTGAAATCCAGAGACAATTTACGGCAAATGCAGCACACGAGCTTCGCACTCCACTGTCTGTCATGCAGGTACAGCTCGATTTATACCATTCCACCCCGCATCCGGGCAATGACGCCGACACCTTACAGACACTGAAAATGGTGACGGAGCAAAACGGCCGGCTCAGCAAAATGGTCAAGACACTGCTCGATATGAGTGAGCTTCAAACAGTAAGCAGGGATGAAACCATTGCCGTTGACGCCCTTGTCGATGAAGTACTGGTGGATCTGGAACCGCTTGCCCAGGAAAAGGAGATAAAACTGATCGGGAACTGTAAAGATACCACTATGGTCGGAAGTGACATTTTGATTTACCGGATGGTATACAATCTTGTTGAGAATGCAATCAAATACAACCATTTCGGCGGACAGGTTACCGTAACCGCATACCGGAAGGGAAAAAACATCTGCCTGTCCGTAGAAGATACCGGAAGCGGAATCCCGGCTGAATTAAATGAACGCATATTTGAACCATTCTTCCGTGTAGATAAATCCAGAAGCCGCCAGCTTGGCGGAGTAGGCCTTGGGCTGGCCCTGGTTCGTGAAATCGTGCGCGTACATGACGGCAGAATAACCGTTCAGTCCAGCCCGTCCGGTGGAACGATCTTTGAGGTAGTTTTTACACAGTGACATCATCCCAAAAGCCGTCATCGAAGTCACTCTTCTAACAATGACTTTCTCGATATCATCGCCAAGATGCGGTTGGCGTTACCCGCTTCTAATTATAGCAAAAGGAGGTTCTTTTTCTACCGTTTCAACGCTACGGCTCTTTTCTTCCACAAGCATAGCTTGTGGTTTTCTCTATGAAGAACAAAAATGTCCCCCGAGGGCTTGTTACAGCTCTCCAGGGACACTTTATGTGCTATGCCTTGGTGCACACAACCGGCGTTTTACTTGATTACAATCAGATTCGGGTTCTTTGGGCTTCATCAACATCCGCAAACTGCATATTGCAAATATGCTGTTTTGACAGGTACTATTTTTGAAAATTGCGATAGTATTCGTTTATTCACTCTGCACAAGATCATATACATGGTATAAATGCTGTTTTTATTTTTCTTTCATATAATCCATACAATTTCTCGCATTCCATGCATATCCATCCTGCTTCGCCTGTATATAGCGGATATTTTCGTTTCTTACAATATTCTGTTTCATAATTTCCTACTAATTCCACAAGGTTATTGATATCCCTCATCTGCGCAGCAGCCATTCCTGTCATTGCCCACAAAAAGCCAGTTCTTTTTTTATTCAGTTTCTGCCACTGAAACCTTTCCGTAAACTGATCATATAATACCTTTTGCTTTTTCTTCTCTTTTACCGGAAATTCATAAATCAGCGGATAAATCTGAGCAACACCATCCGGATAAAATTCTGTCTGATGATACAGATCGCTGTTTCCAATAATTCTCCATCTTTGATTCGCATCATCCCAGAATATCTTTTCTATCTGTTTCTGTATCTTTTTACGAATTTCACTGATCGCCTGCGTATCTTCCAGTCCTGCAAGTTCCAATTCGTACAGGCCTTTCCATACTTCCAGATTATCCATCAGATAAACTGTTGTATTTTCTTCTGAGACCTGTGTAATTCCATCCTGCATCAGGCTTTGAATCTTTTTTAATGCAAGGCTGATTCCCTTTTTCCAGTATTCCGGCAGGTCTGTACTTTCTGTCTTTTCCAGATATTTTCCCATAAGAAAAAGGTACATACCAAGATATCCGTCTTCGGAATCAGCCTTTTCTTTATAAATAAGTTTCCCACTCTCTTTCCTGTAGATTCCCATTTTTCCATCTGTTTCCAGCAAAATCCCGGTATGCCAGTCCAGATACCTGCCAACAGCTTTTTTCTCTGTTTCAGTAATGGGGCAGTTCTTTGTTTCTGCCAGAAGCCCCAGTGCAGCCATACATGCAAAGTATGGATTAACATCTCCGGCTTTACTTCCATTCATATAGATTTCGCCTTCAGGACCCTGATTCTCAAGGATCCACTTTTTTTCTCTGGTCAGGACGGTTTCCAGCCATTCCTGCCGGACAGATATTTCTTTTCTCAGGTTCTGATAATAAGCAAACATAAACACAATGCACACAGTTATGCAAAATATAATAAGTCCCATCACGTTCTTTCGATGTTTCACTTTTCTTTTGCATTGGCTCTGTTTATGCTTATGCATCTATATCCTCCAGGATTTTTCTGATTTTGATACTTGCAGTCCCATCACCATAAGGATTTCTGGCCTCACTCATCCTTCTGTAAATTTCAGGTTCTGTAAGAAGCTGCCTGCATTCTCTGTAAATATCCTCCATCTTCGTGCCTGCAAGCTTTAAGGTTCCTGCTTCCACACCTTCCGGACGTTCTGTTGTATCTCTCATGACCAGTACAGGTTTTCCCAGTGCAGGAGCTTCTTCCTGGATTCCGCCACTGTCTGTCATGATCAGATAACTGGCTTTCATCAGGTTATGGAATTCTACCACATCCAGTGGTTCGATCAGGTGTATTCTATCACATCCACCGAATTCCTCATCTGCGATTTTTCTGACCTGCGGATTCAAATGTACAGGATAAATAACCTTCACATCTGTAAATTCCTCCACGATCCTGCGTATAGCCCGGAACATATCACGCATGGGTTCTCCCAGATTCTCCCTTCTGTGTGCTGTTACAGCAATCAGTCTGCTGCCTTTTGCCCATTCTGTTTCCGGATGATAAAAATCACTTCGCACCGTATAGTGCAAAGCATCAATTCCTGTATTTCCTGTGATAAAGATCCGCTCTGGATCCTTACCCTCTTTCAGCAGTGCATTCGCTGCTTTCTGAGTGGGCGCAAAATGCAGGCTGGCAGTAAGTCCAATGGCCTGCCTGTTAAATTCTTCCGGATAGGGAGATTTCATATTATAAGTACGAAGTCCCGTTTCCTATCTCTATTTTTGTGTATGCAATTTTTTGTTCTTGTAATAAGATATGCTCCCAATATAAGAATTTCTACACCGAGAATGTAGCGTCAAGTTAAAACATTTTGCTATCCGGCATATTTTTTTTGTTGTCTTTTTTTGATCACCCCATTTATTCCCAGTGTATTTTCATTGTCAGAGTACATACTAGCAATGTAACATCAAACAAAACAACAATTAACCAAGGAGGAAAATGATTATGTCAAACAATACTTCTTCTAACAAAGCAGCTGTACCAGAAGCAAAGGGCGCATTAAATCGTTTCAAATTTGAGGTTGCAAATGAGCTGGGTGTGCCGCTTACAGACGGATACAACGGAAACCTTACTTCCAAACAGAATGGTAGTGTAGGTGGTTATATGGTTAAAAAGATGATCGAGGCGCAGGAAAGATCCATGTCCGCAGGACAGAGCGGCCAGAGTGGTCAGTACTAATTCAAAAAACGCCTGATTAAGTAAAAAAATACAGGGTATTACTTACTCCTCAACGAGAAGCAGGTAATGCCCTGTTTTGAAATAGATCTTTTTTGACGCTCTAACCTTCTGATCCTGCGTTTTCTATTATACGCTCAGCTTCTTCTCCATGATCCAGCCGCTGATTACATACAGCACTGCCGCAATGGCAAATGATGCTGCAATATACAGGACAAAAGTAAGTTCCATACTTTTCAGAACCGGAATGAGATCCAGCAGCTTCCCAATAACAGAAGATATTACCAGGAAGATAAGGAAGCCGGCGATGCCGCTGCCTTTTTTGCCTGCAAGGACACTGGCGGATAAGATCACGGACAGGTCAGCATTCACAATGAAGACGATCCAGCTTGCCAGAAGACCAAAGAAATAGAAAGCTGCTTCTGCCGGAGTAAAAGTCACGGACCAGTTTACTTCCATAAAGGAACTCACCAGATTGATCATCTCTTTCAGACCGCCAATGTAAAGAGTTGCAACTGTCACATCAATGGCTGCCAGCGCTGCAAAAAATGCGCCTGCCATGATAATGGAAATTCCATTTTCCAGGATCTTGGCTCCCAGAATCTGATAACTGCTCTTTGGTGTGAGAAATAACATATAACTCTGTTTGGTATTCAGGTCACGATGGAGAACATTTACACTCTCTATACCAATGTAGATAACACCAAATATTGTACACATGACCAGGAAAATAATTCCCATTGCCAGAATATTATCCTTTTTCCAAAATACACCTATTAAAAATGCAATTTCTGCAACTGCTGTGATCACCAACAGAACCAGTTTGGAAAATGCGGTTTTCCGAAGCTCGTATTTCATCAACTTTAACATACTTCTTCTCCTCCATGTCCATAGATTTCACGGTACAGATCCACTACGGATTTGTGTTGACTGATCCGAAGCTCCTCTACCATGCACTGATTTGCCAAAATACCATCTTTCATAAAAATGGCTGCATCTGCTACACGTTCCAGTTCGTCTACGAGATGACTGGAAACTACCAGTGTCACATCTGGATCTATGGCTTCCAGAATGCTCTTCATGATCTGGTCTCTTGCAAGAAGGTCAATGCCATTCAACGGTTCGTCAAGCAAGTACAGCCTGGCCTTCCTTGCCATGGTAACTGCAATTTTCAGCTTGGCCATCATACCAGAGGACAGCTTTTTCGCTTTCATGTCCTCTGTAAGCTCCATGCGGGAAATCATCTGTCTGTATTTCTCCATGGAAAAATCTTCGAAAAAGTCCTCATAATATTTCCCCACATCTGAAACTGTCATCCAGTTGTAGAAATAAGGCTCCGTGGACATATAAGCAATCTCTTTTTTACTTTCTTTGCCAATGGGCGTTCCCTGATAAAGGATCTCACCGCTGGTAGGCTTTACAAGTCCTGCCACCATTTTCATCCAGGTGGTCTTGCCGCTTCCGTTGGGGCCAAGCATGGCGTATACAAGGCCTGGCTCCAATTGTAAAGATACCTGATTCACAGCAGTCTTACTGCCGTATTTCTTCGTTACTTCTCTGCTCTCTAAGATCATTTTTATACACTCCTCGTCATTCCGACTGTTCTTTCTCCAGAAGTCCGATTGCCTGGGCTCTGGAAAAGCCCAGAAATTCCCGGATCAGGGTTCCTGCCATCTCTTCCTTCAGCTGCTGCACTCTTTCCGGATCTTCTGTCACGAAGGTTCCCATCCCGCGTCTGGTAAAGCAGACGCCTTCCATCTCCAATTCTTTATATACGCGGCTGACTGTATTGGGATTAATGGTATATTCTACTGCCAGATCCCGCACAGATGGAAGCCTCGCACCAGGAGACAGCTTGCCTGTTACAATATCCTGCTTTATAGAATTTGCTGCCTGGAGATAAATTGGCAGCGATGAATTATATTCCATGGTTACCTCTCTTTCTGTATCACTGTCATAGCTGTATAGTACACTAGAATTGCATTTTCGTCAAGTGGTTTTTTACATTTTTTCACATAAGGAACAAAACAGTGTTTCCTGTGCAAAAAAAGAACATTGCATTTCCCTGCAAAGGAAATGACAATGTTCTCTTTTCTATTTCTTTTAGAATCCTTTTCCATTTTCTTCGTTTTCCATCTGCGCCTTGGCTTTTCGCCCGATTCCTGCATTGCTGTTCATAATGCTGGCCCGGGTGATCTTGTCGTTTCCAAATTTCATGCGGATGGCATCCATCGCTGCATCCAGCTTCTGGCGCTGTTCCTTTTTCGCACAGTCCTCAAACAGGGACATCTGTTCGAATCCGTCCTCAGTAAGTCCGGTGAGTGCCACTCCGATCAGACGTAATGGCTGCCCCTTCCAGAACTCTGCGAACAGTTTTCTGGCATTTGCGTAGACTTCATCAGTTACATCCGTAGCGCTTCCAAGCTTCATCTGATGGGAACGATTCTTAAAATCCAGAGTGCGGAAGGTGACAGAAATACAGGTACATTTCTTTCCTTTCCGCCTCATTCTGGTGGCTACCACATCGCATTGCTCCAATAAAATAGGCTGGATCTGCTCCATAGATACAATATCATCATTGAAAGTCTTCTCCACGCTGAAGCCTTTACTCTCCTCAGGCACTTCCAAAACCGGAGAATTGTCAATGCCTCTGGCGTACTGGAAGAGCTGATGTCCGGTCTTTTCTCCAAGAAGTGTCTGAATAGTGGACTCCCTTTCCCGAGCCAGTTCCCCAATGGTGCGGATTCCGAAATCAACCAGCTTCTTTTCCGAAGCTTTTCCCAGAAATAACAGATCTCTGATGGGAAGAGGCCACATTTTTGCCGGAATTTCTTCCGGGAAAAGGGTGTGCACTTTATTTGGCTTCTCGAAGTCCGAGGCCATTTTCGCCAGCAGCTTATTGGTGGAAATTCCCACATTTACTGTAAATCCAAGCTCCCGATAAATTTTGTCCTTTATCTCACAGGCTGTGGCTATGGGATCCGGGTAGATTAGGGAAGTTCCGGTCATGTCCAGAAATACCTCATCAATAGAAAAGGATTCCATTGCAGGAGCATAAGATTTACAAATTGCTTTAAATGCCTGGGAATTCTTCGTGTAAAGGCGAAAATCACTAGGTACCACTACCAGATTCGGGCATTTTCGAAGGGCCATTGCCACGGGCTCACCAGTCTGTACTCCGTATTTCTTGGCAGGAATGGATTTCGCAACTATGATTCCGGTACGTGTCCTGGGATCACCGCCTACTGCAGACGGAATTTCCCGCAGATCCGGCTCACCTGCCTTTACTCTGCTCGCTGCCTCCCAGGAAAGAAAAGCGCTGTTCACATCAACATGAAAAATCAATCTTTCCATCTGATTCTCCTTCTTTCGTATTTTCCTTTATTTCCGAAAATTCTGTGATAGACTCAATATAGCACGTCAGAAGGAAATATGTCCAGATTCTTTATGTATATATTACGTAAATACGGTAACATAAAAAGACTGTAAAAGTTCTAAACGTAAATCGTAAGTCAGAACTATTACAGTCTTTCATGATTAGTTTCTTGAAACCGGCTGGAGATTTTTCAGCTCATAGGCATTAACTAATATGAGCAGCACCTACAGCGCGGATATCCATTGGATATACGTTCTCTTTTCCCACATATTTGGAAATATATTCTACGTAGTTTTCCATCTCATTTTCCGGTACAACAGCTGCAATAACACCGGCAAATCCGCCACCATGTACTCGGCAGATACCGCCGCCGATCTTGTTCAGGAACAGCTGGGTAAGAGCAAGAACCAACGGGATCTTCTGCTCGTGGCAGTCTTTCATGCAGTAGCAGTTCTGAAGCAGTTCCCAGGACGATCTTCCGGATTCATCCATCAGCTTCAAAAATTCCTCGTAATCTGCCTTACCAATTGCCTCTGCTGCCCGTTCTACACGGGAAGTCTCTTCAAAGAAGTGAATGGAACGGAGAATTGCTCTGTCGTCCTGAATCTCGTTTACATGTGCAAGCAGATTTTCAAGAGTAGTCTCATGAAGAAGCTCTGCACCAAGTACCTTGGCTGCTGCTTTCATCTCACCTGGAATCTCAGAGTACTCCTGGCTGAGATCTGCATGGCCTTTTCCGGTGTTTACAATAACCAGTTTGTGATCAAATTTTCCATAGGAGAAGTCCAGCTTGCTGTATTTCAGATCATTTCTGTCTGCAAAGTCGAAGAGAACCGGACCACCAACTGCACATGCCATCTGATCCATCATTCCGGAAGCTTTATCCCAGTATACGTTCTCTGCGTACTGACCAATCTTTGCATAGTCTGTGTAAGTCATCTTGCTGTCGTTAAAGAAGTAATCGATGATTACGCAGATCAGCATTTCAAAGGATGCAGAGGAACTTACTCCTGCTGCTGCGATCACGTTGGTGCTTACATAGGCATCAAAACCAGCTGTCTGAAAGCCATTCTTCTTCGCACCTTCCATCATACCGGCAACCAGGGCAAAGGTTCCTTTCGGATAGTTGGCTCTGCTGATCTTGTCAAGATCAACTACGATCTCATCTCTGTAGCCTTCACTTGTAATGTGGATCACGTTGGTTCCATTCGGTGCAGCTGCGCCGATGGTATCCAGATTGATACTTCCTGCGATTACCTTGCCGCCGTTGTGGTCAACATGGTTTCCGATGATTTCTGTTCTTCCAGGGGAAGTAAAGAAATCTGCATGGTCATGTTTGTAGATTCTGGCAAAGTTGTCTGCTAGATTCTGGAAACGAGCTGCGCAGGCACTGTTCTCTCCATAGATTTTCTCAAGGTTTGCTTTTTCTGGTAAATTCATGATCTCATTCTCCTATTTTTGTTAATATTGTTATAATTTTACATTCTGTACTCCAGCTGCCTCAGTGCATATTTTCCGCTTCATCTGTGCTTATCCGGATCTCTCATCAAGTTAATTTCATTTTACATGCATTTCCTTTGCATTACCTTAAATAACTTGCGAAAAACAAGTAATATATTGCGTTTTTATCTTTAACAGATGTATAATACAGGTAAATTTATGCGTTTTATTGTAGTTCTCTATTTTTGAACATATGGAATTCTATACAGTCCACAGGATATGAAATTTTTTCTCGGGAGGTTTGGCATGCAGATCATAACCAATCAGTTTCAAAAAGAATTAAAACAGCACGGCAATGAACAGTTTCCATTCCTGGTCAGCTACCAGAAACTTTCAGAATATGAGTCTGGTTCCTTTATGTGGCACTGGCACCCGGAAATAGAGATTACTTATGTGCAAAAAGGCACTATGTGCTACAAGGTCAACCATATAGTTTACCACTTAAAAGAAGGAGATATTGTATTTAACAACTCCGGTGCCCTTCACTCTGGCACAATGGAAAATCAGAAGGACTGCGCTTATATTCCTGTAACTTTTGATTCCAGGCTGATTTATGGATTTTTCCAAAGCACTGTCAACAGCAAATATGTAGATCCTGTCATTCAGGATTCTATGCTCCCTGCCATCTGTATCGACCAGAGTGAGCCCTGGCACAAGCCTTTTCGCGAATATCTTCTCCGCATTATTGATCTGGATGAAAAGAAACCGGATTTTTATGAGCTGGACATTACCATCTGCCTGCAATCCATGTGGCGGCTTCTTCTGGAGCATATTACCTACGAACCCCAGGCTTCCAGGGAAAACTCTCTGGAATACGACCGAATCAAGAAGATTCTGTCCTACATAGAAGAAAATTATCAAAATAAGATCACCTTAAATGACATCGCCGGACACATCCACCTGTGTGAAAGCGAATGTACCCGGCTTTTTAAACGTCATATGAATACTACCTTGTTTGCCTTTTTGCAGGAATATCGGATCGAGCGCAGCCTGGAGTTTTTGCAGGATGACCAGCCTGTCAGCGCGGTGGCTGACAAGGCTGGATTTTCAGACCCCAATTATTATTCCAAAGTTTTTGCCAAAATAAAGGGATGCAGTCCCCGGGAATATCGAAATCATAGATTTTAAGTTGAACTGGTGGTTGCTAACTTATTTTCCAATTATTGCACCAATATCTGATATAATATGATCGGTGAACCGTCGGTGGGGATTCCTGCTACCCAGGCGGTTCCGGATTTAACCCTCTGTCTGTTAAAGCAGTACATTTCTTTAATACCGTAATTTACATAAGCAACATACCATATAAAAATTCCCATCCAGATAACAGGAAAATCTGAATGGGAATTTTTTAT
>OIWM01003890.1_pt1 | contig 10312 bp, 6 predicted proteins | sample 1587451 | NCBI WGS metagenome assembly OIWM01 (sample SAMEA3888907, study PRJEB22519) | human gut metagenome | biome: human gut; feature: human-associated habitat; material: faeces | place: Denmark | collected 2011
TCCCCACCGGCCTGCATCACGCTCTGAACAACGTGTTCTGGTTCGACACCATCGGTCTGGGCGACCTGAGCCACTACTGGGCTGGCGATGTCACCGGCCAGAACGGTGTCAATTGGGACCTCGGCATGTACATGTCCGGCTTCTTCCCCTGCATGATGTTCGGTATTGCCGGTGCTGCTCTGGCCATGGTCCAGACTGCCAAGAACAAGAAGGCTGCTATCGGTCTGGTTGTTTCCGCTGCTATCTGCGCTTTCGTCTGCGGCGTTACCGAGCCGTTCGAGTTCGGCTTCATGTTCCTCTGCTTCCCCCTGTATGTTGTCTATGCTGCTCTGTACGGCATCTTCACCATCATCACCTACTACTCCGGCTTCCGCGCAGGCTTCTGCTTCTCCGCCGGTGCTACCGACCTGATCTTCTCCGCCAGCCTGCCCGCACATGCTAAGACCTGGATGATCATCCCTCTGGGCATCGCCGCTTTCGTTGTCTTCTATCTGGTCTTCAAGTTCGCTATCGTCAAGTTCGACCTGAAGACTCCCGGCCGTGAGGACGAGGATGCCGAGGCTGCTGAGGCCAACATCACCCTCGCCAACAACGACTTCACCGCCATCGCCTCCGGCGTTCTGGCTGCTGTCGGCGGCAAGGGCAACGTTGCCAACGTTGACTACTGCGCCACTCGTCTGCGCTTTGAGGTCAAGGACAGCACTGCTGTCAACGAGAAGGCCGTCAAGGCTGCTGGTGCTGCCGGCGTTATCCGCCCCAGCAAGACTGCCTGCCAGGTCGTCATCGGACCCAAGGTCCAGTTCGTCTACGATGAGCTGAAGAAGATGCTGTAAAAACACGCATCACCGAATAAAGGTCTGGTTCCCTTTATCAACTCCGCCGCGGGCGGGCGATCAGCCCGTCCGCGGCTTTTTCTGTGATTTGCTGCAAAAGCGGTACAAAATCTTGGTACAAATCACATAAACCGGTCATAGTATCCCGCCCCATGGCGTGGTATAATGAAGAATAGGAAAACTGGGGTAACGCACCCCGAAACGATCAGGAGGTATTTTCTTATGAAGATCATCCGTGCAAAAGATTACTACGACATGTCCCGCAAGGCCGCCAACATCATCTCGGCCCAGGTCATCATGAAGCCCAACTGCGTGCTGGGCCTGGCCACCGGCGGTACGCCCGTGGGCACCTACAAGCAGCTGGTCGAGTGGTACAACAAGGGCGACATCGACTTCTCCGAGGTCACGACGGTCAACCTGGACGAGTACCGCGGCCTGCCCAAGGAGCACCCCGAGAGCTACTGGAGCTTCATGCACCGCAACCTGTTTGACCATGTCAACATCCGTCCCGAGGCCATCAACCTGCCGGACGGCACCAACATGGACGCCGACGCCGAGTGCGCCCGCTATGACGCGGTCATTCACAATGTGGGCGGCGTTGACCTGCAGCTGCTGGGCATCGGCAACGACGGCCACATCGGCTTCAATGAGCCGAACGAGGCATTCGAGCTGGGCACCCACTGCGTTGACCTGAAGGAGGAGACCATCGAGGCCAACAAGCGCTTCTTCGACGGCAACGCCGATCTGGTCCCCAAGCAGGCCTACACCATGGGCATCAAGACGATCATGCAGGCCCGCAAGGTCCTGATGGTCGCCAACGGCAAGGGCAAGGCCGACATCGTCAAAAAGGCGTTCTTCGGCCCCGTCACGCCGGAGGTCCCCGCCAGCATCCTGCAGATGCACCCCGACTTCATTCTGGTCGGCGACGAGGAAGCCCTGAGCGAGATCTGATTTGCGGAGGAACACTGCAATGATTATCAAAAATGCAAAAGTCTACAGCGACGGCTGCCGCTTTGTGGAAAAGGACCTCATCATCCGCGATGGCCGCATCGTCTTTGGCGCGGCCCCGCAGGAGGGCGAAGATGTCATTGACGCGGGCGGTGCCTATGCGCTGCCGGGTCTGGTGGACATCCATTTCCACGGCGCAGTCGGCCACGATTTCTGCGACGCCGACGAGGCCGGCCTGCAGGCCATCGCTGATTTTGAGGCGAGCAAGGGCGTGCTGGCCATCTGCCCCGCAACCATGACGTTCAGCGAGGAGATCCTGAACGGCATCATGGACGTGGCCGCGGCCCACAAGAACGAGCGCGGCGCGGATCTGGTCGGCATCAACATGGAGGGGCCGTACATCAGCCCCAAGAAGGTTGGCGCGCAGAACCCGAAGTACGTCATGGCCGCCGACGCGGGCATGTTCCGCCGCCTGCAGGCGCGCAGCGGCGGGCTGATCAAATTGGTTGACGTCGCCCCCGAGGAGCCGGGCAATCTGGATTTCATCAAGGAATGCCGCGATGAGGTGCGCATTTCGATTGCCCACACCTGCACCGATTACGACACGGCCAAGGCCGCGTTTGCGGCGGGTGCATCCCACATGACCCACCTGTACAACGCGATGCCGGGCATCACCCACCGTGCGCCGGGGCCGATCATTGCCGCGCTGGAGGACGGTGCCGAGGTCGAGCTGATCACCGACAACGTCCACATTCACCCGGCGATGGTGCGGTTCACCTTCAACACCTTTGGGGCAGATCGTGTGATTTTGATTGCGGACAGCATGATGGCCTGCGGTCTGCCTGACGGCCAGTACAGCCTGGGCGGCCAGGCCGTCACGGTGCGCGGACCCCGCGCGACGCTGACCGAGCAGCCCGGCACGATTGCGGGCAGCGCGACCTGTCTGTTTGACTGCATGAAGCGTGCGGTCCTCGACATGGGCGTGCCCCTTGAGAGTGCCGTCCGCGCCGCGACCCTGAACCCCGCCCGCAGCATCGGCATCGATGCCGATTACGGCAGTCTCGACGCAGGCCGCTACGGCAACGTCGTGCTGGTCGATGATAAGCTGGATATTTTGAAGGTTGTGCGGCACGGAGAGGTTATCGGCTAAACCGGGAACGGCAGTCCCCCGGAAACTCGCTTTCTTTTGGCAGCAAAAGAAAGCTTGCAAAGAAAACTGCCGCTGTTTCGACGCAGCGGACCCGCGACTTAGGGGCTGCACGCCCCTAAGAACCCCAAAGAGGAGGTCGGAAGGGGCGGGGGCTAAACGAAAGCAGTATTACTTTTCGTTCTTAACGCCCCCGCCCCTTCCTCCACCTTTGAGTCGGGAGTTCCCCCGAACCCCCGCAGGGGTGAGGTAGAGGCCCCCTTGTCAAAGGGGGCTGGCCGCGTCAACGGCCTGGGGGATTCCGACGGGCCGTGCGTCACCACCCATTCCCGGGGCATCCCCGCACATAGAAGGGGCCGGGCTGCCGCCCTCCCTCGCCCCTCTCGTCCGCGACCCGTTTACGGCAGTCTGTAGGGGCCGGGCATGCCCGGCCCGCAGCCTCGCCATTACCACCCCTTTTATCCTTTGCATCGTAGGGAGGGGTCTTGACCGCTTGACGGCGCACAACGAGCGCCGTCAGCCAGCAAAGCTGGCCCGCTCATGCGGTTGTTTGCCCTGCAGGGGCAAACATTGTTCGCTCCCCGATTTCGCTCCGCTCAACCGTGGGCCCACGCTCACAACCCCGCACCTCCGCGGGGCGTCGGGGACGCCGCCCCCTACAACATAATCCGCAGGGCTTCTCATTACCGCAAACGTCCGCGGCGGCCTGTGGGCAGGCCGCCCTACATCCCACTTTACCACATTCCGTGGGGCGGGCCTTCGCCCGCAACTCATTCACGCCACCCTGTAGGGGCCGGGCATGCCCGGCCCGCAACCTCGCCATTACCACCCCTTTATTTTTGTATCGTAGGGAGGGGTCTTGACCCCTCCGCGGGGCGTCGGGGACGCCGCCCCCTACAACACAATCCGCAGGGCTTCTCATTACCGCAAACGTCCGCGGCGGCCTGGGGGCAGGCCGCCCTACATCCCACTTTACCACATTCCGTGGGGCGGGCCTTCGCCCGCAACTCATTCACGCCACCCTGTAGGGGCCGGGCATGCCCGGCCCGCAACCCTGCCATTGCCACCCCGTATCCTTTGCATCGTAGGGCGGCAAGCCACAGGGCCTTTGCATAACCGCCCTGCCCCCTCAAACACAAAAATAACCTGCCCGCGACCTCTCGCAGGCAGGTTATTTTTTTAGTTCCTTTTCTTCTAAGAAAAGGAACAAATCCCTGTCTCGTAAAAATTACTTCCGGTCAATCGCCACAACCACGCCGGCCAGCGCCAGCAGGGCCAGCAGGTTCGGCACGGCCATCAGGCCGTTGAACAGGTCGGCCAGCGCCCAGACCAGATCGACCTTCAGGGTCGAGCCGACCAGAATGAACGCAACTACAATGATGCTGTACACCGGCAGCAGCTTCTCGCCGAACAGCGCCTTGAAGTTCGACTGGCCGAAGAAATACCAGCCGATGATCGTCGAAAACGCGAAAAAGAACATGCACACCGCGATGAAGATCGGCCCAAAGCCGCCGAACGCCTGGCTGAAGGCGGCCTGGGTCAGCGACGTGCCGGTCATGCCCTGCGGGATCAGGCCGGACGTGATCAGCACCAGGCCGGTCAGCGTCAGCACAACGAACGTGTCAACGAACACGCCCAGGATCGCCACAGCGCCCTGGTCCTGCGGGCGCTCGACCTTGGCCAGCGCGTGGGCGTGGGGCGTCGAGCCAAGGCCCGCCTCGTTGGAGAACAGGCCGCGGGCCACGCCGAAACGCATGGACTGCTGCACGGTCACGCCTGCAATGCCGCCCGCCATGGCCTGCGGCTCAAACGCCAGCACAAACACCTGCGCCAGCGCGCCGGGCAGCGCCTTGGCGTTGATGACCAGAATGGCGATGCAGCCCAGAATGTAAAATGCCGCCATGATCGGCACAACTTTTTCCGTTACAGCGGCAATTCTCTGCACGCCGCCCAGGAAGATGAACGCCGCAATGGCCGCCACCACGACGCCCACCGCCAGCCGGTTCAGACCAAAGGCGTTGTGGAACGCATCACCGATGGAGTTGGACTGCACCATGTTGCCCATGAAGCCAAGCGCCAGAATGATGAGCACCGAGAACACCGTGGCCAGCACCTTGCCGACCTTGCCCTTGAACGCAGCGCGGATATAGTACGCCGGGCCGCCCGTGACATGGCCGTTCACCGTGGTCTTGTAGTGCTGCGCCAGCACGGCCTCGGCGTAAATGGTCGCCATGCCGAAAAACGCCGACACCCAGGTCCAGAACAGCGCGCCCGGGCCGCCGCTGACCAGCGCCGTGGCACAGCCCGTGATGTTGCCGGTGCCGACCTGCGCCGCAATGGCCGTCGTCAGCGCCTGAAAGCTGCTCATGCCCTCGGCGTCCGCCTTTTTGCCGCGCAGCGTAAAGCCGCCGAACACACGGCGGAAGCCCTCGCCAAAGCGGCGCACCTGCACGCCGCGCAGCCGCACGGTAAAGTACACGCCCGTGCCGACCAGCAAAAACAGCAGCAGCGAGTTCCACAGAACATCGCTGAACTGCTCAATAAACGTAGTAAATGCCGCCATACTGACCCCCATAACTTTTACATCCAAAATCCCCGCCGCAATGCGGGCGACTTATTTACTATACTATGAATTTGAAGTAAAGTCAAGTGTATTTGTATGGCGCACACACTGGCGGCTGTGTCCGGTAAACGGGCGCTTGCGGGAAGCCCGCGGGCCGGGCATGCCCGGCCCCTACAGGCAGTCCAAAATTTGCCGCAAAAAAATTTCAAAAGACCCCGCCCGTGTCACAACTCGGACACAACCGGGTGGTATGATGGCGAAAACGGAACCGGAAAGGAGACAAACCATGAGAAAACTCGTCCTTCTGCTGGCCGCCGCGCTGGCCCTGACCGCCTGCACCGCCGCACCCGAGGTATCGTCCCCCGCCGAAGCTGCCCCGCCCGCCGAGACCGCAGCCATCGGCGAGGCCGCGACGGCGTTCCCGGTGGGGACGCTGCAGATGGCCATCCCGGAGGTGATGGACACAGGCACCGCCTCGGTTGAGATACCGTTCTCGGGGCTTGAGGCCGAGCCGATCCTGAAGCTCGACTACGCGACGGGCGTGCAGACAAAGCTCTGTGACATCGACCTGTCGCGGCAGATCCCGGTAGCCATCATGCAGCACGGGGACACGGTGGAATACTTCTGGGACTCCGAGGGCGGCACCGTGTTTGCCCACACGGCCATCCGCCCCGACGGCAGTGTCGAGGAGCAGACCATCCCGGAAAAATTTTACCCCAATTTCTACGACGAGTACGCGGCGTATGACATTTGGGGCACGACCTGCACGCGGCTGGACTGGCAGACCGGCGAGCTGACCACCGCGTCGCTGCCGTTTGTGCAGCTGGACGGCACCTGCGGTGCGATTGGCAGTAAGGTGCTGCTGACCCGCGTTGTATCCGATACGCCGCTGCCGGAGGGCGAGGGCAACGAGGAAATGCGGGACGCCGTGCTGCAAAACTCGCTGCGGGAGTATGACCTCTACGACCCGGCGACGAACACGATTGAAAAGGTGTTCGACGAGCCGTACTACCCCGAGGAGCACAACGAGCTGAGATCCTATCTGGGCTACTGCGGCGACAAGCTGTATTTTGGGGTCACCTACACGGACAGTGCGGCCGCGTTCAGCACGCGGAACACGCTGGTCAGCTATGACCGCACCGCGGGCACCTGGCAGGAGGAATGCAGCGCCGACTCCAAGGGCGGGGAGTACAGCAATTCCTGGCCGCTTTTGCAGGACGGCCAGCTCAGGCTGGTGGTGCTGTGGCGGGGAACGGACACCCTGACGCTTTACAGCATCGACAACGGCGCGCGGTACGAGGTGCCCTATGAGGAGGCCGGGTCCGATGCCACCGGGAACAGGAATTTCCCGATAGCCCTGACCGACGATGGCCGCATTTTGGTGACGGACGGGTACATTGACCGCAGCGGCGTGGCCGCCAGCCGGTATGCGCTGATCGATTTGGGCGCGTATCTGGCGGGAAGCCGGGAGTATACCGCGGTGGAGATGTGGACGGAGTGAAGCGGTAAAATGCGGATCGCCGGTTATGGGCAATTTGTAGGGAGCGGTCTTGACCGCTCCGGGGGCCATGCGTGCGGACACGCACCGTCCCACACACCTTCGCACGTAGAGGCCGGGCATGCCCGGCCCCTGCAACTCGACAAAACCAAAACGAGCCGCCCCAATCGTCGGGACGGCTCGTTTTTATGCGAATAAATTACTTATTCTTCTTGCTGGCGGCCTTCATGCGCAGGTCGTGGTCCAGGATGCGCTTGCGGATGCGCAGGTTCTCGGGGGTGACTTCCAGCAGCTCGTCGGGTGCCAGGAACTCAAGGCAGCCCTCGAGGCTGAACTTGGAGACAGGCACCAGACGCAGGGCGTCGTCGCTGCCGGAGGCGCGGGTGTTGGTCAGGTGCTTCGTCTTGCAGACGTTGACCGTGATGTCCTCGCCCGTCGGGGTGTAGCCGACGACCTCACCGGCGTAGACCTTCTCGCCTGCGTTGACGATCAGGGTGCCGCGCTGCTGGGCGTTGAACAGGCCGTAGGTGACGGCGTCGCCGGTATCAAAGCTGATGAGGGAGCCGGTGGAGCGGGTCTGGATGTCGCCGCACCATTCCTCGTAGCCGTCGAAGATCGTGTTCATGATGCCCTCGCCGTGGGTGTCGGTCAGGAACTGGCTGCGATAGCCGAACAGGCCGCGGCTGGGCATACGGAACTCGATGCGGGAGCGGCTGTTCATCATCTGCATGTTCATCAGGATGGCCTTGCGGGCGCCCAGTGCGGTCATGACGTTGCCCTGATAGGTCTCGGGCACGTCGACGACGACGCGCTCCATGGGCTCCATGACCTTGCCGTTTTCCTCGTGGGTCAGAACGTGCGGGGGGCTGACCTGCAGCTCATAGCCCTCGCGGCGCATCGTCTCGATCAGGATGGACAGGTGCATTTCGCCGCGGCCCATGACGCGGAAGGAATCGTTCGTGGCGGAATCTTCGACCTTCAGGGCGACGTCCTTCAGCAGCTCGCGCATCAGGCGGTCACGGATCTGGCGGGAGGTGACGTACTTGCCCTCCTTGCCGGCAAACGGGGAATCGTTGACCGAGAAGGTCATTTCCACCGTGGGATCGTTGATCTTGACAAAGGGCAGGGGCTGCACCTTGCTGGGGTCGCAGATCGTGTTGCCGATGGAAATATCGGGCAGACCTGCAAATGCGACGATGTCGCCGGCCTGGGCGCTCTCGATCGGCTCACGGCCATTGGCCTTGAAGTCGAACAGCTTGGTGATGCGGCCGCTCATGTGTACGTCGGGGTTGTGCCAGTCGCAGACCTGGATCGGGCTGCCGACCTTGATGACGCCGTTCTGCACGCGGCCAACGCCCATGCGGCCCACGAAGTCGTTGTAGTCAACGCTGGAGACCAGCATCTGCAGCGGCTCGTCGGGCTCGCCCTCCGGCGGCTGCACATATTTCAGGATAGTGTCAAACAGGGGCTTCAGGTCCGTGCCGGAGGCAGGATCGGTCCAGTCGTAGCTGGCCGTGCCGTTGCGCCCGGAGCAGAACACCATCGGGCTGTCCAGCTGCTCGTCGGTAGCGCCCAGGTCCATCAGCAGCTCGAGGATCTCGTCGATGACCTCGGCAATGCGGGCATCGGGACGGTCAATCTTGTTGACGGCGATGACCAGAGACAGGTTCTGCTGCAGAGCCTTCTGCAGAACAAAACGGGTCTGGGGCATGCAGCCCTCGGCTGCATCGACCAGCAGCAGAACGCCGTTGACCATCTTCAGCACGCGCTCGACCTCGCCGCCGAAGTCGGCGTGGCCCGGGGTGTCGACGATGTTGATCTTGACGCCGTTGTACTCGCAGGAGCAGTTCTTGGCCAGAATCGTGATGCCGCGCTCACGCTCGATGTCGCCGGAGTCCATGACGCGCTCGGCCACCTGCTGGTTGGCACGGAAAGCACCGGACTGCTTCAGCATCTGGTCGACCAGGGTGGTTTTGCCGTGGTCGACGTGCGCGATGATCGCGACGTTGCGGAGATTTTCCTGAATCATATACATTCCCTCTCAAATTGAAAATGCCGATATACTGATATTTGCAGGGGCAAAGCCCCAATATCCACATACTATTTTATAATACGCTATAATGTGGTATTTGTCAAGAATCGCAAAACGCAAAAATGTGTGCTATAATATGGATTATTATAGTGATATTTTACACTAATTAAACCATACGGCTTTACATTCTCCTTGGCCCCCTCTGGGAGGGGGCTCCCGCCGCAGCGGGTGGGGGAGAGAGCCTGGCCAGGTGAGAAGGCTTCGGGCAATGGCAAGGTTCTCTCCCTCCGCCCCTTCGGGGCACCTCCCTCCCAGAGGGAGGCAAGGACGCGAAGATGAGGGAAACAAAGTATACGAGGGAGAACCACTATGGCAAACAACACGGTACGCCACATCAACATCATCGGCCACCAGAACCCGGACACGGACTCGATCTGCTCCGCACTGGCGTATGCCTGGCTGAAAAACCGCGGCAGCCTGACCGGCCTGTATGAGGCCCGCCGCGCCGGACATGTGAACCGGGAAACGCGGTTCGTTCTGCAGCACTTCGGCGTGGAGCCGCCGCGGCTTTGCACCGACGTCAGCCCGCAGATCAAGGACATCGACATCCGCAAGCAGGCGGGCATCGACGGCGAAATGAGCCTGCGCGCGGCCTGGAACCTGATGCGCGACGTTGAGATAGACACGCTCTGCATCGTGGACGGCGACAACGAGCTGCAGGGGCTTATCACCATCAAGGACATTGCCGACGCGAACATGGACCTGTTCGACACGGCAGTGCTGGCCGCGGCCAACACCCGCTGCACGAACCTGCTGGAAACGCTGGAGGCTGAGCTGGTGGTCGGCAGCGCCGACGCCCACATTGACAGCGGCAATATCTGCATCGGCACCAGCCCGGAAATCATGGAGGAGCTCGTCAAGCCCGGCGACCTTGTGCTGGTCTCCAACCGGTACGAGACCCAGATGTGCGCCATCGACTGCGGCGCGCAGGCCATCGTTGTCTGCTGCGGCTCCGCGGTGCCGCGCACCATCGTGGCACGTGCGCAGGAAAAGGGCTGCGCCGTGCTGGCGACCCCCTACGATACCTACGCCGCCGCGCGGCTCATCTCCACCGCTGCGCCGGTGCGCCATTTTATGCGCACGAAGGAATTGCTGAAATTCAGCGTAAATACGCCGATTGAGGACGCCAAAAAGGTTATGGCCAGCGTGCGTCACCGCTATTTCCCGATTCTGGATGAGAACGGCAAGTACTGCGGCGTCGTCAGCCGCCGTAACCTGTTGAACCTGCACC
>OIWM01003892.1_pt1 | contig 10306 bp, 9 predicted proteins | sample 1587451 | NCBI WGS metagenome assembly OIWM01 (sample SAMEA3888907, study PRJEB22519) | human gut metagenome | biome: human gut; feature: human-associated habitat; material: faeces | place: Denmark | collected 2011
TCCTGATGAACGAGGCCCGTTACAGCCGTCTGACCCGCGAGTTCCCGGAGCGTGCCACCGTCCTGTTCGCCAAGAACGAAGAGAACGCCAAGGAGCGCTACGAGCACCTGCTCAAGCTGGTCGAAATGTACGACAAATAAGCTCTGATCCGTTTTCGGAACAGAAAAACACCGCGCGGGAGTGGAGCGATCCACTCCCGCGTTCGCGTTTCGAAAGCGCCTTGACAGATCGGCAAGCCGTCTCTGAGCGGCTCCGCCGTATACAAAACCGCCGGGGCGTTCCCTTCGGAGCGCCCCGGCGTTGATCGTTTTTCCTTTGTATTCTGCCTTACCGGACGATGCACCGCACGATGCATTCGTAGGTCGTTCCCTCATAGGTCGTACTGACGACAGTTGTGCCCTTCGCCACATACGTCACGACGCCCTTTTCATCGACCGTGCAGACGCTGGTGTCTCCGGATGTCCAGACAAGGCCCGTGATGGTCTTGCCCTCGGGATCCTTGAGCGTCAGGCGGAAATATTCGCCCTTATAGCCCATCGTAACGTCATAGTTGCTGAGCGTACAGCCCGTCTCCTCGCCGTCCGCACCCGCGCCGTTCAGGCTGCACCGGACGACGCATTCCAGCGTCTGGCCCATCGTCTGAACCGTGACCGTGGTGGTGCCGCTGCTCATCGCGGTAATGACGCCGCTGGACGAGACCGTCGCAATACCTTCATCCGCGCTGGAGAACAGGATCTCCGCCTCCTCCGGCACGTTGCTGACCAGAAGCGTGGCCTGCTCGCCGGGATAGGTGAAGGTCATGTCGTCGCTGCTGAGCGCCGGCAGCTGCGCGTCCGCCTCGTTTTCATCCTCGGTGCGGGCGAAATCGCAGGTCACAAGGCATACCGCCGAATACGCGCCGCAGGTCGCGGTGATCTCCGTCGAGCCGCCGTTGACCGCAACGATCTTGCCCTGCTGATTCACGGTTGCAACGCTTTCATCGGCAGATGTGAACGTGATCTCTTCCGTGCATCCGGCAGGCTCTGTCCGGACGACGACATTGGAGAACTGCTCCGTCTCCTGGAACGTGATCGCGGTCTTGTCCAGCGACACGCCAGTACACGGAACGCTCAGATCCTTCTGCTCCTCCTCGACCGGGTCCGCGTGATAGTCCTCCTCGTTGGTGTAGCGCTGCTCCGGCGTTTTCTGCGGCTGCTCCTCCGTCTCCTTCGGGATCGGTGCTGTGCTCTCATCCTGGAATTTGAGTGAAACAAAGCTCTGATCAAGGTATCCGATCTGGTACAGCGCGAACACCGCGCCCGCCGCGACCGCCAGCCCGAGGATCACGCAGATCGCGGCCATCATCCACTTCGGGATCGCGTAGATATTTCCGCCCGGCTCCGCCGGCTTCTGCACAGGCGCGGCTTTCTTTCCGCCGCTTCCCTTCTTCGCGGCAAATTTGCCGCCCTTCTTCGGCGCGGTACGCGCGCCCGTATTCTCCGCGGTCTCCGCCGGATGCACTGCGGCTCCCGGCGTCGCCGGCCGCCCGCAGATCGGGCAGACCGACGCATCCGCGCTGTACTCCATTCCGCAATATTCACAGACCCTCAGATCCATTTGATAACCTCCATATCTGAAACCTGCGCACCCGGAAAGGCTTCCGGGGCGCCAAAGTGACCGTCTGCTGACAAATCTAATTTATCATATCACAGAATTCCCCATTTTCCAAGTGGATAACACAATATATCGTATTGCATTTTTCTTAAAAATGTCCTAAAATAAGAAGCATCATAGGCTCAGGCCGTTTACCCTCCGGGAGACGGCCTGTGCCACACGCCGCGCGGCGGAGACCGCGCGCAGGCAAGGAGGCGAACTATTTGGCCCAACTCAAGCTCATTTCCCCACTGCTGTCCAACATGGAGGTCGTGCAGTGCATCAGTACCCGCGGCGGCACCTCCGTATATACCATGCGGAGCACAAAGAGCGGCCAGATTTACATTCTCAAGCATATTTCCGTCCCGGAATCCCAGACACAGGTGGACGCGCTGATCTATACCGGCGCCGCCGCGTCTGCCGAGGAGGCCCAGAAATATTATGAGCAGGTCGTAGCGGATTATCAAAAGGAGCTGGAAACGCTCGAGTCGCTTTCCAGCAGCCCCAATCTGGCGGCTTACCGCAGCTACCAGATCGAGCCGAAGGAGGACGCCGTCGGCTATGACGTCTATCTTCTGGCGGAGCAGCGCAAAACGCTTGTCGAATACCTGAACGACAACGCCATGACGCAGCTCACTGCCGTCAATCTCGGCATGGATCTCTGCAATGCGCTGGTCGATCTGCGCGCGGCGGGTCTGATCCACCGCGACGTCAAGCCGTCCAACATCTATCTCAATGCGCAGGGGCATTTCGTTCTCGGCGACCTCGGCATTGCGAAGATCGACGAGCTGAAATACTGCTCCATGCCGGAGCACATGCTCAGCTCCTACTCTGCGCCGGAGCTTTTCGAGCTGGTCGGCACCATCGATCCCACGACCGACATCTATTCGACCGGTCTGATCCTCTACCGCATTTTCAATGGCAACCATGGCCCGTTCGAGGATGAAAAGACCACGCCGCGCGCAGCGGACAAGCTCCGCGTCACAGGCGAGGCGCTTCCCGCGCCGATGTACGCCGACTACGAGATGGCGGAGATCATTCTCAAGGCCTGCGCGTTCAAGCCGGAGGACCGGTACAAGACGCCGGATGAATTCCGGCAGGCGCTCGTGGACTACATGAAGCGCAATCAGCTGACGGATACGCTGATCGTCCCGCCCATCGTCGCCGATCCCGAGCCGATCGACACAACGGAGACCGAGGAAGAGGTCGAGCCGGTGCAGTTTGCCGATGCTGAGGCCCTTCCCGAGGATTTCAAGCAGAATTTCTCCCCCGACACCGATATGCTCAGCTCCATCATCGAGTCCGTTCACCAGAACATCGACGAAGCGCCCGGCGCGCTGCTCAACTCGCTCGAGCCGCAGGAGGAGACCGACAAGCTCCCGGAGGGAGAGTCCTCCAAGACGCGCAAGCGCCGTAAGCCGAAGAAAAAGTGGCCCATCATCACGGCCGCCATTGTATTGCTGCTGGCGCTTGGCGCGGCGGCATGGTATTTCCTGATCTATAGCCCTGCCACCCTGCACATCAACGGCCTTTCCGTTGTCACCCGCGATACGAACGCCATCTCCGTAAAGGTCGATACCAATGAAAAGTCCGGCACGTTCAGCCTTGTCTGCTCCGATGCCTACGGCAACACGACGCGCGCCGGCTACACCGCCGGACAGGACGTCCTCTTCACGGAGCTGACGCCCGGCACGGAATACACCATCACTGCCGAGCCTGCCAACGGCGAACGGCTGACAGGCACCTATGCGCTCCGCGCCACGACCGTTCCCGAGACCAACATTCTGAGCTTCGATGCAACGGGTGTCTCCATCTCACAGGTCGAGCTGAATCTGACGCTCAACGGCCCGGATCCCGGCATCTGGTCGGTAAGCTACTACGCCGACGGCGTAGAGCCTATCACAGCCACCTTCTCCGGTCATTCCACCACCATTGCAAATCTGCAATCCGGCAAGGAATACACCTTCGAGCTTCAGGAGCCGGAGGGCACGCGCCTTCGCGGCGTCCTGACCGCGTCCTACTCGACCGTTCCGACTGTTGATATCGTCGGCAGCCTCGCCATCGCCACCTCCAGTTCCTCCGTCGTTCTGTCCTGGAACTACGAGGGCGACGCGCCGGAAAGCTGGACCGTCACGCTCACCGGCCCCAACGACTATTCCGAGACACAGGTCGTCACCGCGCCGACCGCCACCTTTGAAGATCTGGTGTCCGGCGAGGACTATACCGTTACGATCTCCGCGCCCAACATGCTTCAGAGCTGTACGGCGACCGTCTCGCCGCGCACGACGGAGCTGACCTCCTTTGAGGCTGCACTCGACGAGGAAACGGGCAGCATCCGGCTGGACTGGACATGTAAGGTCGATCCGGCGGAGAACAAATGGCGCATCACCTATCAGCTCGACGGTGTTGACAGTGCGGAGCCGGTCAGCGTAGAGACAGACACGGCATCCTATGTTTTCCCGTCGGACACGCTGATCCCGAATGCGTCGTACACCGTGACGCTGGCGCTTGTCAGCGGCGAAAAGCTCGAGGGCTATCCCTCCACGCTGGGCTTCTCCACGCAGGAGGCCGAAAAGCACAGCCTCAGCGTCTACCCAGGCCTCTTCCTCTGCCCGGATAAGGAGGACTGGACGATCCAGAATCTCGGCGCGGCCCGCACCGAGTTCAGCACCTCGGAAAAGATCGCCTACGTTCTGGAGGCGACCTCCGATATCCCGTCGAACGACGGCTCGGTCAGCATTCTGGCCGTGATCCACAACAACTCCGACGGAAAGGTCGTCGATCTGGAGGAATCCAGCGCCGTCTGGAAGGATATGTGGACAAATAAGAAGTGTACTGGCTCCTTCCCGCGCACACCGCAGACACCCGGCAAGTACACGCTCTCGATCTACTTCAACCGCAAGCTCTCCACCACCGTGGACTTCACCGTCAAGGCTTCCTGAATGACCAACCGAAAAGCGGAGCGCCGATGGACGCTCCGCACAAGGGACATCAAAAGGCTCCCGCTGGATACATCCAGTGGGAGTCTTTCCTTGCGTCAGCTGGCAAGGGCACATACGGTTTTTCACGGGGCAAAACGACGTCAGACATTATCCTCGTTGGCGGGCGTGACGTATTTCAAGGAAAAATGACGCAGTGCAGCGTGAAAAGCCCCGCTGTCCGGGTGCGTTGGGAGTTGGAAGAATACACCCTAAGCCGACCCGCAAGCATGTGTGGCCTTGTCAACTGACGCTTCCTTTTCGCACGCAAACAGAACGCCCCGGCGCTCAAGTGAGCGCCGGGGCTGCTTTCTATCTTGAATTACTTCTGCTCGGCCACGTACAGGCTGACGCGGTTCTGGATCAGGCGAACAGTATCGTCGAGGGTCTTGGAGCCTGCGAAGTAGGCCTCCGTCTCGCCCTTGATGATGTTCATGACCTCCTCGTCGTTCTGGCTGACCATCTCTGTACTGCTGTAGAGTGCCATGATCTGATCGAGCTGCTCCTGCGTCATAACATCAATGGTATACTGGTTGTTCTCGTCAAACCAGTAGCTTGCCTTCGGGTTGACGAGCTTCTCGCCGTTCTCGTCGAGGAGCGGATTGCCGTCCGCATCGGTCTGGTATTCGATCGTCATGAGATTCTTGATCTGCTCGTTGAATACCGCCGCGTTGGTCGGCAGGCCGTAGTAGCTGTTCTCCTCCTGATACTCCTTGGTGAAAAGCATCCGCACGAACTGCCATGCGCCATCCTTGTCCGCGCAGGTCGAGGAAATGCACAGGCCGTCATAAAGGGAGAAAACATTATTGTTGCCTGTCGTGCTCGGATAGCCGACGTAGGAGACCTCCTCGCCGCCGAAGGAAGCGAGCGTGTAGAGGAAGGAGTCGAGCGAAAAAACGCCCGCGTCCATCAGCAGCTGCAAGCCGCGCTTCATCGATTCTGCGCCGCCGGGATTCTTGTTATAGTCGTAATTGCTGTAGTCGTAATCGACCGGGAACGAGTTAATGAACTCCAGCAGGTCGCGGAAGTCCTGGCCGTCAAAATTACACTCACCGGTCACCCGGTTGACGAACGAGCTGTAGCTGCGGGACAGGCAGTTCTGGAGCATACTGTCGCGGGTGTAGTACACGTCGAACACCGTCGCTTCTGGCTGAAGCTTCGTCATGGCGTCCTTAATATTGGCAAGCGTCCACTCGTCATAGTCGCCGACGATCTTCGTCAGGCCGATGGCCGTCTGAATACTGAAGGCGCTGAACGCCTGATACAGGTGTCCGTCCATGCTTGCCGCGTCCAGAACATGCGTCATGAGCGCATCGCCGCTCAGCTCACTGTCCTTGTCGATGTACGGCCTCAGATCCTCCAGAATGCCCTGTCCGGCGTACTGTGTGATTGGCATGTTGGCCGTATAGAAGATATCCGGGATCTGTCCGGAAATGATCTCCGTGTTGAGCTTGGTCAGGCCGGCATAGTAGTCATCGTTCGTGGCGTACTGGCTGTAATCCTTGATGATGATGCGGTAATCCTCGCTCAACTTGTTGAACTCAACGATGCGGCTCTTGAGCTCCCATGGAACATTCATGCAGGCCATGGTCAGCACCGTCTTGGGCTTGACGTTCGCAGCGTCCGTCTTTGTGAGGAACACCAGTGAGTAGCCGCTTGCCGCATTTGTGGCCGCTTCCGCTCTGGCAACGCCGCTGATCGCACCGTCGAGCATCATGTCATTGCCGCTCTCATTGAGGATGCCGAGGATGCGGCCGTCCTCCAGCGAATATGTACCCCAGATATTGTCAGAGTTGATATCGCAGTCCATCCAGGAGACGACCTGTTCGCTGACCTGCTCCTTCTGCTTGTAGCCGTAGACGTCGCCGTTGAGCAGGAAATAATAGTCGTAGGCCTCGTCATAGGAGGCAAGGAAGGTCCATGCGTTCGCGGGGGTCTCGATCGGGTCGCTCAGCTCGAACGTATCCGGGTCGATCAGTCGAAGCTCCGTGCCGGTATCCGTATAGCTCTGGAGCGCGGCTTTGCCGCAGAAGTTGGAGATATAGCCGCCATTGTCGCCAACCTCCAGTGTCTTGAGGATCTTGCCGTCTGCATTCTCGATCGTCACCTCATTGGTGTTCCAGTCGTAGAAATAGAGCTGGCTCTTTCCATCCACAAAGGCAAAATTCTTGGAGTTTCCGCTCTCGTCGCCATTCTCCGGGGACAGGTCGATGGTCTGCTTCAGCGTGCCGTCCGCGCCGTAAAGCTGGAGGCGGTACGTCGAGGGGCCGTCCTCATAGTAGTCCCACTCGTTCTCCGTCTCAGGATCGAAGTCCTCCGGAAGGTTGTAGTGGTAGCAGTTCATCGTGTCATAGATCCAGATCGTGCCGTCCGCGCCCGTCAGTATCTGATTGATGCTGGTATAGCCCTGATAGCCCTCCGGGATCTCCGGCGTGGTGTAACCGGCAAACTGCGTCGCGACGCCGGTCGCCAGATCGACCTGATACAAGCGTGTCTCCGAGGTGTACCACTCGCCGGGATCAGACGGCTCAATCGTCGGCTCGTCGGGTGCAGGCTCCTCAGCCGGCTCTTCCGTGGCCGGCTCTTCGCCGTCCGTTTCGGTATCGGCAGGCTGACTTGCGACCTCGTCGCCGACGACCGGCATCTCAATGGGAGCCTCTTCGCCGCCGACCAGCGTCATGTCGCCGCCCTCGGCATTGGCTGCAAAGCCGTCATCCAGCGGTGCTATGCCCATGTCGTCATCGCCGCCCTCGGTGCCGCCGGGGACGCCCTTGGAGATGTCCGCCGTGACATAGAGGTAGTTCCCGGACACGCAGAGCGTGTTGAGGTAATTGAGGCTCTCGTCCTCCGCCAGTTCCAGCGTCAGATTGACGTAATCCGTCGTATAGACGTATTTCGCGCTGGTCTGCTTTGTCGCGTCACTCGTCTGGGAATCGGGCTTCTGAGTGCCGCCGCCATTGTTTGAATCACTGCTGTCCGGCTTGCTGGGGTCTGCATTCGTCTTATTGCAGCCGGCCATGACGCCTGCCAGCATACAGACCGCCAGCAGGAGCGCCAGAATTCTCTTCGTCATTCTATTTTCCTCCTGAAATGAAGTTTGGATACTTTTTTACGATGGAATCATACCATACGGACCAGAAAAATGGAAGCGGCAGCTTCGGAAATTCAGAATAATTAAGATTTCCCGCGCAGCGTCCGCACCAGCTCCACCATCTCCCTGGAAGTGGGCTGCGCCGTCAGCCGCTCCGGCCGCGGCGTCCTCTGCCGGAGCACTGCGGAGATTGCAAGCCCGGTGAGCAGCGCTGCCGCCAGCGCCAGCGCGATGGCTTTTTTCATCCTGTGTGCCTCCTTTTGTGTTCTGCTCTATAAGACGGAAAAATCCGCCGTTGGTTGCAGCCCATGTAAAAAAATTTTTCTTCCGACAGATCTCACGCAAAAGCGCCCTCCGCGCGGGGTCTGTGATTGACTTTTCTTCCATCAACATTTATAATAAAATGTATGGATATTCGCCGGTCTGACCGGCATAAGGAGACGAGGAATCATGAAATATAAAATGAACATCGCCGGTCTGGAACGTGAGCTTCCCCTGTGCAGGGTTTCGGACAATTTCTACATCGGCGCTTTTATCATGTTCGGCGACGCGGAGCTGACCGTTGCCTGTGCGCGCGAGCTTCTGGCGCGCGCGCCGAAGGATTACGACTATCTGCTCACCGCTGAGGCCAAGAGCATCCCCCTGATCCACGAAATGGCCCGTCAGAGCGGCGCAAAGACCTACTTCATCGCCCGCAAGGGCCTCAAGGTCTATCTGACCGATGCCATCCATGTGACCGTCCACTCCATCACCACCCAGCATGAGCAGGATCTTTATCTCGGCGGTGAGGAGGCGGCGCTCATTCGCGGCAAGAGGATCCTGATCGTGGACGACGTGATCTCCACCGGCGAATCGCTCAAGGCGATGGAGGAGCTGGTCGCGGAGGCCGGCGGCACCGTGGCCGGACGCATGGCTGTTCTGGCCGAGGGTGACGCACAGGATCGCAGCGACATCACCTATCTCGAAAAGCTCCCCGTTTTCAACGCCGACGGCACCGTCAAGGAATAAGCTGCCGATATATATTCGTATGCAGAAGCTCCCGCCCACAGCCGTGGACGGGAGCTTGAGCGTATCATAAAGGTTTTCATCCATTTCTCAGCCCCGCCGGAGCGCTCCGACGGGGCTGCTGACTATCCAGGCAACGCCGCATCTGCTCAAAATGCGGTCTCTATGCGGTGCTCAGGCGGCCTGCGCCGCATCCGTCCCGTCTTCAAGCGTCAGCTGCTCCCGCATGATCTCGAGCACCTGCTCCACCGTGTCTATCGTTTCCCACGATTCGAAGGTGACCGGCTTCTCTGTCGCTACACTGTCTGAGTCATTCGTGGTGCTTGTCTGATACCAAACAAGGATCCATGACGGGTGATAATCTTTATCTCTCAGCATCTGAAACAGTTTCAGTATATTCTGAGCCTCTTCTCGTTCCGAGCCACGGCTGATCATACGTCCCGGCGTTACAAACAGATCATAATTATATGCGTACTCCATTTCTCTCGCTGGTGTATGCTCGTTTATTTCGGCAATTAATGCAACGTCTTTGTTCTTTATTTGACTGTGTATGATCAGCAGATGGTCCAAGCCATTCCAGATTGAAGCAGCCTCCGGCTGAAGCACTTCCTCCATTTCTTTACAGAAAAAGCTTCAAAGATAATTGTCCCATATGCCATCTTCAACTTCTGTAGACGTCTGCCTCAGCACAGGCGGCCATATGCTGACCTGAAACGTCACATCCGTCTCTACAGATGTAAATGTAACGTGATACAGTTCCGGATCGATCCATGCATGCCGCACACCTTGATAGATCATCTCCTGCTCATATTTTTGCTCCAGATATCCCTTAGCAATCTGGACGGCCTTGCGTTCATTGCCCTCATAATAGCCCAGAAACGCAGCCACGCAGACGGCGATCCCAACAGCGATCAGCCCCAGTATGCACAGCACCCTCTTTCCTCTCTTGCCCATAGCCTTCCTCCCGTTCGCATCGTCCCATATAAGCGGCTGCCTTCAGCCGCCCCGTGCTATACATTTCCATTATACACACATTCCGGGAAATGGCAAGGCAAAGAAGCGGCCGCAGGCATTGCCGGCGGCCGCTTTATGTTCGCTATAAATTACAGAGCCTTCTTCGCGGTCTCGACGAGGATCTTGAACGCCTCGGGATCGGTGATGGCCAGCTCGGACAGGGCCTTGCGGTTCATCTCGATGCCGGACTTCTTCAGGCCGTACATGAAACGGGAATAGTTGATGCCGTAGGGAGCGACAGCCGCGGAGATGCGGGTGATCCACAGGTTGCGGAACTCGCGCTTCTTCTGCTTGCGGCCTGCATATGCGTAAACGCCGGACTTAAAGACAGCCTGCTTGGCCATCTTGAAGTGACGGGACTTGGAGCCCCAGTAAGACTTCGCCAGCTTCAGAACTTTATTTCTTCTCTTGCGCGTCATCATTGCGCCTTTAACTCTTGCCATTTTTTAATCCTCCTATGTGTCGTCAATCCCTGCTTATTTGTAGGGAATCATCTTTTTCACGATATCTTCCACAGTGACGTCGGCATAGCCGTTCTTGCGAAGGTTACGGGTACGCTTGGTCGTCTTCTTGGTGAGGATATGGC